>Ga0105248_10007730_pt1 | contig 11806 bp, 7 predicted proteins | sample KBSS34metaG_FD_81524 | JGI IMG/M metagenome (GOLD analysis project Ga0105248, IMG submission 81524) | Switchgrass rhizosphere microbial communities from Kellogg Biological Station, Michigan, USA - KBS S3-4 metaG | ecosystem: Host-associated > Plants > Roots > Rhizosphere > Soil | place...
GTCGTCCCCGAGGCGCCCGATGGCTCCGTTGTCCGCGGCCGCCCGACCCCGGCGACGGCAGAGCCGAACAACGACCCCACACCGGGAGGGTGGACCGCGCCGGACGGGTCGGTGGTCCCGTCAGCCGCATCCGGGTGGGCACGGCTGGCCACGGCGCGATCGAGCTGAGGAATCCCCGGGTGTCGAATGACACTCTCTACGGCCGGGCGGCCAAGAACGCTCCCGAAACCGCGGTACCGGTCGCCGACATCCGCTACGTCGAAGTGTGGAAGACCAGTACCGGCAGGACGGTGCTCATGGTGTGCAGCGTCGTGTGCTCCCTCGCCGTTGTCGTTGGCGGGTTGAACCTGGCCGCCATGTAGGCGGAACTCCGACTTGACTGTCGCTTGAGCCACCGGGTGCAGCGTGGAGGCAACCCTCGCCGGAGCTCGACATGTCAGGTCCCATCATGCCTTCACGCGCTGCCGCGATCCTGGTGCTTGGCAGCCACATCCTGCTCACCACCGGGTGTACCAGCTGGCAGACCCAGACCGGCAGCGCACAGAGCGTGCTGGCGGCGCACCCCGAGCTGGAACGGGTGGACACGGCTCACGTGTCCGAGCCGCTCGCCCAATCGCGCACCACCGTGAGTGCCGCGACTATTCGCATCGCGACGTCCGCACAGCCACAGATGCGCGAGGTCACCGCTCCGCGCATCGCCGGAGATTCGCTGTTCGGGATCATGGACGGGAGTCACCTGGAAGCCGCCACTCCACTGGACGACATCACGGCGGTACAGATGCGGGAGGGCAGCGCCGGCAAGACAACTGCGCTTGTCGCCGGGCTCACCATCGTCATCGGGTTGACTACCGCCAGCATGATCGCCCTGAGTCAGATGTGCACCGGGTTCTGCTAGGGGATCACGACCCTGCCCATCCTCACCCCCTCGAAGTCGCTGCCGTGCACCTGGCGGAAGGCATCGAAGATGGCCGGGTCCCAGCGCGTGTCGGACACGCCGCTCACGTACCAGTTGGAACCGTTGTCGGCCACGATCATCCCGTAGGTCTTCATGGCCTGCAGTATCACCTGGGCGTGCAGCGGGAAGCCGCTGATATCGAAGTCCTGCTTGAGGCGAACGCGCATTCCCATTGGAGGCAGGTCGGGACTGGTGTTGCTGCTGGCCCAGTGACGAGCGGGCGCCACGTACGCCCTGCGGCTGTTCCGCACCGTGAAACGGAGGGCGTGGCGGATCTGGCCCGCGGCCGCTTCGTCGTAGCGCGCGAGCCCGGGAAAGATCGGCAGGCCCGCCGCATCGGCTGAGGTCCACCCTTCGGGCCGGAGCGCATTGGAGTTGAGGTCGTAGATGGCGCCGGCCCCTGCCGTCCACGGCTGGCCCGGCGACGCCGGCGGATAGGCGGCATACAGCTCGTACAGGATCCAGTTGTCCCGGTCGATCATGAGGATGTGCCGGTCACCACTGCTCCCGCTCCCTCCCTCGATCGGCGGACTGGGCGGGATCGGGTAGGGACCCGCATCACTCTCCTCGGCATAATCGAAGGTGACGTTCACCTTCGGGGTGTTCCCCGCCACCACCACATATGGGATGCCATACTCCGTTTCCGTGGTGCCCCAGTCGGGGTGCAGGCTCGTCGTGAGCCCGATGCTGGCGATGAGCGCGTCGGAGTTCGGGTCCACCTGGGCCGTGTCGATGCGGACGTTCCAGGCATTGTCACCCGGGAACGGGATCCTGCCGTTGAGGCTCGCATTGGTGCCGAGGTCGGGGGTACCCGGTGGGGTGGCCGGGGGCAGCACCGGAGGATTGCCAGGTGGATTCCCGCCCGGCGGTGGTTCGTTTCCGACGGCCTCGGACCCACCGCACCCGGCAAGCAGCATGAGGCAGCCCGCCATGGTCGCACTCTGCAGAACTCGGCGCATGAAACCGCTCCCTTGTAACAGCAGGATCGCTGCACGTCTTCACCTGCCTCGCCTCTTCAGCCTGTTCCGTGCCGCCTTTCGCTGCAGAAACCGGCATTTGAGAGGCCGAAGCACGTCGGCCCGCCGTTCGAACAGTCCACTGTAAAAAACGTCGCCGCTGTCGGCATCGATGCAGTGCAAGGGGCACGTGCATTGCGACGCAAATAGATATCCGCCGTTCGATCGACCGCAGCGCATCACGCCGAAGGAGTTCTCCCGATGACGTTCCTCAGTGGCCTCAAGCGCCAAGAAGCCGGCCCCACCCCCGGCGAAATCCGTACGGTGCTTTCTGCCATCCAGCGTGAACGCAGCAGTCTCGAGTCGCTCGTCGCGCGTGCCGAGGCGGCCGCCGGGGAGCTGCAGGCCGCGCAATCGGGTGACGGTGTCGCCATGGCGGCCGTCCTGGGCGAACGGGTCGCGACCCTGGAGCAGCAGCTCAGGGCCATCGACGCGCTCTCGCCCACCCTCGAGCGGGCCATGATGCGCCTCACCGCTTTCGACGAGTCATGGACCAGCGCGGAGGCGAAGATCGCCGCCATTGAGGAGCGGACCAGCACGGCCACCGGGATCGTCGGCGCCATGAAGGAACAGAGCGAGCGCCTGCCCGAAGTGCAGCACCAGATCGGCGTGCTCCGCGCCCTCGCCGAGCAGACCACCCAGAAGCTCGCCGCCCTGGAACAGCAGCGGGACCTGATCGACCGCACCAGCGGCCAGGTTACCCACCTCTTCGGGATGCTCCCGCAGCTCGAGTCCGGCTTCCGTCGCCAGGACGAGCTGCTCCGCTTGCTGCGCGAGCTCGAAGTACGGGTCAGCGCGGCCGATGAGACCCAGCGCCGTGTCTCGCACGAGACCGAGTCGCTCGGCTCGCGGCAGGCCGGCCTCAACGCGGAGGAGAGTGCCCTCCGCGAGGCGCTCAACGTGCTGCGCAGCGACATGGAGCGGAGCGTTTCGCTGGTGGAGCAGGAGCGCCGCGGCATGGATTCCCTCGCCGAGCGCATCGCCGAGATCCGGGCCGAGGTGCGCGAGTACGAGACGAAGCTGCAGGTGCTGAACGAGTCCGGTCGCCACATCGTGGGGCTGCACGGCCAGACCCAGCACCTCTACGCCCAGGTGTCGGGGCTTACCACCGAATTCAAGGCGCTGGGCGAGAAGGCGGAGCGCGCCCGGATCCTTCAGGCGGAGGCCGCGCGGCTCGAGCAGTTGCTCGCGGGTCTGGGTCTGCGGGTGCAGAAGATCGAGGACGCCCGCCCCGCGGTCGAAACCGCGATGCGCGACCTTGGCGTCCTCCGGGGATCCGAGGACGCCGTGCGCGATGCCCTCGAGGAAGTAGGGCGGGCCCAGCAGGAGCTGGCCCGCCTGCGCGAGTCCCAGGGGGACACCGAGAAGTGGCTGGCGCAGAGTGACGAGTCCACCCGCGGCCTCAAGGTCCAGGTGAACGAGCTGCTCGCGCTCGAGCCGCTGGTGGAACGGGTGCGGAAGGACGTGGATCGCGTCACCACCTCACTCGACCTGGCCGATACCCGCGTGGCCCAGCTCGACGACCTGAGCCAGCGTGTCGCCAACATGCACGCGCTCGGCTATGAACTGAACGAGCGCACCGCGGCGCTGATCGCGCGCATGGACGGGGCCGACCAGCGCTTCAGCAGCATCGCAAGCCGGGCGGACGAGGCCGACACGGTGGCCGATCGCTTTGCCGAGGTAGCGAACTGGATCGGTGACGCTGACCGCCGGATGTCGTCGCTGTCCGAGGCGCTGGATGGCCTCGGCGGCAAGGCGCGCGTGGCCGATGACCTCAAGGAACGGCTGCGCCAGCTGGAGGATGAGCTCTCACGTCGCGAGGGCGGCCTCGAGCGGGCGCTGGAGCAGCTGGGACGCGCTACCGAGCTCCGGCGCGAGGGCGCCGACAGCGCCGATCGGCTGGAGGAAGTGGTGCGGGCACTTTCGGCGTCACTCGCCACCGCCGAGGAGCGGACGCGCGAACTGGAACGGACCAGCAGCGACCTGGGCGAGCGCAGCCTTGCGCTCAACCTGGTGCAGGATCAGCTGCGCCAGTTCGAGGACCACCTCTCGCGCTGGCAGGTGGCGGAGCGGGAGATGACCCGCGCCACCGAGGCGGTCCTGAGCCGGCAGGAAGCGGTGGACACGCTGCAGAAGGAGGTGCGGCAGGTGCACGCCGAGGCGGCCCAGACCCTCGCCGCGGCGCGGTCGATCAGTGATGCGCGGCGGGAAGTGGAAGAAACCGCCCGCGTCGTGCTGGAGACCCAGGCCCAGCTGCGCCAGGCCAGTGGCGCGGCGGAAGCGCTCGAAGTCCGCCGGCAGCAGGTGGAGCGGGCCGAGGCACGTCTCTCACGCGCCGAAGCGATGACGCTCGACCTGCGGGCAAGCCTGGAAAGCCTGCATGGCCAGCGCGCCGTGCTCGATCAGGCGCTGGAGAAGGCCGGCAGCCTCTCGCTGCACATGAAGCAGGCCGAGTCGGTCATCGAGCAGCTGCGGGAAGAGCGTACGCTTGCCGACCGGGTGCGGGCCGCGGTGGTCGCGCTGCGGCAGGAGGACGAGTAGCCCAGCCTCAGGATGACAGGTTGGTTATGGCGGCCACGATATCCGGCACGTCCGTCAGCACCGGCAGCATCGGGTCGGTCTTCAGCTTCTTGAGCCGTGCTTCCATGTTCGCGATGGTGAATTCCCGCGGATCCAGCTTCGGCGTCACCTCGCTCCATTCGAGGGGCGCCGACACCGGGGCGCCCGGCAGCGGACGCACGCTGTAGGGCGCCACGATCGTCTTGCCCCGCCCGTTCTGCAGGTAATCCACGTACACCTTCCCCGAGCGCCGCTCCACCTGGCGCATGATGGTCGAGATCTCGGGCAATTCGGCCACGATCAGTCGCGCCAGCAACTCCCCGAACGAACGGCACTGGTCATAGGTCAGCTGCTGTCCCAGCGGGATCATGACATGGAGCCCGCTCGAGCCGGTGGTCTTGATGTAGTGCGGCAGGTCGACGGCGCTGCAGCGCGCGTGGATTGCGTGCGCCACCGTCACCACGTGGGTGAAGGGCGCTTCCTTCGGGTCCAGGTCGAGGATGCACCAGTCGGGCTTCTCCAGCGCCGCCACCCGGCTTCCCCACATGTGCAGCGGAATGGACCCCAGGTTCACCACGTAGAGCAGTGATTCCACGTCCTCGCACACGATGTAGTCAATTTCGCGATGCGGATCCTCGCTCCATTGCCGGACGGTGCGCACCCATTCGGGCACGAAGTCGGGCGCGTCCTTCTGGAAGAACGACTTCCCCTCGATGCCGTCGGGATATCTGGTGAGGACAAGAGGTCGATCGCGAAGGTACGGAAGAAGGGATGGGGCGACGAAACGGTAGTAGTCGATCAGGTCGCCCTTGGTGTACTTGTCCTTCGGCCAGTAGATCTTCTTGAGGTTAGAGAACGGGACCTCACGCTTCACTTCCTCCCCGGCCTCCCCGCCCTCCCCGCCTCTCGTGCCCTTCGCGCCCTTCGCGCCCTTCGCGTCCTCCGCCTCGACCACAATCTCCTCCCTTCGGCAATCCTCCGCCTTCTTGTCATCCCTGAAGCGCAGGAACACGGGATGCCGCAATACCCCCTCATTCGTCCATTCCGTGAACCGGACCTCGGCCACCAGGCTTGGTTCCACCCATGTCGTTGACTCGAAATCGGCGATCGTCATTCCGTAGTCACCTGCCGTCGGCTTCTTCGTCGACTTCGCCGCCTTCTTTTCCTCCACCGGCTCCGCGCGGGGATCACGCGGCGGCAGGCAGGGAGGGGTCTTCCGCTTCATCCCCTCGAGTTCCTTCCGCACGTCGCCCAGCTGCTGCTCATCGAAGCCGCTGCCGGCACGCCCTGCATAGACCAGCTGCCTCCCGATGTACTGCGCCAGGTGCAGCGCGCCGAACCCGGCGCGACTGCCCTTCGGCGCGGTGAATCCGACCACGACGAAGTCGTCGCTCCGAGCGGCCTTGATCTTGAGCCAGAGGGGCGACCGCCCAGCCTTGTAGGGACTGTCGCCCTTCTTCGCGATGATCCCCTCGAGCCCCATCCGCTCCACCTGGCCGAAGAACGCCTCGCCTTGCTTCTCGATATGGTCGAGGTAGCGGAGCGGGCCCGCGGGCGGCACCACCCGCGCAAGCACCGCCTTCCGCTCCACCAGCGGGAGTGTGCGCAGGTCATAGCCTTCCAGCGAGGGCAGGTCGAACGCGTACAGTGTGGCCGGCGATTCCACCGCGGCGCGACGAATGTCGAGCGGACGCCTGAGGCGGGCGCGCTGCTGCAATCGCTGGAAGTTCGGGTGACCCTTGTCGTCGAGCGTGACCACCTCGCCGTCGATGACCACATTGGTCATCGGCAGGGCGCGCAGTGACCGGATCACCTCGGGGAACGACGCGGAAAGGTCGTTCCCATTGCGCGAGAGCAGGCGCGCCTCGGTGCCCCGGCGCTCCGCGAGCACCCGCCACCCGTCGAGCTTGAGCTCGAAGACCCATCCCGCCCTGCTGAACGGATGGTCGCTCGTTTCGCAGAGCATCAACTTGACGTCGTCGCCCTTGAGGTCGGCCTTTCGCACCTTCCGGCGTTCGAGTTCCCCCGTCACCGACGTCACCACCTCCGCGCTGTCGCGCAGGCGCTCCACCGACAGCCCCGAGAGCACCGACTCGGGCGGGAAGGTCCCTCCCTTCTCGACATATCCGTCACGCTCCTTGATCAGGAGCCATTCCTTCTCGCCCTTCTTGAGCTTCACGAGGGTCCACATCCCCTTCACCTTGTAGCCCTGGAGCTCGAACAGGAGCTTGCCCTTCGCCAGTCCCTCCCGCGTGTCACCGTGGGGAATCCACCTGCCCTTGTCCCAGACGATCATCGACCCCGCACCATAGTTGCCGGCGGGGATCACTCCCTCGAAGTCGGCATACTCGATCGGGTGATCCTCGGTCTGCACGGCGAGGCGCTTGTCGGCGGGGTCGGGCGAGGGGCCCTTGGGAACGGCGAACGAGAGGAGCACCCCGTCCAGTTCCAGGCGAAGGTCCCAGTGGAGGTTGCGGGCCGCATGCTGGTGCACGACGAACACCCCGCCGAGTTCCGGAGAGACAACCCCGGCCGGTTCCGGGGTACTATCGGCAGTGCGTTTGGCCCGGTATTTCTCCAAGTCACGGGGCATGTGATATTCCCCCGGTCCGCCTCGCAGTATCACCGTTCAACGGTCGGCCTGACATCATGCCTGCAAGATCCATTGGCTCCGCCACGATTTCGTTCGGTCTGGTCTCGGTTCCGGTAAGCCTCTTCTCCACCGCCGAGTCATCCGCCAGCGTGTCATTCAACATGCTGGACAAGAAGACCGGCACCCGGCTCAAGCAGCAATATGTCGTCCCCTCCGACAGTAATCGCGTGGTGGAGAAGGACGAGATTGCCAAGGGCTACGAGTTCTCCAAGGGCCAGTACGTCGTCTTCACCCCGGAAGAGCTCAAGGCGCTGGACGAGAAGGCCACGAACTCGATTGATATCGCCGAGTTCGTGCCGCTCGACAAGATCGATCGTGTCTACCTCGACAAGGCCTACTTCCTCGGGCCGGACAAGGGTGGCGAGCGCGCCTATCACCTGCTGGCCAAGGCACTGGTGGAAACCGGCCGCGCGGCACTCGGACAATACGCGGCACGGGGCAAGCAGAACCTGGTGCTCGTCCGGCCCACCGCGGATGGTGTGCTCGTCATGGAACAGTTGCACTACGCCGATGAGCTCAAGAAGGCTGCGGACGTGCCGATCCCGGAGACCACGGTGAAGGACACCGAGCTCAAGCTCGCCAAGCAGCTCATCGAGCAGACGGCCACCGACGAATTCCAGCCGGAGAAGTATCACGACCAGGTCCGTGACCGCGTGCTGCAGGCCATCCAGGCCAAGGTGGACGGGCAGGAAATTACGTCGGAGCCGGAGGAAAAGGCGCCGACCAAGATCATCGACCTGATGGAAGCGCTGAAGGCGAGCCTCGCGAAGGGCAGCAGCAAGGACGACGAGGCCGAGGTCGCCAAGCCGGCGAAGAAGAGGGCGCGGAAGGCGTCGTAGCCGCTAGAGGCCCAGCTCGTCGAGAAATTGTGCCCCTCCCGTGGGCACCCCATGCCGTTCCCGGACGCGCGTCAGCACCAGCCGGTCCTCGGCGCGCGTCATTCCCACGTAGAGCAGCCGGCGCGCTTCCTCCATCGCGCCCTTCGGGATCGTTTTTCCCTGCCGGATCCCCGGCATTTCGGCATCCTCGACCCCCACGATGTAGACCCGCTTGAACTCGAGCCCCTTCGTGGCGTGCAGGGTGAGCAGGTTGACCCGGTCGTGATCGGTCTCGACGCCATCCGATCGTGAGAGGGCCACGCGCTCCAGCAACTCGCGCAACTGCAGGTCGAGCGTCGTGCCGGTGAGCGCGTCGAGGATGCGCCCCAGCCGCTCCATGGCCGCCGGATAACGGTCCAGCGCCGTCTTCTCGGCGCGGATCTGCAGCATCTTTTCCCGTCCACCCAGCCGTTCGATCACTTCATCGTGCGTCGGGGCACCCGAGGCCCCGGGCCGCTCGCGTTCCACCGCGTACTCGTCGAGGCAGTTGCTGTAGCGGCCCAGCGCCCACGCGCGCGTGAGCTTGAGCAGCAGGCCGGCCTCATCGGAGAGCGTGGCCCAGTCGCCCAGCGCCAGGGCGAGGCCGAGCCAGTCGAGCAGGTTGACCAGTGCCGTCTTCCGCCCGCGCGCCAGCTTGTCCTCCTCGAGCCGAAGGAACACCAGCGCGAGTGCGCGGGCATCGTCGAGCGCATGATGCGCCGCGAGCAGCGGTACCCCGAATGCTTCCGCGAGGTCGGATAGACGACGGCTCCCCGGATGGAGGTCCCGCGCCAGCGGCAGGGTGTCGTAGACCGGGATGTCGGTGGCACCGCCGTGCGGCGCCGCCATGCGGCGCAGGATCGGGAAATCGAACCAGTGACCGTTGTGTGCCACCAGCACGTCGCTGCCCACGAAGGCGCGGAACCTCGGCCACACGTCCTCGAAGTGGGGCGCGTCCCGCAGTGTGTCCGCCGTGTAGCCGTGCACCTCGGAGGCTCTCGGCGCGATGGGGACGCGGGGCTTCACCAGCGACTGAAATTCATCGACGATGACGCCGTTCCGGACGCGAACCCCGGCGATCTCGACGATCTCGCACCCATCGAGGTTCTTGTCGGTCGTCTCGAGGTCGAACGCCACGAAGTCCCGGAAGGCATCGGGCATTTCCCGGCTATGCGCGAGCTGCAGCGCCTTGAAGGTGGTGAGGCCGGGACCGAGGTGGCCCATCCCGCCCGGATCCAGTACCAGGTCGCCCGCGGTCACGTCGGTATCGACGTCGAGCATGCCGACGCTCGTGACCCCGCCTCCGCGCAGCAATCCGGCCAGTGCGATCTCCACCCCGCCGAATCGCCTGAGCCACACCCGTCGCCGTCCATGCATTGCCGTCGCGAGCCTGGCCGAGAGGTCGCGGACACCGGCATCGGCCGCCGGATCACTCAGTTCTTCGTGTCGCTCCTCCAGCAGCGTGCGATACTCGCCCACCCGCTGCGCCAGCAATTCATCCACGAGGCCGTTGATGGTGGCGTGCTTCCGGCCGAGCGCGTGAAGATTGTCGAGCGCGAGCTGGAAGCGCCGGAGCTTCTTGATCTCGGGGTCCTCCTTCTGGCCCCGCCGCGCGGTAAGGCGGAGCCACTCCAGGAACTCGGTGTGGGCGGTCTCCGCCTCGGTGCGGATCCGCTGGTAGAGCGTCTCAGGCAGGACCACCCTGGCGAACGATTCCTCGGGCACGGGATCGCCCGGCGCCGAGATGACGCGAAGCGCGGCGACGAGATACTGCACCACCGGGTCGTCCTGCAGCGCGCGACCTGCAGCGAGGCGGCATGGCACACCCGCCTGCAAGAGCATCCCCTCGATGCGCGACCCCACCTCGTGCACCCGGTACAGCACGCCATACTCACCCCAGGGAAGCCCCGACTCGCGCCGGTCGCGGACGATGTCCTCCAGGATCCACGCCGCCTCGCTGTCGTCCTCGTCGAAGACCTTCACCTCGACGGCGTGCGGTGACTCGCGAGTGGCCCGCAGCGTCTTCTTGAACAGCGTCGGGTTGTCCCGCAGCAGCCGCCGGGCCGTCTCGAAGATGCCCCGCGCGTTGCGACGGTTCTCCTCCAGCACGATGATCGACGTGATGTTGAAATCGCCCGCCAGCTTTTCCAGCACCCGGGGCACGGCACCGGTCCAGGAGAAGATCGACTGCTCGTCATCGCCCACCGCGAACAGGTTCTGGTGGCCCTCGGCGATAGCCTTGATCACGTCGTACTGTACCGGGTTCAGGTCCTGGCATTCGTCCACCAGCACCGCATCCCAGCGCCCGGCGACCGCTTCCTTCACGTCGGGAAGCTTCAGCAGTTCTGCGGCACGCAGCACGAGGTCGTCGTAGTCGAGCAGGTTCCGCCTGGCGAGCCACGCCTTGTAGTCGGCCAGCAACTGGACACTGTTGGGATGCAGCTCTGCCCCCGCCAGCCGGTGACGGCTGAAGTCGTTCAGCCGCGAGCTGGCCCATTTGTACACGCCGAGCCGGCGCAGCAGCTGCACCTGGTAGGTGTCATCGGCGATGCCGAATCCCCGGGGCACACCGATCCGCTCGCCGTGCTCCCGGAGCAGGAGGACGCAGAGCGAATGGATCGTCCCTGCAGTCATGTCGTCGGCACGATCGCCGACCGCTTCCCGCAGCCGGCCCGAAATCTCTCCCGCCGCGCGATTGGTGAAGGTGACGGCGCAGATGCGCGATGGAGGAATTCCCTGGATATCGACGAAATGCCGGATCCGCTCGATGAGGCAGAAGGTCTTACCCGCGCCAGGCCCGGCCAGCACGAGGACTGGCCCTGCAGGTGCTTGAATGGCGGCGAGCTGGCTTGCGCTGGGAGAGAAGGTCACGCGGGAAAGTTAGCGCCCACCTGCGACATCCATTGGCGCATTGTATCGCACAACTCATCCAGCACCTGCGCATCGGTGCGGCCGGAGCGCTTCAGCACGTGGAACGAGTGATCCGCCCCGTCCACCTCATGCAGCGTGGCCCTCGGCCCGAGATCGGCGCAGATGCTCCGCATCCGGCCCAGTTCCGCGAGGTCGTCGCGCGTGCCCTGCAGGAACAGCATCGGGATCGGCACCTGGTACAGGTGGGTGGACCGCTTCACGTCGGGCTTCTTCGGCGCGTGCAATGGAAAGCCGAGAAAGGCGAGCCCAAGCACCCCTGGCAGCGCCTCCCGGCTCGCGAGCTCCGAAGTCATCCGGCCACCGAATGACTTCCCCCCGGCAAAGAGCGGCATGCCGGGAAGCTGGGCGCCCGTGACGTCGATCGCTGCCCGGACGGCCCCCATAGCGACGCTGGGTGTGTCCGGGCGACCGCGCCGCGCTTCCATGTAGGGAAACTGGTATCGCAGCGTCGCGATGCCCCGTGCGGCAAGCGCCACGGCCGTCGCTTCCAGGAATGCATGCCGCATCCCCGCCCCGGCGCCATGGGCCATCACGTAGCACGCGCCCGCGCCGTCGGGGACGAAAAGGATGCCGGAGACGCTTCCGCCGTCCACCGCGATCGTGACGTCATGGGCAGAAGTCATGACCGAATATTAGCGCGATGAGCGGGATGCCCCTACGAAAAAGGTCTGGCTGCCGGGGTGGACCTGAGCGTGACGTCCATGTGCCCGGCCCCGAGGACCTTTTGAGTAGGGGCATCCCGCCAGAGCGCTCCAACAATCACGCGCGGTGCCTTTTACATTGCAGCCATGCGCGTCCTCGTCGGCACCAGCGGCTATTCCTTTCCCGAATGGAA
>Ga0105248_10007731_pt1 | contig 11805 bp, 8 predicted proteins | sample KBSS34metaG_FD_81524 | JGI IMG/M metagenome (GOLD analysis project Ga0105248, IMG submission 81524) | Switchgrass rhizosphere microbial communities from Kellogg Biological Station, Michigan, USA - KBS S3-4 metaG | ecosystem: Host-associated > Plants > Roots > Rhizosphere > Soil | place...
AGGAGATTCGGCATGGCGGACGGACCTAAGCTTACGGCCCCAGGCAAGATTTTCGTAGTCCTGTTCATCGCCGTGTGCTTTGGCGGCGCGTATTACCTTTACGTGAGTAAGCGCCCGGCCGCTATCGCAAGCGTCGCGCCTTCGTCTGCCGGTACGGGCGCGAACGTACGCGCCGAAATCGGCGTTGCATACGGGACGGAGAAGCAGCGGTGGCTCGAGTGGGCGGCGGATGAGTTCGCAAAGTCTTCAGACGGCAGCCAGATTAAGGTGAATCTGATTCCAATGGGCTCCATCGAGGGCGCTCATGCCCTGGTGGCCGGCGACCAGCGAATCTCGGTGTGGTCGCCGGCGAGCGCGGCGTACAAAGACGCGTTTCTTCAGGACTGGCAGGTTAAGTACAACACCAATCCTTTTGTAAAGGAAGAAGCCCTGACACTGACGCCGGTGGTGTTCGTGATGTGGGAGGAGCGCTATCAGGAATTCCTGAGAAAGTATCAGGCCCTGAACTTCAATACGATCAGCCAGGCGTTACAGGAGAAGAGTGGCTGGGCAGGTATCGCGGGCAAGCCGGACTGGGGATTCTTCAAGTTCGGCCATGCGAGCCCGATGGCCTCCAATTCAGGCCTGATGGCTCTTGTGCTGGCGGCATACTCTTATCACCAAAAGACCAAGGGCCTGGAATTGAAGGAAATCCTGAATACTGGATTCCAAAACTGGCTGCAGCAGTTCGAACGCGCCACCAGCGGAATGTCGAACAGTACGGGTAACATGATGCGTGAGATGGTATTGAAGGGTCCGTCCTCATTCGATGCCTTGTTGGTGTACGAAGCGGTGACGATCGACTACCTGAAGAATGCGGAGGGCCGTTGGGGGCAGATTCGCGTGATCTACCCGGAATACACTGCCTGGAACGAGAGCCCTTACTACATCATTAATGCGCCGTGGGTCTCCGATGGGCAACGCCTGGCGGCGCAGAAGTTTTTGACATTCCTGCTGAGTGAACGGGTACAGAAGGAGTCTCTACAGCATGGATTCCGCCCGGCGAATCCAAACGTGCCAGTCCGGTTTGCGGACAGCCCCCTGATGATGTACGCGAAGTACGGGGTCAGAGTAAACTTGCCGAAGATTTGCGAACCGCCATCGTCCGAGGTGGTGAACAACCTGCTGGCTGGGTGGCAACGGAGTCAGGGATCGCGGTGAACGAACAGCATGAGGCATTCGCAAGCCGGTTGGCCGCACGATACCTGAAGGCAGCATTCTGGTACCAGGTGAATCTCCCGGCTTTGGGTGGTGTCCCCATCAACGCCCTGGCGGTGCTGGGATTCGGCATCCTGGGATTCGCGGAATCTGCCCTGTGGCTGGTGGGGCTTGGCCTGGAGGGCAGCTATCTGCTCACGATGATGTTCAATCCCCGGTTCCAAAGACTGGTGAATGGCCGTATGCTGGAGCACACCGAAAAGAGCTCCGACGAGAAGCGGCGGGAGTTGCTGGAGAAATTGCCCGCTTCTTCCCAAAGGCGACTGGCGGAACTGGAGACAGATTGCGGGCGGGTGCTCGAGATCAATCAGGAGAGCGACGACTTGGCGACCGATACCAATCGCAAAGCGCTTGGCAGGCTGCAGTGGGCCTATTTAAAGCTATTGGTGGCACGGCACAATCTGGAAAGCCTGAGCGCGAAGGAGCCTGAGGCGGAGTTGGCAAAGAAGATGGAAGCTCTCGATCAGGGCTTGCGGGGCGGCGCTGATTCAGAATCGCTTCGCCGTTCGAAGGCAGCGACGCTCGATATCCTGAGAGAGCGCCTGGACAATGTCCGGCGACGCAAAGAGTCGCTGGAAGAGATCGATAGCGATCTTGCCCGAATCGAAGCGCAGGTTCAGCTCACGATCGAAAATGCGAGTATTCAAGGCCGGAGCCATGCCGTCTCAACCGAGATCGATATGGCTTCCAGCCTGGTGGGAAGCAGCATTTTTGGCGACTCGCACCAGTCGATCGAAGAGCTGGACCGCGAGTATGGCGGTGGCAGCTACAGCAGATCGCCTGCGAGGGAGCGCTCGTAAGTCCGGCGCTACTTTAGGCCGAGACGGATTACGATGTTCAAACCGAAAGCAAAGATGCCGGCGCCGAGCAAAACGCTGACAGGCAGGGTCAACACCCAGGCGAGCAGCAGGTTCCGCAGGGTATCCATCTGCAAGCCAGAGCGGTTGGCTGCCATCGTTCCCGCGATTCCGGAGGACAGTACGTGGGTGGTGCTCACCGGCAAACTGAGATGATCGGCCGCCAGGATGGTGCACATCGCAACGAGTTCCGCGGAGGCGCCCTGCGCGTAGGTAAGGTGCTCCTTGCCAATCTTTTCGCCCACCGTCACTACGATGCGCTTCCAACCAATCATCGTACCCAGGCCCAAGGCAAGCGCGACTACTATCTTGACCCAATCGGGAATGAACTTGGTGGTTCTATCCATACGCGCCTTCAGGGCTGAGGCCTCGTTTGCTTCCTCGTTGTTCAATTTCTTCTGCTTGACGAGTTTGCCGAGCGATTCCGAAACGAGATAGAGATTGGTGCGCAAGACGCGGCGCTGCTCGGTGGGCAGATCGGAGAAGCTATTCTTGCCCTGCATGATTCCAAAAATCTCGAAGCACTTATTGCGAATCGCTCCGAAGGTTCGCTCAGACGCGACCCCGGTGGTCTTCACGAATGACGACAACTCGTCCGCAGAGGCCTGGAAGGCGCCGACTTCCTGCCCGTTGGAGTGCTTCGCCATCTGGGCCGTAATGGCTTGTACGCTCTGCGAGATTTCCTGCATCGCTTCTGGTTTGGTGGTCAGGTTCAGAGCATAAGTGGAAGGCAGGATGCCAATCAGGATGAGCATGATCAGCCCCATACCCTTCTGCCCGTCGTTCGATCCGTGCGCGAAACTTACGCCCGTACAAGTCAGAATGAGCAGCCCGCGGATCCAGGTGGGCGGCGTCTTTTCTTTATCGGGAGCAAGGTAGAGGTCTTTTCGTTTGATGAGGGCTTTCGATAAGAGCAGGAGAAGAGCAGCACATCCAAAGCCCACGATTGGCGAGATGAGCAGTGACATCCCCACTTCGGACGCCTTAGCCCAATTGACACCTTCGCCGAACACGTGGCCCTTCCCCATCATGGAATTGGCCAGCCCGACTCCCATGATCGATCCGATCAGGGTATGCGAGCTTGAGGCCGGCAGGCCGAAGTACCACGTCCCCACGTTCCAGATGATGGCGGAAATCAGGAGAGCGAACACCATTGCGAAACCCGCTGCCGATCCTACGTTGATCACCAGTTCGACCGGCAATAGCGCGATCACACCGAAAGCGACGCCTCCGGTCGAGCTAAGCACACCGATCAAATTCCAGCAACCCGACCAGACGACTGCTACGGTTGGCTTGAGCGTGTGCGTGTAGATGACCGTCGCAACTGCATTGGCGGTGTCATGGAAACCGTTTACGAACTCAAAGCTGAGTGCCAGTCCGAGTGCCAACAACAAAAACATTACTGTGGGCGCGGACGGGTGCTCTCCAAGAAACTCCATCAATCCTCCAGTTTGAAGATTTCAGCCTACGAGACCCTCATTAATTCCGAATGACACTTGAGTAACAGATGAAATACTCATTTGGGCCCCGCCTTTGAAAGCAGAGTGCGCGAGAATACTCGCAGGCATATGCTGAAGGTCCGCGCATGGCTCGAACGAGTTCGGCCACTGATTGTTCCGGGTGCCACATCGGAGTCCGGGGATAAAGGCCGGTCAATCTTAGCCCGCTTCGCGATGCCGCATTCCTTCGGGCCGGATTTGAAGCCCCTGGCAGCACTGGTTGCGGTGGCGGGAAGTCTCGCTCGAATTTTCAGTGCCTGTCTGCTGTTTGCCGTCTGGGGCGGGCTCGCTGCGGTGGCCTGGAGCGCCATCGCCAACCCATTCTTGCGCGCGGTGGCGATGCTGGCGATGTTCGTTATGTTCCTGCCACTGTTGGCGATTCTGATGATCGCCGTTTCGTTAGTAGAAAAGAGGATGGGGGCTGGCCGCTAGCGACCGCGGACGATCGGGACGAGTTCGATGATCAGGATCACAATCACCAGGAGTTCCAGAATGAAGCCGCGGGCTTCGCGAAACTCATTCATCATGAATTCGTACAGATCGCCCGCGATTCTCAATTTTTGGTCGACCAAACCGCGATAATCGCCGACGCCGACTTTGGCGGCTGCCAGGCGATAGGCACGGGCAAAGAACATATCACTCAGGAATTTGATGGCATTAGCGGCGCGCTCCGGCAGTTCCACCACGTCCAGGCGCAGACGATTGAGTTGTTCCGCGTCTCGCGCCAGACGCCAGCGGGAGAAGAAGCCTTTCCGGCGTTCGAGTGTCGCATAGTCATCCTTCAGCAGCCCCGTCAGGATTTCGTCGTAGAGCCGATATTCGAGAAGCTGGGTGTTGGCGTGCTCGAGCAACTGGATCAGGGGCACCGCGCCTTCCAAGGTATCGTACACGACAACCGCCAGCCAGCCAACCACCAGCAAATCGCTGGGATAGTACGAGAGACTGGAGGCCAGAATTTCGGTCTGCTCGCCATTAGACAACGTTTGCGTCTCGCCGCGAATGACCTGGCTGATCTCACGGCCAAACTGGCTGACCAGTTGAGAACTGTTCAAGAAGCTGCCGGCGCCGTCTCGCACCTCTCAAAGATCCAAAACATAGTAGGCTTCATCGAGGCGATTCTGCGTACGGCTTGCGCTGCGCCGACTGAAGGCGGATCAGATGGTTGCGAACGGTCTTCATGCCGCGCTCCTCTACCTCGCCGGCTTCAATCCACCGATTCGAGAGTGAAATGAATACTGGCCAATCGCTCTCGAACGGCGTTTCAATTTCCAGGCTGACGACACCATAGTCGAAGTACCGTAAGCGGGCATTCGCCGTTTCACCGTCGCAAAATGAATGGGTTCGCAAGCTTTGAGTACCGGCGGGCGTTCAAACCGAACATAGCCGGGGCCTGGCAGTTTGAATCCCGGAGTTCGCTCAGGAGGCGTAGTGCTAATCAAGCGGCGCATCTCTTCGAGATCGAATTCTCCGGCAATGTCGTAAAACAACAAAGCCCGGAACGAACCGCGACAGACAGCCAGGCTTTCAGTCTAGTACCGCGGCCAAGCACGACATGGCCTTGGAGCCAAATTGCCATTCCAAAAGGTTGTCCGCGGTACTTAACGTCCACTATCTACAACGGGTTGGCTATCGAGAAGACGGTTGGGACGTCCTAACAGGTTGAGGTGAACCATGATTCGGGACTTTCGATTTGCGGCTCGGATGTTGGCGAAACAGCCGGCTTTCGCTTCGATTGCAGTGGTGACGCTGGCGCTGGGTATTGGCGCGACGTCCGCGGTTTTTAGCCTGATTCATGGTGTTTTGTTAGCGCCGCCTCCTTATGAGCGGCCGGAGCAGATGGCACTCATTCCGTCTTTACGAACCGACGGGCGCCCCAGCCAGCACCCATGGGCGGCGGCGCAGTGGTTGGAATGGCAAGAACAATCGAAGACGTTCGCGACGTTCGCCGGGTACGCATGGACTTTCAATTTCCTGATCCGGCCGGACGGAAGCGAATCGGTGGAAGGGATGGTAGTCACCCGGGACTATTTCCGGGTGGCCGGTCTGAAACCGATTCTAGGCAGAACGTTCGAGGAGGGAGACGCGGTCCCGGGCAAGCCTACGATCATTCTGGGGTACGAGCTCTGGCAACGGAAATTTAACGCCGATCCCCAGATTGCCGGTAAAACGGTGCGGATGAGCCGGCGCGACGTACCTCCAATGGTGATCGGGGTGATGCCGCCGGGAGTGCGGTTTCTGCCGTCGCCCGGGGCCGCGAAAGAGCCCAACTACAACGTCAATGCGACGGTGGATTTCTGGGCGTTGGCCGTACCGAGTCCTGCAAGGCTGAAGTCGCCGCAATGGGACGTGGTGGGAAGGCTACGGCCAGGCATGACGGCGCAACAGGGGCAGGAGGAACTAAAGATAATCGCGGCCCGGCAGGCGCAAACGGAGCGTGAGTTCGAGGGTTATCTGCCGGAAGTGGTTCCGCTCGCGACGGAGATGAATCGCGATGGCAGCCGTATTCTGTTGCCGCTGTTGGGAGCCGCCGGGCTGGTGCTGTTGATCGCGTGCGGGAACGTAGCAGCGCTATTGCTGGTGCGGGGTTTGCAACGGCAGCAGGAATACGCCGTGCGAAGCGCACTCGGAGTAGACCGGGCAGGGCTCTTTCGGCAGGTGTCGGCGGAGAGTCTGCTGCTGGCGTTCGCTGGCGGAGCACTGGGGGTATGCCTGGGTATCAGCATCGTGCGCGTATTGAAGGCGATCGGCGGACACGCCATCCCACGCCTGGATGCGGTGACGACAGGGTGGCCGATGTTGGCGTGGGGATTCGGGATTGCCGTAATCGCCGCGTGGTTTGCGGGCGTGATTCCGGCATGGCGGGCATCCCGCATGAATCCGGTGGAAGTACTGAAGAGCGCGGGGCCGAAGAGCAGTGCCAGCCGGGGAGAACGCCGCTTGTTGCAGGCTGTCACAATGACGCAAACCGCCCTGACATTGGCTTTGTTGGTGGGCGCGAGTCTGTTGATTCGTACGATGATCAACCTGTCGGATGTTCGAGCTGGCTACAACCTGACTCGCGTATTGACGATGACGGTGACCTCGGTGCAAGGAGACTCGATGGACTTTCACCGGCGGGCGCTCGAGCGGGTGGTGACGATTCCGGGAGTCGAGAACGCTGCGTTTGCCTGGGGCACGCCGCTCACTGGAAACAATTGGCCGGGGACGGTGGATATTGAGGGTCAGCCGCCAGCGGTACATGCGAGCGACCGGATCTCGGTGCCGTTGCGGTCCGTAACGCCGGGATACTTTCAACTATTCGGGCTGACGATTTCGGAAGGTCGCGACGTGCGAGGGACGGACGTGCGCACGGCACCATCGGTGGCGGTCGTCAACCAGGCGTTGGCCGAACGCTACTTCCCGCACGGCACAGCAGTTGGAAAAAAGATATGGATGGACGGTCGAGAGAAGCCGGGGACTGAAATTGTCGGAGTGGTGGCGAATGGCAGGACGGATGATTTGACGAGGGCGCCGGAGCCCGAGATCTATTTCTCGTTTTGGCAGGCTACACCATTTTCAAAAGATCTGGTGCTTCGAACGTCGGGAGATCCGCGTGCCGTGATTGCGGCGGTCACGCGCGAGTTGCACAAGGTGGAGCCAACGGCAGCGGTGGAAAACGCGAGGACACTTGAGCAAATTCGCAATGATTCGCTGGCATCGCGTACGTTCGCGATGCAATTGTTGGTGGGCTTTGCGCTGGTGGGAAGCGTGTTAACGCTGGTGGGGATCTACGGAGTGCTGTCCCTCTCTGTTGCGTCACGGCGTCGCGAGATTGCCATTCGAGCGGCGGTCGGCGCTGAGCGCAGGGATATCCGAAAGCTGATCTTTGGCGAAGGGATGCGGCTGGTGGCGGGCGGTGTGGCCTGCGGGGCAGTCGCCGCGATCGGTCTTTCGCAAGTGCTGAAAGCGTTTCTGTTCCAAGTGGAACCCGGGGATCCGATCACGATCATTGGGGTGGCTGTGCTGTTCATGGCAGTAGCGATGTTGGCCTGTTGGGTGCCCACGAGGCGGGCGACCAGGGTGGATGCGATTGAGGCACTAAGGTACGAGTAGCGCAGGCGCACTTGAGAATGAGGAGGGTGATGGCGCTAAAAGCCCGCCGGTCGATCTTTCGAATCGGGGTCTTCTCCAGTGCCCTCCATGCTAAGATTCGATACTGATTCCCTCACATTACCGTGATCGATTTACCGCAATCAGCCTCAGTCCTCGCGCGACTGCTCAAAATTATCCTGTTGCTTCCTCTTCTGGCGTCGGCATTCGCACAGGGAGTGATTGTCGATCACTGGACCAACGAGAATGGCCTCCCGGTGAACAGCATCCGGGGGGTCTGTCAGGGGCCCGAAGGCTACCTGTGGCTTGCCACTTACGACGGTTTGGTCCGTTTCGACGGCGTGCGCTTCGTGCAGTTTAATAAGAGCAATTCAGACGGGATTCTCTCCGATCGATTTTTTCGGTTGATTTGCGGACGTGCGGGCGACTTTTGGGCGCCGACGGAAGGGCAGGGCATCACCCATTACTCCAACGGGCGCTTCCGGACTTACACGGAGCGCGACGGTCTGGTATCCAATGCCTTTGACCGCCTGATGGAAGACCAGGCCGGCAATGTGTGGATACTGAGCCAAAATCGAGTTCACCGCTGGGATCGCCGGACCGATCGATTCATTCCGCTCGACCGCAGCGAGTATCCATATGATCGTCCTTTATTGAGTGCAGGCCTTCTTGTCTCGCCTGGTTTCGAGCCTTCGTTGCCGGGTTTTTATTCGCGCGACGCCGAAGGACTTCACATATTTGAATATGGGCGGAAAGTTGACTATCGGATTCCGCGCGAATGGCATTTGGCGGACGACGTCCACAGAAGTTCAGATGGCACTCTCTGGCTCAAACTGGCAAACGGCAAAGCTGCGCAGATCAGCGGGGGCCGGTGGTCCCAGCTACCACCCGGCCAGGCTGTGCCGGTCAACGGGAGAACTTCGGATGATCAGCTCGCCGGTCCGGCGGGATGGAGTCAAATGCTGGCGACTCCAGGACTCATCCCTCCTGTTGATTACCGCAGAGCCGTGATGCAGGATCGAGAGGGTAACATCTGGGTAGGGACGGAAATTTACGGCTTGTACAGACTTCGCGGACGGCGTATCGATGCGCTGTCGGTCGAGGAAGGGCTACCCGGTAAAAACATTTACCCAGTCTTCCAAAGCAGGGACGGCGCTGTGTGGATCGGCTCTATCAGCTCCGGTATCTGCCGATATTCCAACGGCCGATTCTCGAACTTTCTGCCGGGTTTCTTTATCTCGTCACTCGGCGAGGATCGCGAGGGCCGGTTGTGGATCAACGGCAATCCTTATCAATACTTGAACGGACATCTGACTCCCCTCGCCGGCGGAGTGGGGACATCGGTAGGGATCAAGGCGACGCACGAAGATCGGCGCGGCAAGATGTGGGTCGGTGGACCGAATGGACTCCGCCATAGGGAAGCTGACGGGAGTTGGCAACTGCTCTCCAGGAAAGACGGTCTCGCCGGAGACGACATTGAGGTCATTGCCGACGCCCGGGGCGGAGGAATTTGGGCCGGTGGGATCGGCGGACTGTCGTATGTGGGAGAAGACCGCCGGATACGGGCGTGGACGGAACGAGATGGACTGCCATCGAACCACGTACGCGGACTCTACGAGGATTCCGCCGGTGTGCTCTGGATTGGTACCTACGATGGCGGCTTGGGCCGGCTCGAACGAGATCATCTCACGAGGTACTCCGTACGCGACGGCCTGTTCGACAACGGCGCCTTTCAAATTCTGGAGGACCAGCGAGGCAACTTGTGGGTCAGCTGCAATCGCGGGATCTACCGGGTCAACAAGCAACAATTGAACGATTTCGCAGCCGGCCGCACTCATTCCTTGACTTCCTTCCCGTACGGGCGCCAGGACGGCATGAAAAACGCGGAATGCAACGGCGGCTTCTCGCCGGCCGGTTTTAAGGGACAGGATGGCCGTCTCTGGTTTCCTACACAAGATGGAGTAGCCATCGTAGATCCGGAGAAGTTTCCGCTCTCACCCACTCCTCCGCCCGTGTTGATTGAATCGGTACTGATCGATCAGACCGCGATGCCCATCGATCAGCCGATTCGAATCCATCCCGGTCAGGAAAATCTGGAAATCCAGTATACGGGTTTGCGTCTGTCGAATTCTGCCCAGATCCGTTTCAGGTACCAGATTGTGAGCCTTGATCGTGGTTGGGTGGATGTGGGATTGCGTCGCACGGCGTATTACCAGCACTTGCCGCCGGGTTCCTACGTCTTTCGCGTCACAGCCGCCATGGCAGACGGTGCATGGAACGATCAATCGGCTGAATTGCAGATCGTCATGTTGCCGGCGTATTACCAGACGTGGTGGTTCCGGTCGCTGGGAGTTTTGGCACTGGCGAGCTTCCTATGGTGGTACTGGCGAAGCCGGATCGGACAGTGGGAGCGCGACCGCGCTGCGAGACAGACATTTTCGCGCCAACTGATAGCTTCACAGGAAAATGAACGCAAACGCATCGCCGGAGAACTGCACGACAGCCTGGGGCAGCGGCTGGTGGTGATCAAGAATCGGGCGCTGCTGGTGTTGCAGCGGCGCGATTCCCTGAACTCCTGGTTCGGTGAGCAGGTGGAGGCGATTTCCGCCGAGGTCTCCGAGGCCGTGCGGGAAGTGAAAGAAATCTCGTACGATCTGCGGCCCTACCGGCTGGATCGTCTCGGATTAACTACGGCTCTGCAGGGCATGATCGAGACGGCCGCTATCTCCTTCAAAAACACGTCCGCCACCGAGATGGACAACTTAGACGCAGTATTGCCGGGCCAAACAGAGATCAACTTCTACCGGATCGTGCAGGAGTGCGTTAACAACATTCTGCGCCATTCCGACGCAACGCAAGCCTCGATTCTCATCAAACGCTCCGCGGAACGCCTGGACCTGGTGGTTAAGGACAACGGGCGCGGCTTCACGCCTGGCGATGGGCATCAAGGGTTTGGCCTTGCCGGGATTCGCGAACGCACGCAACTACTGGCCGGAAAGTTGGACCTTCAGTCGGTCCCAGGGCAGGGAACAACGGTTACAATTGTGATCGATCTTCTTTCGATCTGATGGACCGGTCAACTAGTGGAATGCTCGAAGAAATCCGTCTGATAGTAGCCGACGATCATCCGATTGTCCGCAAGGGGTTGTGTCAGGTGATCCAGGAGCAGCCGGATCTCAAAGTCGTAGGAGAAGCCGGCGACGGTGCCACGGCGCTTGCCCTGGTCGAGTCCTTGAAGCCGCGCGTGGCGATTGTGGATCTGGACATGCCGAGGCTCGACGGTTTCGGCGTGGCACTGGAGATTGACAAGCTGCAGCTACCGGTGGCAGTGATCTTCCTGACGATGCACAGCGAAGTGGATCTCCTGCAGCGTGCCATGGACCTGGGCAAGGGCTTCGTGGTGAAGGAAAGCGCGCTGGTCGATATTGTGAATAGTATCCGCTCAGTGGCCTCGGGCGGTGTGTTCGTGAGCCCATCGATGACGGCGGCATTGCTAGAGAGGCGTGGCCGAACCAAAGTCTTGCAGAACTCAAAGCGGGGCATTGACGATCTCACTCCTGCCGAACGGCGGATTCTGGGCATGATCGCCATCGGCAAGGCAACCAAGGAGATCGCGAACGAATTGAATATTCATCCGCGAACGGTCGAGTCACATCGGGCGAGCATCTGCCAGAAGCTAGAGTTGAGCGGAACCAATTCGCTGTTGCGATTCGCACTGGAACATAAGGCGCAGTTCCTCTAACCGGCGCCGGTATCGTAGTAACTGGATCCCGCGAATAAGTACCTTTTCCACTCCTTCGTCGAATCGCCGGACATGATGAACACTTACAGCGTTATCGTGGCGCTGGGGCGGGAGGGCTCGGCGGTAATGCAAATGCCGGATTGGTCGGGTGCTCAACCAGGACTTCCGCTATCAATTGAACTCGATCGGAGCGCCCGGCCCAAACCTGTACGTCGCGAAGAAGGTCCGGCGGGGCTGCAGTAGAAACCCTACACAAGATGGAGTAGAATGCCTACACAATGCGAGGCCAGCCGCCATTCCAGGTTGAGTTGCTGCGTGGCACGCTCGATCTCTTAATCCTCCGCACACTCCTCGCCGGACC
>Ga0105248_10007732_pt1 | contig 11804 bp, 10 predicted proteins | sample KBSS34metaG_FD_81524 | JGI IMG/M metagenome (GOLD analysis project Ga0105248, IMG submission 81524) | Switchgrass rhizosphere microbial communities from Kellogg Biological Station, Michigan, USA - KBS S3-4 metaG | ecosystem: Host-associated > Plants > Roots > Rhizosphere > Soil | place...
CACGGAGTAAGCAGCCTCGTTGATGAGCGGCATCAGGACGCGGTTGGAGACGAAGCCGGGTGCGTCGTTGACTTCAATGGGGGTCTTGCCGAGCTTGGTTGCGATGTCGCGAACGGCATTGAACGTGGTGTCGCTGGTGGCCATGCCGCGGACAACTTCGACGAGGGCCATCACAGGCACGGGATTGAAGAAGTGTATGCCGATGACCTGAGAAGGGCGACCTGTCAGGGCGGCAAGCTTGGTTATAGAGATAGATGAAGTATTCGACGCCAAGATAGCGGATTCAGGAAGGATATGGTCAAGAGCGTGGAACACTTCGGCTTTCAGATCGAAGCGTTCAGGGGCGGCCTCGATGGCGAGTTGAGCGCCAGCGAGCGATTCCATTTTGACGGTCGGAGTGATTCGGTTGAGCGCGGGTTCGATTTCAGTTTCGGGTAGTTTGCCCCTGGCTGCTTCGCGGCCCAGATTGGTTCGAATCGAAGCGAGGGCGCGATCGAGGAAGCGCTGTTCGACGTCGCAGAGGATGACGGGAAAACCTGATCTTGCAAAAACATGGGCAATCCCGGAGCCCATTGTTCCGGCGCCAATTACAGCAATTGATTGCATCTCCGACACAGTGCCACCTCCCGGCCAATGGGAGTGTAGCAGGGAGTGATTGTGTCGGGTCGGATCGGATGAACAGCTGGGGCAACCCGAGCAGCAGCTAACGCATCGAAGTCATAACTTAGCTGCGCAGTTAACCCGACGTACGGGGTATTCTGTCGGACCCTTCGCTCCCCTATCCAAACGAAATTGCCAACTTGGCTGGCACGGGAACCATCCCCCCGGATCTGGAGCAGTTACAGGAATGGCAACAACCCCTACAGGAACTGCTCAGAAAAGATTCCGCAAGTCTATTCCTGAAACCCCTCAGTTCGAACATCCGAGACTGGAAGATCTGCTGGCGTATGCGCCGGCGGCGATCGCTGTATTGAGCGGTCCTGAGTTGCGGTGTTCATACGTGAATGAGATGGCAGTGAAGGTGACAGGGCGGAAGTCGGCGGATCAACTTCTGGGGCACACGCTTCGAGAAGGGTTTCCTGAACTGGAGGGAACTGGCGTCTACGAGATCGTCGACGAAGTGGCGCGAGGCCGCCAGCCCTTTAGCGGACGCGAATTCAAGGTGCCGTTTCTTCAGTTCGAGACCGCGACTCTGGCGGATCGATACTTTGACTTTGTGTGTCAGCCGATGCTGAATTTGGACGGGGCTTTGAACGGGATCTTCATTCACGCAATCGATCTGACGGATCGCGTTCTGAGCCGGAGGGCGCTCGAGGCCAGCCAGGAGGGATTGAGGCTGGCTCACGAAGCTGCGCAGATTGGAACGTGGGAATGGGATGGAGTGGCAGACACGCGCAAGCTCTCACCGGAACTGCATGGAATGTTCGGAACCGATCCGACTGTGGGCGAGAAAGTAATTGAGGAGACATGGGCGTCCAGGATTCATTCCGCTGACCGATCGCATGTGTACAAGGCGATGTCCACTGCGATGCAGTCGGGCTCCCTGGAACTTGAGTATCGCTATCAACACCCGGAGCGCGGAGAGAGGGTTTTCTACTCGAAAGGCAGCAGCATGACGGGGGGAACCCAACTGGTCGGCGTGGTTCTGGATATCACCGATCGAAAAAATGCGGAGAAGCTGGCGAGAGAGCAGCTGGAGCGGTTCGAATTTGCAACCAATGCCGGCGGCGTCGGGTACTGGTTTTGCGACTTGCCGTTTGACAAGCTGATTTGGGACGAGCGTGTGAAGGAACATTTCTGGCTGCCCGCGGATGCGGAGGTGGACATCGCGCTGTTCTACCGTTGTATTCATCCCGACGATCGTGAGATGACTAAGCGTGCAATCGAAGAGTCGATCGCGAATCATACGAATTACGACGTCGAGTACAGGACCGTGTCGCTGGAAGGGAAGCAGAAATGGGTTCGCGCCACGGGACGAACGGCCTATGACGAGAACGGCACCCCGACTCGGTTCGATGGCGTAACGCAAGATGTGACCGCGCTGAAGCAAACGCGGGAGGCGCTGATTCGAAGCGAGAAGCTGGCCCTGGTGGGCCGGATGGCGACTTCGATTTCGCACGAGATTAATAATCCGCTCGAGGCGGTGATCAATCTGCTTTACCTGATTGACCAGAACTCGAATGACGAGAATGTGAAGGCGTTCAGCGAATCGGCGCAGCAGGAACTGGCGCGGGTATCGCACATCGTGACACATACGCTGCGCTTTAACCGGCAGCCTTATGGAGCCTCGCGGGAGAAGGTGTCGAACCTGCTGGATTCTTCGGCGGCGATCTACGCACCGCGTATGAAGAATCTGGACGTGGAGATTGTTCTCGACTATCGGGACACGGAGCTTGTCCTGTGCTTCGGTTCGGAGATTCGGCAGGTCTTTGCCAATCTGATCGGAAACTCGTTCGATGCGTTGAAACCAGGCGGCCGGATGCTGCTGAGGACGCGCGACCAGCTGCATCCGCGCACGGGCGAAGCAGGAGTGCTTGTATCTATCGCGGACAGCGGATCAGGAATGGATCCGGCGACGAAGCAGCGGTTGTTCGAACCATTTTTTACGACGAAGGGCGAGAAGGGGACTGGCCTAGGGCTCTGGGTGAGCCGCGAGATTCTTGGGAAGCATCACGCAACCTTGCGTGTGCGAAGCAGGCAGACGGCTGGGAAGAGCGGAACTGCATTTTCGATTTGGCTGCCGGCCGGTTTGAAGTCTTGAGAAATTGATGGAAGAGCAACTGCGGGTCGTCCATCGACTTCGCTCGGGAGTACAGTCGCTCTTTTTGGGCGTGTGTTGCTGCTGGGGTGGGTTTGGACAATGAAAAGGCGCGGCTTGAAGAATTCAGCCGCGCCGCGAAATGACTGCAACCGATTTGTTTAGTTTCCTTGAGGGGTTGCTGGAACCAGCTGTACCTGCTCGGTGACTGTGAGCATGAGGTACGAGCCGGCATCGAGATTGGCTTGTGGATGGCTGACGAGCAGATGCGTGGTTACCATTCCGGCGCCAATGATGCCACCGGCCAGCATTCCTGCCGGTCCGCCCAGCGCGGCACCAACAACCATGCCGCCGCCACCTACACCGGCGTATTCAATCCCGTCGCGTCTTAGCCGTGAGCCGGGAGTGATGATGCCTTCGGAGTTCACGCGGGCGTTGGTTCCCGGGGTTGATGCGACCATGGCGTGCAGCTTGAATCTGCTGCCGTTTTCGAGAGTGACGGTTTCCGGCTCGAGCAGGATGGAGCCGTGCCCGCCGAAGTGGCCGGTAGAGAGGTCTGCGACGCGGCCGTCGATCTCAGCGCCGGCGGGAATGACCACCTGGCCATTCTGAAGAACGTCAGTCGCTACACGGCTGCGGAAGGTCTGTCCTTTTTCAGAGAGATTGCTCGATAGCTCGTCGATGAGCTTGACGCGAATCAGGGTGCCTTCGCCAATGGTTCCCGGGGGGAGGGGGGAAGGGTGGACGATGTCGCTGTCGGGATCGTAGTTGCTCGCGCGGGTGTTGAGCGGAGGAGCGGGGGCCACATTCACGATTCCCTGGTCGGTTCCATCTGCGAGACCGGTACGAGGAGCCGAGGTTTGCGCAGGATACATCTGGGTTGGCTGCGCAACAGGAGCCTGTTGCATGGGATGAGATGGAGATGGTTTCGCGATCGGGGCCTGCTGCTCACTGGTGATGATGGTTTCGTCTGGCGGGGGATTGGAGGTGCCCTGGTATTGGGTCGATTGAGTGGCGTCCTGAGCTACGAGGGCAGTGGTTGCCAACGCGAAGAAGGCGCATGCAAGGATTGGCCGATTCATTCGAAATCTCCCAGTTTTGAAGTAGCAGGCGGTGTTCCCCTTGTTCTACTTAGACCCGGTCTGCGCGAAAATGTTCCGCTGCGCGAACGATTGACCGGGTATTCGCGAAGAGGGTGCAGATTTCATGCTAGCTTGGCCGTATCTGGCAGCGTAAAACCCGGACCGGAGGCGTGCCTCAGAGAGCACGAATCAAGAGAGGTACCTCCTGTGGCGACTTTTGATGGATTGCGGGTGTGACCGCTGCCACACAGGAAGAATCGGCTCGGTTTGCTAGAATCCGAACGGAACTACTTCCTAATTTCTTACCACGAAATTGTGCGGACGGAGAAGGTTTGAAGCACGTGCATCAGCTTCTGGAAACAATTCAGAGCGCTGCCGGTGAGGCCGTTGCCGTGGATCGCCGTCCGAAACTGAACGACCGGCTGCTGCACCGCATAGCGAGGACTGAAATGACTGAAATTATTGCAATTCGGGCGCGCGAGGTACTGGATTCTCGGGGAAATCCGACCGTCGAGGCCGATGTGATTCTGGAGAGCGGACAGCTTGGCCGCGCGATTGTGCCCTCGGGTGCTTCGACAGGCGAGCACGAGGCCGTGGAGCTGCGCGACGGCGACAAGAGCCATTACCTGGGCAAGGGTGTGCTGCAGGCGGTTGCGAACATCGAGACGGTGATTGCCCCGGAACTGGAAGGAATGGACGCGGCGAATCAGCGGTTGATCGACCAGACGATGATCGCGCTGGACGGGACGCCGAACAAGGGCAAGCTGGGCGCGAATGCGATTCTCGCGGTTTCGCTGGCTTCAGCCCGTGCGGTTGCGCAAACGCTGGAAGTTCCGTTGTACCGCTACCTGGGCGGCGTGAACGCGAGCGTCATTCCAACTCCGATGCTGAACGTGCTGAACGGCGGCGCGCATGCTGACTCGAATGTCGACTTCCAGGAATTCATGATCATGCCTGTAGGCGCGGAGCGGTTCAGTGATGCTCTGCGGTGGTCGGCGGAGACCTTCCACACGCTCAAAAGCGTGCTGAAGAAAAAGGGATACAACACCGCGGTTGGCGATGAGGGCGGATTTGCGCCTTCGCTGAAGTCGAACACCGAGGCTGTGGACCTGATTCTCGAGGCGATCACACAGGCCGGCTATAAGCCGGGCGAACAGATCGCGATTGCGCTGGATCCCGCATCGAGCGAGTTCTACGACAAGGAAAAGAACAAGTACGTCTTCAAGAAGAGCGACAAGCGCGAACTGACCAGCGAGCAGATGGTGGACTTCTGGGCGGACTGGGCTCGGCAGTATCCAATCGTGTCGATTGAAGATGGCCTGGCCGAAGATGATTGGGATGGATGGAAGCAGATCACCGATAAGCTGGGCGAGCAGATCCAGCTCGTAGGCGACGATCTCTTTGTGACCAATGTGAAGCGCCTGAAACAGGGGATTGAAGAAGGAGTTGCCAACTCGATCCTGATCAAGGTGAACCAGATCGGTACGCTGACGGAGACGCTGGAAGCGATCGAACTGGGACGTCGTTATGGGTATACATCCGTGATGTCGCATCGTTCGGGCGAGAGCGAGGACACGTTCATCGCGGATCTCGCAGTGGCGACAGGCGTAGGCCAGATCAAGACTGGTTCTGTGAGCCGTACAGATCGCATTGCGAAGTACAACCAGCTACTGCGGATAGAAGAAGAGCTCGGCGCGGGAGCCGTGTACCTCGGGATTGAATCGCTGAACTACGAAGGATAATCGGAGTCAAAGTAAAGCAACGAAGAGGACGCTTCGGCGTCCTCTTTTAGCATTTCTGGAGCAGGCAGACTCCGGGTGAGAGGGTCAGAATGGTCAGGAATGGCGGAGCCGTGATCGTGACTGGCGCGAGCCGCGGAATTGGTGCGGCGGTGGCGCGGCTCATCGGTTCGCAGGGCACCCCAGTGGTAGTCAATTACTCCGCAGCGCAATCTACAGCAGAGGCTGTTGTAGCGGAGATTGAAGCAGGCGGCGGAAGAGCAGTTGCGATTCGAGCGGACATGCGGCGGGAGGATGAAATAGTCGGGCTGTTTGAAGCGGCGGTTTCAGAGTTTGGGCGAATCGAAGGGCTGGTGAACAATGCCGGCGTCACCGGCGGGTTTGCGCGTGTGGAGGATGTACTCGCAGAGACAATCGAAGATGTCCTAAGTGTCAACGTGAGGGGGTTGATTCTCTGCAGCCGCGAGGCGGTGAAGCACATGTCGATTCAGCGGGGAGGGAAGGGCGGAGCAATCGTGAACATTTCTTCGCTGGTCGCGCGTACTGGCGGCGGTGGTGAATGGGTCCACTACGCCGCATCGAAGGGCGCGGTGAACAGCTTCACCATCGGGCTGGCTCGAGAGGTTGCGGACGAGGGGATTCGCGTGAATGCGGTCGCGCCCGGACTCATCGACACAGAACTTCACGCGACGAGCGGCAGGCCTGAGCGGCTGAAGGAGATGGCCCCGACGATCCCGATGAAGCGAGCCGGATCGGCCGAAGAAGTTGCGCGTGCAGTCGCGTGGCTCCTTTCCGATGCGGCGTCGTATACGACGGGCACAATACTCGAAGTTGGCGGCGGGCGATAACTGGCCGAAAAGGCTTACTCTGGAACCCGCATAGTACTCAAGTTTGTCCCTCGACGTCTCAGAAGACTAGAGTGGCCCTACACTGAAAATAAATGCGCCTCCTGACAGCCTTTTTTCTTCTGCTGAGCCTTATGACTGCCGCAGCGCAGACTGCCCCCGTTATTTCCCTGCATGATCTGCAGGACGCTGATCGTCTAGGGGCCGATCTCTATGCCAATTCGGGCGCCGAGGGCTTGGTGCTGGTGGTGGTGCGCGGGGACAAGACGTTTTTCCGCGGATATGGGGAGGCGGTACCGGGATCGCACGCGGCTCCGACACGGGAGTCGGTTGTGCGCATCTGCTCGTTGACGAAGATATTCACCACGGATCTATTGGCAAAGATGGTCGCGGATGGAACGGTGCGTCTGGATGATCCGCTGAAGAAGTTTGCGCCGGAGGCTGCGATCGTGCCGGAGCGCGATTCGCCGATCACGCTTGAAGATCTGGCCACGCATACGGCGGGACTGGAGCGGGAGATTGGGACAGCGCCGAGACATACGCCGCACTTTACCTATCCGAACTACGACACGCGCTGGAACTGGCTGGCAAGCGCGCAGTTAAAGTTCACGCCGGGAACACAGGCCTACTACTCGAATGTGGGTTTCGATCTGCTTGGCGATGCGTTATCCGCGGCAGCGAGGACGCCTTATGCAAAGCTGCTGCAGACACGCACGCTGGCGCCTCTTGGGATGTGGCAGACAACGTTCTTCCCGACTCCAAAGCAATGCGAAAAGCTGATGACCGGCGCGCACGATGAAGGTCCGTGCACGATGACAGAGAACACCGCAGGCAGCAGTGGTCTGTATTCGACTCCTGCGGATATGGAGAAGTTCCTGAAGTATCTGGTTGGCGCGGGCGAACGCAGACAGGCGGAGAATGCACGCCGCGTGTATTTGCTCCCGACGAGTTTGAAGGGACAGTATGGTCTGGATCACGCAGGGCGGCCTATGGGAATCGGGCTCGGATGGATGCATCTTGGCGGGGCAGATGATATCGATCACGTGATCGAGAAGACCGGCGGTGGAGCGGGTTTCGCGACGTACATCGCGATCCATCCGGCAAGCCACACGGCGCTGTTTGTCGCGATGACAGAGGGAAGCTGGCACGACAGGACGCCCGGCTTCAACTTATTCAAAGCATCGAACAACGGGCTGCTCGCGCTTGCTGGGTTGCCGCCGTTTCCAGAGCGGTCGAGACGGCTGGGAAGACCGAGGCACACTGCGCGTGCCGCCACAGCGTTAAAAGCCCATGGCAGAGCGCCGTCTCGCCGGAGACGCAGAGCCTCCACGGCGCAACAGGCTGTGGGAGGGAATTGAGCGGCTTTGATGGACGCTCACGACTGGAATCTCTCGATGTGACGCCTGCCACGCGACGAGACAATCCCAGCATTTATCCTTGTAGTAGATCGATCTACTGCGAGGTGTTCTCTTCGTGGCTTCAACGAAACGTCCTCTTGTTCTGACCGTCCTCGATGGATGGGGTTACCGGGCCGAAACAGCCAACAATGCGATCGCGCTGGCGCGCAAACCGAACTACGATAAGCTGCAGCGTGAATTTCCGAACTCGCTGATACAGGCTTCGGATCACTTCGTGGGCCTGCCCGACGGGCAGATGGGAAACAGCGAAGTCGGCCACCTGAACATCGGCGCGGGCCGCATTGTGCAGATGGACATCACGCGCATCGATGCGCTGATTGCTTCGGGGAATTTCCAGAAGGAGCCGTCGATTGTACAGGCCATGCAGAAGGCTCGCGACGGGCGAAAGCAGCTGCACTTATTCGGGCTGGTTTCAGACGGAGGCGTTCACTCGCATCAGGAGCATCTTTATGCTCTCCTTCGTACGGCGCGCGAGAACGGATTGCAGCATGTGTTTGTACATGCGTTCATGGACGGGCGCGACACGGCTCCGGATTCGGGTGCGGGATTCATCGCGAAACTCGAACAGAAGATGCGGGAGTTCGGCATCGGCAAGATCGCGTCGATCAACGGGCGCTACTACGCCATGGATCGCGACCGGCGCTGGGAGCGCGAGCGTAAGGCGTTCGATGCGATGGTGAACGGGAAGGCCGAGGGTGGAGCGTATCCCGATCCAGTTGCGCGATTAAAGGAGAGCTACAACAACGGCGTGACGGACGAGTTTGTGATCCCTTTCGTCGTGGTGGACGGAGCGGGAAAGCCGGTTGCGCAAATTCGCGATGAGGATGTCTGCATTAACTTCAACTTCCGCGCGGATCGTGCGCGGCAGATTACGCGTGTGCTCGCGCGCGAGAGCGGCCTGAACAAAGAAGGCGGGAAGAATCTGGAAGGATGGGAGTCGCTGGACGAGACGATTCCGCGGAGCGAGATTCCCAAGAACCTGCATTACCTTTGCATGACGCAGTACGACAAGCTCTACGCTCTGCCGATGATCATTCTGCCGGAGTCGATGGACAACATTCTGGCGAATATCCTGACGCAGAATCAGCTGCGCAATCTCCGCGTGGCAGAGACAGAAAAGTTCGCGCATGTGACTTACTTCTTCAATGGTGGAATCGAGAAGCCGTTTCCGGGCGAAGATCGTACCCTGATTCCTTCGCTCAAGGTTGCAACCTACGACCTTGCGCCGGAGATGAAAGCGGAAGCGATTGGCGACACGATCGTGAACGCGGTGAACGATACGGCGTTCGATCTTGTGGTTGCGAACTTCGCCAACGCGGACATGGTGGGCCACTCAGGCAAGCTGGAGCCGACGATCAAGGCGATTGAGGCAGTGGACGCCCAACTGGGGCGTATCTACAAAGCGGTGAAGGAGCGGAATGGAAGCTGGCTTATCACCGCGGATCACGGGAATGCAGAGATGATGGTCGATCCGGTAACGGGCGGTCCGCATACCGCTCATACAACGAACCCGGTGCCGCTGTTTTATATCGCGGAAGATGCTAGCCACTACCGGTTGCGGTCGGATGGATCGCTGCGCGACATTTCGCCGACGCTGCTGACGCTGCTTAATCTTGGGCTGCCGAAGGAAATGACGGGTGGTGATTTGCGCGTGCCCATCGCGAAGTAGGAAACGTGAAAGTTGTGCGGAGGGCGAGGCCAACTGGCTTCGCCCTTTGTCTTTTGACGATCAATCGGTGCGAAGTGCGCGCGCTGGATCGACAGTCGCGGCGCGGCGAGAGGGAATGATGCCTGCGGCGCCAGCGACGACCGCGATCACCATTATCGCGAGGGCGTAGACAACGGGATCGGCTGCAGAGACCCCAAACAGCTGGCTACGAATGGCGCGAGCGGAGAGGATAGCGACCGGAATGCTGAGGGCAATCGCCCACACCGCCAATGCAAGCACTTCGCGAAGAATCAGGCTGACCACGCTGTTGCGATTCGCGCCAAGAGCCATGCGAATTCCGATTTCGCGCGTGCGCTGGGCTGTGGAGTAGGCGGAATTCCGTAGAGGCCGATTCCTGCGAGGGCAGTCGCAAGGACACCGAAAGTGGTGGCAAGCAGGGCGATGGTGCGCTCCGCAAGGATGTTGTTATCGATGTCATCCTCGAGTGTGCTGAGGCCATCCACGATCAGCCTGGAGTCTATATTGGCGATTGCCGACCGAATTTCGTTTTCCGCCGCGAGGGGATTCTGCCAGGTGCGAACGTAGAGCAACTCAGAGGCGAAAGGCGTGGGACTTTCGGGGGTTCGGACTTGATAGTCTTAGACTGATCCCCGTCAGGCTGCGCCAATCTGAGTACAAGCGCCAATTTCGAATTTTCAGAGAACCAGCCAGAGCTCCAGAGCGGCCCGAAACCGAGGCATACGGAGGCGGCGGCGGTTGGATTCGCCATCTGCGGCTTTACGTTCTGGGTCCTGACCGACACGGTAATGAAGATTGTGGGCCGGTCCGCCTTACCGGCGTACGAGATCATTGGATTTCTCGGCGTGTTTGTCTGTGCGTTTCTGGCGTTGTACGCGAAGGTGCGGAACGAGCTTGCAGTGCTGTGGCCTACGCAGCCAAAGCGGCAGCTGGTTCGTTCATGCCTGGATCTGACGAATAACCTGTGCGTGGTTGTGGCGCTACGGCACGTGAGCCTGACGCTGTTCTACATCCTCGTTTTTCTCTCGCCGATGTGCATTACGTTTCTGGCAGCTGTCTTCTTAAGGGAGAAGATCGGGATCCGAAAGGGGCTGGCAATCGCCGCGGGATTCACGGGTGTAGTCATAGCGGTGAATCCATTTGGAACTTCGAGGCAGGGCGACTGGATCGGGTTTGTAGCGTGCATGGTTTGCGTCGTCTGCTTTTCGGTGAACATGGTGTGGTCGCGAGTACTGACCAGGACGGAGACGCCGGAGAGCCTGGTTTTCTTTTCGGGGATGCTGATGACAGTCGCCGGCGGAGTCGCTATGATGTGGCATTTTGTTGCACTGAACTGGATGGTGCTTGGGGGGCTGGCGGCGATGGGCGGACTGTGTTCGGCGGGCGCGATCTGCTTCTTTGTAGCCGTGAAGCATACCTCTGCTTCAACGGTTTCGCAGTACCACTACACCCAACTGGTGACCGGAGCGCTGGTAACGTTTCTGGTGTGGCGCGAATTGCCGACGGTGTGGATGGTGATGGGGGGAGTGCTGATTGTTGCCGCGGGGTTGTATATTGCGGTGCTGACGAAGCGCGCAGTCTAGCCGGAAAGGCCTCCACGATGGGGACCTAGAGTGGTCGCGTTTGTCTCTATCTTGAGCGCAGGGACTTGATCGCGTTTGGTAGGCGCTCGGCAGCACCAGGAAAGCGCTCTTCAAACAGGCGCGCTCGCTCGGCGGCGATTCCGCCAATGTAGGACGGGACGGGGGTCGCCGTCAGAACAAGAATGAACGCAGTGACCGAGAAAAGAACTCCAGCAACGGCGGCAGAGACAAGCATGTGGTAGGCGTCAGCGACATCGAGGCCGAGGACGTTGAAAGCGACATGCTCAAGTGGCTTGACGTGGCGAAGAGCAGCCAGAGCAAAGAGGGAGAAGAAGACTGAGAGCGATGTCAGCACTACGAGAGCAACGTCGAGGCCGCGATGGAATCTCTGGCGGGAACTGCAACGGGTGCAATCAGTGAAATGCTGCTCGTAGTCTCTTCGCATCTCTGGTGAGATTCCTGAGATGTCATACCGCCAGCTTGCGAGGATCGCGCCCACGACACGGTCGGTACAATGGATTTTCGCCATATGGATGACTCACCTTGTGATCTGCCCTAACCCGGTACGCCAACTGCTTTGAAACTAGAGGGTTAAAGCTTCTGTCCCTTTGGATGCCCCGCTATTTACGGGTGATGCAAAATCTCATCCAAGTACATGAATTATCAACACTTCGGCGTCAAAGAGTTCTTAG
>Ga0105248_10007734_pt1 | contig 11803 bp, 6 predicted proteins | sample KBSS34metaG_FD_81524 | JGI IMG/M metagenome (GOLD analysis project Ga0105248, IMG submission 81524) | Switchgrass rhizosphere microbial communities from Kellogg Biological Station, Michigan, USA - KBS S3-4 metaG | ecosystem: Host-associated > Plants > Roots > Rhizosphere > Soil | place...
GCCATCACCTCCGAGCCGGCCATCACCTCCGAGCCGGCCATCACCTCCGAGCCGACCCCCACCGAGCCGACCCCCGCTGAGCCAGCGGCCCCGCGGTCCCGGACGCGGACGACCCGCCGTCGGGTAGCTACCACCGGAACGGTCGTGCCCGCGGTGTCCGCGCCGCCGGTCACCGGTACCGGGACAGCCACTGAGACCGACCCGGCCGCGCGGACCGGGGCGGCCGAGCTGGCCGAGTCGGTAACGGTAGTCGTCCGGGCCGAGACGCTGGAAACAGCGGAGACCGCTCCGGAGGACACGGAGGTCTCCACGGTGGCGCAGGCCGTGGTGGCGGAGCCCGCGGAGGCGGCGCCGCCAGCGCCTGACGCAACCGAGGCCGCAGGGCTGACTGATCAGGCCGAGCCGACGGCGCCGCCCGCACCGCCGCAGGATGCCGAGTCGGCTTCCACCCGCGCCCGCACGCGCAGCCGCCGGGCAACCGCCCCGACCTGGACGGGTGTCGTGGAGGAGGCGGCCGGGGAGCCGGTCACCCGGCAGTCGCGCCGTCGTCCTGTTGCCCTGGTCACCTTCCAGGCGCCGGAGCCGGCGGCCGAGCCACGCTGGCGGCGTGAGGTCGAGCGCGATCGGCCGACGGCCGAGACCCCCACGGTCGACGCCGCCGCGGAGGAACAGCCCGCCACCGCCGCGCCGGACGCGGACGCGGACGACCAGATCGACACGGACAAGACCACGCCCACCGCGCTCGCCGAGCCCGAGGACGAGGCCGAGCCCGAGGACGAGGCCGAGCCCGAGGACGAGGCCGACTTCGACGATGACGAGCAGGCGGGTGGTGCTGGGTCGACCCGCCGTCGCCGACGAGGTCGGCGCGGCCGCGGACGCGCCCGGGGCGACGAGGACGGCACAGATCTCGGTGACGAGAGCCTCTCCGGGGAGCCGGGGAGTGACGACACCGCCGAGGACGGGGCGTCCTGGGACGCCGCGGCCGACGCGGGCGCGGCGACCGCTGACGGCGACGAGATCACGGATCGCGACGACGACGGTGACGGCGACTCCGAGGACGATCGTGCCGGCGGATCCCGCCGCCGCCGTCGTCGCAGGCGGCGTACCGGTGGGGACGACTCCGTCGCCGTCGACGATCCGCCGAACACGGTTGTGCACGTGCGGGAGGTCCGTCGGGATGAGGACCAGGTCCGCGGCCTGAGCGGATCCACCCGGCTGGAGGCCAAGCGCCAGCGCCGCCGCGAGGGCCGGGACAGTGGCCGTCGCCGCCCGCCGATCGTCACCGAGGCCGAGTTCCTGGCCCGCCGGGAGGCGGTCGAGCGGCGGATGGTCGTGCGCCACGCCGGCGACCGGACCCAGATCGCCGTCCTCGAGGATGGTGTGCTCGTCGAGCACTTCGTCACTCGGGCGAGTTCCGCCTCCTACGCGGGCAACGTCTACCTCGGCCGGGTGCAGAACGTCCTGGCCAGCATGGAGGCGGCGTTCGTCGACATCGGCAAGGGCCGCAACGCGGTGCTGTACGCGGGCGAGGTCAACTACGACGCCTCCGGGCTCGACGGCCGTCCGCGCAAGATCGAACAGGTGCTCAAGTCGGGGCAGTCGGTCCTGGTCCAGGTGTCCAAGGACCCGATCGGGCACAAGGGCGCGCGGCTCACCAGCCAGATCAGCCTGCCCGGCCGTTACCTCGTGTACGTGCCCGACGGCCAGAACGCCGGCATCAGCCGCAAGCTGCCGGACACCGAGCGTGCCCGCCTCAAGAGCATCCTCAAGAAGATCACGCCCGAGGATGGTGGCGTGATCGTGCGTACCGCCGCCGAGGGGGCCAGCGAGGCGGAACTCGCCCGTGACGTGGAGCGCCTCGCCGCGCAGTGGGAGGACATCCAGCGCCGCTCCAAGAAGGCGTCCGCCCCCTCGCTGCTCTACGGGGAGCCGGACCTCGTCGTGCGGGTGATCCGCGACATCTTCAACGAGGACTTCACCGAGCTCGTCGTCCAGGGCTCGGGCGAGGCGCAGACGATCGAGGAGTACATCGACACCGTCGCCCCGGACCTGCGCCCGCGCATCCGCCGCTACACCGGCACCGGGGACGTCTTCACCGACTACCGGGTCGACGAGCAGCTCGCCAAGGCGCTGGACCGCAAGGTGTGGCTGCCCTCGGGCGGGTCGCTGGTCATCGACCGTACCGAGGCGATGACGGTGATCGACGTCAACACGGGCAAGTTCACCGGCAAGGGTGGCAACCTCGAGGAGACGGTCACCAAGAACAACCTCGAGGCGGCCGAGGAGATCGTCCGCCAGCTGCGGCTGCGTGACGTCGGCGGCATCATCGTGATCGACTTCATCGACATGGTGCTGGAGAGTAACCGGGAGTTGGTGCTGCGCCGTCTCACCGAGTGCCTCGGCCGGGACCGTACCCGCCATCAGGTGGCCGAGGTGACAAGCCTCGGTCTGGTCCAGATGACCCGCAAGCGGGTCGGCCAGGGCCTGCTGGAGGCCTACAGCGAGTCCTGCGTGCACTGCAACGGCCGTGGCGTGGTCATCCACCTGGGTGGTAGCGGTGCTCACAACGGGCAGGGCCAGCAGCAGGCAGCGGCCGGCGGCGGTGCTGAGCCGGCGGCCAGCGCCGGGTCGAGCCGTCGTTCCCGCGGGTCCAGCCGTGGTGTGGGCGGCCCTGCTCTGGTCGCTGCGTCGAGCCAGAACGGCGGCCCGTCAGCCCAGAGCCCGGCGGAGCCCGCGGCCGCTGGTGCCACACCTGTTGATTCCGTAGCCGCCGACGCCGCACCTGCTGGCGCTGTGGCTGCCGCCGGGGCGCGGACAGGCGCGGACGCGGCGGTCGGCACGGGCTCAGCCGCGGCACCCGCCGTCGAGGCCCTCGTCGCGACTACCTCGCAGGATCCGGCGGTCGGCTCCGTGAACGGCAACCATCACGGCGGGGATGCGGCGGCGGTTCTCGACGCGTCGCCGCCGGTCTATGCGAACTCCGATGATCCGGACAGCCTGGCCACCGCGGACAACGGCAGTGGCGCCGGCAAGCCGGCCCGGGGGCGGCGCCGCCGCGCGTCCCGGCCAGTGTCCAAGCCCGCCACCGAGACGCTGGAGCCCGTGCCGCCCGCGGCGACCGAGGACTCCGCGGGCTGACCCGCGCAGCTCACGCTGCCCTGGTGCCCGGTCGCAGTCGCGGCTGGACACCAGGGCAGTGATCTTTCCGGGTGACGGTGAGTGCTCCGGTCCTCAGCTCAGGGGACCTCAGCCGGCTCAGGCCGCGGTCGATCCCGCCGTGCTCTGAGCCGCGGGAGTGGCGCGCACGAACCCGCGGCCCGCGTCCTCCCGCAGGAGCACGTCCAGCGTGGCTCGGGAGCTGGAGAGCGCTGCCTCGACGGCCTGTCGTGCGCGCCCGGCGTCTCCCATCTGCAGGGCATAGGACGCAATGGTCAGTGACTGGACCAGATCATCCTGATCGGCCAGATCGCGGCTCATCCGCCCGGGCGCCTCCACCGCGGCGACCTGGGGCTGCGTGACCGTGTGGACCGACGGGGTGGACCGGCTGGCGGGGGAGTCCGGCGCCGGCCGAGCCGTCGCCGGAGCGCCCACGCCCCACGCGGCGGGATCCCGGCGGCGCAGCGCGATCCACCCCGCGGCCGCCGCGGTGCCCAGGAGCCAGCAGACGGCGGCCCAGGTGGGCAGACCGGTGACCGCCGCCAGTACGAGTCCGATGACGACGAGGACAGCGAGCGCTCCGGCGGCGGCCGGCACCGTGCCGGGCACGGAACCCTGGCGACGGGCGGCCGCGGCCGCGGGGCGGCAGGCGACGGCGAGCTCGGCGGCAGCCCCCGCCCCCGTGGCCCAGATCAGCAGCTGCCAGACCATGGTCGTCACCCCCGAACGGACGTTGTCTCCGGCCGCGAATCCGCGTTGTCGCGCAGACCGTTGCCAGGTGGACGATCCATGCTTCTCCCTACCCGGGAGGGTTCACCATGGCCCGTATGGGTCATCCGACGAAATGGCCCGTCCGCGGGGGACAGGTCGCAGATGGCGGTTCGCCGTCGCGGCCGCGGGGTCCCGGCCGTCATCCACCCGCGGATGACCTGTAAGGTGGAGGCCGCGTGTTCCTCCGGACTGGGTTTTGCCTGCCGGGGAGCCTGGCCCACCGGGGAGTAGTCTTCCGCCGCCGTGTGGGCGGTCGGTGGCCAGGCGCGCGACCAAAGCTCCGTGGGGGACGTGTCCCACGCGGTCACAGCGGTTCAACAACAGCAGGGAGATCTGGTGTACGCGGTCGTTGCCAGCGGCGGCAAGCAGCACAGGGTCGCCGTCGGCGATGTCGTCGACGTCGAGCTCCTTTCCGGAGAGCCGGGCGCGGCCGTGAACCTTCGGCCGCTCCTGGTCGTCGACGGCGACTCGGTCACCCACGCCGCGGACGCGCTTGAGTCCGTCGAGGTGACCGCCGAGGTGGTCGGCGTCGTCAAGGGTCCGAAGATCCGGATTCACAAGTTCAAGAACAAGACCGGCTACCACAAGCGTCAGGGCCACCGCCAGAAGTTGACGCGGCTCAAGGTGACCGGCATCGAGACCGGGAAGGCCTGACGGTATGGCGCACAAGAAGGGCGCGAGCTCCTCGCGCAACGGTCGGGATTCCAACGCGCAGCGCCTTGGCGTGAAGCGGTTCGGCGGTCAGTTCGTCAAGGCCGGCGAGATCATCGTTCGCCAGCGGGGCACGCACTTCCACCCGGGCGACCTGGTCGGCCGGGGTAAGGACGACACGCTGTTCGCGCTGTCCGCGGGGCACGTGCAGTTCGGGCACCGGCGTGGCCGCCGGGTCGTGAACATCGTCGCCGAAGCGGCGGCACCCGCCGCCTGACGGGCACGCACGCCGGGTGCAGCCGAGACCGCCGCGCAGGCGCAAGGCCCCGCACACGCCGGGCATCCCACCGCGCGCATCATCCCAACTGGGTGTGATGCGCGCGGTTTGGTGTCTGCCCAAGGTGGCAGACCGCCGGTGACCACGGCGGGGACGACCCCAGAAGGACGAACCTGACGGGGGAGAGAGAGGCGACGAGATGCCGAGCTTTGTCGACCGGGTCGTGCTGCACGCTGCGGCCGGGGACGGGGGCCACGGCTGCGCCTCCATCCATCGGGAGAAGTTCAAGCCACTGGGCGGTCCGGACGGCGGTGACGGTGGCCGCGGTGGCGACGTCCGCCTCGTCGTGGACCCGGGCGTGACGACCCTGCTCGACTTCCACTTCCATCCGCACCAGCGCGCCTCCCGGGGCCGGCCCGGGCAGGGCTCGAACCGGCACGGCGCCGACGGGGAGGATCTCATCCTGCCCGTGCCCGACGGCACCGTCGTGCGCACCGGGGACGGCGAGGAGATCACCGACCTCGTCGGGGTGGGCAGTGCGTACGTGTTGGCCCGAGGTGGCCGTGGTGGGCGCGGTAACGCCGCGCTGGCCTCCGCCCGCCGCAAGGCCCCCGGGTTCGCCGAGCTCGGTGAGCCCGGCGAGCAGCTCGACGCGATCCTCGAGCTCAAGACGGTCGCCGACGTGGCCCTCGTCGGCTTCCCCAGCGCGGGCAAGTCGTCGCTGGTGTCGGTGCTCAGCGCCGCCAAGCCCAAGATCGCGGACTATCCGTTCACCACCCTCGCGCCGAACCTCGGCGTCGCCCAGGCCGGTGATCATCCGCCCTACACCGTGGCGGACGTGCCCGGGCTGATCCCGGGCGCCAGCGAGGGCCGCGGCCTGGGTCTGGAGTTCCTGCGCCACATCGAGCGCTGCTCGCTGATCGTGCACGTGCTCGACTGCGCCACGCTCGAACCGGGCCGCGACCCGCTGACGGATCTCGACGTCATCGAGGCCGAGCTCGCCGCCTACTCCGCCGACCTGTCCGACCGGCCCCGCCTCGTCGTACTCAACAAGATCGACGTGCCGGACGCGGCGGAGCTCGCCGACCTGGTGGCGCCGGACCTGCGTGCGCGAGGTCTCGACGTGTTCGCGGTCAGCACCGCCACCCGGGCCGGGGTGCGGGCCCTGTCGCTGGCGCTCGCCGAACGGGTCGCCGAGCACCGGGCGGCGGCGCCGGCGCGGATCGCGACCAGGGTCGTCCTGCGCCCCCGGGCGGTGAACGAACCCGACTTCACCGTCTCGCCCCACGAGGACGGATTCCTGATCACCGGTGCGAAGCCCGAGCGCTGGGTCCGTCAGACCGACTTCTCCAACGACGAGGCCATCGGCTTCCTCGCCGACCGGCTGGCCCGGCTCGGCGTGGAGAAGGAGCTCGCCCGGCAGGGTGCGGTGGAAGGCGTCGAGGTCACGATTGGCCACGTCACCTTCGAGTGGGAGCCGACCCTCAGCGGCGGCGGCCTGACCGGCGCGGGCGGCCCCGCCGCGGGCGCGGAGTCGGAGGACGGCTTCGAGCTGGCCGGTGCCGGCACCGACGGCAGCACCATCCCGGGCAGCGGCGGTGGCCCGGGAGCACAGCCGCGGCCAGGCGTGGGTGCCCCGGAGGCACATCTCGGCCCGCGAGGTAGCGACGACCGGCTGCGGACCTCGGTCCGGCTGACCCGCGCCGAGCGGATGGCCCGTGCCCGTGCCCGCGGCGGCGATGCCCCCGAGGCACAGGAGGCCGGCGTGTCCGGCGGCCTGGCTGACCCGGACGCCTGAGCCCGAACCGCCGGACACAATGCCGGGCTCCCGCCCGGGACACCGGCCGCACGGACTTCGATTGACCGCAAGTGGACCTGGCACGGAGGGTGTAGGCGTGCGTGCGTTCGTGGCCGAGGCGCAGCGGGTCGTCGTGAAGGTCGGGTCGTCGTCGCTGACGACGGCGGCGGGCGGCCTGGACGTCGCGCGGCTGGACCGGCTGGTGGAGGCGTTGCTGCCGCGTGCCGGGCAGCTGGTGCTCGTCTCGTCGGGGGCGATCGCCGCCGGGCTCGCGCCGCTGGGTCTGTCGAAGCGGCCGCGGGATCTCGCCACCCAGCAGGCCGCGGCCAGTGTCGGGCAGAGTTCGCTCGTCCACAGCTACGCCACGGCGTTCGGGCGGGCCGGCTTCCGGGTCGGGCAGGTGCTGCTGACCGCGACCGACGTCATCCGCCGCACCCACTACCGCAACGCCCGGACCACCCTCGACCGGCTGCTCGAGCTCGGCGTCGTCCCGATCATCAACGAGAACGACGCGGTCGCCACCCAGGAGATCCGTTTCGGCGACAACGACCGGCTCGCCGCGATCGTCGCCCACCTCGTGTCGGCTGACCTGATGGTGCTGCTGTCCGACGTCGACGGCCTCTACGACGCCAACCCGCGCCTCGGCCCGGCGAACCTCGTGGCCGAGGTCCGTTCGGACGCCGACCTCGCCGGTCTCACCGCACGCGGTACCGGGACGGCCGGCGTCGGGGTCGGCGGCATGGCCACCAAGATCGACGCGGCGCGGATGGCGGCGTCCGGTGGCGTGAGTGCGATCATCACGTCGGCGGCGAACGCCGCGCCCGCGCTGCGCGGCGAGGACGTCGGCACGGTGTTCCACCCGACCGGTCCGCGGCGCGCATCCCGGCTGCTGTGGCTTGCCCACGCCACCGCGCCCGAGGGTCGGCTGCGCCTGGACGCGGGTGCGGTCGCCGCCGTCGTGCGGCGCCGGGCGTCCCTGCTGCCCGCCGGCATCATCGCCGTCGACGGCGACTTCGCCGCCGGCGACCCGGTGGACCTCGTCGATCCCGAGGGCCAGCCCGTCGCCCGTGGCCTCGTCGCCTTCGACGCCGCCGAGCTGCCCGTCATGCTCGGCCGCTCCACCACCGAACTCGCCGCCGAACTCGGCCCCTCCTACGAACGCGAGGTCATCCACCGCGACGACCTCGTCCTGCTCCTCCCCACCCGCTGACCAGGCGCTCAGCCAGAAAGACCCGCGGCCAGGCGTTCATCGAGGTGTCACGCAGGAGGTCTGCGGCGTGGATGGACGTGTAGTCAGGGCAGAACACCGAGTGCCCGCTTCGCCTTGACGACGGTGAAGGGGCGTCTGTCGACGGTGGCCGCACCGCCAGGTGAGGCGGCATGACCGGCGTTACCGAGCGCTCTCATACAACGGTCGTCTCGATCCGGCTGCCGGCGGATTCCTTGATGACGCGGATCTGGTGGGGGATGCGCTGGCGGAGCTCGGTGACGTGGCTGACGATGCCGACGAGCCGGCCGCCGGAACGCAGCTCGTCGAGCACCGCCATCACCTCGTCGAGGCTGTCCGCGTCGAGCGTGCCGAAACCCTCGTCGATGAACAGCGCGTCCAGGCGCCGCCCGCCGGCCTCGGCGGTGACGACGTCGGCAAGGCCGAGCGCCAGCGACAGCGCGGCCTGGAAGGTCTCGCCGCCGGACAGGGTGCGGGTGTGGCGGCGCCGACCGGTCCAGGCGTCCTCGACAAGCAGGCCCAGGCCGGCCCGGCGGCGGCGGTCGCGGCGCACCTCGGTGTCGTGGACGAGGGTGTAGCGGCCGGAGCTCATCGCGGCCAGGCGCCGGCTCGCCGCGGCGGCGACCTCCTCCAGCCGGGCGGCGAGCACGTAGCTGGACAGGGGCATGCCGGCGCTGTTGCCGCCGCGCCCCGCCGCGAGCTCGGCCAGGTGATGCAGTTCCTCGACCTCGGCGCGCAGAGGGAGCAGCGCGGCCAGGCCCTCGGCATGGGCGGCGCGCAGATCACCGAGCTCGGTCGCCCGCTGGCTGGCCCGTGCCTGGGCGGCGACCGCGCCCTCGTGGGCGGTGCGGGCGGCGACGGCCTCGGCCTCGTGCTCGGCGAGCGGCACCGGGGCATCGACGTCGACGGCGAGCTCGTCGTCGGTGAGGGCGGCGGAGACGGTGGCGAGTTCGTCGCGGTGGTCCCGGACCTCGGCGTCCCGGGCGCGTAGCCAGGTGGCGTCGCGACCGGCCGCGGCGGCGTCGTCCAGGTCGTCGAACCCGGCCTGGCGGACGAGGTCGAGCGCGGTGAGCCCGGACCGGACATGGGCCTCGCGGGCCTGATCAGCGGCGAGCTCCGCACCGCGAGCGGCTTCGGCGTCGTCGGCCAGCGCGCGCATCGCGGCCAGCCGGTTGTCGAGCGCGTCGCCGTCGCGCAGGTCGTCGGGAAGCTCGGCGAGGCCGCGGGCGGCCCGGTCGCGCGCCTCGTCGGCGCGCCTGCGGGCCGAAGCCACCGAGGTGCGCAGCGCGGCGAGCCGGGCGGTGGCGTCCCGTTCCTCCTCCTGCGCGCCGCGCTGCGCGGTCTGGGCGGCGCCGAGATCGGCGGCGGCCGCGGTGGTCGTCGCGACGGCCGCGTCCAGGGCGTCGATGAACGCCGGCAGGTCGCCATCGGCCCGCTCCGCCGGACGGTTCAGGTCCAGCAGGAGGTCGACCGCGGGAGGCGGAGCGAGGTCGGACGTGCCGGTCAGGTCGGACGTGCGGCTCAGTTCGGCGTGCAGGGTGCGGACGCGTTCCTCCAGGCGGCGGGCGGTGCCGAGGGCGTCCGCGGCCTCGGTGGCCAGGCGGTCCGCCTCCCGGGTGGCGGCGATCTCCTCGTCCCGGCTGATCGGGCGGGCGCGGACCTCGGCCGGGTCGGGATGGTCGAGCGCTCCGCAGACCGGGCAGGGCGTGTCGTCGACGAGGGCGGCGGCGAGCTCGGCGGTCATCGCGTCGATACGTTCCCGGCGGACGTTGTCGGCGTGGGCCCGGGCGGCGGTGGCCGTCTCGCGTGCGGTGGCGGCCGTGGCGACCGCGGCGTGGTGGGCTCCCGCGGCGGTGGCCAGCTCTCGGGCCCACCGTGCGCGTTCCGCCAGGGCTGGCAGGGCGGTGGCGGCATCCCGGGCGGCGCTCACGCGGGCGTCGGCGTCGTCGCGCAGGGCGGGCAGCTCGGTGCGCAGCCGCTGGTCGAGGGCGTCGGCCTCGCCGTGGTGGGTGGCGGCTTCCACGTCGGCGGCCTCGGCGTCGCGGGCGTCCTGGTCAGCGTCGGCGAGAGTGCGGATCAGCCCGTCCAGACGGCCGATCTCGACGTGGGCGTGCCGCGCGAGGGCGGTCAGGCGCGCGACCGCCTCCCCGGACGGCAGGTCCGCCAGGTCCGCCAGGTCCGCCAGGTCCGGCTCGGCGGGTAGGGCGGCCTGGTGGCGGGCGAGGGCGCGGCGGGCCACGTCGGCTGTCGCGCGGGTGTCGAGAGCAGTGGTGGTCAGGCGGCGCAGCTCGGTCAGCGCGGGGGTGACGACCGCGGCGCGGCGGGCGGCCTCGGCGGTGGCGGCGAGCTCGTCGATCCGCCTCTTGTCGGCCAGCAGGGCATCACGGCGGCCCACCAGCGCGCGATGGCGCTCGATGCGGGCGGCGAGCGTGCGGGCGGCCGCCAGGGCGGCCTCGGCAATGTCCAGCTCGACCCGGGTGGCGTCACGGCGCCGCTCGGCGTCCGCGGCCTCTCGCGCGGCGGCGGTGGCGAGCCCGGCTGCCCAGGCCGCGTCGTCCGGCGTGTCCTCGGTGGGTTCCGGGACGCCGGCGACCTGGGCGATGCGGGCCGCGACCCGGCCCAGGGCGGCGATCGCCTCGTCGAGGTCGCCGCGCCCGGCCTTGGCCCGGTCGTGCAGCCGCTGCTCGGTGAACTCGAAGCGGCTGACCCGGAACAGCCGCTTGAGCAGCTTCTCCCGGTCGTCGTGCTCGGCCTGCAGGAAGTCGGCGAAACGGCCCTGCGGCAGCATCACGACCTGGAAGAACTGGTCGTGCGTCATGCCGAGCAGCAGCCCGATCTCGTGCCCGACATCCTGAGGGCGGGACGCGATCGTCTCCCAGCCGCCGGCCGTGCCGTCGCGCTGTTCCCGGGCGATCTGCCGTTCCAGGACGGCGGTCGGATGCGAGCGGGCGGTGCCGCCGCCGCGCTTCGGCCGGTCCCAGGCGGGGCCGCGGGTGATCCGGTACCGGTCGGTGGACACGGTGAACTCGAGGCTCACCCACGGCGCCACCGACGCCCCGGCATGGTGCGAGCGCAGGTCGGGACCGCCGGCAAGCTTCCCGCGCAGGCCCGGGACCTCGCCGAACAGCGCGAAGCCGAGCGCGTCGAGCAGGGTCGTCTTGCCACCGCCGGTCTCCCCGCACAACAGCAGCAGACCGCCCCCGCCGACCGCGTCAAGGTCGACGTCGACCCGCCCGGGGAAGGCCCCGAACGCCTCCAGCGCCAGCCGGTGCGGGCGCATCAGGCGGCGTCCTCGGCGACGCGGGCCGCATCGAGGGCCTCGGCGAGCAGCACCCGTTCGCGATCGGACGGCGCCGTCCCCCGCACGTGCTCGACGAAGCCCAGGGCGATCTCCAGGTCGGTGCGCCCGCGGGTCCGTTCGCCGAAGGTGCGCCCGCCCGCCTCGGCGGCCCGCGGCTCATGCGTCAGGCGGAGCGCGAACGGGAAGCGGCGTTGCAGGGTCGCCATCGCGTCCAGGGGCCGGACGGGGTCGGTCAGGACCGCGGCGACGAAGTCCTGCTCGTGCGCGGTGTGGCTGGGTGAGCTCAGCAGCTCGGTGAGGGTGCCGCGCAGCACGGTGAGCCGGCGCGCGACCGGAACAGGCACGCTGCGGACGGCCCCGAGCCCGTCGTGGGTGAGCTCGACGAGCAGGGAGGTCTTGCGGTCGGACGCCTCGGAGAACGAGAACGCCATCGGTGACCCGCTGTACCGGATGGCCGGGGCGATCGCCTGCGGACGGTGCAGATGGCCCAGCGCCGTGTAGGTGACGCCGTCGAACAGGCTCGCCGGCACGTTGCCCAGGCCCCCGACGGAGATGTCCCGCTCGCTGTCACTGGCCGCGCCGCCGGTCACCCAGGCGTGCGCGAGGACGACGGCGCGCGCC
>Ga0105248_10007736_pt1 | contig 11803 bp, 9 predicted proteins | sample KBSS34metaG_FD_81524 | JGI IMG/M metagenome (GOLD analysis project Ga0105248, IMG submission 81524) | Switchgrass rhizosphere microbial communities from Kellogg Biological Station, Michigan, USA - KBS S3-4 metaG | ecosystem: Host-associated > Plants > Roots > Rhizosphere > Soil | place...
CAATTCTGAGGATACGAGCTGCTTCTAAGGACGCGCTCGGGCGTCAAAACGACATATCTTCATGATCGGCGCGAACTGCATGGTGACTGCCGGATCGCAACTGCTCGATGCAATGCGGAGAGAGGATGCCCGAGCACCTTGAGCCAATTGGCGTAATCCCCGATCAAGGGTTGATCGCGTTGGTCATGATGCTCCGATTTAACGGCCTCGCCATAGATCCTGAGCGCATCCGTCATCAGTTTGGGACCATCATCAGGGTCGCCGAGGTTCTCCGCTGTGCCAAGGAGCTTGGGCTGAAGGCACGTGTCGTCAGGACCAATTGGTCTAGGCTTTCCGGTCTGCCGATGCCGGCGCTCGCCATCCTTCGGGAGGATAGATTTCTTATCTTCGGAAAGGCCACCGAGGAGCGGGTCATCGCGCTCGAGCCGGGTCGCCCGCAACCGGTCATGATGTCGCGGATGGAACTCGAAGCCGTCTGGGACGGCGCGGTCATTCTGATGACGCGTCGAGCCTCTCTTTCCGATCTGGCGCGGCGTTTCGACATCACGTGGTTTCTCGGCGCAATCAGAAAATACCGGCGATTGCTCCTCGAAGTCCTTGCAGCATCGTTCTGCCTTCAGCTGTTTGCCCTGGTATCGCCGCTCTTCTTCCAGGTGGTTATCGACAAGGTTCTAGTACATCGCAGCATGAGCACGCTGGACGTACTTGCCATTGGCCTCGTAGCGACCGCGATGTTCGAAACGATCCTTGGAGTTCTACGTACATACCTTTTCTCTCACACCACCAACCGAATCGATGTCGAACTCGGCGCTCGGCTGTTCCGCCACCTGTTGGCGTTGCCGATCGGCTACTTCCAGGCGCGGCGGGTGGGTGACTCTGTCGCGAGGGTCAGGGAACTCGAAAATATCCGCAATTTCCTGACGAGTTCCGCTCTGACCTTGGTCATCGACCTGTCGTTTTCGGTTGTCTTCGTTGCATTGCTGGCCTTTTACTCGCCAACGCTAACCTGGATCGTTCTCGCCTCGCTTCCGGTCTATGTCGCGATTTCTGCCGGAGCGACGCCTCTGTTTCAGCGGCGGCTCGACGAAAAATTTCAGCGGGGTGCGGAGAACCAGGCCTTTCTTGTGGAGAGCGTGACCGCGATGGAAACGCTCAAGGCGATGGCTGTGGAGCCTCAGATGCAACGCCGCTGGGAGCAACAGCTCGCCGGATACGTCGCAGCGAGCTTTCGTGTCATCAGCCTGGCGAACGTGTCCAGCCAATCGGTCCAGCTTGTCAACAAACTGGTCGGCGTCGCCATCCTCTATTTCGGCGCTCGGTTCGTCATCGCTGGCGATCTTACCGTTGGCGAGCTGGTTGCCTTCAATCTGATCTCCGGTCGCATCAGCGCTCCAGTCCTCCGACTAGCCCAGACTTGGCAAGATTTTCACCAAGCCAGACTCTCGATCGCGCGCCTCGGCGACATCCTGAATACAGAGCCGGAGCCTGTTTACAGGCCTGGCAAAATGGCGCTGGCTACGATCCGAGGTGATATTGCGTTCGAACAGGTGACCTTTCGCTACCGCATCGATGGGCCCGAGATCCTTCGAGATGTGCAGCTGCACGTTCCGGCAAGGCAGGTCATTGGAATAGTGGGCTCCTTGGGATCGGGGAAGAGCACTTTGGCCAAACTGGTGCAGCGGCTGTATATCTCCGAGCGAGGCCGGGTTCTGGTCGACGGGATCGACGTGACTCAGGTAGACCCCGCCTGGCTGCGCAGACAGATCGGTGTAGTTCTCCAGGACAGTGTCCTCTTCAACTGTTCGATCAGGGACAATATCGCCTTCGCGGATCCCGCGACATCGACGGAGCGGGTGGTTGAAGCGGCCACGATGGCCGGTGCACACAATTTCATTCTACAGTTACCGAACGGATACGACACCATAGTCGGCGAACGCGGCAGCAGCCTGTCCGGCGGACAGCGTCAGCGCATTGCGATTGCACGCGCGCTGGTAACCGATCCACGGATCCTGATCTTTGACGAGGCGACCAGCGCACTCGACTACGAGAGTGAGCACATCGTTCAACAGAACATGGCCAAAATCGTGCAGGGCCGTACCGTTCTGATCATTGCGCATCGGCTATCGGCCTTACGAATGGCCGACCGGATCATCACGATTGAAGATGGCCGCCTGGTCGAGGATGGTTCTCATCAAGAGCTGGTCAAGCGCGGAGGACGTTATTCAAAGCTCTTCCGCCTACAGTCGGGCTTCCATGACCTTACATAGACTGTCCTTCGCTTGCGTCGACACCAACAGGCGACACGGTCGAGCTCACGCCGGCATCGACGAGGCCGCATGAGACAGACACCCGCAGAGACGTTCGACGATCCGGGGCTGTTTGTGCTCGACCTCCTGCTCCGATTGCGTGGTGTCGACAGCAGCCTGGATCACATTCGCCAGTTGTCCGGTTACACGCTTATTGGTGTCCCGGAAATGCTCGCTTATGCGAGGGAGCTCAATCTCTCCGCAAGCTGTGTTCTGACCGATTGGGACGGACTATCGGCATCAGCCCTGCCTGGCATCCTCCCGATTCGCAGCGGGAGCTTTCTCCTACTCGGAAAAGTACATGGCCACGAGGCCGTGGTGATGACCGCTGGCGCCGAAAGGCCATCTATCATTTCCAGATACGAGCTTGAGTCCAATTGGGACGGACGGCTCGTCGTGATCGCCCAACGACGCGCCATCATCGCTCGGCTTCTGCGCTTTTCACGATCCTGCCTGGAATTCATTCGGCGTTCAAAGGAGCGCTCCCTGATTGTCGGGGCACGACTGGCTGGTATGTTCTCGTCTCGCGCCGATCGCGCACCTGCAACGTCTGAGCAGCGGCCGGCCGCGCCGACGGAGCCGCCCCGGAATGCGAACAGCGGGAATGCGGTCATTGTTTTCGCGGATCACGCCCGCAAGCTCGGGCGCGCCGTTGTCGGGCTAACGCCTTCCCGCGGGATTCATCCGAGCGAAGCACTCGCTTTCCTCCCCGCAGCGCTCGAAATCATCGAGACCCCTCCTTCGCCGGTTGGACGTACCATCGTCGTCAGCATCACGGCGGGTTTCGTTGTCGCCCTGCTCTGGGCCTGCCTTGGAACCATCGACATTGTTGCTATCGCTCCTGGCAAGATCATCCCGAGCGACCGAACCAAGACCATCCAGCCCTTCGAGACCGCCGTTGTTCGCGCGATCTACGTTCACGACGGCCAAACCGTCAGAGCCGGTGAACGCCTGATTGATCTGGATGCGACCATTTCGGCTGCAGAGCTGAACCACCTCAAGAGCGATCTGATGAGTGCGCAGCTCGACGCCGCCCGCTTGAAGGCGTTACTGTCAAATAAGCCTAATCTCGCTTCGGCGTTTAACCCGCCCCCAGCCGCCACACCTACTCTGATCGAGATGCATCGTCGCTTTCTCGTCAGCCAAGCCACCGAGCAGGCTGCCAAACTCGCTGCAATTGACCGCCAAATCTCACAAAAGGAGGCAGAGCGAGCCACTTCGAAAGCGTCGATGGATAAGCTGAAAGCCACAATTGGCCCGCTCCAGCAGCGCGTCGAGATACGCGAGCAGCTGTACCAGAAAGAACTCGGTTCCAAGCTGCAATACTTGGCCGACTACCAAGAGCTACTCGGTCAGCGACAGGAGATACTCGTTCAGCAAAGCCGCTTTGGCGAAGCAGATGCCGCCATCGCGGTCCTGGTGGAGAACCGCAACAAGGCCATCGCCGAATACGAACGAACGTTGCTCGAGGAACTCGCCAAGGCGGAACAGAAGGCTGCCGGTCTAAGCCAGGACGTCATCAAAGCCGAACGGCACACCGGCCTGCAAAACCTGACTGCGCCAATCGATGGCGTCGTACAGCAACTCGCGGTTCATACCGTCGGGGGTGTCGTCACGCCGGCGCAACCAATCATGATGATCGTTCCAATCGATAGCAATCTCGAAGTCGAGGCCATGATCTCGAACCAGGATATCGGCTTCGTCGAGGCAGGCCAGGACGCCGCCATCAAGATCGATACCTTCAATTTCACCCGGTACGGACTGCTACATGGCAAGGTGATCAACATCTCCCAGGATGCTATTCCCCGGAACAAGCCACCGGAGAACGGCAGCACCAGGTCTCTCGGCGCCGGGACAACAAGCAGCGAACCCAATGGACAGGAGCTTGTCTACGCAGCGCGAGTGTCGCTCGACCGCAGCTACATGAACATCGAGAACAAGCGCGTCAGCCTTTCTCCCGGTATGGCTGCCACCGTCGAGATCAAGTCCGGATCACGCAGCGTCATTAGCTATCTCTTATCCCCGATCATGCGGTATAAGCAGGAAAGCTTGCGGGAACGGTAGCGCGCGAGCAACTATGCAAGGGCATTCGCCGCGAATACCACGCGCCCTTACTGATGACGTTTCGCGGATGGCGAAGTCAGGATATCGATCAGATGCCGCCAGATCGGGGCTAAACGGCCGGCGCCGACTCCGCAGGCTCCTCCGATGACCTTCACTGCGGCGTCGAGAGTCCGACCATGCCGATCTGGCGTTAGCAACTGCATGCCTTCGAGAGCAAGCGCGCTGAGGATCACCATGGCAAGAACAGCCCATGTACGACGTGTTATGCCGAACGCAAACGCAAAGCCCATTACAGCAAAGGCAGCGAAGTGCTCCAGTTGAAGGCCAGCCAACCTCGGACGACCTTGAATTGGTGTCAGCGTTGCGAACGTGATGAACACGAGTACCACCCACCCGACAATGAGCGCTACCCTTTGGATCATGACCTCTCGCTGGTCCGGGAATGCTCAAATTCGACGTGCTGGCGAGCCGTTTCCAGCGGACACCATCAACTCGTCGCCCTTCAGCTGTCTCAACCTCTATCGGCCGGCAAACACCACCCGCCCTAACGAAACTAGTTTGTCGGGCCCGGCTCGCTTTGCTTGATGAGACCGGCTCGGCTCAGCGCGGCGGCCGCTTCCTTTATCACCGCCCAGGGCAATTTGGATCGTTCGGCGATGTCGAGCAGTGAATGATCCCCGTCCGACATGTTCAGGACCCATAGCAGCCCCATCTGGAAGTCTCCGGCCGCGAGCCCGCCCAATCCACTGTAAAGGCCATAATTGCCCAATTTTGGCTCGCAGAACGGCTTCTGGTTCCGAAAGCAGGCGTCGTTCTCGATGACGTCGATAGCTGCAATCGCCTTCGTTAGAGTGTCGTACAGCGCAGCAGGGCGAACAAAGTCCAGATTATCGGCCGAGCTGTGATACTCCGCGAATCTACCGAAGGGCGTTCGCATCACGGTCCCGATCGGTAGGTTGAAGCCAGGCGAGCAATATTGCCGCTCGTCATAGCCGTAAGGTGAGAACTCCTGAATTTCGTACGGTTCGCCGCTCTGCTCAAGCACATAGGACCAGGCTCGATCGATCTCTGTGTTGCCGCGGCGGCTCCTCTTGTAGGTCATCGCCCCCGAATCGCCGGCGCAGGTCAACACAAATCCATGCTTCACCCGACCGACATGAGCCTCGTTGAGCGCCAACCAGGTGATCGCTCCAATAGTGCCGGGGATGAAGACGAAGCGATAGGTATACCTGAGCTCCATCTTCCGCAGGTGCTGCGCCAGCGCGGTTGCGACCGCGATCCCGGACAGGTTGTCATTGCAGAGCGACGGATGACAGATATGGCAGGAGATCAGCACCTCGTCCGAGGTACGGCCAAGCAGTCTCAGATCGCCGTAAGTCAGATGACCCGGTGCGAGGCTGGTATCGATACAAACCTCGTAGACGTCCTCCTGCATTGCCAATAGTTCATTGTGCGGCAGACAGAAGCCCCACGTCTTCTGGTAATAGCTTGTCCGATAGGGAATCCAGTCCGGCTTTTCCGGATCCGAGTAGAGGTGAGGCTTGAGCTCGTCGAGCGTCATGTGCGCCCTCACCGGTATGCTGTAGCCAAGGAGGTGCAGGTTCGACTTCCTGAAATCGATCACGCGCTCGCCGGCGCTGTTCTTGACATATGCATCACGCACGTTCCACTCCAGTGGAACGGTCCAGTCAAATACCTGCAGACCGGACGGTACTTCGCACGTGGTAAGCGGGACATAGTTTCGGATGAGATCGATCGTTCTTCGGGTCCCATCCCCCGTTATGCTGCGGGAGATGGGATACATATCCGCAATAAACTCGTGGAGAGCCCGTCCCGTCTTGTCCGCCGACAGGTCAACGGCCGCGTCAGTCTCCCTGAGGTCCGCGAGGTCTGCATGCCTTGCAATGTCATCCATGCTCCACGACCCTCCGGTATCCGGTTGGCTCAATCCACGATCCTGGGCTCGGGAATCGGCACCACGAACTGAGCTCCCCAGCTGCGGGCGAATGACAACTGGCTGACGATCTCCCGCTTCAGGTTCCAGGGTAGAATGAGGATGTAGTCCGGCTTTGTCACGTTGATGCGTTCGGGCTCAAGAATTGGAATGTGAGATCCCGGCAATAACGACCCCTGCTTGTGCGGGTTTCGGTCGACCGTATACTCAATGAGGTCCGAGGTAATGCCGCAGTAGTTCAAGAGTGTGTTGCCCTTGGCTGGGGCGCCGTACCCGACAACACGCTTGCCCTGTCGCTTTGCATCCTCAAGAAAGGAAAGAAGCTTTTGCCTGGTTTCCATAGCGCGCTCTTCGAACGCGTCGTAGTGATCAAGGTTGGCATATCCGGCATCGATTTCGCGGCGCCTGAGATCCAGCACCCGATGGGAGATCGGATGCCATCCCTTGTTGGCGTGCTGAGCATAGATTCGCAACGAGCCACCATGGGTCGGCAACTCTTCGACATCAAACAATGTCAGGCCGTGGGCCGCAAAGATCTTCTCGACAGCGATAAACGAGAAGTATGAAAAATGCTCGTGATAGATCGTGTCGATCTGGCACTCGTCAAACAGACGCATCAGATGGGGGAACTCCATCGTGATGACCCCCGCGTCGGCGAGAAGAAGGCTCATGCCTTTGACGAAGTCATTCAAATTTGGCACGTGAGCCAGGACATTGTTTCCGATCAACAGATCAGCGCGCAGCCCCTCGCGTCGCAAGGTACGGGCAGCACGTTCGCCGAAGAACTCCACACGAGTCGGAATGCCCTTCGCGCGCGCAACGGCAGCGACGTTCTGAGCCGGCTCGATGCCTAGGACCGGCACATCGGCTTCGACAAAGTACTGCAGCAAATAGCCGTCGTTGCTCGCGATCTCGACGACCTTGCTGTTTGCCCCGAGTGCGAACCTTTCGATGACTCGGGTGACGTAGGACTTAGCATGCTGCAGCCATGAATCGCTGTAGGATGAAAAGTAGGCATAGTCTCCAAAGATATTCTCCGGCGCCTCCCATTCCTCGAGCTGGACAAGGAAGCACTCTCCGCAAACGTAAGCCCGCAACGGAAAAAAACGCTCGTCTTGCTTGGCTTTCTCGTTCCGAAGATAGGAGTTTGCCAACGGAGACATTCCGAGATCGATGAATACGCGTTCAAGAGGCGCGCTGCAGAAACGACAACAGCTCAACTCCATTGCATGCGCAGTTGGTGCTTTGACGTTAAGGGTGGATGCCGCTTCTTTCAGCATTTTATGGCTCCTGCCGGGGGCGATCTGTGATGTCACCGACACGCTAGCGTTGGTCGGGGCAGAGCTATTGACGGTCGTCAAGTCACGTTTGCTTTTTGCGAACGTGGGGCCCTCACCTACGACCTCTTGGGGACAGCGATATTCATGCGGGCCTTCAATTCGTCCCCGATATTGCTGTGGGGCTTCCATGCCCTGTCACGATCCGAGAGCACCCGCACCTCTGCCGGCCAGGAAATTCCAAGCGAAGGATCGTCGTGCGGCAACCCGCCTTCCGCGCCTGGCGTGTAATAGTTGCTGATTAGATAAATCAGCTCCGTATCGTCAGTGAGCGTGATGAAACCATGCGCGAAGCGCTCCGGTATGTAGAGCCCGCGGCCATTGTCCGCCGAGAGGTTAACGATAACATGTCGCAAGTAGGTCGCCGATTCCGGCCTCAGGTCGACGATCACGTCGGCCACCGCCCCCTTGGTGCATCGGACGTACTTGTTCTCCGTCGCCGGGGGATACTGAAAATGGAGGCCGCGCAGCGTACCGCGTTTTGCGTTGTAGCTGATACTTGCCTGTGCGACGACAGGCTTGAGACCGTGCGCAAGAAATGTGTCGGCGCAGAATACCCGAGCGAAGTATCCCCGGTTGTCCTGATGCCTATCTATCTCCACCGTGTAGGCGCCGGCGAGGATTGTTTCGGAAAATATCATGCGGCAGATGAAATAGCTGGGTTCAGGCGACTAGAGGAACACGATCCGACAGAGTTTGACGGCAAGCCACAGCAGAGCTAGATCCCACGCAACGACGCTGACCAGCGCAAATGCGACGCCGAGGACAGGCCAGTCGGGAATTCGGACCGCCGCTTTCGCGGCCCTGAACTGGGTTGCGTAGGTTGCGGTTCTGAGTTGATCGAATTCAGACATTGCCCGCTCAATCCGTGACATGACCTCACGACAGCCTAGCCAGAGCTGAATTCGCCAATCTGACAAAGCTCAATAACGGTGGGCTATGCAATGGCGGCGCTCAAACGATGCTGTGGGTAGCGGGGGGTGCTGTACCCCGCCAGGCCAACTGCGCCCGCCCCAAAACGGAGATCGTCGAAAGGCCGACTAGCTTTGCGCTCCGCCGAACCGAACTGCGGCAATTGGAAAAGATCGCCTGGAAACCTGGTCGCGGCTGCGGCCAAGTTGAGAACTCTCAAATACGTGACATCCTTGTGTCATCAAATGCAGCCGGGCGGCGCGCAACTGCGGTTCTTCGAAAATCACGCGTTGAGAGGGCTTTGGCAATGAACATCAGGTCGAGTTTTTTCTCGGGAACAAATCTGGACAACTTCGCGACGTCTGGAGCGCTGCGATTTCGAGCGCGCGCTGCGATCCCGGGCGGAGCACATACTTATGCGAAGGGCGACGATCAGTACCCGCTCCTCGCGCCAGGCTTCATCGCGAGAGGCTTGGGCTGCCATGTATGGGACGTCGACGGCAACGAGTTCATCGAATACGGAATGGGACTGCGCGCGGTGTCGCTGGGCCATGGCTTTCCAGCTGTCGTGAAGGCCGCAGTCGGGCAGATGTCACAAGGCACAAACTTTACGCGGCCTTCGGCACTTGAGGTCGAATGTGCGGAGCGCCTGATCGAGCTCGTCCCCGCCGCCGAAATGGCGAAATTCACCAAGGACGGATCGACGGCCACGACGGCCGCCATCCGGCTTGCCCGAGCCTATACGGGCCGGGACATGATAGCGCTTTGCTCCGATCAGCCCTTCTTCTCCTACGACGACTGGGCGATCTGCACGACACCCATGAACGCCGGCGTTCCCCGGGCTATGGCGGAGCTGACACAGGGATTCCGGTACAATGACCTGTCCTCGGCGGAGGCGCTGTTTGCCCGATACCCGGGTCGGGTGGCCGCCCTGATCCTCGAAGCCGAAAAGGAGGTGCCGCCGACTCCGGGATATCTCGCCACACTGCGCAAACTGTGCCATCGAAACGGTGCTCTCTTGATCATCGACGAGATGATCACAGGCTTTCGATGGCCGGGGTGCTCTGCCCAAAGTCACCATGGAATTGAGGCAGACCTATCGACCTTCGGCAAGGCGATGGGCAACGGCATCGCAATTTCTGCGCTGCTCGGCAGACGCGAAATCATGGAGCTGGGCGGCCTCAATCATGATCGCGATCGCGTCTTCCTGCTTTCGACGACACATGGTGCCGAGACTCACGCTTTGGCTGCGGCGCTGGCCGTCATGAACACCTATCGTGACGAACCGGTCATCGAGACGCTCCACCGCCAAGGAAGTCGCCTGAAAGCCGGCATCGAAAACTCCACGCAGCGCCGCGGACTGACCCGCTATTTCAAGCTCGCCGGCCGGACGTCCAATATGGTCTATGCTTGTTGTGATCGTGACGGAGTGCCATCACAGACCTTCCGCACATTGTTTCTCCAGGAGACAATCCGCCGCGGCTTGCTGGCGCCCTCACTGGTCACAAGCTATTCGCACACCAACGATGATATCGACCGAACCATCGAGGCCATCGACGGCGCGCTCGCCGTATATCAGAAGGCGTTGGAGGACGGGCCGGAAGCCCATCTGATTGGCAGACCGGTCGCGCCGGTGTTCCGTCGACGGGCCACTTCGACTTCGGCCGGAACGCCGAGAACGAAAGTTCGCGGTTAAAGAGATGCGAAAGCTAGTTAATCGATAAAGGCCTAGTGCGCGGCGGGCTGTATTTGTAAAAGTTTTAATCTGATCACGTTCGGCATCCGGGGAAGCCCGCCGCGAACCACAGAGAACAGTCGCGGCGAGACACTCACAACACGAGACGGTTTATTCAACGGCTCGCCCATTGGAAATCCTCGCGAGCCCCTCAAGATCGGTGAACTTGATCGTCTTGCGATTGGGAAGATCGATGACCTTCTTCGCCTTGAACTCGGCCAGGGTACGACAAACCGTTTCGAGCGACGTCCCAACGTGATCGGCGATATCAGCCCGGGGTAACTGAAGTCGGAGCGCGCCAGGACGTTTGGGGTCCGCAGGCAAGTGTGGCCGAATGCGCAACAAGAGCCAGGCGATGCGCGCCACGCAGTTCTTTTGGCTCATGGTCATCACCAAGGTGAGAGTATCTGCCAGCACCTGGTGGGCCCCACAGGGTTCATCGCTCCGGCACACTCCAGAAGTCCTCGATCGGATAACGCGACAATCTGTCACGGCCTCTGCGGTAAACTGCTGATGGGTTGAATGGGTCGGCATAACGACATCGCCGGGCCAGTAGAAAGCAAGTATCTGGCGATTTCCGTTCTCAAGAAGGCGGACTGCCCGTACGACCCCCTCAACGATCTCGATCTTCTGAGCTTCTTCCTCTCCTTCCCAAAAGAGAGCTCTGCAGCGAGGCACGAAGGACGTAGACGGGCGTCGAAAATCGGGAACGTTGGTCGATCTATGAACTTGCGAAGAAAGTTTACCCTGGAGTAAAGCGGATTCTGTAAGCATTTGAATTCACCTCAATACGTAACCCAATACGTTGAAGTGTAGGCGGACCTAATCCGAAGGATATTCAGGCTAAAGCGTTAGGATTCTACGGGTTCCGTATAAGCCGGTTGGCCTAGTCCGTCGGGCGAAAAAACTATTCGCTGCCTATGCCGCGCTCAAAAGAGCAAAAAGCTCGTGCAAGCCTGCGGTAAAGGTGCTCACGCGTTTATCACCTGTGCCCAATTACACAGCGCCTTCTGTCGGTTCGATTTTTCGGAAGAGTTGCGGTTGAGGAGCGCAATTGCCCTTGCTGCACGATTTCATCCGAAGCTACGAGCCTCCACGAGGCTTCCACAATTCCCATGGCAACCAGTCGCGTGCGCCAGAGCGTTGCGCATGAGGTTGACGCGGCAACGCTGCCAGCTGGCGTTGAGAACCTTGTCCTCGTTGGGGGGAGACGACGCCGCGAAGGCCGCGTCGACCTCGAGGAGACGAATATCCGTTGCCGAGAACCTCGCGCCGGCCATCGCCATTGACGCCGACGGCGACGATCGCCGCGACCGGGACGATGCATCCCTGCTGGCTCACCCTTCACTTAGGTGGCGTCGATCCACAGATATGGCCAGTCGCCTTCGATCGGGCGATGCAGTAACGCGTGGACGCGCTCATCCAACTCCTCGCAAAGTCGGCTGACCTGGCCCTTGGAGATGTTGTCCATGCCAGTGCCTTCACCAGAACGTCC
>Ga0105248_10007737_pt1 | contig 11800 bp, 9 predicted proteins | sample KBSS34metaG_FD_81524 | JGI IMG/M metagenome (GOLD analysis project Ga0105248, IMG submission 81524) | Switchgrass rhizosphere microbial communities from Kellogg Biological Station, Michigan, USA - KBS S3-4 metaG | ecosystem: Host-associated > Plants > Roots > Rhizosphere > Soil | place...
GCGGCACGAAGTGCCGCGAAGTAAACGCTTCCGGCGTCGGAACTTTCGCTAACTCAAATCCACGGCCATCAGAGTTTTGCGATCCCGCAAATACAACGTCGTGCCCACCAGCGCGGGAGGAGTCCACGAGAGATTGGAGAGAAGTTGCGCGCTGGCGGTGACCTGAAAGCCCTTGGGCGACGGATTCGCCAGCAGCAGCTTGCCGTCCTGGTCGAGCGTGATCAGCTTGTTGTCCGCCCACACGAAGGTGGCTTTCTCGATGCTCCGTTCCTGCCACAGGATTTTGCCGCTGGCGGCATCGACCGCGCTCAGGATCGCCTGGCTGCCCTTTCCGCCGCTGGTAAAGTACAGCGTTCCGCCCACGTACATCGCGTTGCCGTGATGCAGCCGGAGGCGGTTCGAGTTCCAGACTTCGGACGCCTTGGTTTGATTTCCGTTGCGCGCCAGGCGGAGCATTACCGATCCGGCGCCATATTCCGCCGAAACGAAAAGCAGGTTTCCCGGACACCAGACCGGCGTCGCGACGGCGATTCCATACGCCGCTTTAAACGGGAACTGCCACTGCAAATCGCCGTTATGGGGATTCAGGCCGAACACCAGGCCATCCATCAATTCGACCAGTTGCTCGGAACCATCGACGGAAATCAACAGCGGCGACGAATACACATTCTGGATCGCGCCTTTGGCCCATGCGACCGATCCGTCCGCCACGCGGAACGCCATCGTCGATTTGCCCTTGCCGCCGGACGGAACGATCACCGTGTCGCGGAACGCGATCGGGCTCGACGCGTAGCCGTACATCAGGCGATTGCCGTCGTAGTCGGACCACAGCGAATGGGCCCACAGCACCTTGCCGGATTTCCGATCGAAGCACTGCAGGCGGCCCGTAACTCCGGTGGTGATCAACCGATCGCCCACGATCAGGGGAGCCGCGTACGGTCCATTGCCCATGTCCTGCGCGGCGTCGCTCCGGAAACTGATGGTGTTCGCCTGTTCCCAGAGGGTTTTCCCGCTCGCCGCATCGACGGCCGTCACGACTTCCGACCCTGGCTTGCCGTACATTGTGTACAGCGCGCCGCCATCAATGGAGGGCGCGGAGTAGCCTTCGCCGAGGGGCCGCTTCCAGATCACGCGCGGACCGCTTGCCGGCCAAGTGGACTTGATACCGCTAGCCTGCGTGGTGAAATTGCGGTTCGGTCCGCCCCATTGCGTCCACGGAATTCCTTCCGTTTTTGCACGGGAAAGCCGCGTGCCGGAGAGGGCGCCGGCGGCGAGAAGCAGGCTTCGCCGGGTCATTGGCACTCAGACGATTTTTGCCGTCCGGAAGTTCCCGCGCGGATGCACGCTATCGCCGGGCGCGCTGATGGACCAGCTCTCCGCCGACATACACGCGCTCGACCCAGGTCTTCACCGAGAGCGGCGGACCATCGAGCACGATGACGTCGGCGTCCTTGCCCGGCGCGATGCTGCCGACGCGGTCGCTCACGCCGAGGATCTCCGCCGGCACGATGGTCACGGCGCGCAGGACGTCGTCCTCGCTCATGCCGTAGCCCACCGCAATCGACGCGTCGAACAGCAGCCACTTGCTCGATCCTGCCGGCGCGAGCGTTCCGAACGCGCGCGAGAAGGTGGCGATGGCGACTTTCACGCCGGCGGCTTTGAGTTTCGCGGGCGTGGTTTCATCCACCGGAGGATAGTCGCTCTTGTCGGGGATCTCCTCGTTGCTGACATATGGATTCGAAAGCTGCCCGACCACCACGGGAATCTTGCGCGCCGCCAGTGCCTCTTTGTGCTTCTGGGCCGCGGCGCCGCCGTCGATGATGAGGTCGAAGCCGAATTCCTGCGCGACGCTCATCGCGTTGCGGATGTCCGTCGCATGATTGGCCTGCACGCGCGCGGGAATCTCGCGCTTCAGCAGTTTGCCGAGCGCCTCCATGCCGAGATCGCGCGGCAGGTTTGGATTCGCCGCTTTGTTCCGCGCGTATTCCTGCGCCTTCACCAGCATCTGCCGGAGCATGGCGACCTCGGCCATCCTGGTCGCCGGATCGCGCTTGTTCGCCGCCGCCTTCTTGGGAGGTTCGCCGAAGGTCATGTCGATCGCCGCCGGCTCGCGGACCGTCAGCGAGTCCATGGTGTCGCCCGCCGTCTTCACAACGGCGCCCTGACCGCCGACCACCGTAGCGTCCGCCGGCGCGATGTACATCGTCGTCACGCCGCCCGAGAGAATTTCCTGCATGCGAATGGGGCCGGGTTTTCCGCCCCCCAAGGGAGGAAACGGATTGAATGCCGAAATGACGCGGACCTGCGGCACGAACGCATCGCCCGCTTCGTTCAGGTCGCTCGCCGCGATGCCGAGCGACGTCATGGCGTCCACCAGGCCGGGCAGTACGAACTTGCCGGAGGCGTCGACGATCTCGGCGCCCGCCGGAATCGAGGTTCCCGCGGCGCCGACGGCAAGAATCTTTCCGCCCTGCATCACCACGACTCCGTTCGGAATCGCCGCGCCGGTCATGGTCATTACCGTGCCGCCGCGGATCGCGATCGTGCGCGGAGCCTGTGCTCCGAGCGGCGCCCAGGCCAACGTAAACGCCAGCCACGCGCTCGCAGCCACCACCACCGGACCTGCCAACGTGCGCCGCGTCATTGCCGTGCCCCCGCCTTCTTCTCTTCTTCCGCCCGATCGTACAGCAGGGCTCCGTCGCCGAACACCATGTCGACGCGGCTCTTGGCCTCGTACCAGGGGCCGTTGAAGACGATGAAATCCGCATCCTTGCCGGGCTCGAGGCTGCCCACGCGATTCGCCACCCGCGCGATGGTCGCGGTGTTGATGGTCACGGCTTTCAGCGCCTCGTCCTCCGGAAGACCGTAGCGCATCGCCAGCGCCGCGCACAGCCGCAGCCATTTCTGATGGATCACAGGATGATCCGTGTGCATGGCGATGCGCACGCCCGCCTTCCACAAAACGTACGGGCCCTCCATCGCCTCTTCCGAGACTCCGATGCGCGGACCGAGCGGCAGCACCACCGCATTGACGCCGCGCTTGGCGATCTCCGGCGCGAGCTTATAGGCGTCCGTCGAATGATGCAGCGTGAGATCGAAACCAAATTCGTCTTTCAGCCGCAGCAGCGTCATGACGTCGCTCGCCGAGTGGACATGGGCGCGCACGCGCTGCTTGCCAGAGAGCACGTCGGCCATCGCCTCCATGCCGAGGTCGCGTGCGGGTGGCGTGCCCTTCTTATCGCCTTCGTCCCAACGCTTCTGCGCGGCGACGTATTCCTGCGTGCGGATCAGGTACTGGCGCAGATTCGCGGCCACGCCCATCGAGGTCGTCGGATAGCGGTCCTGCGATTTCGGCCCCATCGCGAACTTCATGCCTCCGCGCTCGTTGACAACGCGCTTCGCGAGATCGGTACCGAAAGTCTTGATGACGATGGCCTGACCGCTCACGTTCTCGCCGCTGCCGGGCCCCGCGATCAGTGTCGTGACGCCGCCCTGCATCGCCATCAGCCAATCCGGATCGTCCAGATCGAGAGCGTCAATAAAACGATGCTGCGGACCGATGACCATCGGCCGGTCGTTCAGGTCGCTGGGCTTCGCGCCGACGTGCGAATGCTCGTCGAGCATGCCGGGAGTGATGATCTTACCCGCCGCCTCGTAGATCTTCGCGCCGGCAGGAATCGGTACATCGCGTCCGACCGAGGCGATCTTTCCATCGCGAACCACGATGGTCGCGTTGGCGATCGGGGGTCCGGCGGCGGTGTGAACCGTGGCTCCGCGAACAGCAATGGTCTGCGCGGCAAGTCCGGCAGGAAGGGCAAGCAACAGGAGAAGTGTGGAGCAGCTCATGAGAAAACCAACGCTCCATTGTACGCGCCGGAATCGGGAGAAACGGACGGTCCGCGAGGCTACCTAACGAAGCGAAGCGACGGTTTCGATTGGCGGAGCGCCGGGCGAACGCAGGCTGCGAATATCACGGACCGGCGGTTGGCCAAACAGCCGGCTGTATTCCCGATTGAACTGGCTCGCGCTTTCGTAGCCCACCTCGAAAGCGACCGTCGCCGCGTCCACATCGTCGGCAAGCATCCGTGCGCGCGCGGCCTGTAGCCGGATTTGCTTCTGGTACTGCAGCGGGCTCATGGCGGTCAGCGCGCGGAAGTGGTGATGCAGCGTCGTCACGGCCATTCCGGCAACATCGGCGAGTTCCTTCACGCGGAGCGGCCTGCCGTAGTTGGCTTTGATCCAACTGATCGCTTTCGCGGTGCGGTGACTTTGATCTCCCAGCGTCGCGATGGCGCGCAGCCGAGCGCCCTCCGGTCCACGCAGGATGCGGTAGATGATTTCGCGTTCGATCAAATCGCTCAGGAACGGGATGTCCTTGGTACTGGAGAGCAGGTCGAGCAGACGGCACCACGCGTCGAGGAATTCGACCGTGACCAGACCCGTCGACATGGCAGGGCTCGCGGGCGGCGCGTCAAATGTGTGAAATTCTTCCCGGCTGAGGAATTCGCGAACGATGGAGATGTCCAGTTTGAGCGAGACGGCAAGGCACGGAGCGGCCACGCTCGCCTCGGCCACCCGGGTCACCGTCGGCAGGTCGACCGAGGTAAGCAGGTAGCGGGACGAATCATAGGTCAGGATATCCCCGCCCATCTGTACCTCTTTGCGCCCCTGAGCCACGACGATGACGCTGGGCTCGTACGTGGCGTGACAAGCCGCGGTAGGCGCCGTCCTCTGGTGCAGCGTCAGGCGAGGAATGGCGGTTGCCTGCTTCTCCGCCGATCCGATGAGCCGAGCAACTGCCGACGCCAGCTTCGTCTTGAGCTCCTGCTGTCGAGTCGGCACGAGGACCGCTCCGCCCCGCATCTTTTTGACCATAATGCCCTCGTTTCTATCCATAGAATAAGCCCACCACCCGGCAGGCGAGCAAGGCTTACGACCTAAATCGGTAGCTTTAGGCAATCATTTGGCAGGATTGGGATACCTGATCGAGGAAGTTTCTCCGTAGGCTGGAAGAAAGGAAGCGGGACCGCACGCCGTAACGAGGAACATGAGAATCTTCGCCACCATTGCAATCTCACTCGGAGTGCTTGCCACAGGTGCCCAAGCCCAGACGTCGGGCAACGGGCCGGCGATCAGGATTACGAGACGGGATGCGCAGGCCTCCCGGGCTGCGCCAACCGACAACTTCACCGGCTCAGTGCGAATCGATTCTTCCTTCCAAGCCGATGCACCAGGGCGAACGTCCGGCGCGAGAGTCTTGTTTGCGCCCGGCGCCAGGACTGCGTGGCACACGCATCCGCTAGGCCAGACGCTGATCGTGACAGCCGGAACCGGACGGGTCCAGCGTTGGGGTGAACCGGTCGACGAAATCCGGCAAGGCGATGTGGTCTTTATCCCGCCGGGTCAGAAGCACTGGCATGGAGCCGCGTCGAATTCCTCGATGACTCACATTGCGATTACGGAACAGCTCGAAGGCAAGGCCGCCGAGTGGATGGAGAAGGTCAGCGATGCGCAGTTCCGCGCGCCTCTCCGCGGCCAGGGATCGGGGACTCCCGCGCGCCCTCGCCCGTCGCAAGCGGCGATGGGCGACTTCGCCCCCAAGTTGGCGGCCATTACCGATGACGTGCTGTACGGCGACATTTGGGAGCGTCCCGAGCTATCGAAACACGACCGGAGTCTCGCGACCGTGGCGGCGCTCATCGCCATGAATCGGCCGGATCAGCTTCGTTCGCATCTCCGAATCGCGCGTGAAAACGGCGTGACGCAGGAGGAACTGGTAGAGACCATCACTCATCTGGCGTTCTACGCCGGCTGGCCAAACGCCGTAACCGCGATCGGTGTGGCCCGGGAAGTGTTCGAGAAGAAGCGATGAGCGATTTACACCAGAGAGGACGAACGACGTGACACGGAGACGTTGGTTGATGATGTGCCAGGCGGGTATGTCGATCGGCGCTGCCATCGCATTGGGATTCGGCGCGCCCGGAAGCCTGATGGCCCAGTCCATCAAGGACCTTCAGATGCCTCGCGGACCGCTGGTGCTCAAGGCGCAAGGCAGCTTTTTCATCGGCGGCGAAAAGTCTGAGCAGACACGCGTCGAGTTGGGCGGACTCGGGCCCGGCGGCCACATCGCGGTCAACCAAATGTACGTGCGCTTCATGGTGCCGCAGCGCGGCGGCCGCATTCCGGTGGTCATGGTTCACGGCGCGACGTTAACCGGCAAGTCGTGGGAAACGACCCCCGACGGCCGCATGGGTTGGGACGAATACTTCGTGCGAAAAGGGCATCCGGTGTATGTTCCGGACCAGGTGGGGCGCGGCCGATCGGGTTTCAACCAGGCCGTGTTCAACAATGTCCGAGCGGGCTCGACGCCGCCCGACAAGCTCCCGAACGTACTGCGATTCAGCGACGAGGTGGTCTGGCCGAATTTCCGCTTCGGCTCAAAGCCCGACGCCCCCTATCCCGACTCTCAGTTCCCAGTCGCCGCGGTGGACGAACTCTCAAAGCAGGGCCTGCCGGACCTCAGTTTCGGAGGTCTGCCGAATCCGAACCCCACGTTCAAAGCGTTGTCGGATCTCGCGGTTCAGCTGAATGGCGCCGTGTTGATGGGACACTCGCAGTCGGGGCCGTTCCCGCTCGCGGCCGCCCTGCTCAATCCCACCGCGGCAAAAGCCCTGGTCCTCGTTGAGCCGGGCCGCTGTCCGGCGAACTACACCGACGAGCAGATCAAAACGCTGGCGTCCATACCAATTCTGGCGGTCTTCGGCGATCATCGCGACACGTCGACAGGGATCTCCACGCGCGCATCATGGCAGGAGTCCTTCGAAAGTTGTCAGCAACTCATCTCGCGTTTGAAGGCTGCGGGCGGACAGGCGGAGATGCTCAACCCGCCGGATCAAGGCATTCACGGCAACAGCCACATGATCATGCAGGACAAAAACAACCTGCAGATCGCCGACCTGATCCTACGGTGGATCGACGAGCGAGTCAAACGCCGCGGCAAGAAATGACACGGCAGAGCGAGATGCGGGATCTATAAGAAGTTCGCGAAGGAAAAAACAATGCAAAAACGAATGCTCGGAAAGAGTGGATTGGAAGTGTCAACCCTCGGGTTTGGCTGCATGGGTCTGAGCTTTGGCTTTGGCCCCGCTACCGATAAGAACGAGGCCATCAAGGTCATCCGCGCGGCGTATGACGGCGGTGTGACGTTCTTCGATACTGCCGAAGCCTACGGTCCGTTTACGAACGAAGAACTGGTCGGCGAGGCGTTGGCTCCGGTCCGCGACAAGGTCGTCATCGCCACGAAATTCGGTTTTGCCAGCGGAGTCGCCACGCAGGGTACGGACAGTAATCCGGAACGGATTCGAATTGTCGCCGAAGGCGCGCTGAAGCGCCTGAAGACCGACGCGATCGATCTGTTCTATCAGCACCGCGTCGATCCGAAGGTGCCGATTGAGGACGTCGCCGGCACAGTGAGAGACCTGATCCGCGAGGGCAAGGTGAAGCACTTCGGCATGTCGGAGGCCGGTGTCGAGACCATCGGCCGCGCTCATGCCGTGCAACCCGTCACCGCGTTGCAGAGCGAGTATTCGCTGTGGTGGCGTGAGCCGGAGAAAGAAATCCTGCCGCTCCTCGAAGAACTGGGCATCGGTTTCGTTCCGTTTAGTCCGCTCGGAAAGGGTTTCCTGACAGGAGCGATTTCCGATAAGACCGAGTTCGACAAGAACGACTTCCGCAACATCGTTCCGCGCTTTTCCGAAGAAGCCCGCAAAGCGAATCAAGTCTTCGTGGACACACTGGGTCAGATCGCGGAAAAGCGCAAGGCCACCAAGGCGCAGATTGCGCTGGCCTGGCTGCTGGCGCAAAAGCCGTGGATCGTCCCGATTCCAGGAACCACCAAGCTGCATCGCCTCGAAGAGAATCTCGGCGGCGCAAAGGTCGAATTGACAGCCGAAGACCTGAAGGCAATTCATGATTCCATCTCCGGAATCCAGGCGCAGGGCGAACGCTATCCTCCGCAAATGCAGAGCCTGATCAACCGCTAGCGTTCTAAGCTGGAAGTCGAATCCAATCGCAGGGGCATGGAGGCCAAGTCGTATCAATGAAGAACACAATCAAGCTGCTCGCCATTCTCGGAGCATTGTCCGTCACCTCGTTTGCCGCGGAGGACTGGCCCGGGATTTATGGACCGCAGCACGACGCCACATCCAAGCAGAAGGGTCTTCTGCGAACCTGGCCCAAAGAAGGTCCGAAGGTGCTCTGGAGCGTTCCGCTTGGAGTTGGATTCGGCGGTCCGGCGGTGACCGGCGGGAACGTGTATGTGCTGGACCGCGACGAAGCCGTCGGCGACACGCTGCGCGTCCTGGACTTCGCGAGCGGCAAAGAAGTATGGACCTTTGCCTATAACGCTCCGGGCAAATTCATGTTCGCCGGCTCGCGGATGACTCCGACGGTCGACGGTGACTTCGTCTACACCGTCGGACCGTTGGGTGATCTCCATGCGCTCAGCACGAAGACGCGGAAGCCCGTTTGGCGCAAGAACATCTGGAAGGATTTTGGCGGAGTCGCCGAACTGCCGCGTTGGGCGATTGTGCAGAATCCCCTAATCTACGGCGACCTGCTGATCGTGGCTCCGCAGACGACCGAAGCCGGCGTCGTGGCGTATGAGAAGACGACGGGCAAGCTCAAATGGAAATCCGCGGCGCTGTCCGGCCTTCCGGGATATGTGACGCCGTCCATCGTGAAGGTCGGCGGCCAGGATCAACTGGTCATGATTACCGCCGCCGTCGGCCGTGGCCGCAACGCGAAGGATGGCAGCGTCAATGGGCTGGATCCAAAAAACGGCAAGGTTCTGTGGACCTACAAGAACTTCCAGTGCATAATTCCGGTAACGCAGGCTGTCGACGCCGGTCAGGATCGCGTGCTCGTGGCAGGCGGCTATAACGCCGGCTCCGCGATGATCAAAATCGAGAAGAAAGGCGACGCCTTCGCCGTAACCGAACTGTTTACGAATCCTGATTTCGGTTCGCACACGCACCCGCCCATTCTGCATGACGGGACCTTTTACTCGCACTACACGACCAACGAGCGCAACGACGGGCTCGTCGCGATGAGCATGGACGGCAAGGTTTTATGGAAAACCGGCCAGCAGCCCGCGTTCGTTCGCGGAGGCTCCGTCCTCGCGGATGGCCTTATGCTCACGAACGATGGCAACACGAAACTGTACCTGGTCGAACCGAGCCCTGCCGGCTTCAAGCCGCTCGCCAGCGCCGTGATCCTGGAGGCAGGTGACAACTGGGCGCCGCTCGCCCTAGTCGACGGAAAGTTGCTGGTGCGGGGACAGAAGGAACTGAAGGTCCTGCAGGTGGCGCAGTAATCTGTCCCAGGGGCCGCTGTGCGGCCTCATCGCCCTGCACGAATTTATCGCGGCGTCGCGTAGCCACCGATGCGAGCCTTCTTGTCCACCAGGCTATCGGTGATCGCCTGCGACACGACCACGGAAAAAAGCGGGCGGATATTGAAATGGCTGTACGGATTGACCTGGAACATGAGGATGCCGATCAGGTCCTCCACCGGATCGATCCAGAACAGCGTCCCGTTCGCTCCGCCCCAGGTGAACGTGCCGGGCGACAACGCGTCGGGCGATTTCGACGGATCGGTGAGAACCGCGAAGCCAAGACCGAAGCCGTAGCCGCCGCCGCGGATATAGACCGGCTTCCCGGAGCCGATCTGGTTCGTGATCATCATGTCGACGGTCATGCGGCCGAGCAATCGATGGCCCGCATACTCGCCGCCGTTGAGCAGCATCTGCGAGAAACGCAGGTAATCCGCCGCCGTGCCGTTCAGTCCGGCGACGCCGGGGAAGTAGGTGGTCGGCTCACGATACTCCGGCTTGCGCAGCAGGGTGATTTTTCCGTCTTTGTCCGGACGGTAGATCGCGGCGACGCGATTCAACTTCTCGCGCGGGATGTTGTAGTGCGTGTCGCGAATTCCAAGCGGCTCGAAGATCCTGTGCTTCACGTATTCGTCGACGCTCATGCCGGAGATCTTCTCGACCAGCGCGGCGACGAAGTCGGTGGAGGATCCATACTGCCAGCGGTCGCCGGGCTGAAACGCCAGCGGACGATTCGCCGATCGCTCGATTTCCTCGAGTAGGGTTTTGGAGCGCTGCGGACCGCCCTCCAGCGACAGTCCCGATGTGTGCGTGAGTACCTGACGCACAGTGACCGGACGAATCGCCGGGGTGCTTTGTCCGGTCTGCGGGTCAAGCACCATCTTGTTCGCATACGCTGGAAGCCACTTCGAGATGGGATCGTCCAGCATGAACTTTCCGTCTTCCCACAGCATCATCAGCGCCGTCGACACGATCGGCTTGGTCATGGACGCGAGCGAGAAGATCGTGTCCTTTTCCATCGGGAGGTTTTCTTCTTTGTAGCGCCAGCCCTGCGCCTCGAAGTGAACCACCTTGCCCTTGCGCGCGACCAGCGTCACAGCGCCCGCGATCTGGTTGGCATCGATGTATTCCTTGATGAACGCGTGAATGCGTTCCAAGCGTTTCGAAGACATGCCAACGTCTTCCGGCTTCGCGGTCGGCAGCTCCTGCGAAAACGTTGGCAGGGCTAAGGCCAAAAGGGCAATTGTGAGTTTCATCAGAGTATGTTTCTGCGGAGCCTTCTCAAGACTCCAAATTAGAACATGAAATGTAGCGATAGACGAAGGATTCGCGGCGTTGTGAACGTCGAGATCGGTCCTCCGATGCCGCAGCCGGCCGGATTGGAAATCGCCGCGCACTGGCTGCTGGTGAGGAACGGAAGCGTCGTCGAACTCACCGACCAGGACGTCGGAGTGATGACCGCGTTCGAGTTGAGCATGTTGTAGATGTTGGCGCTGGGAATCAGGCTAAAGCGCTCACGGAATTTGAATGGCCTCGAGATGCTGATGTCGAGTTGATTGAGTCGGGGTGTGGAACGCGCGCCCGGTGCCAGCAGCGGAAGCGTCTCCGTCTGACCCGGGGCTAGATTCGGATTTACCAGCGCGCCCGGAGTGCAACCGACGCAGCCGGTCGGATATCTCGTCGTGTTCGAGACGCTCCAGAATACTTGCGCGAAGCCATCGTTGTCCGGCCCCGCGGTTCCCGGGTACGGATTGCTGTAAAACGAGACTCCCAGCGTGACTCCGCGATACAACGGCGTGCTGCCGGTGACCTTGAACTCATGCCGGAAGGGCACGCCGGGAACGCTTCCGCTTTCCTGGAACAAGCCGCCGAACATATCGCAGAAACGCAATGAGTTGGGGTCGTTCAGAGCGCTACTGCTTTGCGCGCAGTTCCGGGTACGATCGCGTTCCATGGTCCAACTGCCGTACACGAAGACGCCGTGCTTCAGCCGCGCCTGGATCGCGGTTTCGTAGCCGATATACGTTTCGCTCACCAGGCTGCGCGGCGCGTTGGTTTGATAAATCACCGAAGGCAACCCGACGTACTGGCTCTTCAGGTTGTATATCGGGAACGTCGAACCGTCGAGCGGATTGATCGCCGGCGTCTGGGTCCATGCGGAACTGGGGACGGCCATATTCAACGCAAGTGTCGCCTGGTAATTGGACCGGCGATACCAGTTAAAGTTCAACCCCACGCCACTGAAGAGCTGATGCTGGACACCGAGGCTGTATTGCAGGTTGTATTCGCGTTGGAAGTTCTTGTCGAGGTGGGTGCTGTTGACGGCATCCCAGTTTGAAACCAAAGGCGCGGTGAAGGTCGCGTTCGGCGAATTGATCGGCACGGCGGCCGCGTTCGTTTGCGAAAGGA
>Ga0105248_10007738_pt1 | contig 11800 bp, 15 predicted proteins | sample KBSS34metaG_FD_81524 | JGI IMG/M metagenome (GOLD analysis project Ga0105248, IMG submission 81524) | Switchgrass rhizosphere microbial communities from Kellogg Biological Station, Michigan, USA - KBS S3-4 metaG | ecosystem: Host-associated > Plants > Roots > Rhizosphere > Soil | place...
CGCCGCGCTATGAAGGTGAATCCATTGATTGCCCTACGCTACGAGTAGCAATTCACCTCAACGACTCAAACACTCAGATGTCGTCCAGCAGAATCGGTCGCTCTGTCAACTCAAGCTACAGACAGCTACGGCCGAACTGATCACATCGGAAACGTAGCTTCACCAACGACGGCCACGTCATTCACCCTCAAAGGCGCATTACAGCGCTACAAGAACAAGTTCAAGCACTCCCGCAAGAAAATCACTACTGTCACCGACTGACTAACTGCATATAGGCCTCGGCTTCCATTCGATCATTCCAGCCGAGAGTTCTTCGTATTTTCCCCATTCCTTCGTTCTCATCTTCGCACCGGGGCCCAGCGAAGCAACCTCCATTACGCAGGCTCCATTCCGGTTCTCCACTTCGTACGACCTTTCAGGTGCATCGAACACCTTTCTTATTACCGCAAACCAAAAACCTCAAGAAACTTCAACATTACACTCGTTCCGTTTTGTGTTTCGCGTGCCGCTTGTGCTTCCCGTGTTTCTTTTTCGACATCTTATTGGCCGCCATCTTGTTGTTTTTCATCATGCCGTCATTCATCTTGTTATCGTTCTGCATGGATTGCGAACTCTGCTGTGCAGCAAGTGGGGCAATGGTTGAACCAACAAACAAGGTGGCCACAAAGACCGCTGTAGTTAACTTTCTTATCAACATTCTGACTCTCCCTTTCATGATTGATGATGTGCGGTGATTCCTCACCGCGCGGTTCACTGAATTCATTCAGCACATAGATGAATACCTGACGCGATTCGATTTATTCCCACGACCGATTACCGTTCTCCCGATATGCGAAGAAGCACCAGGCTGCTAGGGAATGAAGTTGTCGCTCTCCCGCAACGGTCGTTGCCATTGCCAACATCGCGGCATTAGTAAAAACTTTTCTTTTAATCGTATCCATCGTGTCCTCAATTGCGTCTTAGAATTTGGTTATTCTCCAAGTACGACTATTTCTCTATACCGAACCGACACTGATCCGCTGTTAGTGGAGCCTGGTGTTGGGTTGGTAGTTATGTAATACCGATAGACTTCCAGCTTATTCCTACGACTCTCTCGCTGGACTGACGGTAAAGAAAAATTTGACTTTGGGAATAAATCCGATTGGTCTGGGTATTAAACGGATAGCGAGCTGTAATTCCTGAAGGTTAGAGGGGCCGCTAGTAAGACATGTTTGGTAGCGTATCGAAGCGCGGGTCTTTGTCGGACAGCGCAGTCCGTTGGGCGACGTTTGAGACAGAAGCCATGCCGCATGTCTCTAGTCTGTTCCGCTTGGCGCTGTGGCTCACGCGCGACAGGGCTGAAGCTGAGGACTTAGTTCAGGAGACGCTGATGGAGGCCCTCAGTTCATTCCACCGATTTGCACAAGGCACGAACTGTCGAGCTTGGCTCGTTTCGATCTTGTATCACATGCAAAGCAAGCGTAGGCGAACGGCAGCACGTTTACACTTTGTCAGCGATGCTGAGGAACGCATTGCCGAGACCACAGCTTTTGATCCGCCGACGCCGCAGAATTTGACAGATGAGGAGGTATTAGGTGCGCTTGAACGATTGCCACGAGCCTTTCAGGAAGTCGTGATCCTCGCTGACATCGAGGAAATGTCTTACAAGGAGATCGCTTCGGCTCTAGAAGTTCCCGTGGGTACAGTGATGTCGCGGATTTCACGCGGTCGCAAATTACTTCGTGCTGAACTCGCCAGCTACGCCAATGCGCACGGCTTTGGGCGATCCACTCAAGATCAGATTTCGGAGAAGAAACGATTGAGGGAGCCTTAACATGCAATGCCGCGAATTTAGGGAAATCGCTGATTCCTATCTCAGCAACGAGCTTATGGTTGAAACGAATCACGGGATGATCGCGCATCTGGAGCAGTGCGCCGACTGCCGTCAGGAGTTGAAAGCGCGGCGCGAGTTGCGTGGCAAACTTCGGGAGGCGTTCATCAAAGCGCCAGAGAACCAATTGCGACCGGAATTCGTCGCCCGTCTCAATACCCAGTTGCATGATTACTCGTTGGGTAAACGTGGTGCGCCGCTGGTGGCGCCGCGAAGATGGCAAGCGTCCATGACAAGAAAGCAGACGACATGGCTCGCGCTCGCGGCTTGTCTGTTGTTGGCTGTGGGATTGGGGCTGGTTGTCGTTCGAAAGCGACTCGTCGAGCCAAAGGCTCCTGGCCAGATCGCAGTGAGTAAGCCAACAACAAATCACTCGCCTGAACTTAACCCTGGAATACCCGTAAGCATCGTCAAAACAGAATTGGCCAGGAGTGCGGTGGGCGATCATCGCGACTGCGCAATCAAGTTTCGTTTGGCTGAGAAGCCAATCGATCTGGAAGTTGCGGGTCAAAAATACGACCCTGCCTACATTAACCTGACCAAAGCAGTGCTGTCGCAACAAGGATCTGCCCCATTGGATGCTCAGTTTGTCGAAGCACACTCGTGCGTCTTTGAGGGAAGGCGTTTTGCTCACATCGTTCTCAAGTATCACGGTCAGCTTGTTTCTTTTCTGGTCACTAACATTGAGCCAACCAACGGCGTGCAGGGGGAATCGGTACGGAGGTCGGTGGAACCACAGGTGATCTCATGTTCACAGTTCGACGGCTACAAAGTTTCTTGTTTTGAAACCGCGCGTCATGCCGTTTTCATCGTGTCGGACTTGCCTGAAGGCGACAATCTTGCGCTTGCCCGTGCGCTTGCGCCTTCCGTCTTCACGCACATTACACGTACTGAAAATCTCACTTCATAGCAGCGAGGCTTTAAGAGAATGAATAGAAGATACTTTATAGAATCACTTGCGATGTTTGGAGTTGCTGCTGCCACTGTTGGCCGCCCGGCGCTGTTTACTTCTTTCGGTCAAAAAAAAGACAAGACGAAAGCAAAAGTGCCGCTCAATAGAGTTATTAAATCTGACGAGGAATGGAAGCGAATATTAACCCAGGACCAATATTTCATAACTCGACAAGCTGGGACCGAGTCACCATATTCAAGTCCCTTGCTCAACGTCCATGAGAACGGAACGTTTGAGTGTGTGTGTTGCGACCTGCCGCTCTTCAGTTCAAAGACAAAGTTTGAATCGGGAACAGGGTGGCCCAGCTTTTGGGCTCCGATTGACAAGCGAAATGTCCTCGAGCGAACTGACCATACGCTCTCCGAAACTCGCACCGAGGTTCTCTGTGCGAGATGCGATGCACATCTTGGCCATGTCTTCGATGATGGGCCAATGCCTACCGGCTTGCGCTATTGCATGAACGGAGTGGCGCTCAAGTTCATACCAGATTGAAGCTTGATTGCGATTTAGCTATGGAATCGGGCTACACCATTACTACAGCGACAGCTGAGCACTTAGAGGTGCTGTCTGAGATCGAATTAGCGGCAGCCACAATGTTTGAGGGATATGTACCGGCATCGGTTCCTCTAGTCAGCACGCCGCAGTCAAAATTCCAGAGGGCTCAGCGTGAAGGAACGCTTTGGGTTGCCCTTTCCGGTGCGACCCCCGTTGGCTTCGCCCTCGTGGAAATGCTAGCTCAGGATCTTCCTCATCTCGAGGAGATCGATGTTACTCCCACTCACGGCCGTCGTGGGCTCGGCACTGCTTTAGTGCACACGGTTCTGGAGTGGGTTAAGAGAGCGGGGCATCGGCAACTAACCCTGACGACCTTTCGGAATGTCCCCTGGAATATGCCTTTCTACTCTCGACTAGGATTTGTTGAAATCCCTACTCACGAATTGCGACTGGAACTCGAAGCCGTCGTTCAAGACGAAGCTGATCGCGGTCTGGATCGAGACCAACGAGTCGTCATGCGATACCTGGTGAATGTTATCCAACCCGCGATCGCAATCAGAAATGATCCTCGTTTACGCTCGGACCACATTGCTGAATAGTACGGCTGTTCGGCCCTGGCCGTAGCGAGCCGGACGCGACGACGGCTTATCTTCTTTCGACCGCTTCACAAGATGATATGCGAGAATCAAGAAGAGTCGTATTCACGGGAAAGCTATTAGATTTTCAACTCTCGTAGTGGTGCATAGAGATCGCGAAACCAGCGCTCGCAAATCCGATCCCGAACAATATTCCGGAGACCACAAATAGAACCGACAGACCTGAAGCAAAATAGCCAATGGGTCCTATGACTGTCGAGAGGATCCAAAGAGACAGAATCCAACTCGGCAACATCTTTACTTGCCACGTACCAATTGCAAATAGATCCAGACCGGCAGCAAACATTAGCGCTCCCACGGGATAAAGGTTGGCTCCGAAGACTCCTACATCTCTTCCGATCAAAACAAGAATGGCGCCTATCTGTAAAAGAAATCCCAGAGTTCCAGCGACCCCGATTTTCTTCTGCTGGAACCCATACAAGCCGATGCTTCCCAAAAAAAGCAAAACATCCGTAATCAGATACAAGAGCATGATCCGATAACTGTTACTGGGAATAAACGAGGCAATCACCCGCAGAACCCCTGCGACGATCGCCGCCATGCCGCCAAAACGAATAAGCTGTGCCTTCACAATGAGTCGGTTCCTATATGATCACTTCATGTTTATCCCGAGCCATTCGAGTGTATGGAGTCGAATGTTTACCGAGTTGCAGGAGTAGATTTGCTGATTTACCAAGTCTGGGTACGCAAAGGTACGAAAAATTTATCGGTTTTTTTGGAGCCCTGTTCTCGCCCTTAACCAATGGTCCAGTGACAACTTTGTTGGCCGACTTAATGCGAGTGCCAATAGACCAGTGATATAGAGAAGGTTCATTTCATAGCCAATCGGGCCGAACTCAGCACCCGCGGCTGTGATCCCTTTGAGCCTGACCGATGAAAATCCATATTGCAGGTGAACCTTCAACATCGCCGTGATCATGATCACTGCCAAGGGAAGAGCAAGGGGAGCAACGAAGGCTCCGGCCATTAAGCAAATACCTCCGATGAACTCAGTGAGTGCAGTTACCCACGCCACGAAATGGGGTTGCGGAATCTCAATGGTTTGAAGAATGGCACCAAAAGATGCTGGACCTCGACTGAGCTTTGCATATCCGTGCGCTGCAAACCCGAATCCGATCATCAACCTCAGGGGCACCAACAGCCATTCTTTACGGGAGGTTAGGTTTTGCATTGCTTCGGTCGAATATCTCTGCAATGGATCATTCCTCTGAGATTGTTTTGCTCAATTAGCTTAAGTGGTGTGTTACTAGTCCAGCAATAATCAAAAAACAACTTCAAACCGAATCATTCCGCAGTCTTGATTTGAGTCCCCTGAGCAGAAACCAAATGCCATCGATATCGCGACCTGACATATACATGTGTGTAACGGCTAACGACCGAAAATGGATCATCTCCAAAGCGCCCGCTCATCTCTGTTGAACCTGTTACCAAAGCAGTACCTTCGTAAAAGCGAACTCGCGAACCTAGCGACTTGATTTTTTCAAACTTGAGGTGACCCGATCTCAAAACGGTGATGAGCTCGGATTTGGTTACTTCGGATCCGCTCAGCACGTCGATTAGCAAAGAGTCATCCGACATTAGAGCCTCAACGGCGTCGACATTCGTAATTAGTCCGTTAAAGAATTGGCGTTCCAACGACAACACGTCTGGTTCTATCTGCATTCAAATACTCACTTAACAACGATTGCTGCATTCTCACAAGACCGAAGCGCGCGTCGTTCACGAGCCCCCCTTATGAACAGCTCGCGCGCTCCTTCGCACCGAGCCCTTCTTCACCGGCGCGATTCTTATACTGTGAGTGAGTGCCTCTAGTGATCACCGTTCACCTCGAGGGACTCCCTCTTCAGATCAATACCAGATTCATTGTCGTTTATTCCCCGCACCGAAGATTTAACAATGCCCTTGTTCCTTCGTTGGAAAATGTGTGTCATACGTGAAATGAATGCGGCAGAAGTTGAACCAATGCCTTCTAATTCTCCCGACCGGGTAGCTCGGCGCGGACTGTGGAAAGTCGCTATCTACGAAGGCGAGCGATTTGTAAGAACCGATAAGCAGAACATGATTATTTCCGTTGCCGAGAAGTTAGCTGAAGAGTTGAACTATCAGTTCGGTCACAAGCGAAAAGGGAGAGGAGCCAAATGATGCCGTTATCCTTGACGTGTCAGGGTATGGATGAGTTGCGCATGAGGAGAGTGGCCCATTCTCTTCGAGCAGTTTGATCGCACTTCTTCCCGCCTTGCTTTGAGAGCAGCCAGTTCCTCTAGTGTTAGGCCGTGACTGTGTTTCGCTTAGCAACCCGAGGCTTGAATTCCTGATTGTTCATTTTCCATCGATAGAGTACGTAGGAGATCCAAACCAAGAGGAGACCTACGATCGGAAATATCCAATTGCTGGGGCGATCACCGACCGAGATATGAGAATAGAAAGCACCTATCAAATCGAAGGTCAACCCGGCATAGGCCCATTCTTTAAGGGTTTGAAACATTGGTAACAAAATAACGACTACTCCCAGGATTTTGGCCAAACCGATGAAAGGTAGTAGATACGGCGGAAAGCCTAAATGTGTGAAGATTTCACGTGCTGCTGCAACCTGTAGAACATCTGGAATAGAAGCCATAAGCATAAATGCTGCGGCGAGTCCGGTTATGGTCCAGTAGATAGTAGTTAGTTTTCTCATTTGCTCAGATCTCCTTACGACGTCTGTCTTGGTGCGGTTGTCCATCCAAAACTGGCGCCGCGAATTCAACTTTCATCAACCCGAAGGACATCCCTATAGCCTTCTTCGAAAGTTAAATACCAAGTCGCATGTCTAATATTCCCGTCGCACGTAGCAAAGGCGATCAGTTCAGCATTAGATCCGTGCTATAAAATGGGCACACAGTTTGGCACACAAGAAGGTGCAGGACGTGCAGTTGAAGCAGTGCATGCAGTGCGAATTTTACTGAGCAAATCTAGTGCATGTTGATTTGAAAAGAGTTAACTAGGGGTAGAGCGCTACTAGACACGGTAGGGGTCTGGGGTTCAAATCCCCCACGCGCCTACCATTCTCTTTCAATACTTACCCCCAACTCTGAAGGTTCCCGGCGGCTCCAGACGCTCCAATTCCGACCTCAATCACTCCTAAATTGATCCAGTCGAGCGGCGCAACATCAAAATGTTCTGACTCACGCTCTCGATTCGGATGATTGCGGGTGAGGCCTTCGGGAAAAATCATCTGCATCACCCGTTGTTATGCCGCTCGCTTATCGGCAGTTTGTGCTTGCGAGTAAATCTCTAGAGTTGAGCGACTACTCACATGACGCATCAGTTCCTGGATGACTTTCACGTTCTCACCATTGGCTACTAACATCGTCGAATAGGTGTGTCGAAACGTGTGCCAGCCTATGCGTTGTCAATCCCGGCGCGACTTGCCGCTGGTCTTGGCACCTTACGTTGTTACCGAACTCGTCTACTGGCGCAAAGTCTTTCTTTGACGTAACCGATTTGCACCTTCCAATTATGCGGTTGTAGAGCTGACAAAATACGAGATTAACAAGAGACAAGATTTGTTCTGTTAGCCCAGCGAAGCATGTGACAAATCGCGCAAAAAGCGGAGCAGCCTCACAAGGACTTTCGTAAATTTGGTGTCTATCTGGTGTGTGTTATGAGTAGAATTAGAGCTCGGCTGGTAAAGGCACTTCTGATTCACTTTACTAAAGTCGGCATGACCTCCCGCCTAATCTGTCAATACTGACAGTATCCAACTAACCAGTTTTCCATAAAATCTAAAGTGTAGTCGTGTGTAAGACCGTGCCCGTTCCACTCGAAAATGCCGCTTTGAGAACTGAAATGGAGGCTCATGGCTCAGCAACCAGGGTTGACTGTACCGCTAATAACCCCGTGAGATCGTTCGTTTGGACGTGAATCTCGGTCTTCTAATTATTTGATCGTTATTTCCATATGCGCGAAGACGCCCATCTGCACTCTCTTCCATTCTGTTCGCATTCACGTGGGCGTGAACGATCTCAGCAAACTTTCAGAACGCTCCTGCGACCATTACCGATCCTCCTCGCCGTTCTGTCGTTGATTACAGGGACGACAACTGCCTCAGCCGCCGATAAGAAGGTCCTTTTCTTGTATGCCGACAAGAGTAACGGCGGCATGGTGGCTTACCGTGAAGTCGTTCAGACCGATATGAGAGCGGGTTCGCCCGATCGGATCACTTTCTACGAAGAGTATATGGATCTCTCACAGTACCCAGGTGAGGAGTATCTTTCTGTGCTCCGAAGTTTTTACCGTCAGAAGTATCAGGGTCAAAGATTCGATCTGATTATTGCCCAGGCGGGATCAGTCTTGAATTTTCTCACGAAATATGGCGAGGAATTATTTCCTAATACACCGATAGTTTTCGGCAGTCTTGAGAAGAACCGGATCGAAGGGCTCACGCTGGGACCAAACATCACCGGCATTTTGATGGATGCTGGTTTTGGTGCGACGCTTGAGGCAGCCCTGAAAATGCAGCCAGACGTGCGCAACGTAGTCGTCGTATCGGGAGCTTCGGAGGTTGACGCCAAACATCTAGCCAAGGCCAGCTCACAGTTTCGCAGCTTCGAAGGACGCGTCGAGTTTACTTATCTAACCGGTCTGCCGATGGAAGAGTTGGAGAAACGACTAGCCAACCTGCCCGCGCACACAATCATTTTTTATGTCACTCTTTTACGCGACGGAGCCGGCCAGGCTTTCAGTGTGATGGAGTCGGTGGCTCGGATCGCGTCGGCATCGAACGCTCCGATCTATAGCATCATTGATCGTCTGATCGAGGTTGGATCTATTGGCGGGTTTGTCTTGAGCATGGAGGCAGACGGGAAGGAAGTCGCAAAGGTCGCCAAGCGCGTGTTATCAGGAGAAAAACCAGCTGACATTCCCATTCGCGCCGGAGACACGAATCGTTACATGTTTGATTGGCGGCAGCTGCGTCGCTGGAATATTGATGAGCATAAACTGCCATCAGGCAGCGTCCTTCTGTTTCGCGAACCGACGCTGTGGGAAATGTACAAGTGGCGCATTGTCGCGGTCATCTCACTATGCGTCGTCGAGGCACTGCTTATTGTCTGGCTATTAATTACCCGTAACAGACGCCGACGAGCCGAAGAAGCAAACAAGAGTTTGGCGGCGATCGTCGAGTCGTCGGATGATGCGATTCTGAGTGAGACCCTGGAAGGAACTATCACCAGCTGGAACGCCGGCGCCGAAAAGATCTTTGGCTACTCTGCAAGCGAAATGCGGGGTCAACACATTTCGACTCTGGCTCCTACTGAACAGAAAGAAGAAGTGCTTCGGATTCTTGAACAGATCGAACTTGGAGAGCGCGTGGACCATCTGGAGACGGTGCGCATGACCAGGGAGGGCCGGCGAGTCGAGGTTTCTTTGACAATCTCTCCAATCAAGGACGACCACGGAGTTATCATCGGCGCTTCGACAATTGCGCGCGACATTACCCGCCGCAAACAAGCCGAAGTTGAAGGAATAAGGCAACGTGCGGAACTGGCCCACCTTTCCCGGGTGACGATGCTCGGCGAACTTTCGAGCTCGCTCGCGCACGAACTGAATCAACCGCTTGGCGCCATCCTCCGCAATACCGAGGCAGCGGAGCTTTTTCTGCAAGAACCATCACCCGACTTGGAGGAATTGCGCTCCATCCTGGCAGACATCCGCAAGGACGACGAGCGCGCAGGCGCGGTGATCGATCGGATGCGCGCTCTTGTGAAGCGGAGCGAAATTGAACATAGCCTGCTTGATTTGAACCTGCTAGCAAACGAAGTCATCAGTCTCGTGCGGCCCGACGCCGACTCTCGCAAAGTGCGACTGACGCTTGAACCCGCTTCATCGCTGCCGCCCGTGTTCGGCGATCGCGTTCAACTGCAGCAGGTGTTGCTGAATCTTCTGCTCAACGCTATACACGCCGTGAATGACTCCGCGTTGGATCGCCGCCGGGTCACCGTGCGTGTCAAACCTGCTGGCAAGCAGGTTGACGTGGTCGTGAGTGACACCGGCCACGGTATCCCGACGGACAAGCTCCCTCGCCTCTTCGAGCCGTTCTTCACCACCAAGCAAAACGGCATGGGAATGGGTTTACCGATCTCCCGGACGATCATGAAAGCGCATCTCGGGAGCATCCGAGCGGAGAATGATCCGGCTGGCGGCGCTATGTTCTGCTTCACCCTACCGGTAGCTGGAGAGGGAAGCGCCTCATGAACGACGGCAAATCTATAGTTCGCGTAGTGGACGACGATGCCTCTTTTCTCACAGCCGTCGCCCGAATGTTGCGTGCATCTGGCTTTACGGTAAAAACGTATGCTTCGGCTGTGGAGTTTCTGGCCCAACCGGAGCTGGATGTCCCGGGTTGCGTCCTTGTGGATTTACAGATGCCCGGCTTGAGCGGGCTCGACTTGCAAGCGGCACTCGAGAAGGCGGGGCACTTGCTGCCAGTCATCTTCCTCAGCGGCCGTGGAGATATTCCGACCACTGTGCAAGCGATGCGGCGGGGCGCCGAAGATTTTCTTACTAAGCGCGCACCGAAAGAGGAAGTGCTCGAGGCCGTGAAACGCGCGCTCCTCCGAGATTCAAGTGAGCGCGCTGAGCGTGCAAGGTTGGCAGCCTTGAGTGCGCCTTTCGCCACGCTGACACCGCGCGAACTTGAGGTGCTGAAGCACGTCGTGCAAGGGAGACTGAACAAGCAAATCGCCTACGACCTCGGCATCCACGAGCGCACTGTAAAACTCCATCGAACTGCCATCACGACTAAGCTTGGGGTTCACTCCACGGCGGAGTTAACGCAGTTGTGGATCGAGGTTGGAAGGCTCGAAGGGTAGCGCGTTGCTTTGAATCGCTTTCCTCCCGGTACCCATTTCCCTCCATAGTCAACCTACCCTAAAGGGCAGTATCCACCTTCCCTAAAGGGCAGTAGTTTTTTCCTAATCCAGCCATATGCTGCTCACCGAATCCGATGAGCAGAAACCAAAACATCTATGTAGCGGTCGTTGACGATGACGAGAGCGTTTGCCTCGCGCTTAGCCGTTTGTTGCGAGCCGCGCATTTTCATCCGGTTACTTATTCTTCGGCCGAAGCATTCCTCGAGGACACGAAACATCCGATGTTTGATTGTCTTGTGCTCGACATACAACTCGAAGGGATGTCCGGGCTGGAGCTGCGAAAGAGACTCTCTGCTGTAAAGGATGGCACGCCGGTGGTGTTTATTACGGCCCTCGATGATCCCGAAGTGCGTGCACTGGCGGAGGCATCCGGGTGCGCCGGGTTCTTCCGCAAGACTGACTCTGGTGCTGACGTCATTGCAGCGATCCGTTGCGCGACCGGCTTGGCACAGCCTGATAACGGTTCCGCGCCTCTTGAATGGAGCCAACCCAGTTCGCAAAGCAAAGGAGACTAATGAAGCGCATTTTTGACCCAGGCTTCACTCGAGTTCTTACCACCGCGGCGTTAGCGCTCGCGGTACCCCTACAAGCACTTATGCCAAACGACACAGCAGCTAGCTTTATGTCGGAACTAGACTAGGAGGCTTTGAAATGTCGCAACCAATCAGCAAACCACAAGGATTCGCACAATCGCAACAATATTCAATTCCTACCACCGCCGCCGAAGTTCGCGGCCCAGCATCAGGCACGGCCATGACCACGGCGTACGTGCAGACGGTCGGGCGCATGGCCTATCTCTGGGGCTGGCCGCTAGTCAATTCGGTCAATCGCTCCATCGCCTTCTCGAAGGCACCCGAGCCCGGCTTGCTGGGCGGAGTGGTGCCGGTCGCATTCAACCGGAACGCAATGCTGACCA
>Ga0105248_10007740_pt1 | contig 11797 bp, 8 predicted proteins | sample KBSS34metaG_FD_81524 | JGI IMG/M metagenome (GOLD analysis project Ga0105248, IMG submission 81524) | Switchgrass rhizosphere microbial communities from Kellogg Biological Station, Michigan, USA - KBS S3-4 metaG | ecosystem: Host-associated > Plants > Roots > Rhizosphere > Soil | place...
CCAGCAGCTGAATCACGGCATCTCGACGGGCGCGCTCTTCCTCATCGTCGGCATCGTCTACGAACGGCGGCACACGCGCGAGATTTCCGAATACGGCGGGCTGTCCAAGGTGATGCCGGTCTACGCGGCGATCTTCCTCATCATGACGATGTCCTCGATCGGACTGCCGACGCTGAACGGGTTCATCGGCGAGCTGCTGATCCTGCAGGGCGTGTTCACCTACAGCAAGCTCTGGGCGGCATTCGCGGCGAGCGGCGTGGTGCTCGGCGCCGCCTACATGCTCAATCTCTATCAGCGCACGATGTTCGGCAAGGTCGAGAACCCGAAGAACGAGCGGCTGACCGATTTGAACCATCGCGAATTCGCGACGTTTGCCCCTCTCCTGATTCTGGCCGTCTGGATGGGACTCTATCCGGCGCCGTTCCTGCGCCGGCTCGAGACGTCGGTGCAGCACATCATCGCCCGCGTCAACACGAACTATCCGGCGCCGGCGGCGGGCGCGACCATTGAGGCCGCGCCGATCGCGACGATTACTCCTGGCCAGACGGGCGGCGGGACAGCCGGGACACCCGGGGGACAATGATGCCGCCAGGGATTTCCGGAAGCGATTTCTATTACATCCTGCCGGAGCTGGTGATCACGGCGGGCGCGCTGCTCGTGTTGATCGCGGATGTGGCCCTGCCCAGGTCGCCGCGCGCGAGCCACGCGGCGCTGTCGTGGCTGACGCTCGCGGTCATCGGCGCCACGCTCGCCTCGCTCTATCCTTTTGTCAACACGCGCGTGGAAGTGGCGCACGGCCTGATTGCCGTCGATCGGTTCGCGCTGTTCTTCAAGATCGTCTTCCTCGTCGCCGCCGCCATGACGGTGCTGATGTCGATCCGCTATCTCGAAGTGGAGGGCGCTCCGCCGGGCGAGTACTACTTCCTGATCCTCTGCGCGACGCTCGGCATGATGATCATGGCCGCGGGCATCGATCTCATCACGATCTTCATCGGGCTCGAGACGATGGCCATCTCGTTCTACATTCTGGCCGGCTTCATCAAGCCGAACCAGCGGTCGAACGAAGCCGCGGTCAAGTATTTCCTGCTCGGCGCCTTTTCCCTCGGCATCCTTCTGTACGGCATGTCGATCATGTACGGACTATCCGGGACCACGGGACTCCGCGCCATGGCGCCGATACTCGGCGGCCAGGCGCGCGATCCCCGGCTCGTGCTCGCGGTCATCCTGGTCGTGGCCGGCGTGGGGTTCAAGATCGCGGCCGTGCCGTTCCACATGTGGGCGCCGGATGTTTACGAGGGCGCGCCGACCCCGATTACGGCGTTCCTCTCGGTCGGTTCGAAAGCCGCCTCGTTTGCGATGCTGCTGCGGATCTTCCTGGAGGGATTGCCGTCGAGCAGCCCCGACTGGAAGCTGCTGTTCGCGATGCTGTCTGTCGTGACGATGACCGTCGGCAACCTTGCCGCGCTGACGCAAACCAACATCAAGCGCATGCTCGCGTACTCGTCGATTGCGCACGCCGGTTACATGCTGATCGGCGTGGTGGCGGGCACCGCCCGCGGCGTGTCGGCGATGCTCATCTACATTCTCATTTACTCGTTCATGCAGCTCGGCGCCTTCGCGGTGGTCGTGCTGCTGCGCCGGCGCGACGTCGTCGGCGACGAGCTGAAGGACTTCAGCGGCTTGAGCTCCCGCAATCCGTTCGCCGCGTTCGCGATGCTGCTGTTCATGCTGTCGCTCGGCGGCATCCCGCCGACCGCCGGCTTCATGGGCAAGTTCTGGCTGTTCGGCGCCGCGGTCGACGCCGGCTACGTCTGGCTGGCGGTCATCGGCGTGCTGAACAGCGCGATCTCGCTTTACTACTACATCCGCCTGGTCGTCTTCATGTATCTCAGGAAGGAGACGATGGGATCGGAGCCGGTCGCCGGTCCCTCGCTGACCTTCGCGCTCGTCGTCGCGGTTGCGGCGACGATTGTCCTCGGCATCTACCCGCGACTGCTGTTCGAAGTGGCGGAGGCGTCGGCGCGGACGCTGGGCATCGCCGGGTCGCTCAACGCGCTCCGCTGACGTCCTTTTCTTCTTCGTGTCTTCGCGATTTCGTGGTTGCATTTGATCTGAGTGGACTTTCGAAAATCCGACGCGACCATGATGCGGACGGCGTGGGAGCTGAGCGCCAGCCTGCTGTCCTTCATCGTCGCGATCGGGATCGGCTACTGGTTCGGAGGGCTGCTCGACGCGTGGCTGGGGACGTCGCCGTGGCTCAAGAGCGTCTTTCTCTGCTTCGGGTTCGTCGCCGGCGTGCTGAACGTGTATCGAACGGTGTCACGCGCCGTGCGACGTCCGCAATAACAGGCGAGAACAACGTGGCCGAGACGGATCCGGGGCTGCGGCGCATCGAGCGGTACAGCGTGACCGCGTGTGTGGCGCTGGCGGTGGCGGCCGGGGTCCTGACCCGACGGGTCGATGCGCCGCTCGGTGTGCTGGGCGGCGGCGCGCTGGTCGCGATTTCCTATCGCGGCATCAAGGCGGGGATTTCGGCGGTGGTGAGCGGGGGGGCGAAACCGGTCGCGATCGGGCTGGTGAAGTTTTTCACAAGGTACGCTATACTCGCCGTCGCCGCGTACGTGATAATGGCGCGCCTGCGGCTGCCGCCAGTGGCTGTTTTGGCTGGCGCATCCTCGTTCGTGATCGCGGTGATGGCCGAAGCCCTGCGCGGTTTGTCCCGACGGGCCTAGGTTTCCCCTATGGAAAAGCTCGAGCACCCACTCTGGATCGTCCAGGCCGTGAATGCTGCGTTCGGCCCGCTCGTGCGCGCCCTGCTGCGCGCGCTCGGCCGGCCGGTTCCGCCGGGCGACGTCATTCCGAACTATCTGGTGATGGCCGCGCTCATCATCGTGTTCTGGACGATCGTCTCCCTCATCGTTCGAAGCCGCCTGAGCGTCGACAACCCGGGGAAGCTCCAGATTCTCGTCGAGGACGCGATCGGGGCGCTGCAGTCGATGCTTCACGACTACGTGGGGCACAAGGGGCCGCGCTACCTGGCGATTGTCACGACGATGTTCATCTTCATCCTCTCGGGCAATCTCATGGGCCTCATCCCCGGCCTCATGGCCCCGACCGGAAGCATCAACGTTACCCTTGGCTGCGCGCTGACGGTGGCGGTGTACTACCATTTTCAAGGGCTCAAGGAGCAGGGCGTCGGCCCGTACCTGAAGCACTTCGCCGCGCCGCCGGGAGCGCCGATCTTCCTCGCGCCGATCATGCTGCCGATCGAAATCATCAGCCATCTGTCGCGGGTGCTCTCGCTGTCGCTGCGGCTGTTCGGCAACATCTTCGGGGAGGAGCTCGTCATCCTCATCCTGTTCAGCATCGTCCCCTTCCTGGTGCCGCTGCCGATGATGTTTCTCGGGCTCATCACCGCATCGCTTCAGGCGTTCATCTTCGTACTGCTGTCGACGATTTACCTGGGCGGCGCGGTGGCGACCGAACACGAGCAGCACGACCACGCGGAGATGGTGGCGGGAGAAGTCTAGATATTGCAGATTGCAGATTGCAGATTGTTGATTTGATTGAGTTACTCGAGGAGGACTGTGTGAGCAGACGCTTGTTGACGGTATTGATGATGACGATGGCGGTGATGACGGTCGTGACACCGCTCAGTGCGCAGACGGTGTCGGCTGCGGCGACGTCCCCCGGCGGGACCGAGCTGATCAAATGGACGATCATCACCGCGGGCTTTGCGCTGGCCATTGCGGCGGCGTTCGGCGCGCTCGGACAGTCGCGAGGTCTCGCGGCGGCCGTCGAAGGCATCGCGCGCAACCCCAGCGCCGCCGGTGAGATTCGCGGCAACCTGATCCTCGGCCTCGTGCTGATCGAGTCGCTGGTGATCTACGTGCTGCTCATCTCGTTGATTCTCTTCTTCGTCAAGCCTTTCGGGGGATAACGGCAGGTAGGGCAGGTAGGGCAGGTAGGGCAGGTAGGGCAGGTGGGGCAGGTAGGTCGGGCAGCCCCACCCGTCCTTCCTTTCCCGTGACCCTAACCTGCCCCCACCCGCCCGACCAGCCTTACCTGCCCCACCTGCCCTACCGGCCCCACCTGCCCTACCGGCCCCACCTGCCCTACCGGCCCTACCCGCCCATCCCGCGCAGAGATCCGTCCAGCCCTGGCGCCCGTTGGTTCGTAAGGACGAAAATCAGACGAATGCTGTCTGGCCCATGAGCTTGGCAGTCTGCACGGGAATTTGGATCGTTCGTCCCAGCGATCTCGACAAATGTGGTATTCACCGAATCATTTCGCTCTATGATTGAACGGTTATTCAAATGACATTAGTCCCGATCGCTTGTCGTTGTACCTCTCCAACAAGGAGTTGCGAGTTCATGAAACGCTTGATCCTCTTCACAGCATGGTTGTTGATCCTGGGGTCGACCGGCAGCCTGTTCGCGCAGGAGACCACGGGTAGCATTCGAGGCCGCGTCGCAGACGCACAAGGCCTGGCCGTTCCCGGCGTCACCGTCACCGCGACCGGCCAGCAAGGCGCGAAGTCGGCGACCACTGACGGCGAAGGCCGTTATGCGATTCCGTTCCTGACGCCAGGCTCATACGCGGTGCGTGTCGAGCTGAGCGGATTCAAGGCAGTTGAGCGAAAAGACGTCGTCGTCGGTCTCGGGCAGACCGTTGACTTGCCAGTCAAGATGGAAGTTGGTGGCGTCGCCGAAACGGTCAACGTCACGGGCTCGACGCCGACCATCGACACCACGACGACGACGGTTGGCGCCACGCTCACGAGCGACATGCTCGCGTCGGTGCCGGTCGGACGGCGCGTCAGCGACGCGTTGTACCTGGCTCCCGGCGTCAGCAGCTCCGGTACGCTCGGCCGCACGAATCCCTCCATTTCCGGCGGCAGCGGCCTCGAGAATCAGTATGTTGTCGACGGCGCGAACGTGACGAACACCGGTTACGGCGGCCTTGGTTCGTACTCGATCATTTTCGGGTCGCTCGGCAACGCCACCCCGTATAACTTCGTCTCTGAAATCCAGGTGAAAACGGGCGGCTACGAAGCGGAATTTGGACAGGCAACCGGAGGCGTCGTCAACGTCCTCACCAAGAGCGGCTCGAACAATCTCAGCGGATCGTTCTTCGCCAGCTCGCAACCGAACAGTCTCGAAGGCGAGTTCAAGCAGTTTCAGGCATCGAACGGTTCGGTCGAGACGCATGCCACCACGGCGAACGACTTCGGCGCCGGTGTCGGCGGCCGGATTATCCGGGACCGCGCATTCTTCTTTGCGTCGATTTCGCCAGCGTGGCAGACGACCACGTTTCAGGCGCCTCCCGGAGCGGCGTTTCCGCTCAATGCACTCGGTGATCTCGACCGGGAGCGACGAACGATTTCGTACGCAGTCAAAGGGACGACGCAGCTGAGCAGCACGCACCGCGTCGATGTCTCTTTCTTCGGCGATCCATCGCACGGCGCCCTCGGTCCACAGCGCACGTCGTCTCTCCTGCTCAAAGATCAGTCGTCGTTCAGCACGCTCGACTACGGCGGTCACCAGCAGGCCGTGCGATACGATGGCGTGGTCAGCAGTACATGGCTCGTCGAGGCCGCGTTCGCCCGGGCGCTCAACAAAATCAGCGAGCTCCCATCGGTGAACACGTGGCGCTACACCGATCAGACCGTGACGCCGACCGCAATCAGCGGCGGTATCGGCACATACGAGGCGGGCAACAAGAGCCTCAGCCGGCAATACACCATTAAGTCGACCAACACCTTCCGGGGCCACTCGCTGAAGTACGGCCTGCAGTACGACAACGTCGTCTATTCGCAAATCAACCAGCGCACCGGTCCGACGTTCCTGGCGCCGGACGGCCGGCAGACGGCGACGGGCGCGACGATTACCGTGCTGCCAGATCCGACCTACGGGAAGATTTATCGGGTGACGCGCGGAAACTACAACAGCGAGCGCACGACGCTCCAGAAGTACGGCACTTTCTTCGTGCAGGATTCGTGGACGATCGGCGATCGGCTGACGATCAACCCGGGCGTGCGATACGAGCAGGAGAAGCTCGCCGGCACGATCATCAACGATTTCCAGATGAAGAACAACTGGGCGCCGCGCATCGGAGCCACTTTTGACGTCGCCGGGAACGGCGCGACGAAGATCTACGGCAACTACGGCCGATACTACGCCCGCATCCCGAACGACCTGGCAGCCCGCGCGCTGTCGGCCGATGACGGTATCACGCGCGCGGACTACTTCGATGCGGGGCTGACGAAGCCCATTCCGGCCGGTACGCTGGCGGGCACGCCCGGCGTCACGAATCATTTCATTCTCGCCGGTGTCGGGGCAGACACCATCGACCCGGAGGCCAAGCTTTCCTATCAGAACGAGGTTGTGCTCGGCGTGGAGCGCCAGTTGGTCTCGAATACCACGGTCGGCGTGCGATACGTCTACCGTAACTTCGGACGCGTCCTCGAGGACGTCGCCAACATCCCGATGGTTGCCTACGACCTCGCCGTCCCCGGTGTCAGCAGCGTCGAATACATTCTGACGAACCCGAGCAGCAGCACGCCGATCTTCGCGAACGCGGCGTTCCTCGGAGCCAAGTTCGACGACCCGGTCCATCGGTACCATTCACTCGAATTCACGGTGAATCGCCGCGCCACGAACTGGTCGGCGATGACGTCCTACCGCTGGTCGCGGTTGCGCGGCAACTTCGAAGGGTTCTACCGCGACGACAACGGCCAGTCGGATCCGGGTATCTCCTCGCTCTACGATTTCCCGACCAACGATCCAAGCTACACCTCGATCGGGGTCCCGCAGTTTGGTTACAGCGGAGACATCCGGTACCTCGGCGATCCGAACGGGATTCTGCCGCTCGACCGGCCTCACCAGGTCAAGTTGTACGGGAACTACACGTTCGGAATGGGCCTGAACATCGGGACGGGCATCAATCTGAGCAGCGGCAAACCGCTGACGCCGATGGCGGCCAATCCCAACTACGACAGCTCCGGTGAAATTCCAGAGGCACCGCGGGGCTCCGGGATCCAGACCATCGACGGATTCAAGAAGCGCACGCCGTTCGAGAGTCAGGTGGATCTGCAGGCAAGCTGGGCGGTCCGCATGGGTCCGCGCCACCTCACGTTCACGGCAGATGCCTTCAACCTGTTCAACCAGCGGCGCATCACGAACTACGATCAGAACACCGAGTTGAGCGCCTCCACGACAAACCCGGACTTCGGCAAGCCGATCAGCACGATCTTCGCGGGCAACCCGGCGCAGTTCCAGGCGCCGTTCAATCTGCGCGTCGGCGTCCGGTTCGATTTCTAGCAGCAGCATCGACTGAGTAAGATAGGGGCCAACATCGGTTGGCCCCTTTTTTTATCCTGTGGAGGCCCTATGACCAGACGACTCGCGTTCCTGGCTGCTGCGTTCGTTGCCGTCCTGGCCATGCCGGTCGAGGCGCAAAAGGTCGCGGATCAGCAAAGCCGCCGCGAAGCGCTCGCACTGTACCGGACGGGCCAGGAGCTCATGTCGTCCGAGCGATTCGACAAGGCCGTCGAAGCCTTCTCGGCCGCCGTGGCAAAGGACAGCCTGTTGACGGTGGCCTACTACGGCCTCGGGCAGGCGTATATGAACCTGCAGCGCTTCCCCAGCGCCATCAAGGCGTACAAAGACTGCATCGAGGCGATGCGCTCGCTGCACGATCTGCAGCAGACCAACCAGTTCGACGCCGACAAGCAGCGGGACGATCAGATCCGTGAGCTCCGTGATGTTCTCCAGGCGGCGAAGGGCGCGCGAGCGCCGACCGTCATGGCGCTCGAACAACAGCTTCGCGACCTGCAAAATCTTCGAACCAAGATCGCAGGCCCGTTCAATCCGCCGGCGGAGGTGCTTCTCGCCCTCGGAAGCGCTCATTTCAGAAACGGCGATCGCGACGAGGCTGAAGCTGCATGGAAGAGCGCCATCGAGGCGAATCCAAAGCTCGGCGAAGCGCACAACAACCTCGCCGTGATCTACATGCAGACCGATCGCCTTGATGCCGCCGATGAAGAACTGAAGCAGGCGGAGAAGGCAGGCTTCCGCGTGAACCCGCAGTTCAAGGCGGACCTGAAACAGAAACGAAGCGCGCGGTGACGATAGTCGGCGCGACAAGTCCTTGGTCCTTTGTTCATGGTCCTTGGTCCGTGCTTGGTCCCTGGTCGTCCTTGGTCCCTGGTCGTGCTTGGTCCCTGGTCGTCCTTGGTCCCTGGTCGTGCTTGGTCCCTGGTCGTGCTTGGTCCCTGGTCGTGCTTGGTCCCTGGTCGTGCTTGGTCCTTGATACTTGGTCTACTCGTTCCGGCCGCGCGGCCCAAGGACATAAGGACCAAGGACGACCAAGGACGAAGGACGACCAAGGACGAAGGACGGACTAGGGACGAAGGCCCAGGGACAAAGGACGAGACGCGACACCCAACAGAAAACTGCTCTAAAAGGCGCGCCCGAGGCGGAGATAGATCGTCCACTGATCGGGCACCGTGGCGCTTCCGTCGTGACCGCGTGCCACGCCGGCGGTCGCGACCAAGGGGAAGTGATAACCGGCAACGAGACGGGCGGACAGCTCGATTCCCGCGGATGCCTTGACCTGCGCGATGTCGAATCGCCGCGTCCACGCGTGACCGGCATCGACGAACGGCGCCGCATACACCGTGTGTAGAAACAGCGGCCATGTGCCCAGCCCCCGCTGAGGCCTTGCCAGCGGCCATCGATATTCCGCATTGAACACAGCCACGTGCGCGCCGGCGAATGTGTCGGCGCCGAAGCCGCGCAGCAGGCTGATGGCATTGCTGCCGAAATCGGCGACCGAGGCGTTGGGCAACGCACCCCCGAGATGAAACGCGCGCTGCACGCTGGCATCGCCAGCCGAGGTACCTGCGGCCACGCGCAGCGCGACGACCTGGTGCCGCGCGACCGACGGGAGATAGAAGCGAGCGTCGGCCGTCCATGCGTTGGCATCCCCGGATGATCCGAACGCGCGCCGCACGCTCTCCGCCGTCGCGCCAAAGGCGATACCGCGCTCGGGGCTGATCGAATAGCCGAATGTGTGCGCCGACGTCATCTGCCATGCGGCGCGGAACCCGGTTCGCTTCAAGGAGGCCAGCTGGCCTGGCAGCGTCAGCCGATCGGATGCCCGAAGAAAAGACACGAAGGCCGACTGGGACACGCGCACGTGCTGAACGGGCAGGAGGATGCCGGCCTCGAGCTCGTCAGTTCGGCGGGTGGCCGCCAGCGGCACACCGCTGTCTGCCGGAGGGCCGGCGGAGAATGTCGTGGCGCTCGACGCCGTGACGAAGAGCGTCGGCCGCCAGCGAGTGTACGCATAGGCGATGAGCCAATCGGGTGCGGCGGCATTCGGAGGGTCGTCACCAACAGTTCCGCTCACCAGCCATGTCGCCGCCGCGGTGTACGCGTGATAACCGAGCACGTCGGCTCCGCCAGTCGCCGCACCAGCCCGCAGCTGATGGCTGTCGCCCTCGACGACGGGGAACCACGACGTCGGCTTCAGCGTCCGCCACGGGCGATACGCGGGAAAGGCAGGTGGGGCAGGTGGGGCAGGTGGGGCAGGTGGGGCAGGTGGGGCAGGAGGGGCGGATCCCACTTCGGGAGCACTAATCCGGCTAAAGCCGGATCCCACTGGGACGGACTCTGATGCCACCGGATACGGCATGAGAAACAAATCGAATCCCCCGGCCGCGTAACCGGCAAACACGATTGATTGGCCATCAGGCGACACGTCGGGCCAGATGGCGCCGCCGGTGGTGTGCGTGAGCTGCCGCGGCGTTTCCGGAGTATCCAGCGAAAACTCGTGCAGATTGAACGGCTCATCCTCCACCGCAACGGCGGCGACAACGGCCCGGCCGTCGGGGCGCCACGCGGGCGTCACGATTCGCATGCGCGCGCCGGATGCGATGACGCGCAGCGCCTGCGTCGCGACATCGACGACGACGATTTCAGACAGTGCGCCCTGGCGATGCCGTTCGACGGCAATCGAACGGCCGTCGGGCGACCATCTTGGCGCGTTGAACTGCGTTTCGGGCGCGGTGACGAGCGTCGTGATTCGCGTTGCACTCGTCGTGCCCGATTTCAGACGAACGAGTACCAGGTCGCGCCGCCCGGCCGCATCCTGTACGGACGCGAGCGTGCTTTCGTCAGGTGAGAGATCCGGATCGAGCAGGCGCGCTTCGGATGTCAATTGATTCACGCGGCCGCTCCGTCGATCGAACATGTACAGATCGCTGTACAAGCCCGCGTTCCGCCGCAGCTCGAGCTGGTCGAACACGATGAACTCGCGGCCGGGGGCGGATGTCGATCCCAGATAGCGCCTGGCGAGACGAGATGAAGGCGTTCCGTTCGTCGATACCGCATTGAGCGATGGGAAGGCGTGCGGCGTGACGGCCGAATAGACGATTCGCGGAGGACACCCGCCGCACGCTTCCCGATCGAAGCGGGGCCCGGTGACGATGAAACCGTCATGAGTGAGCCGGGTGGCGCCGTCGCCCGTGGATGAAGCTGTGGTTGACGCTGCGATCGAGTCTTCGTACTCGCGCCACAGTGTCCCGAGCGATTTCCCGTAGATCCGCGCGAACGCCCGGGATGCGGTGTACGGTACGCGGCCGGCTGTCCGCGCGGCAAGTTCCGCGAGGGTATTGCTCCCGTAGCGATCGGCCAGATACGCGTGGAAGCCGACGCCGTAAGAATAAGCCGCGAGGCCGCCGGGCCAATCGGTCAGGCCGCCGGTGGCGCGGTCGAGCGGTTCGAGGCGCTGCGACCGCGCCGCCTCGTCGACAATCGCAGCGAAATCGCCGGCATGGAGCCGTCCTCCCTCGCCGTTGAGCACGCTTTCTTCAAACGTCGCCAGCCCTTCGATCTGCCACACCGGCAGGAAGAGATTGGGAAACGCGATCGGCGTCCGGCCGAAGATGCCGCGTATCAGCCCGGCCCATCCGGCGGAGCGATCGAGGTGCACGATGTGCGTGAACTCGTGTGTGAACACGACGCGCAGCCAGTCGTCGACGTTGCCGATGAACTCGCTGCCGGCCGGCCATGCCGCCGTCACGACAATCGTATTGAAGGGGACGGGCGTCGCCGAACCGTTCGAGAGATCGGTCTGATCGACGAGAACGACGTGCGTCAGCTGTGGCGGCGTGACGCCCAGCGGCTGTTGAAGCCTGCGCCACGTGTCCTCGGCAATGACGGCGAGACGGCGTGCGAGCGGTTCCTCGTTCTGATGGAAGTAGAGCAGAAAGTGGGTTGTCGAAAGCACCCGGAACCGCAGCATCGGATCATATTGCGCGGCGGCGGCCGACGTGGATCCCGCGCCGGCGAGCAGGGCGAAGCTCATGAGCAGTGGCAGAATCCTGACGCGATCGGTTCCCAACATTCTGTTCGTCCCTGTTGCCTGTCGCCTTATCATCGTTTCATGAAACGCTTGATCGTTCGCACAGCCGCCTGGTTGATCCTCGGGTCGGCAGGCAGCTTGTTGGCCCAGGGTGTCCAGACCGGCACGCTCCGCGGACTGGTGAGGGACCCGCAGGATCTGGCGATTCCCGGGGTGACCGTGACCGTGACATCCCCCGCGCTACAGGGGCCGCGCAGCACCGTCACCGACAAGGAAGGACTGTTCGCCATCCGCGCGCTGCCGCCCGGCGACTACCAAGTGAAGTTTGAACTCAAGGGGTTCGCCACCACGACACGCGGCACGACCGTCCCTCTCGGCCTGGTCGTCGAGACGAACGTGACGATGAGCCCGGCGGGCGTCGCGGAAA
>Ga0105248_10007741_pt1 | contig 11797 bp, 5 predicted proteins | sample KBSS34metaG_FD_81524 | JGI IMG/M metagenome (GOLD analysis project Ga0105248, IMG submission 81524) | Switchgrass rhizosphere microbial communities from Kellogg Biological Station, Michigan, USA - KBS S3-4 metaG | ecosystem: Host-associated > Plants > Roots > Rhizosphere > Soil | place...
CATCGCGACGGTCGCCACGCGTCTGCACACGCTTCACCGGCAGGTTACCGATGCCAAGAGTAAAGCCGAACTGCGAGGCCGTCTCTTCGAACTCGACGATGCGCTTCGGGTCGGGCGTCTCGTGAATGCGGTAGATGCCCGGGATGCCGTTAGCTTCAATCCAGTGCGCCACGCACTCGTTGGCCGCCAGCATAAACTCTTCGATCAGGCGATGCGCCCATCCACGTTCGCTACGCACGATCGACTGCATGTTGCCATTGGGATCGAAGAGCACGACCGGCTCCGGCAGATCGAAGTCGATGGAGCCGCGCCGTTTGCGCTTGGCGTTCAACTTGAGCGCAAGCTCGTACATGCGCTCGAACTCGGGCGTAAGCGCGCCGAACTCCTTACGCACGGCCTCGTCGCCGTCAAGGATCGCCTGCACCTGTGTGTAGGTCATGCGACGCGCGCTGCGGATGATGCCCTCGCCCACTTCAAAGCCCACGACCTCGCCCGCGCCGTCGATCTCCATAATGCAGCTCTGCACCAGTCGATCTTCATCGGGTCGCAGACTGCACATGCCGCTCGAAAGTTCGTTCGGCAGCATCGGGATCGCACGATCAGGAAAGTACACCGACGTGCCACGCAGGCGGGCCTCAAGATCGAGGTCCGTACCCGGGCGCACGTAGTGGCTTACGTCCGCGATATGCACCTGCAGCTGCCAATTGCCGTTCGGCAACGGCTCAACATACACCGCATCGTCGAAGTCGCGCGCCGTCTCCCCGTCGATGGTGACGATCTGCAGGCCACGAAAATCCTGCCGCTGCTTTACCTCTTCCGCGTCCAGCGTATCCACCGTCTGCTTTGCCGAATCTGCTGCTTCGGCCAGTACGTTCGCAGGAAATACATGCGGCAGATGATGCTTGCGGATGATGACCTCGACATCGACACCAAAGGCATCAGGAGGCCCGAGCACCTCGATCACGCGTCCGCGCGCCGGTCGCCCCGGCGAAGGAAAGCCGGTGATCTCCACATCCACCGCCAGCCCTTCGAGAGGTCTGTGCGGGTCTTCTTCTTCGGTCCACTGGCGCTTCTGCTCCTGCGCCTCTTCGCCCAGCACGCGATGTGGCGTTGAAGCCGTCTCCGGCACGACCTCATCGCCTTCTTCGATCAGAATGGGCTGCGCCATGCGTTCATCGAAGGGCATCACGTAGTTGCCCTTTGCCAGCGGCATGTTCTCCCAGGGGCTGCGCCGTTGCGAACGCGCATAGTGAAAGATGCCGACGACCGTCGGATTCCGTCGCGTAAGAATGCGCGCCACGCGACCGGAGCGGCGGCCATCGCGTCCGCGAGGCGCCTCGTCCACCAGCACCTCGTCGCCCTGCATCGCGCCGTTCAGCTCGTTAGGCGGGATGAAAAGATCGTCCTCACGATTGCTGCTGCCGTTAGGACGCACAAAGCCGTATCCATCACGATGCAGATCGATACGTCCGGCAAGCAGACGTTCGCGCGTAGGATGCACCTCTCCTGCCAGCGGACTACGCGAAGCACGCGCTGTCTTTGCAGGCACAGCCGAGGGCATACTCCATTGGTCGTTGCTGATCTTTACCAGCGCGCCACGCGCTGTCATTCGCGCCAGCTGCTCCAGCAACAGACGTCGCTCGCGTCCACCGCCCATGCCGAGTTCGCGCACGAGTTGCTTATAGCCTGCGCGCTGGTTAGCCGAGCGTTCAATCAGGCGAAGTAGTTCGCGGTCGGTGTGCTTATATGGGTGACCAGGCATCTGTTGATGAGCATACAGCGCGCAGCCTTGCGCCGTCAGTTCGGCTAGCGCTGCGCGTTAAGGGCAGTGGGTTCCTGCCGCAATTGATTTGCTGCCTGTTCCAGCGTGATGCCTGCGGGCATCTGGCGGAACTCCGTCTTAACTTCGTCCTCCTGCTCACTGATGGCATGGAACAACAACACGTGCCCATTGATATGGACATGTGATTCGGTGATGGCCCAGATACCAGGAGATATCTCGCGCCGCTCGACGTTGAAGGTGCCACCCTGCTCCATCTTGCCCAGGATGCCGAAGCCGAACTTCACGTCGTAGAGCAGATGCCCCTTGAGCGACTGCATACGATGGGCAGGCTTGGTGACGACGATGTCGCCAGCCATCGCGGCAAAGACACGCGCCTCCATCGATGGTGCGGAGAAGTTTGGATCGGGCGTAAACGATAGTGTCGTGGCCTGCGGAGTATCACTCTTGATCGTCCACAGAAAAGCGGCCGGCAACATACGCAACATCGTCTCGGCGCGCTTATCGTCGGCTTCACTGTCTTTGCGCTTCTTTGCCTGTTGCGATGGATCGCGGACAAAGGAATCGACACGCTGCATCTCGGAGTTCAACGCAGCAGCATCGAGCCGCTTGCCGTCCTCCTCGATCTTCTTCTTCACCGACCCGTTAGCGGTCTCAATCTCTATATAGATGGCGTGGCCTTCAGGCTTGCGTACGTCCGATCGATAGCGCCAGCGCGTGTGATCGGCCTTGTCTGCCGCAAGCTCCGTCTCGACAGCATTACGCGCAATCGCCTGCGCCTTTGGGTCCTGCTTTTGCTGTGCGGATGCTTCGGGGGAGATGATCGGCAACAGGACGACAACGGTGCAGGCAAGCAGGAGCGATCTCATGTAAACCTCTGGCTGTTGGATGCGCTATCCCCTGCAACCGTCATCTACGGTTGTCACAAGTCTAGCGATACATCACATCCAGAGTTTAGCTAAGAGGCTGAAAATAAATCATCCCATCAGCTTCAGATAAGGCGACGATCCGAAGTTGCCGAAGTTGGGGAAGACGGTTCGTATCTGGCCATCCGACAACCCCATCCATCGCGCCAGCGTGCCGGCATATTGTTCAACGGAGGTCGTCGGAATCAGGCGACCTGCTCCCATGTCGTCTGCCTGGTTGCTGCCGATCACCGGGTAGGTGCCGTAGATATCTCCGCCCTGCACTGCGCCGCCGACGACGACGTGATGCGAACCCCAACCGTGATCGGTGCCGTCAGAGTTCGCCGTCAACGTGCGACCGAAGTCCGACGCCGTAAAGGTCGTCACGCTTTCGCTCATGCCTGAGTTCACCATCAGCGAATCGAAGTACTCCATCGCCGATCCGAGCTGAGTGAGCAACCGAGCATGTTGTGGCGCCTGGTTATCGTGCGTGTCGAAGCCGCCGAAGTTGACGAAGAATATCTGCCGAGAGACGCCCAGCGAGCTGCGCGCGCCGATGATGCGTGCGACAGTCTGCAGCGACGTTGCCAGCGAGTTGTCCGTCAGCTTGTTGCTGATTGGGTCCAGATACTGCGGTGGGTTCGGTACGCCAGTCGGGCCGGCAGGCAGCATCGCTGTCGAAAGCTGCGCCTGCGCTGCGATGGAGCGCTGCAGCACTACCTGATACTCCTTCGCGTAGAGGTTCGTCTCCTCCTGCGAGAGGATGTTCGACAGCGCATTCGATCCGGCCTGACTGCCAAACAGAGGATTGTTCAGCCCGCCAATTGGAATAGGACCGGCCGAGGTGACGTTCAACTGGTATGAGCTCTGGCCCGACAGGAACAACGCTACGCCTGCGGTCGAGATGCAGGTGAAGGCCGAGTTGGTATTCATCGAAGCGATCAGATCGGCCATCGCTCCACCCCAGCCCACATGCACGCCCGATCCAGTATTGGAGAAGATGCCCTGCCACGCCGCCGTCTGGTCAAAGTGCGAGTAGAGCGATGCCGGCAGCGGTACGGAGTTCTTCTGGATCTGCGTCTTGGTGGTCGGCGCAATCAGAGTGCCCGTGTTGGCGACCACTGCAGCGCGTCCTGCATTGAAGAGGTTCTGCACGCCAATAAGTGCCGGATTCAGCGCGAAGCTGCGTCCTCCCTGCGACGTCTTGACCGAGATCGGCAGCAGGTCGCCCAGCCCATAGGCCAGCCCCGGCGCGCCTGAACGCGCCTGCGTAAAGGCATTGAACGAGGTCGAGTCCGTCGCGATGACGGTGCCATGCCCATCGTTTCCGCCGTAGAGAAAGATGCAGACCAGCGCCTTGTAGCCTGTGGGATTGTTCGTCTGCGCCATGGCGGCGACGGAGTTCATCTCCAGCAGGAAGGGGCTGACCGTAACGCCAGCCATAGAAGCCATGGCAGCGTTGCGAAGAAACTGGCGGCGAGTAGTGTCGTTGCGATTCATCGTATGTCGTCTCCCTAGAACTGCGCGCTGTACGAGGGCGCGGCCATGGTGAGGTAGATAGCTGTGCGAACGCGGTTATACAGCGCCGCGTTGATCGCGTCGGGGCCGGATGACGGAATAGCAATGGAGTTGACCGCCGCCAGTATCTGGCTGCGGGTGTTGGCATCCATTCGTCCGGCCATCAGCAGAAGGTTGATGCGGTCCACCAGTTCTACGGGCGTATTCGCCAGGGTCATCTCCGCCGAATAAGTCGAGAAGATATCCGGGCCGTAGACCGTACCGGAGCTGATGGTGTTCTGCATGTAGTTCAGGTAGCCGACGACGGTGGTCACATCGGTTATCTGCATCTCTGGCGCCAGCAGACCTGCCTTCTCCAGGCTTGTGCCCGGTGGCGTGTAGCCGGGGGCGAACCAGTTGAAGACCGATGGCGAGCGCAGCGACATCTGACCGAGGCCGTAGATTGGGTCTTCCGTCGTACCGATGTTATAGGCGCCATTCCGCGATTGCGCAGTAAAGGCGCGCGCCCATTCCGCGTAGCGCAACAGCGGCTCGCGAATCTTGCCGTACTGCGGATTCGCTGCCGCAGATGCTGCGTCGCGGGCCTCGGGGTCCATCAGGATGGCCGTGACGACTGCCTTCATATCGCCGCGAACGCCGTAGCCGTTATCGGCAAAGACAGTAGCGACGCGGCCAACATAAGCAGGGCTGGGGCTGGACATCACCAGGTGCTGGATCATCTGTTTTGCGAAGAATGGGCCAACGTTGGGATGGTTGAAGAGCGTGTCGAGCGCGATCTTAAGGTCGCCTTCCGCGTCCGGGTTGCCGGAGGCAGGTATGGTGACACCAAGAAACTTCTTCTCTGCGGTCGAGTGATGGTTCTGGTAGGCCTGCATGGGAAGCAGGTCTTCGCCGTAGCCGGGACCAGCATAGATGCAGCAGCTGCCCCATGCGGTTTCGCTGTTATTGCCGGGAACTCCCCATGAAAAACCAGTGAGCACCTTCGCCATGCCCATCACGTCATCATTAGAGTAGGTATCGATCGGCTTTCCAGTGGGATCGAGCTTGAGCGTGCCATCCGCATTCAACTGATAAAGACCGATGGTGAACAGCTGCATCACCTCGCGGGCATAGTTCTCGTCGGGATCGCGGTTGGCGTCACCCTTGTCGTTGCCAAGGTGCGAGAGGAACTTGCCCATGATGGGGCTCAGCGTTACGTCCTCCAGCAGCTTGCGGAAGTTGCCAAAGGCATCTGCGCCAAGCACGTCGTAGTAGTTCGCCATGCCGCGCGGCATCTTGGCCACAGCGCCGTTGGTTGCAGAGACCACCATCATCTCGGTAAGCGCATACACCACGCGCTGACGAAGCTGATCGTTGCCATCCAGCGCCTGGCGCCAGAAGGAGCCATACAGCAGATAGCCCTGGCTATCGTTATTAAGGAAGAGATCAAGATTGCACTTCGAGGTGGAGCATGGAGGGTTGTTGAGGATGAGCTGCTGCTCCATGTAAGGCGTATGCATCACCTGCGGCGATGCATACTGTTCCTTGAACCAGTCGGAGTAGCCGATGCGGGAGAGATGTTTAATCTCGCCATCGGTAGCTCCAAAGGTAGCCTGCGCAAGGAAGCGGGAGGCGTCCTCAGGCGTAACAGCCGGGACCGGCGGATTGCCGCTGACCGTGGCCACGAGGTTCTGAGAAGTGGCTGGGCCTGGAATTGGATTGAGTACCTGCAGCGCAATGTTTCCGGGATCGGGCAGGTTCAGCGTTGCGGTCAGTTGGTTACCGCTGTTGAAGGTCGTCGGCATGGCAACGCCGTTCAGCAGCACCGTGGCTCCGTTGATGAACCTGTCTCCTGCAATCGTGACGGTCGCCTGACCGACGTTGAAGCTGTTGGGCGTCGCCGACTGGATGATCGGAATGGGATTTAGCACAGCGACATTCTGGCTGATGCTTACAGATGGATTATCGACACTGATGGCCGTAAGCAGGACGATGTTCGAAGGCGTCGGCACTACTGCGGGAGCCGTGTAGGTAGCGGAGCCATCGTTGTTGGCGACGATCGTGCCGATCTGCGCATTGCCGCCGGGAATCCCATTCGCCTGCCAGATGATGCCCGTGTTGCGTGTTCCCGTAATGATGAGGGTGAAGCGAATACTGTTGTTCACGCGAACGCTGGTTCCCTCGCCTGCGTTCAGCTTCAGCATTACCTGTCCGGGAGTAACGGTGACGTTGACCACGGCGGAGTTGGCGGCGCCGGGATTAGGGTTCGCTACAAACAACTGGTAGGTTCCGGGAAGTGGCGCGTCGACGTTAGCGACCAGCTGAGAACCGGAGACATAAGTCGTCGCTATTGGCGTTCCATTAAAGAAGATGCGTGCGCCATAGACGAACTTCGATCCATTGACCGTAATGGTCGTCGTGCCCTCGGGAAACGTAGAAGGAGAGACCGAATTGATAACCGGAACAGGGTTCAGGATCGTGTACTTGACCGAACCGGGCTTGCCACTTGGAAACTTTGCCGCAACCGTCGTAACTGTAACTACGTTGGCAGTAGGCACGATGGCAGGCGCAGTGTAGACGCCGTTGGCATCGACCGTTCCGTATTTTGAGTCCCCACCCTGAACACCGTTGACCGAGTAGATAAGCTCAGTACCAGTGATGTAGGAGGCGATGCGGCCAATCGTGGTCGACTCACCCGCGCGCAGCGAGAGATCGCCTGTAGTGATATAGGCCGCCATGTCCGCATTGACGCCAGAGCCGCAGCCAGCGGTGAAAGATAGGGACGCGAACAGGGCGAGCATAAGCGCCGCTGAGAGATAGGGGATGCGTGGACGTGCTGGCATGGTACTCCGCGTTCTTTGTGCGTCGCTGGCGCTAACCGGGGAGGCGACGCATATTCAATCAGTACGGCGGCAGAAGTTACAGCAAAGGACAGCAGGGAGGGGCCCAGGAGAAGAGGGTAATCGGCTGGGATGGAGGTGTGGTCTTCCTCAAAAGTTGTAGCATGGTGCCCTGTTGAAAGCCCTTCAAACCATGACCCCGAAGCTGGATGGGAACCCCGCTCGAAAGATAGGCTTGCCAGGCTGCTCATCCTGCAGAGTGGACAAGGGATGCGGGTACTGAAGTAGACTTTGTGCTGTTCAGCAGGTTTTGTAAATATGGCGGCGGCACGTGCGTGAGATGTCGCCGTTTCTGAATAACTTGAACCATACAGAAATAAGAGATGAGCGGAGGCGGGATGACATCAGTATCGCGAAGGCAGTTTATTGGCGGCGCAGCGGCGGTCGCTGCAGGTTTTTCGACGAGGTTTTCGTTTGGCATGCCGCTTGGACTGAAGCCGGGCATCCAGCTGTACAGCGTACGCAAGGAGATGGCAGAGGACTTTGAGGCTGCGCTGGCAGGCGTTCGCGAAGCAGGATTTCTCGAGGTCGAGTCCGCCTCCCTTCCCAAGAAGCCGGCGAAGGAGCTGCCTGCCGCGATCGATAAAGCTGGTCTGAAGTGCGTAAGCTCGCATCGCTCGTTTGTCGACGTGACAACAAACCTCGACCAGACACTCGAGTTCGAAAAGGAGATGGGCGTCAGCTACATCATCTGCCCCGGTCCGGGTCGCAAAAATCCTCCCGCCCCCGGAACCAAGCCCGGCCCTATGACCATCGAAGACTGGCAGTTCAACGCCGAATCCTTCAATACGACCGGCGCAAAGCTGAAGGCTGCGGGCATCACCTTCGGCTACCACAACCATTGGGCTGAGTTCCAGCCGGTAGACGGAAAGGTGCCTTACGAAGAGCTTCTGCGCATCTGCGATCCTTCGAAGACCACTTTCGAGCTGGACTGCGGCTGGGCGATGGTCGCAGGGCACAACCCGGCTGACCTCTTCAAGAAGTATCCGCATCGCTTCTCGATGCTGCACGTAAAGGACTTCAAGCTGCCGCCTAACCCATCTCCGGCAAACCATGAAGAGGCGAAGGTGACGGAGCTGGGTCGTGGAACCATCGATTACAAGCCGATCTTTGCCGCCGCAGGCAAGTATCAGAAGATTACGCATGCCTTCGTGGAGCAGGAGGCATTCGATGTTCCGTGGAAGGAGTCGCTGAAGATCGACGCCGACTACCTGAACGCTCTGAAGTAGCTTTCTACTAAACAGAAAAACGGCCACATCCTGGTAGAGGATGTGGCCGTTCTCATTTGCTTTGGTTTTCTTACACCAGCTTCATCGCATCAGGGTTCCACTCAACAACCTTGCCCTTTTCAACCGACATGTTGGCCAGCAGAGCAGCGCCTGCTGCGCGGAAGCCAAAGGTGGCGTCTTCGACAGGCTGCTTGCGCGTGCGGACTGAGTTGAAGAAGTTTACGAAGTGATCGTAGGTGTCGTTGTATCCGTGAGGCGCGTCGAAGCGCTCCGTGTAAGGGCTTACGCCTGCGGTCTGCGTGGTGCTGGGATACTTCTTCCTGTAGTCATCCAGTGCTTCCTTCTGCATCGCGTTGGCGAAGGTGCCCACGTTGTAGCCGGGGTCCTTCGACATAGGCTTCCGCGTAAGGATGACGGAGTTGCCTGCAATTTCGATGAGACCGTCGGAGCCCGTGAAGAGGAAGCCCTCATTGTCATCGGCTCCAGCCACAAAGTTGACGCGCAGACTGAGGTTGAACTCCTGCGGGTAATCGAACAGCGCCAGCAGAACATCTGGCGCATTGCGGCCATCCTTCCAGTAGCGAATGCCGCCCGTTGCCATGGCGCGCGTAGGACCTTCAGAGCCGGTAATAAAGTGCGTTCCGCTGAAGAGATGCACGAAGAGATCGCCCGCAACGCCTGAGCCATAGTCGCTCCACTTGCGCCATTGGAAGAAACGCTCACCGTTCCACGGGATCTTTGGCGCGGAGCCAAGGAAACGAGGCCAGTCGCAGGTAGTCGTATTCGCATCAGGCGGAACCGTGTAGTCCCATGCCCCTTGCGCAGTGGAACGGTCCCAGTGTGCCGATACCATGTTCAGCTTGCCGATTGCGCCCGAAGCGAGAAGCTCTTTGGCCTTGGCATAGAGAATCGAGCTGACGCGCTGACTGCCGATCTGCAGGATGCGGCCTGTCTTCTTCGCCGCATCGATCATCTTCGGGCCGTCGGCGTACGTGTGGATCATCGGCTTTTCGCAATAAACGTCCTTGCCGGCATTCATGGCATCGCAGGCGGCCTGCATGTGCCAGTGGTCGGGCGTCGCGATGATGACGGCATCAATGTCCGGGCGAGCGAGAATCTCTTTATAGTCGCGCGTGGTGGCGACATCCGCGCCCCAAAGCTCCTTCGCGTGCGTCAGGCGGCCGTCGTAGCAGTCCGCCACTGCCAGCAGCTTGACGTTCGGCACTTGCAGCGCAGTGGAAGTGATGGCCTGCCCGCGAATACCCGCGCCGATGAGGGCGACGTTGATCTGGTCGTTGGGGCCTAGCTTGCGTCCGGCAGTCTGCGCCATCAGTGTGTGCAGGCTACCGGAGAGGGCGGCGGCTGCCGAAGAGGTCTGCAGAAAACGCCGGCGGCTCAGGTGGGTCATAAGTGGTCTTCTCCCAATACAGCGATGATGCCCGCGCCATGTCCGATAGTTTCAATACGGCGTGCGCGCAGACTAGAGTTCACGAGACATATTACCGCCTGCGCGACAGCTCTGCTTATGGCAAATAGCTCTATCGTCCAAGGAGCCCGGCCGCTCGCTGGATATTGTTCGCATTTGATACGATTGGCCGATTGTGTGGGCGGCCCGGCAGTGACGTGGGGAATCGGGGCTTCCATTCTTTCTCTTCAAATAAACCTAACGAGATGACGGCGCATGATGAGTGAGCTTCTGAGTGGCTTTCGAGAGAGACGTGTGGGCATGTACGGCACAGCAGCCGTACTGACATGCTTAGTGGCGCTGCCCGGATTTGCGCAGCAGCCGATGAAGACGTTGCTGGTGGGCGTCGATCACCGTAACGTAACGTCGTTGAACGGCGACTGGCACTACCTGGTCGATCAGCCACCGGCTCGAGGCCTGTACACGTTGGATGGCAAGGTGCGCGAGAACGGCTACGGCATGAACACGCATCCGAACATCTCCAGCGGGCCGCATAACGAGGAGTACGACTTCTCCACCGCGCCCACCATGAAGATTCCCGGCGACTGGAACTCACAGGACCCCACTCTCTTTCACTATGAGGGTGTCGTCTGGTTTCAGCGCGACTTCGACTTCCAGCCAAAGCCCGGCGCGAAGACGTTCCTTCATATCGGCGCCGCAAACTACAAATCGTTCGTCTGGGTGAACCAGAAGCATATCTGCGATCACGAGGGCGGATTCACCCCGTTCGATTGCGATGTAACCGCAGCTCTGAAGCCCGGCGCAAACTATGTTGCTGTGGCAGTCGATTCCACGCGACATGAAGACCAGATCCCCGGACTGGGCATCGACTGGTTCAACTATGGCGGCATCCATCGCGACGTCTCGCTGATTACGCTGCCGGAGAACTTCATCGACGACTACGATGTTCACCTGAAGCACGACGCAACGTTCTCTGCTGCAAACGCCGACACGTTGACCGGCTATGTCCACGTTGAAGGCGCGGCAGCAGGAACCCCAGTGACGATCAAGGTAGCCGAAGCTGGTGTAAACACAACGTCCAGAACTGACGCCGAAGGGCGCGCATCATTTGAGGTGAAGGCCAAGGGCCTCAAGCTGTGGTCGCCGGAATCGCCAAAGCTCTACAAGGTCGAACTCGCCTCTGGTCAGGACTCCATCACAGACGACATTGGCTTCCGTGACATTCGCGTCGATGGCACGAAGATTCTGCTCAACGGCAAGGCCATCTTCCTGCAGGGCGCAAACATGCACGCGGAGGCTCCGTATCGCGGTGGGCGTGTGAATACGGATGCCGACGTGAAAGCAATCTTCGGCTTCCTGCACGACCTCAATGCAAACTTCGTCCGCCTGTGCCACTACCCACATGATGAGCGCATGGAACGCGAAGCCGACCGTGATGGCGTAATGGTCTGGTCTGAGATCCCGATCTGGCAGAGGATCTCTTACGACAAGCCCGAGGTCTACGCGAAGGCCACCAACATGCTGAACGAGATGATCCGCCGCGATCGCAACAAGGCCTCGGTGATCATGTGGTCCGTCTCGAATGAAACACCGAACGAACCGACACGCACGACCTTCCTCACGAATCTTGCGAACGAAGCCCGCAAGCTCGATCAGACGCGCCCCATCACATCAGCGCTCATCGGACCGCACGCCAAGGGCAACCAGATGGTGCAGGACGATCCGCTGACCAACGCTCTCGATATCGTCGGCCAGAACGAGTATGTAGGCTGGTACGAGGGCAAACCCGAAGACGCCGACACGATGGTGTGGACGATGCCGCAGAAGCCGATCCTCTTCTCCGAGTTCGGCGCCGAGGCAAAGTATGGCGTACACGGAGCCAACAATCAGCGCTGGGCCGAGGAGCAGCAAGCATACGTCTACGAGCATCAGTTCACGATGATCAACAAGATCCCCCAGGTGCGCGGGTTGGTGCCGTGGGTGCTGATGGACTTCCGTTCGCCTGTACGCAACATCTCGAAGCTGCAGGATGGCTATAACCGCAAAGGCCTCTTCTCTGA
>Ga0105248_10007743_pt1 | contig 11796 bp, 10 predicted proteins | sample KBSS34metaG_FD_81524 | JGI IMG/M metagenome (GOLD analysis project Ga0105248, IMG submission 81524) | Switchgrass rhizosphere microbial communities from Kellogg Biological Station, Michigan, USA - KBS S3-4 metaG | ecosystem: Host-associated > Plants > Roots > Rhizosphere > Soil | place...
AAAGAGCGGCCTCGTATTCGGTGTAGACAGCGAACTGTGCCACACGCGCCAGACTAGTAGAAAACCTCAGCCGCTTCGCCGCGCCGGGGAGGTCCGTGAAGTTGAACGAAAACGCGAGATGTGGCGCTCGCATCCCGGTAAGTACGCCGAAGTCCGAAACGGCAGCCGTCACGTTCGGGAGGTGTGAAATGATCGCCTCAGACTCGAGCGCAGCCGCGGCAGCGTTCCAGGCTGCGCGGTATCGCGAAAGCCGCGGACGGGTTACCCGTCGCTCGAGGCTCGACTGAGGCAGCCCGGAGTGCCGGACCCAGCGCACCGGATCACCATCAACGTCGGGCAGGTCGACGAACTTGGCATCGACAGGCAGCTCAGCGACATCAACAAGCTTGATCGGCATGCCACCCTACTCGGACGTTTGCAGCGTGCTACTTCCCCCGTTCCTTAGGGACAAGCACTGCGCCGGCTCGGAGTATGACTGTCCTGTTTCGGGGGCGACGGCGAAGAGCCGTTGACACCGACCAGCGGGATTTTAACGTCGGCCAGCGTGTTGGCGCGTCGAGCGGGTACCGGGGGACATAGTGCTATTTAACTCGCTCGAATTCCTGGTTTTCCTCGCAATCGTATACACGCTCTACCGCGTTCTGCCCTTCCGGCTGCAGAACTACATGCTGCTCATCGCCAGCTACATCTTCTACGGCTGGTGGGACTGGCGCTTCCTCTTCCTAACCGCCTTCTCGACGACGATCGACTATTGGGTCGGCCTCACGATGCAGAATCGCCTGGGAAGGCGGTAGAAAATCCTCCCCGCGGTCTTCATCACCTGCGCCGCCATCCTGTTCCTCGGCATGCACCCGGGCGCCATTCCGGCCGCGATCGTCGGCGATCCCTCACGACCGCCGATTGTCAAACCGATCCTTCCCTGGGTGTTCCTTGGAATCCTCGTCGTGCTGGCGATCGCCGGCATCTGGTACGGCATCGTCACGCGAATGCCGGAGCATCGCCGGCGCAAGGCATCTCTGCTGACCAGCGTGGTCTGCCAACTCAGCCTGCTGGGCGTGTTCAAATATTTCAATTTCTTCGCGGAGACCTTCGTCACAGGGCTTCACGGCCTCGGCATCGAGGCCAATCCGGTGCTAATCAGCGTGATCCTGCCGGTAGGGATTTCATTCTACACTTTCCAGTCGCTGAGCTACGCAATCGACATCTACCGCCGGCAATTCGAGCCGACGGACCGCTTCTTCGATTTCGCTTTGTTCGTCTCTTATTTCCCGCAGATGGTGGCGGGACCGATCGAGCGCGCGCGTCATCTCCTGCCGGAGTTCCAAAAGCGGCGCGTGATCACACTCGCGCAAAGCTCGCGCGGGCTGTACCTGATCATGCTCGGCATGTTCAAAAAGGTCGCGATCGCGGACGGCGTCGCACCTTCAGTGAACCAGGTCTTCGGAAGCACTGGCGTGGTCACGTCGGCCGACGTGATCGGCGGCACCTTGCTGTTCGCGGTCCAGATCTACTGCGACTTTTCGGGCTATTCGGACATCGCCCGAGGCGTTTCGAAGCTGTTCGGCATCGACCTGATGCTCAACTTCAACCTACCCTATTTCGCGAAGAGCCCGCGCGAATTCTGGCGCCGCTGGCACATCAGCCTTTCGACCTGGCTCAGCGACTATCTCTACAAGACGCTAGGCGGCAATCGAGGCGGCTTAGCCTTCATTTGTCGAAACCTCATGATCACCATGCTGCTCGGCGGTCTGTGGCACGGCGCGGCATGGAACTACGTGCTGTGGGGATTCTACCATGGCTCCCTGCTGTCGGTGCATCGCGTGTGGACATACGGACGGGACAACGCCGCAACCGAAAGCCGCAACCTGCTGCTCGGCGCCGCAAAGATCGGCTTTTTCTTCCTCTTTACCCTCTACGGCTGGCTACTGTTCAGGGCGAACTCGCTCTCTCAGGTGGTCGACTTCAGCCGGCTGATATTCACGGACTTCGGAAGCCTGGACTACGGAGCCGCGATCCCGCGCCTGTCGGCGCTCGCCGGGATACCGGTGCTCGCGGCGATGGAGCTCGCCGAATATAATCTAGACAACCGCTATTGGTACCGCAGGCTGCCACTGCCTCTCTTCGGCCTGCTTTGCGCAACCCTCCTGTTCCTGACCCTCATGGGGACGAGCAATGAGCCAGCCCAGTTCATCTACTTCCAGTTCTGAGCGACCGCTCACGCGGCGACGCGCGGCGCTGATCGTGCTGTGGACCCTGCTCGGCCTGGCCCTGATCGACGTCGGCGTGAACGTGGCGTTCGCTTATCCGAGCGATCCCAAGATCACGAGCGTTGGCCAGCTTCCCGCCTATTTCGAATATGGCCGCTCAATCGAGGGGAAACTCGATCGGATCACTCGTGCGGATCCTTCCGAGACAGCTCCCATAACCTTGGTGGGCTGGTACGAACCACTGAGGTCCGACGCCATTGGCGGCGCACCGGGCGGACCCATGGTGAGCTTTTACGGAATGTCTCACTCGGTGCGTCTTTCGCAGGCGCTGGTGCGTACGACGCACCGCTACCAAAGCCGCAGCGTCGGAGCTCCAGGCGCGACGGCAAACTGGGCGTTCGGAGCCTTCCTGCGAGATCGCGACCGTAAACAAAGCAAGGTAGCAGTCCTGTCGATCATGTCTCTCAATGCGCCGATGGTCGCGACGATGACGGCCATGACGTGGAACTCAGCTTTCCCGATGCCCTACACCACCGACCGTTTCGTGCTTGCGGGCAACGGCCTGAGGACCGTTCGGCTACCCTACGAATCCTTCGGCAGCTTCACCCGCCTGTTCTACAACGAGACGGCGTGGGCTGGAGTGCGCCAGCAATTCGAACGCTTCGACGCTTATTACGACACCTTTCTCTTTCGGCGATCAATCCTCGACCGCTCGGCAACCCTGAGGCTGGTACGGCGGGCCTACGGCCTGCATCTGGAGCGAAATGCTCGCGCGCGCGTCATGGATGACCGAGGTTTCCATGGAGGAACGGAGGAGATCAGGCTGCTGAACGGGATCGTCCGTGCCTTCGCGCAGCAAGCCCGAAGCGACGGGATCGTGCCGGTCATCTTCGTTATCAACAATTACGGTTACGGTGCGCACCTTTACGACGCTTTGAAGGATACTTTGGCGACCTGCGAGATCCCGTACCTAAGCTCGCACACGATCGTTTCGCCGAGCGATCCGCGCAACTACCTGCCCGACACCCATTTCACGGACACCAACGACGACCGGCTTGCGATGGCTCTCGAACAGGTGGTCGATGCTCAATTGGCGCGAGGCCGAACTGCCTTCCAGCCTGCCGCTAGATGCCCCCCGAGCCCGGTGGCCCGAGACACTGCGGTGTCTTCATGACGTGTTTCGCCTCAGGACGATTCGGCCTCAAGCGTTGACAGCCCATCAACCCGCCCTAACAACCCCGCACGTTCGGAGGCGCATTTGTCCGGTATTCCAAAAGGCAAGACCTGGCTCGATGCCATGCAGGGCTACGACGATGCGCTGAGGTCTATCGTCTCACAATATCCGGATGCTGATATTCTCGAGCTCGGCGGCGGCCGTCGGCCGTCGTTCGAGTTGTCGGACATGCCCGCTAATCTGAAGAGCTACACCGTCAACGACATCAGCAAGGAAGAGTTGGCGCTGGTGCCCGAGGGTTATCGGACCGCGTGCTTCGATGTCTCGGGCGACGCATCCGAGTTCGAAGGTCGATACGACGTTGTATTTTCACGCTTCCTTGCCGAACACGTCCAGGACGGCGCGGCAATGCACCGGAACATTCATAAAGTCCTGAAGCCCGGCGGCGTGGCTTTCCACTTGATCCCCACGCTTTACGCCTTGCCGTTCGTGATCAACCGCATCCTCCCCGAGCGGCTTGCCGAAAAGGTGCTTTCCCTCAACCCGCGACGCGAGATCTCCCCGAAGTTTCCGGCTTACTACTCATGGTGCCGGGGTGACACGCCGGCGATGCGTGGTTTGTTCCGCAGGATTGGGTACGAAAGGGTCGAAATCCGAAACTTCTACGGCCATTTCTATTACGAGACGATTCCGGTGCTTCGCGAGCTCGAGGCGCGCTTTGCGGACATCGCGTGCCGCAATGAGTGGTCCTATTGCAGCTCTTACGCCTACGTCACGGCTTACAAGTAGATCTCCAACTAAGTCGCCGGTGCCAATGCACGCGGACTTAGAGCAGCCCGGGCAGGTGCCCGTGCTGCTTCTTTCGTGCGGGCCGCAATCGCGACCAGCATTCCCGCACACATTGCGAACAGATAGTGCAGCATGAAGTCCATGAAGGCGAACTCATACGAAATATGAATTGAAACGATGATCATCGCGGCAAGGAGGCCAGGCACAAGCTCACCGCTTTCATCCTGGATTGGGCGCCTGAGTGTACGGAAGCCAAGAGCAAGCACAGATCCGAACATCGCGAGGATACCGATTAACCCGATGAAGCTCATCTCCGCAGTCACCAGATAATAGGTATCGTGCACCGGCGCGTTCCGAGTGGCCCAATTCCAATCCACTCCGGCGCGGGCCGAATACCCTCCTACGTTCGCGACGACGACGTACTGGTTGGCTCCAATGCCGAGCGGATGATCTGCAACGATCATTCTGGCCGCCTCCTTCATTGCGGCACGTTGCTGATCGCTCGAGGCCAAGTCCTGCTGAGATCTATGGCTGGGCGCCCAAATCAACACCGGTACGGCTGCGACAAACAGAACCGCCAGCACGCCCGCCAATGCATATTTGCGAGAACTCCGCTTGTAAAAAATCGAGAATACAGTCGTGAGAACGACACCAATCGTGAAAAGCCCCAGCGACGCTCTCGATCCGCCGAGTATCGCGCAGACCAACCCGGCAGCGACTGCGGCTGCGGGTAATGCGGGTCGCCTTCCTCCAAATAGCAGTGCGAGCGCAGGGAACATGACGAAGTCAGCAGCAATGCCGAAAGTATTTGAGTGGCCGAGCGAGCCGCCAGGCCTATCGACGTGTTGAGTAAGCATCCAGATCGGCTCGAAGACCATGGCGAGCGCCAGTCCAGCCACAAGCGCTATGGCAGCACGGGTATCCGTCGCGCATGCCCGGGCGATAGCCACGAACAGAAGTACGGTCCGAAGCAGTTCCCAAATGTAGAAAGCCGCGGCCACCCTGTTCTGCGATGCAGCCGTGGAAATGACGAGTGCCAAGCAGATGATGCCCAGGCTCAGTTTGAACGAAAAGGGGATCGGCACCCGCTTCGTTGATGCGAGCAATGCGACGGCCACGGCGTCTACAAAGGAGACTTCCAACCCTTTCACTGGCGCGGGCCACGTTGGCCAGCCATATACCGCTGTCCAAAGGCCAGGCCCGATCAACAACATGGAGACGCCCAGAACAAAGCAGGCCGGAGCGAGATAGCGGCGATTTGAGCGAAGCAGCATCGCCAGCGCTGGCGCGAGCAGCACGATGCCGAGAAGGTAGACCCACTTCATTTTGCGACCCGTCGATGCCCGCCGCTCACCATACACGTACCATATAGCCGGATGCGCCGGTCGGTGAGCACAACAATCTTCACTTGATCCCTGCTACTTCGGATTGCCATTGGGGGTCTAGGCGCATTTCAAAGCGATCGGCTGCGCTGGGTCCCGCCGCGAGACGTTGGCCTGGAGGGGAGCAGTAAGGCGGATGTTTTTGGGCGTGCCGAAATCGATGATCGTCCGTCTGGGCTGGACGACTTTCGGCTATGGGGCTGTGCAAGTGCTCCGGCTGCTGAATAACGTCATACTCGCCCGGTTGCTCTCGCCCCCGATCTTCGGGCTCATGGCCTTGGTCAATACCATTCGAACGGGAGTTGAGCTGCTATCGGACCTGGGCATCTCCCAGAATATCATTAGCAATCGACGCGGAAGCGAGCCGAATTTCTACAACACGGCGTGGACTCTTCAGGCCCTCCGAGGACTATTGTTAGCCACCGCCTGCGTGCTTTTGGCTCTGCCGGCGGCTCGCTTTTTCGGGCATCCAGAGCTTGCAACCGTGATGGCTGTCGCCTCACTCTTCTTCGTCTTCACCGGATTCGATTCCGCAGCGCGCGCGCTCCTCCAGAAAGAACTCAAGGTCGCTCGTCTAAGTGTCTTTGAGATCGGCACCACACTCATAGCCTTAATCGCCCAAGTGGCGCTCGCGCTCATTACTCCTACCATTTGGGCCTTGGTCCTTGGAGGTGTGATTGGAGCCGCGGCCACGTTGATCTCAAGCTACCTACTCATCCCCGGACTTCGACACAGGGCCATGATCGATCCGGAGAGCGCAAGGCAGCTGCTTAGGTTCGGGAAGTGGGTCTTCTTCTCGTCGATCATCTACTTCTTCGCGATGAACTTCGACCGGCTCTATTTTGCCAAGCAGATCACACTGTCCCAACTTGGGGTCTATACCATCGCTCGAGGCTTAGCCGACACTGTCAGTCTCTTCGTGATGCGTGCAAGCAGCACCGTTCTTTACCCTACGGTGGCGGCGGCTGGGCTGGCTCCGCTCGACCTTCGTCGACGACTCATGAAGGGCCGCCGAACGCTTCTTCTCGCCGCGGCTCTGGCATTGGGAGGATTTGTCGGATTTTCCGCGATCATCGTCGGGAAGCTCTACGACGCCCGATACGCGGAAGCTGCCCTGATCCTTCCCATTCTGTGCATTGGTGTTTGGTTCAGCATCCTGACGTCCACGAACGACTCTATCCTCATGGGCCTTTCCCGACCCGCTTACCCTGCTCTCTCCAATGCCGCAAAGCTGCTTAGCTATGTTGTTGGCGTTCCGCTGGCCTTCTATTTCTACGGTTTTATCGCCGCGGTAGCGGTCATCAGCGTTGGCGAGATCGTTAAATATTGCGCCTTGTGGGCGCTGAGCCATAAGGAGCATCTGCATTTTGGCCGAGATGACTTCGTCCTGACGTTGGTTTTCACCGGCTCAGCGGTGGCAATCGGCGAACTCGTGACCCTTCTAGGCCTGGCGGGCGGACTCCAGTCCGCCGTACCCCACCTCGTTGCGGGCATGTGAATCCTGCCTGCTGATCCCGTCCGATTGTGAGACAGCGCCATGCGTTAACCACCTTGAAAGTGGCGCAAATGGAGCGGTGCGGCTAGACGGCCAGCGCAGCAAGCGAGGTATGAAGTTGATGTCAGCGCCGGGGGGTAGGACGACAATCGCCGTCGCCGTCTGCACGTACAAGCGTAACGACCTGCTGACGCGCTTGCTGGAGGCTCTGCTGGTCTGCGCCGAGCAAGTGCGTGACCGCGCGGCAATTGGTGTGGTCTTGGTTGACGACACGGCGGAGGGACGGGCGGAGCCGGTTGCCGACGCTTATGCCGAACGATTTGAGCTGGGGCTTCATTACCGGATCTCCGGCAAGCAGAATATTTCGCTTGCGCGAAACATTGCCATCGAGACCTCGATGGGGATTGGCGAATGGATCGCCATGACCGACGACGATTGCGAACCGCCGCCCCAATGGCTGAGATCTCTTCTGGACCTTCAGCATCGCACTGGTGCGGACGCGGTGACCGGCCGAGTTGTCCGGCGCGTTCCTCCCGGCTCTCCGCGATGGCTCACCGAGCAACCGTTTCTTGAACTGGGCGTCGAGAAACGTGCGGACGGTGCCGAGATGGAAAGTGCGGCGACCTTCAACTCGATGATCTTGAGCAGTTGGCTGCAGAATCGCCCCCAGATTCGCTTCGACCCGCATTTTGGTGTCATCGGCGGGGAGGATATGGTCTTCTTCCGCGCCGCTCATGCAGCCGGCCTTCGAATTTGTTTTTCCGAAAAAGGATTTACTTACGAAAACGAACCGCCGTCGCGTGCCACCCTAGGTTATCAGCTGTATGTCTATTTCTGGCAGGGTAACAGTTCGTCTCAGACCTGCTTAAACACCGGCGTGCGACGCTCGCGAATGTTCGTCCATGGCTGCGCTTGTTTCGCTCGAGCTGTGTTGCGGCCGTTCGCTAGAGGGTTCCGTGGTCAACCTCCGCAGTTGCGATATTGCGCCGCGCTGATGGGTGAAGCGATCGGCAAGATATCGGGCTCGCTCGGCCTGCAAATAGATCACCGCTGAGCTCATGCGTATGCTTTTCGCCCTACCTGGTCTCCACCGCGTCGGACGCGGCGCAGAGGTCGTCTTCGAATCTATTGCCCAGGAGATCGCGAGCCAGGGTGAGCATGAGGTTACGCTTGTGGGATCGGGCCAGGCGCGGTCTGATCGCGCTTATAAGTTCGTACATCTGCCCGCGGTCAGCCGCGACCGCTTCGAGTCCTGGCCAAAGCTGCCCTTCCTGCGACATGAGTTTATGTACGAAGAGCTGACCTTCGCCTGGAGGCTGGCGAACTTGGCTGCGGTTGCCGAGGCTGATCTGACCATGACGTGTAGCTATCCCTACACAAATTGGGCTCTTCGCCGCGCCCATTCCGCAAGGCACGCGGCGGCTCACGTATTCGTTACACAGAACGGCGACTGGCCCGCGTTCGAGCGGCGAGCGGAGGCACGTTTCTTTTCCTGCGACGGGCTGATTTGCACGAATCCGATCTACTACGAACGAAATCACGCGACTTGGCCGTCAACTTTGATCCCGAACGGTGTCGATGAAGCTCGTTTCCGTCCGGGTCCTCAGCGGAAAGCAGAGTTCGGCTTACCGATCGACCGGCCGACCATCCTGATGGTGAGCGCTCTCGATCAAGGGAAGCGCGTCATCGAAGCGATCCATGCAATTGCCCAAGTGCCGGAGGCCTTCATGCTTGTCGCCGGAGACGGCCCATTGCGAGATGAGGTGGATCGTCTGGCGGCCGAGCTACTGCCACATCGCTTCAAACGTACGACTTTTCAGCACGAACAAATGCCGGACCTCTACCGGAGCGCGGACTTGTTCTTGCACACGAAGATCCGAGAGTCCTTCGGGAACGTTTACATCGAGGCGCTAAGCAGTGGATTGCCCATTGTCGCCCACGACGACGAGGTGACCCGGTGGATCCTCGGTGGCTATGCGCGCCTCGTAGACAGCACAAACCGAGATCTGCTCGCGACGGAAATTAGAGATGCACTTCGTTCGCCGTACCCGGGCACGGACGCTGCAGCCTGGGCCCATGCGCGTTACAGTTGGGGCGTCGTTGCCGGGCAGTACCTGGACTTCTTCAAAGACGTCTCGGAACGCGGTGCCTCGTCACGCAGGAGGCAAAACCGTGTCGGCTGACGATGCTTGCGTCGAGTCAAGCTTCCGGGTGGCCTATGTGTTGACGCACTATCCTCGCGTCGCACTTACCTACATTGCGAGCGAGGTCGACGAGGTGGAACGGCATGGCGGCCGCATATCCCCGATCGTCATGAACATGCCGGTTCCGGAAGATCTAACAACCGACGAAGCGCGGGAGCGCCAGCAGCGGAGCTTTTACCTTAAGGCGTCTCCGGTACGGATTGCAGGCGCCTTGGTAGCGGAGTCGCTCGCGCATCCGATCAAGATGGCTAATCTGTTTTTTGCGGCTATCAAGTCCGCACGCTCTGACCTGAACCTCATGGCGCGGAGGCTCGTGCATCTCTCCTACGGCGCGCTTGCCGCCCGCTACTGCCGCGAGAAGCGCCTCCGCCACCTCCACGCGCAATTCGGACTGGCCCCCGCAACCATCGCGTGGTTCGCGTGCGAGATCCTGAACTTCCGCCCGGGGTCTGACTGCACATGGAGCTTTACGATCCACGGTTTCCACGATTTCGTGAATGAGACCGAGTCCCGGCTCGACCTTAAGGGCGCGTCTGCGAGCTTCGTGATCTGCATCAGCGACTTCACCAAATCGCAGCTCTGCCGCGTCACGGACCCGAGCCATTGGGACCGCTTTCATGTCGTCCGCTGCGGCATTGATCTGGCCGCATTCCCGCTTCGCCGGCCGCGGCCCATCCGCGATGTTCCGCGCATCGCCATCGTCGGCCGACTCTCGCCTGAGAAGGGCCATGGCATTCTGCTCGAAGCAGTGCGCAAACTTGCGGACGATAATGTCGCTGTGGAAGTTGAGATGATCGGCGACGGACCTTTCGCCGAAGCGATCCGACGCCAGGCCACCGCCCTCGGTATCGAAAACCGAGTCATTATGCCGGGCGAATTGCTGCCCGAGGAAGTCGCGCGTCGGCTGGCGGATGCCGACATTTTCTGCATGGCGTCCTTCGCCGAAGGCCTGCCGATCTCGATCATGGAGGCGATGGCGGTCGGGGTGCCGGTCGTCAGCACGTGGATCGGCGGCATCCCGGAGCTTGCGGTGAACGACGCCACGGCGCTGACTGTGCCGCCTGGCAACAGCGAGGCGATTGCTGCTGCAATCAAGCGGCTTGTGACCGACGCGGCGCTGCGCGAGCGGCTTGTCGCAGGAGGCCGCGCGGCGGTGGAACGCATGCATTCGCGCGAGGCTAGCGGCGCCCAGCTCGCGAGTATGTACCGGGCGCTGCTCGCCTCGAGGGTCCCTGCATGACGGCCGCCTCACCCAGACTCCGCGCCGCCGTTATCGGGTGCGGTGCCATTGCGCACGAGCATCTGGGCTACCTCGCTTCGTCCCCGCGGATCGAGCTTGTCGCTGTCTGCGATGCATCCAACGCGACGGCCTCTTTCATGCGCGAACGCTTTCACGCGCGGGCATGGTTCACCGACGCCGGTGCAATGCTTTCGGAGGCGCGCCCGGAAGTTGTGCATGTGCTTACGCCGCCGCAATCTCATGCGACGTTGGTCCGCATGAGCCTGGAAGCGGGCGCGCACGTCATCTGCGAAAAGCCAATGACGGGTGCGGCCGCGGAAACCGAGGCGTTGCTGACCGAGGCGCGGCAGCGCGGCCGGGTGCTCATCGAAAGCCGCAACCTGCTCTTCAACGATGGCGCGATCGCGATTGACCGCCTGGTGAAGGATGGCCGCCTGGGATCGGTGCGCGAGGTGGACATTCTGCTTTCGCTCGATCTCACCGCCGGCCAATTCGGCGACCTCAACCTGAGCGGGGCCGGAGTACAGCTGCCCGCAGGAGCCGTGCACGATTTCCTGCCACACCTCGCCTATTTGTTCCTCCATTTCGGCGGCTCGGCGGACGTCGATCGCATCAGCGGTTTCCTCGAGAACCGTAGCGGCAATGCGCGGGTCGGCTTCGATCATCTCGACGCGCTGATCGAAGCTGGCGAGACGCGGGGCCGTCTGCGGATCGCATCGGATGTCGCGCCGCCAGCCTTCCGGCTCATCGTCCGCGGAACCGAAAGGTCGGTGGAGACCGACTTCTACAACCCCTTTCTCCGCATCGAAGGCGGCGCGAACGTTGGCAAACGGGCGCCGCTCGAGCAGATCGGTTCGGGCATAAAGCTGGCGCGAGCCGGCGTACGCAACTTCTTCGACAAGGTACGGCAGCATGGCACCTATCACGGCATGCCGCGAATGCTCGACGCCATTTATGCGGCCCTTCAGGCCGGCGACAAACCGCCGATCACCGCAGCCGACATGCTCGCGACCGCGCGCCTGATCGACCGCATCGTCGCGCTGGGTCAGGCACGATGAGAGTGTTGGTGACCGGCGCGTCGGGCTTTCTCGGCCGCGAGGTGGTCCGGGCGGCCGCTGCTGCAGGGCACGAAGTGCACGCGCTCGTGCGGCCGACGGCCAAAGTCGACGAGCTTCATTGGGCCGCCAGTGTCCGCATCCTGCGAGGCGATTTGCGCCAAATCGGAGACTGGTCGGAGCAGATGGTGGACTTCGAAGCCGTGGCGCACCTGGCGGCGGCGCCAAGCGGCGACCTCCCCACCCAATT
>Ga0105248_10007748_pt1 | contig 11791 bp, 11 predicted proteins | sample KBSS34metaG_FD_81524 | JGI IMG/M metagenome (GOLD analysis project Ga0105248, IMG submission 81524) | Switchgrass rhizosphere microbial communities from Kellogg Biological Station, Michigan, USA - KBS S3-4 metaG | ecosystem: Host-associated > Plants > Roots > Rhizosphere > Soil | place...
GGCGAACCTCGAAAAGCGCTTCGCCAAGCCCTGACGAGGCCGCGCCATGGATCTCGGACTGAGCGAGCGCGTCGTCGTCGTCACCGGCGGAAGCAAGGGCATCGGTTTCGCCTGCGCGAACGCCTTTGCGCGCGAGCGCGCACGGGTTGCGCTTGTTTCGCGGAGCCGCGCGAATCTCGATTCAGCGATCGCAAGAATCACCGGCACGCCGCAGCCTCCGTTGGGCTTCGTCGCGGACCTGGCGGATGCGACACAGGCAGCTCGCATGATCGACGACGTGGAGAGCCGACTCGGACCGATCGACGTGCTCGTGAACTCCGCGGGTGCCGCGAAGCGCTATCCGCCCGAGGAGCTGAACGCAAAGGCATGGCATGACGCCATGGATGCCAAGTTCTTCACGTACATTCATGCGCTCGATATCGTGATCAAGCGCATGGCCGCGCGCGGAGGTGGCAGCATCAACAACATCATCGGCGCAGGCGGCAAGACGGCGAACCCCGTGCACCTCGCCGGCGGTTCGGCGAATGCGGCGCTGATGCTTGCCACGGTCGGGCTCGCTGCAGCATACGGTCCGCGCGGCGTGCGTGTGAATGCGATCAATCCGGGCGGGACGTTGACGGGACGCATCCAGGAAGGACTGAATGCAGAGGCGAGGATGACGGGCTTGTCCGCCGATGCGCTCCTGGCCCAGCAGCAGGCACGCATTCCGCTGCGTCGCCTCGGAATGCCGGAGGAAATTGCGGAGGTCGCCGTCTTCCTCGCCTCCACTCAGGCGAGTTACGTCACCGGCGCGATCATTCCCATGGACGGCGGCGCCGGCGCCGTGATCTGACGTCCGACGTACCGCGCGTTTCCGACGCGCTCAGACGGATCTGACGACCAGTCGCCCTTTCGCGCACGAAGAACGAAACGACGGCGCGAGGTCGCGCGCTGAAACACACCCGGTCTCCTTCACAGGCTCGACGCTCCACGAACCGCTACCGGGCCTGGGGCTAGCGTTGCGTCGCGCGGCGTCCCGCAATGCTTCCGGGTCAAGCGTCTTCGGAGGGCCGTCGGATTATCCCACTGGCCGCCACGTGCACAATCCCGGTTTCGCGAACGCCCGAATGCCGGGATGAACGCACCTTGCCGTACATGAAATGAGCTACCGTGACCTGCGTGACTTCATCGCGCAACTCGAGGCGATCGGGGAGCTCCTGCGCGTTACAGCGGCCGTCGATCCGAGACTCGAGATGACGGCGCTCTGCGACCGTGCGTTGCGCGCACGCGGACCGGCACTGCTGTTCGAGAATCCCGCGGGCACGTTCAGGGCTCCGAGCGGGCGGACGATCCCCGTGCTCGGCAACCTGTTCGGAACGCCGGAACGCGTGGCGAGGGCGATGGGTGCCGACACGTCGGATTGGCAGGCGTCGTTGCGCGAGGTCGGCCGTCTGCTGTCGTTCCTGCGGGAGCCGGAACCACCGAAGAGCCTCATGGATGCGTGGCGCACGACGCGGCCGGTCTTCATGCGCGTGCTGGACATGGCGCCGAAGGAACGCAGTTCCGGTGCATGTCAGGAAGTCGTGTGGGAAGGGGACGACGTGGATCTCGCGCGCCTGCCGATCCAGACCTGCTGGCCCGGCGATGCGGGGCCGCTGATCACCTGGGGCTTGACGGTCACGCGCGGACCGCACAAGAAGCGGCAGAACCTCGGCATCTATCGGCAACAGGTGATCGCGCGCAACAAGGTGATCATGCGCTGGCTCGCGCATCGCGGTGGCGCACTCGATTTTCGCGATCACGCGCTCGCGTCACCCGGCGCTCCGTTTCCGATCGCCGTCGCGCTGGGAGCCGACCCCGCGACGATCCTCGGTGCCGTCACGCCGGTGCCCGATACGTTGTCCGAATACCAATTCGCGGGCTTGTTGCGGGGTGGGCGCACGGAGATCACCCGGTGCCTGACCCACGACCTGCAGGTTCCGTGCGCAGCCGAGATCGTGCTCGAGGGTCACATCGAGCCGGACGCGAACGATCCGAGCGGGTACGAAACGGCGCTCGAAGGGCCGTTCGGCGACCACACCGGCTATTACAACGAAGTCGAACGGTTCCCGGTGCTTACGATTGCGCGGATCACGCTGCGGCGAGATCCGATCTACCACTCGACCTATACCGGCAAGCCGCCGGACGAGCCGGCGATGCTCGGCGTCGCGCTGAACGAAGTCTTCGTGCCGCTGCTTCAGCGCCAGTATCCGGAAATCGTCGACTTCTATCTGCCGCCGGAAGGCTGCAGCTATCGGCTCGCGGTCGTCTCGATGAAGAAGCAGTATGCCGGGCATCCGAAGCGCGTGATGTTCGGCATCTGGAGCTTCCTGCGCCAGTTTATGTACACGAAGATGATCATCGTCACCGACGACGACGTGCAGATTCGCGACTGGAAGGAGGTGATCTGGGCGCTCACCACGCGTGTCGATCCCGCCCGCGACACGCTAATCGTCGCCAATACGCCGATCGACTACCTGGACTTCGCCTCGCCGGTCGCCGGACTCGGCAGCAAGATCGGCATCGACGCAACCAACAAGTGGCCCGGCGAGACGACCCGGCAATGGGGACGACCGATCACGATGAGCCCGGACGTCGTCGCGCGCGTGGAAGCGATCTGGAATTCGCTCGAGGACAAATCGCGCAGATGATCAACCCGGAGCGTCGTCGCGGACGAATGCCTCGACGATGTCCGCCTCGTTGCGGACGTGTGCTGCACCGAGAAGCCGCACCGGCGCCGGTCTCGGCGGACGGCTTGATGCCCCCGGTCGCTTACCGCCGGTTCATCAGCAGGCCGATCAGGAAGCCGGCAGCCGCGGCCGCGCCGATCGCCGCCCACGGATTTTCGTGCACGTAGTCGTCGGTTGCGCGGGCCGCGACGCGCGCCGTGTCCATTGCTTCGCCTTCGAGCTCCTGGAGCCGCAGCTTCGCCGCGAGAAGCTTCGCTTCGACCTGCGCACGCAGGTCCTTCGCGCGTTCGCCCGTTTCGTTGCCGGCGCGCCGAAGAAGCTCCTCGGCTTCCGTCAGCATCGCGGAAAAGTCGTCGAGCAGCGATTCGCGGGAGAGGTTCATGGTCGACTCCTACTGGTGTGCCGGGATCGGCGGGACGAAGCGCGCTGAGCGTTCGCGGGTGTCGGATTATAGCGAGGTTCAACTTGCATCGCGTTTCGAAGCGTGCTGTGATCGCGGATCGTCCATCACCTTGTGCAAGCCATGCCGAACCTGCGCCTGCCGGCGGTCGACCCGATGGCGGTTGAAGAGAAGCGTGGTTCCAGTTATCCCGAGCCGTTCCGCTCGCGGATGGGCGCGCGGGTGAAGCGGCTGCTCGGCGAGGCGTGCGGGCTCACGAAGTTCGGCGTCAACCTGGTGACGCTCCCGCCTGCCGGCCAATCCGCGCTTCGCCACTGGCACACGCTCGAGGACGAATTCGTTTATGTGCTCGAGGGAGAGGTCGTGCTTGTCACGAACGACGGCGAGCAGGTGCTTCGCGCAGGCGAATGTGCCGGCTACCCCGCCGGGAAGGCGGATGGACACCACTTCATCAATCGCAGCGACCGGCCGGCCCGGTACCTGGAGATCGGCAACCGCGACCCGGCCGACATTGCGTACTATCCGGACGATGACCTTGCTTACGCGGACAACGAGTCGGGAGCTCTCGTGCACAAGGACGGCCGGCCGTATTAGGCCTGCGATGGCTCTTGGCTTGCGGTCATCCGTACTAGCGCCCGCGACGCGCCTTGGCTTGAGTCCGTGCTGAATCGCCCCGCCTGTCTGGTCGCATCCAACTCCCCAGTTCCGCTTCAGCAAAGCGACGACCCCGTGCCCTTGATACCTGGGGGCGCTCCCCCATCTTCAGCGCGTTGAACCGCGGCTCCAACGATGGCATTGGAACGGCGTAGGGGCTTTCAAACGGTTCCGCGGCGGTTCGACGTCTTGCATGCGCGGGCAACGCGTTCAACGTAGGCAACCGGAGGCTTCGATGGCTGATTACCAAGCGGTTCCGACGGGTTCCTCGACCGAGGACCTCTCGCGACGGCCGCCCGTTACCGCGGTGCTGGTGGTCTATGCGCTGTTCGCGATCGCAGCCGTTGCCGCGATCGTAGGACACGGGATGATGGTGGGTGCGCCGTTGCTGACGATCATCGGCGTCGTCGCCGTCATCGTCGCGTACATCACTCGCAGCGACGCACGCGGCACCTGGACCGAGTCGCATCTCACCTGGCTGATCGGCACGTTCTGGTGGTCGTTTCTCTGGAACTGCCTGGGCTGGCTGCTGGCGGTTACGCTGATCGGACTGCCGCTGGCGATCGCGCTCTGGGTCGTGGCAACGATCTGGGTCGTCTACCGCGTGATTCGCGGCTACCTGCTGTTCCACGAAAGCAAGCCGATACCCGGCGTCTGATTCCGCTCGTTCTGCGAGCCGATCGATGAATTGCGCTGCAGGTTCGGGTTCCACGTCGAGCCGAGCGATCAATTGCGCTGCAGCTTCGGGTCCCACGTGGCCGCGTTTCGATACACCCACTGCACGAGGTAATCGAGCGCGGGCCCGGCACGCGCCGCGTTGCGGTCGTTGACGATTGCCACGACCGTGAACCGGCGCCCGGTTGCGTCGTTGACGTAGCCCGCGAGCGCGCGCACGCCTTCGAGCGTGCCGGTCTTCAGCAATGCCTGTCCTGCGACGCTGCCGTTGCGGAACCGGCGCTCGAGGGTGCCATCGACGGCCGCGACCGCGAGCGAATTCGCGAACTCCTCGCGCACGTCGCTTGCGTTCGCCGCGAGCAGCAAACGGTTGAATGCAGCCGCGCTCATTCGCTCCCGACGCGATAGTCCCGAGCCATTCTCGAGCACGAGTCCGGGCATTGCGAGCTTGCGGCCGGCAAGCCAGCGCTTGATTGCCTCGGCAGCGCGCGCGGGTGTCGCGGGCATGGCTGCGTCAATGGTTGCGAGCGTGAGGAAGATCTGTCGCGCCATGACGTTGTTCGACAGCTTGTTGACGTCGCGGACGATGTCGGACAGCGGTGGGGAGTGGAGGACGGCGAACGGACGCCCGTCGGCGGGGGCCGCGCGCTCCTTCACGTTTCCCGAGAACCGGCCGCCGGCCTCGCGGAAGTACGTCTCGAACATCGCGCGCACGTAATGCGGGTGGTCGAGCATGGCGATCCACCAGTCGCGCTCGCCGCAGGAAGCGGGGTACGCACCGCCGAAGACGATCGTGCCGCGATCGCCGCGGTCTTCGATCGTCGGCGCCGCACGCTGTTGCCAGTCGCTGCACGCCGCGTCCGGCATCGCGGGCAACGCCCCGATGGTGACCGCGTCGAGCGCGGGTTCCGAGCGCACGATGACACGTGCCGCCTCCGGGTCCGGCGCGAACGTCACGTGGACCGATTTGAAGTTGACGAGCAAGGCATCGGGCCCGACGTTGTAGGGCTTGAGCGGCTCGTGATCGAACGCGGAGGGATCATGCGGCGGAAGCGCGAAGCGGCTGCGGTCGAGCGCGAGATCGCCGTCGACCGTCGCGAGACCGTTGCTGCGCAGCTGCGCCATGAAGGATTGCCATTGCTCGATCGTGATCTTCGGGTCGCCGTAGCCCTTGAGGATCAGGTCGCCGCGCAGTTCGCCGTCGACGAGGGGGCCGCCGAGATACGCCTCCGTTTTCCAGCGATAGCCCGGGCCGAGCATGTCCAGCGCGGCGAACGTCGTGACCAGCTTCATCACCGATGCAGGATTGCGCGGCCGCTCGGCGTCGTGGTCGAACAGCGCATGCGGCTTGCCCGTGTCCTGCACGACGACGCCGACGTGATTGAGCGGAATGCCGGCGTCGAGGAAGGCGCGGCCGACCTCGCGCGGAAGCTTCGCCTGTGCGGCGACGGCGAGCAGCAACGCGCCGAGCAGCATCGCGCGCCCGGCGCCGCAGGCATATCGAAAGGCGAAGTGCTTCGTGTCCTTCAGCACTGATCGAGGATGCGCGCGGTTCGCTCGACGAGGAGGGCGAACTCGTCGTCGCGGAGGATGTACGGCGGCATGAAATAGACGGTTTTGCCGATCGGTCGCAGCAGCAGTTCGTGCTCGAGCGCGGTCGTCGCGAACCAGCGCGGGAAATCCTCGCGCTCCGACTCGACGTCGAATGCAATGATCATTCCACACTGCCGTACGCTCCGCACGCTTCCGTGCGAGGCGAGCGCTTCCATGTCGTTGCGCCAGCGCGCCGCCCGTTCCCGGTTGACCGCGATGACATCGTCGTCCCGGAAGATGTCGAGCACCGCGAGCGCCGCGCGGCACGCGAGCGCATTACCCGTGTACGAGTGCGAATGCAGGAATCCGCGCGTGACGTCGTCGTCGTAGAACGCGTCGTACACGTCATCCGTGACGAGCACGGTCGACAGCGGCAGATAACCGCCGGTGATGCCCTTCGACAGGCACAGGAAGTCGGGCGTGATCCTCGCCTGCTCGCACGCGAACAGCGTGCCCGTTCGGCCGAAGCCGGTCATGATCTCGTCGGCGATCAGGTGGACGGCGTGTCGCTCGGTGAGTTCGCGGGCGGCGCGCAGGAAGCGCGATTCGTACATCGCCATGCCGCCGGCGCCCTGCACGAGCGGCTCGACGATCAGCGCGGATGTGGTCCCGGCATGGACCGAAAGGAATGCATCGAGCGCGGCGATCGCGTCGTCGATGGCTTGCGCTGCCGAGCGAGTGTCCCCGGGTTCGAGGGCCGGCGAGGGCAGGAGCGGCTGAGCGTGCAGCAACGGCGCGTACGCGTCGCGAAACAGCGCCACGTCGGTGACGGCGAGCGCGCCGATCGTTTCGCCGTGATAGCCGCGCGCGAGCCGCGCGAAGCGGCGCTTTTCTGCCGCGCCGCGCCGGCTCCAGTAGTGGAAGCTCATCTTGAGCGCGATCTCGGTGGCCGCCGCACCGTCGGACGCGTAGAACGCATGCGTGAGGCCGGGCGGCGCGAGTGCGCAGAGCCGCTCGGACAGCTCGATCACCGGCGCATGCGTGAACCCGGCAAGCATCACGTGCTCGAGCGTGTCGAGTTGCCGGACGAGCGCGGCATTGACGCGAGGATTGGCGTGACCGAACAGGTTCACCCACCACGAGCTGATCGCATCGAGATAGCGGCGTCCGTCGAAGTCGTAGAGCCACGCGCCGCTCCCGCGCGCGATCGGCACGAGCGGAATCCGCTCGTGCTGCTTCATCTGCGTGCAAGGGTGCCATACGGCGGCGCGGCTCCGTGCCTGCCAAGCCTCGTTGTCGTTCGAGGTCGCCGGCATGGACGTCCCGCCTTTACGGCAAGGACGCGGCGGTCCGAAGGCGGGCCTGCATCCGCTGGACGGCGGCGATCAGCGCCTGCGTCGTTCCCGGCTCGCGCACCGAGTGACCTGCGTCCGGGATGACGATGTATTCGGCTTCCCGCCACGCTCGCGCGAGCGCGTCTGCCGCAGCCGGCGGACAGATGATGTCGTAGCGGCCCTGGACGATCGTGCACGGCAGATGACGGATCCGCCACAGGTTCGCGATGATCCGGTCGTCCTCGATGAACGCATCGTGCATGAAGTAATGCGCTTCGATCCGGGCGATCGCGAGCGCACCGGCGTCGCCGTCCAGCCGGGCATTGCCGTTCGGCTTCGGCAGCAGCGTCGAGCACGCGCTTTCGTAGGTGTCCCACGCGTGCGCTGCCGCGGCATTCACCTGCGCATCGCGGCTCGTCAGCCGCCGATAATAGTTGCCCAGAACGTCCGGGCGCTCTTCGGCAGGGAGGAAGCCGGTGAACGCGCGCCATGCTTCGGGAAAGATCCGCGACATCCCGTGCAGGAACCAGTCGATCTCGCCTTTGGTGGCAAGGAACACGCCGCGCAGGACCAGGCCGAGCACGCGGTCGGGATGCGCTTCGGCATACAGCAGTGCAAGCGTCGAGCCCCACGATCCGCCGAAGAGCAGCCAGCGATCGATGCGGAGGTGCTCGCGCAATCGTTCGATGTCGTCGATCAGGTGGGCGGTCGTGTTGTCCGTCAGCTCGGCGGTCGGCGTCGACCGGCCGGCGCCCCGTTGATCGTAGAGGACGATGCGCCAGAAGGTCGGGTCATAGAACCTGCGATGGTGCGGCAAGCTGCCACCGCCCGGGCCGCCGTGAATGAACAGCAGCGGCACCCCGGTCGCGTTGCCGCATTCCTCCCAATGCATTGCGTGGCGGGCATCGAGCTTCAGCATCCCGCTCACGCGCGGAGTGCAATCCGGATAGAGCGGCGGATCCGGTAACTGGCGAACGGAATCGATCATCGAGCGTGCTGCGCAATTCCAAGGCGACGAACGGTATCATCGCACTTCATGGGTGCATCCCTGCGCGACAAGCTAACGCCCGAGACCTGCCTGCCGGTCGACGCCGACGACGCGGTCGCGGTCGGGCGCGTCTTTCTGCCATCGGTCGGCGGACCCACGCTCGTCCGCATCCAGGGCGACGATCTCATCGACCTGTCGACGATCGCGCCGACATCGAGCGAGCTCTTCGATCGCCCGAACATCGTCGAACGGGTTCGCGCGACGCGGTCGCCGAGCGTCGGGTCGCTCGCGCGCGCTCTCGCCAACTCCGCCCGCGATCGACGCGCCCTCGCCGAGCCCTGGCTTCTCGCGCCCTGTGACCTCCAGGCGATCAAGGCAGCGGGCGTCACGTTCGTCGCGAGCATGCTGGAGCGCGTCATCGAGGAGCAGGCGCGCGGCGATGCTTCGAAGGCCGACGCCGTGCGCAGGAAGATCGTGGCCGCGATCGGTGACAACCTTCGCAGCGTGCGGCCTGGGTCGCCCGAGGCCGCGCGCGTCAAGGACGTTCTGCTCGCCGAAGGACTGTGGTCGCAGTACCTGGAAGTAGGCATTGGACCGGATGCCGAAATCTTCACCAAATCGCAGCCGATGTCGGCGGTCGGCACCGGCGCCGACATCGGCATTCATCGCAAGTCGACGTGGAACAATCCCGAGCCGGAGATCGTGCTCGCGATCAATTCCCGCGGCGAAACGGTGGGCGCGACGCTCGGCAACGACGTCAACCTGCGCGATTTCGAAGGACGCAGTGCGCTCCTGCTCGGCAAGGCGAAGGACAACAACGCGTCATGCGCGATCGGGCCCTTCATCCGCCTGTTCGACGATGCCTTCACGATCGACACCGTACGTCGTGCGGACATCGCGCTGACCGTCGAGGGCCAGGACGGCTTCCGGTTGCAGGGATCGAGCTCGATCGGCCAGATCAGCCGCGATCCTCTCGATCTCGCCGCCGAAGCGATCGGCAGCAATCACCAGTACCCGGACGGCCTCGTGCTGTTCCTCGGCACGATGTTCGCACCGACGCAGGACCGTCACGCGCCGGGACTCGGGTTCACGCACGATATCGGCGACATCGTCACGATCGCCACCCCTTCGCTCGGCGCGCTCGTGAATCGCGTCGATTATGCGGATGAAATCGAGCCATGGACCTTCGGTGCAGGGGCGCTGATGCGGAACCTCGCGGCGCGAGGGCTTCTTCGGTAGCGCTTCGCGCCCTTCGCAAGGCCGTCGGAAAGGACCGAGGCGAACCGCTTCATCGACGATTTAGGCAACCGCCGACGCGAACCGCCCCGACGACGATTCAGGCACGGCCGAGGCGAACCGCCCCAACGATGGTGTAGCCAGCAGCCGACGCGCACCGCTCCAACGACGATTCAGGCAACGGCCGACGCGAACCGCTTCACCGGCGGTCTAGCCAGCAACGCCAACCGCTTGACCGATGCTTCGGCAACGGCGACCGAACCGGTTCGAGGCCCTTCAGGCAACGGCCGCGGGCGCCTTCGTCGTTTCCGGCGCAGCAGCCCGCCGACCCTTGAACGGCACGACGCGCTGCCGTTGTTCACCGAGTCCTTCGATGCCCAGCGTGACCACGTCCCCCGCCTTCAGCCATTGCGGCGGCTTCATGCCGAGGGCGACGCCGGGCGGCGTCCCTGTGGTGATCAGGTCGCCCGGCAGCAGCGTCATGTAGCGGGATACGTCGGCGACCAGCTCCGCGACGCTGAAGATCATCGTGCGCGTGTTGCCCGTCTGCCGGCGTTCGCCGTTGACGTCGAGCCACATGTCGAGGTTCTGCACGTCCTTGATTTCGTCGGTCGTCACGAGCCACGGACCGGTGGGACCGAAGGTGTCGCAACCCTTGCCTTTGCTCCATTGGCTCGCGCTGCGCTTCAGCTGAAACTCTCGTTCCGACACGTCGTTCACGACGCAGTAGCCGGCCACATAACGCATCGCGTCCTTCGCCGAGACGTAGCGCGCGGTGCGGCCGATGACGACGCCGAGCTCCACTTCCCAGTCGAGTTGCGTGGAGTCCTGCGGGATCATGATGTTGTCGTTCGCGCCCACGATGCACGTCGGCGACTTGAAGAACACGACCGGATTCTCCGGTATCGGGGAGCCCGTTTCCTTCGCGTGGTCGCTGTAGTTGAGGCCGATCGCCACGAACTTCGACGGCGTGGCGATGCACGGCCCGAGGCGCGGGCGGCCCTTGACGGCGGGCAGGCGCCGCACGTCGAGCTTCCGCAGGCCCGACAACGCGATCGGAGCGAGTGCGTCCGGGTCGATGTCCTTGACCTTTCGCGACAGGTCACGCAGAACGCCGTCGGCGTCGATCAGTCCGGGCTTCTCCCGGCCCGGTGGTCCAAAACGTACGAGCTTCATGTGCGAATCCTCTTGTCGATAGGTTAGTGCGTGCTGACGCCATGGGCAGAAACGCAGTGCGGCGCCACGCCTCGTTGCTCTCCTCGCCCGCCCTGCGAGTCCTCGGTTCGTCGGCTGCCGCGATTGCCGCTCGCAGCGCAACTGTTCGTGCCCATCGCGTCAGCGGGCCCTAGATCGTCATGCCGCCGTCGCAGGAGTACACGTTGCCCGTGACGAACGCGGCCTCGTCCGAGGCGAGGAACACGATCATGGGCGCGATCTCTTCCGGTTTCGCGAGTCTGCCCATCGGCTGACGCGCGATGAACATCTTGCGCGCTTCGACGGGATCGGGGAATGCGTTGATGCGCTCGGCAAGGGATGGGGTGTCGACCGTTCCCGGCGCGATCGCATTGCAGCGGATGCCGCGCTGCACGTAATCGGCGGCGACGCTCTTGGTAAGGCCGATGACCGCGGCCTTCGACGTTCCGTATGCGAACCGATTGGGCAGGCCTTTGATGGATCCCGCGATGGACGCCATGTTGACGATGCTCGCGCCCTGCCCCGTCGTGTCGAAATGCGCGAGCATCTTCGGCAGCGCGGCGCGGATCGCGACGTACATCGCGCGCACGTTCAGGTTGAAGCTGAACTCCCAGTCCTTCGGCGAGCAGTCGAGGATCGTGCCGTGATGCACGTAGCCCGCGCAGTTGAACAGGATCTGCAGCGGCGGCAGCTCGTCGAAGAGCGCCGCGACGGCAGCGTCGTCCAGCACGTCGAGGCGGCGGGTCGTGAGGTTCGCAACCCCTGACATGTCGCGAAGCGGCGCTTCGTTGACATCGGTCGCAACGACGCGCGCGCCTTCCTTCGCCATCGCGAGCGCCGTGGCGCGACCGATGCCCTGACCGGCGGCCGTCACGAGCGCAGTCTTGCCTTCGAGTCGACCTGCCATCTGCCGTTCCATCCCTCGGAGAACGGCGGATTCTACGCCAGATCGATGCTCACCTCACGCGTAAGCCGCTGCCGCACCCTGCATGAACGTATCGACGAGAAACGCGAAGGCGATGCGCCAGGCGGCCTCCGCCGCGGGCGCATGATAGCTGTCGCGATCGAA
>Ga0105248_10007751_pt1 | contig 11788 bp, 10 predicted proteins | sample KBSS34metaG_FD_81524 | JGI IMG/M metagenome (GOLD analysis project Ga0105248, IMG submission 81524) | Switchgrass rhizosphere microbial communities from Kellogg Biological Station, Michigan, USA - KBS S3-4 metaG | ecosystem: Host-associated > Plants > Roots > Rhizosphere > Soil | place...
CAGCTCGCGATAGCTCAGACGCTGCTCTGCGAATACCAGCGCAGTCGCTTCAGGCGTACGCTCGACCTGTAGTTCGAACAACTCGTGCACACACTCGACTGATCCATAGTCAACCCTGGTCTGGTTCCACTCGACCAGCATCTGCTCACGCTCAGCTTCTGACAGCAGCGAGATCTCCGACAGCTTCTGCTGGGGATTTCTCACGGCGTTCTCGAGCAGCGTCGCCAATTCGGAACCGAGGTGGCCCGCTGCGGCGGACGTCAGTCGAGCCGGATCGTATTGCAGCACCAACCGGCACCCGGCAACGTCCTGCAGACAACCCAGCTTCACCTTGAAACGCTCTGTACAAGTCTGTAAGGAGTACGCTTCCCAGCGAACTCTTCCGCTGTGGCTCTCGGGCAATACTTCGTAGCTATAGCCGATGCCAAGACTTGTTGATTCCGATTGCCCGGGCAACATCGCCTGCCACCGCGATCTCGAGAAATACTCCTGACGTGATTGCGCACCGCGAACTGCTTCGCTGACGACCTTGAGCAACTGGCGATACTGGAAGTCAGATCCGATCTTGCAGCACAAGGGCAGATAGCTCTCGTAGTTGCCGATGGCTTCTTCCAACTCCTCATACTTCCGGCCGTCAAAGCTGCTCTCAATGATGACTCCGCTGCCCTCGCCGCTCAGTCGCCAAATCAAGGCCGCCCAACTCGCTGCAACTACCTCGCTGATACTCACTCCTTCAGCGTATGCTAACTCCGCCAGCAGTTCCCACGTGGCATCGCTAATCTTCACCATCTTCTCTTCCGGCCGATATTCCTGCTCGATTGCCGGCGCTTCCGCTCGCTCAACCACCAACTTCTGTTGTAGTTCTGCCGCATTGAGTTCTTCCTGTTCCCAATACTGCCGCCCGGCTGCCTGGTCCGCACCTTCCGTTACCTCTTTCTGCCATGCCGCATAATCGGCGTATTGCATTACCTCCGCTGACTCGGTAAACCCGTCGCTGCTCACTTCCGTCTCATACAGCTTGTGCAGCTCTCGCCCGAGCTTCCCAAGACTCACTCCGTCAGCGCAGAGTGCTGACGCGCTCAAGACCAGCAACTGATGCTCGTCATCGATTGTCGCCAAACAGCCATGGAACACTTGCCCGTGCTCGAAGTCGAAACTCAGTGTCCGCTCTTCAGCCAGTAGTTGGGCCATTTGTTGCGCCCGTTCAGGAGTGCCTCTGAGATCGCGCCGTAGCAGTGCAAAAGTCTGAGGTGATTCCAGAATCACTTGTAGCGGCAGGTCCGATCCAGGCTGAACACGAAAGGCGGTGCGTAGGATTTCGTGATGGTCCAACAGACGGCGCAGCGCGCGCTCGAGTGCCGGTTCATCCAGTCGGCCGGAGATGATGTAAGCGGACTGGACCCGAAACGCCGGATCGTTAGCGTTAAGCATCCAGAGCCGCTGTTGTTGGGCAGAGAGGCAGTAGCCTTCTATTACTTGAGTCAAAACGATCCTCCTGGTCGATTAGCGAGTAGAAGGTAACGGTTAGCTGAAACTCTTGAGTCGGGATGTCAGGTTAGTTATTTGAGGCTCGGCGCGTTGTGGTGTTTGTTGTCTGTCGATTGGAGCGTGGTTTCCGTCGCTAGCTTACTTATTGCTTGAAATCAAAAGTGAGGTTAGTAGCCAGCGCCATCGTAAAAGAATTGCCGAGATAGTAAAATGGAACCCACGCTCCTTATTCTTTTATCACTGCTTCAATCTGCCATTCTCTGCGCTTGGTAAGGAAATTCGTGATTGAAGCACACGCTAAATCAACCTGTTGCCTGTTGTTGGGCCATCTTCAGTCTCAAGCTGAGCGGCCTCAAGTCTGTCCAGACCTGGTTGATATGAGCGAGGCATTCGGCCTTTGTCCCAACCTTGCCTGCATCCTTCCAGCCAAGCGGGTTTTCACGATCAGAACGCCAAATGGAATACTGTTCCTCGTGGTTGACCACGACTTTGTAGATGGTGGTATCTTCTGCTTCTTCACGGTTCATGTCCGGTCTCCCTCAAAATGTGATTTTCGGTATTGGCGGTTTAGGGCTCTAGCCGTTTTCGACAAAAAGACAAAGCTGCCGCACTTGCATCGCCAACCTTGCTTATACGCAACCTTGATCAGCTACCCGGAACGCTCGAAAGATCTCTACCAACGCGGAATTGAATCCTTGGGGATGTCTCGTCCTCAATTGGCATTTCGTTGGTAAAAGAACTTCATCACGCTTGCGCTCCTCTTATCCAACTAAAAACGTTGTGCGGAAGTTACTAGCTGTTGAAGCAAAGGGGTGTTAAGAGGGCCTGTTTAGCCCCATGAACTGGAGTTCCGCAGTCCACCCACACATCGATCTGGACCGTGAGCCATCCCCTAGCCTTCGTTCAAGTCGGTATCGTTCCAATGCTTCGCATGACACGGCAAGAGCAATCACGGTGCCACACGTCAAACATCAAAAGTCGCGTGATCTGGTGAAATTCTGAGGCGATGTGTGGAATGAGAATGATCCAGTAGGGCTTAAATGCCCTATGGTTGATGGCTGCTGATAGTTCGACTCGAGTAAAACCAGGAATTTCAGGATAGGGCAGTTTGAGGTTGCGGATCAGAAACTGGCGTATTTGCCCATGATTGGAATTTCAGCATCGACCCAACCGGCGACGAGATTGGTCTCCACTTTTTGATGGAAGATTCGATCCAGTTATTCTCATACAGTTTCTTCAACCAAAGCCGGCTGCCTTCGCTGTAGCTTTAAGATTGGCCCGGATGACTAAATCCACCTCAAGCTCTTGACGATCGAGTGATTTGTTCCGCAGCTTTGCCAATCCGAGGCCCTGCGGGCGGCGTCCGCAATCCGCAACCAGTACAAATAGTTCCTTGCGGCATCCGTCATCGTCTGTGGGCCGTCCATTTCACCGGATAATTATCAGATTCGGGACCTGAGTTGAGAACATAGATACGCAAGTGTCCACAAGGAGGTTCTTAAAGTCTCTCAGTGTCTCAGGTCGTGCGTTGAGTTGGGGCAGGAGAAATCACTGCCGACCACGTGCAACATGAATAATGTGAGCCCACCGAAAGCTGGTATTTAGAACCAAAACCACCAAATCTCACCCGCAGGAGCGAAACCATAAACTGCGGCTGCGCCGAGGAGAAAAAATAAACTCAGGAAGAGGCTAATAATCCCACGGTGTTGGCTCCCGGACTTCTGGTTCCTAAAAGCAAGGCGTTCCGCGTCTGTATAATGTTCCAGCGAGTCAGCGGACGGAACATTTCCCGCCAAGGCTTGGGAAACCATGCTGATGCCCGCAGGCTCGGCAGAATTTTCCATCATCATTGAGTGTCGCGCATTTTGGACAGTACATAGTGTTTAGCTCTGGAACGATGAGAAGCCCTACATTGAGCTAAATTGACCAGGGCTCCGCACATGAAAAATAGCAGAAAGAAAGCAATCGAGCCTCTGGACACCCAGCGGCTTGCCTCCGGCAAATATCGCTTTGCCCGACAGAAACAGAACTACGAGGACTATTCAAGTGGTCGTGTATTCTACGGGTCTCCCGGCGCCACAGGTTTTCCTGTGAGGCTAACAAGTGAACTATTCCAACGGTCCGCGGCACACTTGAATGAAAAAGGCAAGCAGCCTCCATATGCCCTTTACGATCCCTGCTGTGGCGGAGGCTATTCAGCCGCGATTGCTTGCTATCTGCACGGCGATAAAATCAGCAAAGTCTACGCTTCAGATATTAGCAATGAAGCAGTCGAACTGGCATGCCGAAACTTATCGCTGTTACATCCGGACGGCTTAGGATCGCGGATTCAAGAGCTGGAAGTCCTCATAGAAAAGTTCAACAAGCAATCGCACCTGGATGCCATGGAAAGCAGTTTCCGTCTTCAGCAGCAATTGGAGAGTTTTTCGCACCCGATAGAAACCAAGTGCTTTCAATTCGATATCCTGGGCAAATCTGATTTATCAAAAGAGATTGGAAACGTTGATTTGATCCTGACGGATCTTCCTTATGGACAAATTACCCGTTGGCACGGAACGGCAGAGAATGATCCCGTTCAGCAACTCCTTAATAATGTCAAACCGGTCCTAAACCCTGTCTCCGTAATAGCTCTGACGACGGATGAGAAGCATTCAATTCGCCTTGACGGCTATCGGCAAATCGGCTCACTCAAGATCGGGAAAAGGCGAACCGTGATCCTGGAACCAATGACGTTGTCGTTGTAACTCAGCTTTACCTACCTTAAAAGTCGGACGGCAGGCTTGGAGACAGTCAGTACACGGAGCGATAGCGATCTGGTCAGTGATCCGCATGCGATATTTGATAACTATTCTTGAGACCCAACGTTGACCACGTCGCTACCGCTCCCTGTACTGACTGTTTCCAGGAATGATTCGGACTTTTGCGGCAAAGCTTTGTAACTCTGTTGCTACGTGTCCGTTCCCACAGCCCACAGGGATTCAGGCACGACAGCACCTGAACGGATGATCCGATTCCTCTTGTAGAGTTGAAGGATGTCCTTCGCAGAGCGAAAAGCCGACCACAAAACTTGCCCATATCGCCACCAGGGCAGAATTACGTCCTCGCGATGAAACAACACTGTCCTGATCTCGTTACCGAGCACGCGGAAGGTTTCACTTGCCATATGGGCTCGTGATTTGGCCCCGGAGACGTAATATAAAAAGCTGTTGCGCAACATAAGGAAATCGCGTCTATGGTGCTTCGCCAAATTCGACTTCCAGTTGCCGCCGCCGTAGTGTCGCACTCTGCTAGTTAAGAGTATAGCCACCTTGTGCCCTGAAAACAGACAACGCCGGCAGAGATCCGTTTCTTCATAAAAAGTGCCGTAGACTGGATCCAGGAGACCGATCCTCTCCGCGAGTTTCAAACGCAGCATCAGGGCCGCACCCTGAACGTAATAATGCTCAATCCACGTAAAACCATCAGAAGATTTCTGTTGTGCTCCTAACGTTGCAGCATGATCGAGCGTTACGCGAGACCATTCATTCAACTGCGTCCAGGTCTCGTCTCCATATTCCATTTGGACGCTTCCGGTAATTCCAAACTCCGGATGCGAACGCATGAACTCCACCAAAGAACTTACGGTGTCCGGTCGCACTCGAGTATCAGGATTCAAAAGAAACGCGTATTCGTAGCCCTCCTGCAAAGCTCTATGCAAGGTGAGATTATTGCATGCGGCAAAACCCAGGCGAGTGGCAGTTCGGAGGACGGTTATATTCAGCGGCGCTGCGGCGCAGATTTCTTCCGTATTATCATCGCAATTGTTCGCTACAACCACGACGTTGACCTGATCACGGATGGCAGCCAATGAATCAAAGCAACTGGTTAGCCAAGGTCCATCGTTGGTCGACACAATACTAACCAGAACTGGCATTTTCGAGGTAGACATGAAATATTTTCTGATACTCAGTCTGAGAGTCTTTCACAGTTGGAGGAAGCAGTACCGTAACGCGATAGCGTCGGGTCAGTCTCGCGCATACAACCGTCACCTCCGATCCGACGCTACCGGGTTACGGTACTGAACTCATCCAACAATGATTTTCGATTTTTAAGGCAAAGCGGTGATATGTTCCAAACTTGGGTTGCCGATCTTGTCGAGCCACTCGGCTAATTGAAATTCAACGCAAATACTACGTCGAAGTTTTTCACTACGGGAAAATGCAGAACCATGAACGACCCGAACATCATGTATCAGCACGTCTCCTCTTGAGGTCTTCACAAACACGGCGCCTTCAGGTTTTTCGTCAAACATCCCCGGCTTTGCCGGCAAAAGATGTGAGCCCGGTACAACTTCAAAACAGCCATTTTCAGGACCTGAATCATCAAGGTAGATACTGAAGTTATAGACGTGGCCGTACGGAACATCAATCGGATCGCTGTGATACGGCACTTTACCGCCGTAGTAAGGCATCTTTATGATCAATGCGAATGCCGTCGGCGTGGCAGGTCCTCCGAAGACACGTCGTACAATGTCCGTCATTGGCTCTGACCGTGCCAGTTGCTCAAATGACGGGTGCTTTGTTTCCAGGTGGCGTATGCAATAAAGAATGGGGCCTGGAACTTCATTCAGTTCATAAGAACCGAAATCATTACTACTGATCTCGCGTCCCTGCCATTCTCTAATGAGTTGTTCGGAGGCGGCACTCACCTCAAGCAACTCCTTTTCTGTAAGAAGATTTCTAACTACGGCGTAACCTTCCGCCTTTAATGTTTCAATCAGTCCTAGCACCATCGCCTACCTCCGATGATCTCCGTATAAAGGTTCTCGTATTGGCGAGCTACTTTCACATGACTCCACTCGTGGATGGCTACCGCGCGCACTTGATCGGGAGACGGTAAAGAGTTGAGGATATCGTTCGCTCGCCTTCGAGTTACAATTTCACCGCAGCGCAAAACACATCCGACTTTAATGGCAATCTCAGCAAGGCATCCGTTATCGGTCGCTATCACGGGAGTGCCGCTGGCCGCGGCTTCCGAAACAACAGTGGCTCCGGGCTCACACCATTCATCGCCCCATGGACCACTGACCGGTTGCGACATGACCATCAAAGCCTTTGCTCCCGCAAGCAGGTCAAGTCGAGCATGTCCACTAACCTCTCCCACGAACCGTACAACATCGCCATAACTGGATCGGATCTCCTGCAAATAATCCTCCTCCCACGACGGTCCAGCGAGTACTAAAGGCAGTCCTGCTGCTTTAGCAAATGCAGCCGCCTCAAGCGCGCCTTTCCAGCGTGAGACGCGACCAAGAAAAAGTAAGTAATCCCTCTTTTCGCGTTTGAGAATATATCTGGCGGGATTTACCGGAAGTCTTATTACCGGCGCGTCTGGCTGTGCCCTTGCCTGTCTCCGTTGTGCATTGGAAAGATAGACCGTGTTCATGGGATTCCGGGGTTTGCCAGTGAGATGGTGAGTAGAGATGTAAAGAGAGGAAGGAAAAAGCTCGTCCAGCGCCACGACGCCATTGCTGGAATCATGCACAATATCTACTTCGTTTTGCTGGAGCCAGTTCTGAATGTCATCCGACGCACCCCGTTGAATTACTTTGAGAGAACTAGATGTCGATGAGCTTCCCGGTGCGCCGAGCAGGAACACTTCGTGATCGAGTTCCAGCAAGCCATCGATCAGCGTCGCCACGACCCATTGGATTCCCCCGTAGCCCTGCGGTGGCACGGTGATCCAAGCATCACTGCCTAGCCAAGGTGCTTTGATGGGAACGTTGAGCAAAGCTATCTTCAAGAGCAGTTCTCCGATGTCTCTGATTGGTTGGACGTATTCAAAAATCTAACAATGCTCACTAAGCTGTCTCCGATTGTCTGGTAACCGCTTTGCTTATAACTGAAGGCTAGCGCGGTATATTTGTTTGCAAATACTTTTTTCTCAGCATCGCTAAGATTAGTTAAAGACAGTTCTGCCGGATGCATTAAGATGTTGGTCAAGTCTATTTCGCATCCCTCTTCGATTCCCCAACGGATCAACTCGTCGAGGTTAGCGATATTGTCTCTTTGCGGAGTCACAGCAAGCCTGACTGGAAAGTGCTTTTTGGTTTCGCGAACATTCTTGATAAAGGTGTTCCACTTTGCGCCAACTCTTATCGACTCGAAGACCTTTCCGGTTCCATCGCATGACGCACCGATATCAACACTTTTGAACTTTCCAAGTTTTTCAAAGATTCCTCGAGGCAAGATGGTTAGATTTGTGTTGTACCCAAGGTCAACTTGCGCCGCGCAATTCCTATCGATGAGCATGTCGATCAACTTGAAGTGCAACGGTTGCAGGAAGGGTTCTCCACCCGCAAAGTAAATGCGGCGAAGTTTAGGAGCATTGTCCTCAAGCATCCTCCATAATTCGCGATCCGAAGCGTAAGGATCAATTTTTGCCGGCATCCACTTCAGCGGTACTCTCCTGCCCCATCGCGAACTGATGGGAAAACCACACATGATGCACTCAAGGTTACAGGTGTTACCGAATCGAATATCGAGATAGCACGGAAATTCATTCAACGAACCATCCACTGCGGTATTCTCGGTAAGACTGGCCCAATCGACTTTATCTCTGAACATTTGGTTGGCTATCTGTCGGTAGGAGGTTCCGCCACCGTCCTCTCGGTCATAGCAGTACTGGCAGGCAGCAACCCTTTCACCTTTCATCATTGCGACGCGAGTCTCCCGCATCGCAGGGCTGTTAAATGCTTCGACGAGGTTCAAAGTCTTTTCTGGATTTGTAATTGAGTAATGTGAACCGGGAAGACAGCCTAAGGTGTCTGGTCGCAGCTTAACCTCCGGCTCTTTCTCCATCTTGTAGTAGTCGTCGTAATACATCGAGCTGTCTACACAACACCGACCCCAAACACCATCGACCGAGCCACACAGATGAACCCATGGGAGCGCGCAGAATACCGGGCTTTTGACGATTGGCAATTCCCTCGACTTGCTTTCATCCATGATACTTTTCCTAGACGACGACTGGCATTGACTGGACGCTATGCGACACAGTAGCAGCGTTCCAAAGACCCACTATTTGGCCCATATTTTTGTCGGGGTCGTGGTTCTTTCGAAGATAGTCTCTTGCCGCTAAAGCCTTCTGTCGAAGAATTGATGGATTTCGTCCAAAGTCCACGATAGCCGCACTCAAAGATTGAGGATCTTTTGGTGTAACGAGAGTTCCATACTCCCCTTCCCCCAGCACTTCCGGTATCCCTGAAACCGAAGACGCGATGCATGGAAGACCGGCAGCAAGCGCTTCCATGAGAGATATTGGCTGGCCCTCAGCGACACTCGGGAGAATGAAGAGGTCATGAGTACGTAAAAGTGCCGCCACATCATTGGACCAGCCAACGAAGTTAATGCATTCGGTCAGGCACAAATTATCAGACATTTGTTTTAACCGTCGTTCTTCTTCTCCGTTTCCCGCAATCGTGAATTGGAACATTTTGCGAACGTCATGCGGGAGCATAGCAACGGCTTGAATCAGCACATCAACTGCCTTCTGAGGTGACAAGCGTGCGACCGTGATGGCTTTGAAGCGCGAAGGAGAAATAGCGTCTCGAGGACCAGTTGGCGGCAAAGCGACGCCATTTCGTATAACCAACGACCGGCGTGCGTAAAGCCCGAAAGTTTCACGCAGCAGTTTTAGATTCTCGCCGCAGACTGCTATGACCGCGAACGCGTGCCGATAAAGTGTTCTAATCCGCTGTAGAATCTCGTTGGGGATTTCCAAGTCCGCTGAGACAAAGTTTTCCGTAACTATAAGAGGTAAGCCGGCATCTACTATCAACTCACGCGGTAATACTGCACTCCGCGGCGATCCGCATTGAACGTGGACGACATCAGGCTGATGACGCTCAAGGGCTGCCCACACCGCCTCGCGAATCGTTTGATCGGCGTGATATCCGCGATACAAAGAACCCCTCATCACGCTGACTCCAATCTGTTGAAGCATGTGGGCCATTAAGTCAGATCCATTTCCATCATCCATGTATACCAACACATTCCATCCTTGTCGTCGCCCAAACAAAGCGAGCTGGCCTATGGCTGTCCCCACGCCGCCGGGAGCGGTGACATCGGTCATGATCAACACACGCGGTTGCCTCCACGCCGGATGGATGTCGAAAGTCATATATGTGTTTTAGGGTTAAGAAGTGGTTCAGTATCCTAGGGCCTGCTCTTCAACAACATCGCGTTTATAGCGCGCCAGAATTTGAGGCACATCGAATGACTTGTCTACAAAGTGAACTACGTGTGCATCGAAATGGAAGGCGGCAAACTCTTTGGCGCTATGAACTTGAGCGATAAATCTGTTTCTTGAATTCCTGACCGGCATCTTTATTTTTAGTACGTCCAATAGAAATACCGCGTACAGGGTCCATTCACCGAAAGTTGCTTTTTGTTGGATGTCTTCACAATCGCGAGGGAGAATCGCGTGGAAGGGATTCTCTCCATAGAGAGTTTTCAAATATTGGCGCAGTTGGCGCAGCCGCTTCGACTCAAACAGAGTCAGATCCATGATGAAGTCGCCTAGTATCCAAGAGTTTTCCGGACACACCTGGAGGATTCGGGCAATATTTTCGACTCGCCCGCGCTCGTAAACCAGGTGCTTGGAGGTGTTTGGATATCGATTATAAAAAAGGTTCGGTGTTGACCCGGTAAACAAATGTTCACGTGTCAACGGCTTATACGTAATCGTATCGGCGCTGAGACAAGCAACGACAGGTGTCGCGCAAATCTTGTCAGCGTGCAACCTGATGAATTGCTGTCGACACCACGGCGGAAAGGCCATCAACGAGGCCGGCACTACCTCCTCGTCCTCAAGTACTGTAATGCTGCCACTCCGGGTTCGGATCTTATGTTGATCGAGAATGTTCAGCACTTCCCTCTTGACTGATGTAACGATTACTACATCGTTCAAGAGCGTGAAGTTGCTTATGCACGATTTGAGACTGTAAGGCATTAAGTAATTTACATCTTTGCTGCCCACGCACATTAGTACGTCAACCGGGATGAATGCTTTGTTTGCCATCGAGGTTAGTCTATGAGATCCATGAGAGAGTCGATCACGTAATGCGGGTTCGTCTCAACAGTACGCGGGGGTAACTCTCGGGGTGATTGGCTTATGGCCGCTCGCTTGCAGTCGAAATAATGACTTTTCCATTCCATCGAAACCAGGGGCATCTCCAGGTTCTCATCGATCGGAGTCTTTCTAATCCAGGCTGTGGCCATACGTAGTTGTCGCGCTGGCAGAATGTCGTTATCGAGCCTATCGCCAACCATGATCAGCGACTCAGGTTGTGCGCGCAGCCGTCGGGCCGTATGGATAAAAATCGCCGGATCAGGTTTCGAGAAGTTAACTGATGAGTCAAGGATGATCTCTTCAAAAAGATCGGCGATTCCAAGACCTTCAAGAACCCCCATCGTCTGTTGCGGTTGATTGGCTACTATTGCCAGACGCAGCCCAGCGAGGCGATGCAGGGCTTCGATGGCGCCTGGTATCGGGATACAGAGTGCGTCCCAGATCTCGAGCACGCGCATCCACGCGATGTGATTGATAACATCCCAGTCTGATGCACTTCCCAACTGTTGTATGAGGATGGTTGGATTCCTGCTGGCTTCCAAAATTTCAGATGCGGTGGGAGCGATTGTGAAGTGTCTGAGTCGGATTTCCTCACTTACAAAATAAGAGTAGGTGAGCTCGATTGGAAAGTCGTAGATAATTACGTTTCCGACGTCAAGCAGGATGGCCTCGAAGGCCGCGAGTGTGGCTCTGCGTGGCTGCACGTACACCAGGCATTCTTCCATTTGATGCTCAACCCACCAATGCCGGCTTTTCACTATTGCCGGCTGGAAGCCAATCGCGGTAGGGCATTCGGCGCAGTACGTCAAAGAAGAGTTGATTGAAAACCGGCTGGCAGGTAGCGAGACCCGCTTTGCCATTTCCCAAATAGTGAATTATCCGTGCTACAGTCGGTGGTAGATCGGTACCACGATTCCACATCGGGTCCAGAGCTTTCCAGCGACCGGCAAGTACCACGTTTAGACCGTACTGATCGAATTGTGGCCATTGACCCTGCGCCCGCAAATGATCCTGGTTCTCCCGGCAAATTTTCAAAACGCGCAGCGAGATCTTCTCAGTGGTCCAACGCGCAAGGTCCATAACCAAAACTCCAGAGTTTAAGTAGGGCGCGTCAGGATCAATATGCAGTTCCCTCCAGTTACTGGCTGCATCGCGAATGCGCGGCAGGTAATCTAATACTGCTGCGATAGCG
>Ga0105248_10007755_pt1 | contig 11784 bp, 9 predicted proteins | sample KBSS34metaG_FD_81524 | JGI IMG/M metagenome (GOLD analysis project Ga0105248, IMG submission 81524) | Switchgrass rhizosphere microbial communities from Kellogg Biological Station, Michigan, USA - KBS S3-4 metaG | ecosystem: Host-associated > Plants > Roots > Rhizosphere > Soil | place...
GATCGCGCTCTTTCCAGTAATCCCGCCCGAGCAGAAATCCGACGATGCCGCCCACGCGTGGGACAGCGACGGTCTGGTGCCGCGCGCCGTGCGGGCGCTGAAGTCGCGCTTCCCGTCACTCGGTGTCGTGACTGACATCGCGCTCGACCCATACACGGTGCACGGGCAGGATGGCTTGATCGACGCTTCGGGTTACGTCGTGAACGACGCGACCGTGGAGGCGCTCGTCCGCCAGGCGCTCTGTCATGCGGAGGCAGGCGTGGACATCGTCGCGCCCTCCGACATGATGGACGGCCGAGTCGCCGCGCTACGCGAAGCGCTCGACCGCAGCGGTTTCGTTCATACGCGGATCCTCGCGTATTCCGCGAAATACGCATCGTCGTTCTACGGACCGTTTCGCGATGCGGTCGGCTCCGCGGCGAACCTCGGCGGCGGCGACAAGCACACATACCAGATGGACCCTGGCAACAGCGACGAGGCGCTGTGGGAAACGTATCTCGACATCCGCGAAGGCGCGGACATGGTCATGATCAAGCCCGGCTTGCCGTACCTCGACATCGTTCGGCGCGTGAAGGATGCGTTCGGCATGCCCACGGCCGTCTACCAGGTATCCGGTGAGTACGCGATGCTGAAGGCAGCGTCGCAGGCGGGATGGCTCGACGAGCGCCCCTGCGTGCTCGAAGCGCTCATGGCGATGAAGCGCGCAGGCGCGGACGCCATCCTGACGTACTACGCGTTGCAGGCCGCGGCCTGGCTGTCCGCGGATTAGCGTTCCGTCCGGAGCAGTTCCTCGAGCGCGCGCTGATCGAGGCGCGCGCCCTCCGCACCCCGACGTTCGCGGCGCGGCCGCTGCCGCGCACCGTGCGGCGTGCGCACGATGAGCCGCACGCCGCCGCGCCTCGTATCGACGAACAGTTCCGCCGGCGCGTTCTGCGGAACGCCGGGCGCAACGCGGTACGCCACGTTGCGGTTGATGAGCGTCAGCTCCACCGCTTTGGAGTCGTCGGCAATGAGCTCGATTCGAATGTCGCTGTGCTCGGTGGCCCATCCGGCGGCAACGCCCCCGACGAGGCGCGGTTCGAACTCGGCCAGCTCGCGCAACCAGACGAGCGCTTCCTCGCGCTGGCTCCGCAACGTGACCGCGTGCTCTTCGGCGCCGAAAAGTGCGTGGTGCGCGGCAAGCGCGGCTTCGATCTCCTCGTTGCCCGGGAGGCTCGTACGGCCGGGCAGCAGCAGCTGGCGAACCGCCTTGCGCTTTGCAAGCGACCAGTCCGTGATGCCGTGCTCGACGATCAGGCGCGCGGCGAGATCGGCGATGCGCGCGCGATCCTGGGCGTCGCGTCCCCACGGTTCGAAATCGTCGCGTGTCGTCATCGTTGTAGCGTGAGAAGCGCGAGCGCACACCGCCGCGAGGCGACGTCAGAACAGCTGATCGCGGACGTCGCGCGGAGGCGCGGCGCCCGGAAGCAGCGCGGGCGCTAGCGCGTCCTGAGCTGCCCGCGGCGTGAACTCGGCGAGGAACCAGTCGGAATATCGACTCGAATCGTCGCGCAGGCCAGTTTCCGGGTTCACCCTCACTGACACGACGCCCGACGGCGGCTCATAGGTCTCCTCGGGGACGCCTTTCAGCGCGCGCTGCATGTAGGTGATCCAGATGGGCAGTGCCGCGACGGCTCCGGTCTCGTTCGTGCCGAGCGACTTCGGCTGGTCGTAGCCGATCCATGCGATGCCCACCTGCGCCATGTTGAAGCCGCAGAACCACGCGTCGACGTTCTCGTTGGTCGTGCCCGTCTTGCCCGCGAGATCCTTGCGCTTCAGTTCCAGCGCGCGCGTCGCGGTCCCGGATGTGATGACGTCGTGCAGGAGCGTCGTCATGATGAACGCGTTGCGCGGGTCGATCGCGCGCTCGGCGTCCTTGCGCGCCAGCGCCGGCTTCGCTTCGGAGAGCGGGGCGTCGCGACTATCGGTGATCTTGCTGATCAGGTAGGGCGTGATCCGATATCCGCCGTTCGCGAAGACCGAGTACGCGGTCGCCATTTGCATGGGCGTGGCAGCACCGGCTCCCAGTCCCATCGTGAGGTAGGCGGGGTGCAGCTTCGGATCGAAGCCGAAGCGCGCGATGTAGTCCTGCGCATACTGCGGGCCGATCGCCTGCAGCACGCGGACGGTGACCAGGTTCTTGGACTTGGCCAGCGCCGTCCGCAGGCGCATCGGTCCTTCGAACTTGCCGTCGTAGTTCTTCGGCTCCCACGCCTCCCCGCCGGTCTTTTCGGCAGGGACGAAAAACGGCGCATCGTTGATGATCGTCGCGGGCGTGAAACCCTTCTCGAGCGCCGCCGAGTAGATGAACGGCTTGAATGCCGAACCCGGCTGGCGCAGCGCCTGCGTGGCGTGATTGAACTTGTTCCGGTCGTAGTCGAACCCGCCGATCAGTGCCAGGATCGCCCCGTCGTCGGGACGGATCGACACGAACGCCGCCTCGGCCAGGGGCATCTGCGCGATGGCGTAGTGCCCCTTCTCGTCCCGCAGCAGGCGGACGATCGCGCCGCGGCGGATTTTCTGGTTCGCGGGCGCCTTGTCCGCCAGCGCGCGCGCCGCGAGCTTCAGACCGGCGCCCGTCACTTCTGCCTGATCACCGTTCACAAGCACGGCGCGTACCTGCTGGGCCGTCGCCTGGACGACTACGGCCGTGACGAGATTGTCGCTGTCGGGGTTTTCCTGGAACACGCGATCGAGCACCTGGTCCTGCTCGGCCGGGTCGTCCGGTAGGTTCACGAAGCCGTCGGGACCCCGATAGCCGTGACGCTGATCGTGCTCGATCACCCCTTTTCGGACCGCCGCGTATGCCGCTTCCTGGTCGGCGCGGTGGATGGTCGTCCAGACCGTCAGTCCGCGTGTATATGCCTCGTCGCCGTATGCGTCGTAGACCACTTGGCGCGCCATCTCGGCGACGAATTCGGCATGGACGGAGAGCGGTTCGCGCTGAAAACCCCGGGTGGTGAGTGGCTCATTTTGTGCTTTTCGGAACTGGTCGTCGTCGATATAGCGCAACTCATGCATCCGGCGCAGCACATACAACTGGCGGGTCTTTGCCCTCTTCGGGTTGCTGACGGGGTTGTACGCGGAAGGCGCCTTGGGCAATCCTGCCAGCATGGCCGCTTCGGCAACACTGATGTCCGAGAGGGGTTTGCCGAAGTAGATCTGCGAAGCCGCGGCAAACCCGTAGGCGCGCTGGCCGAGGAAGATCTGGTTCACGTAGAGCTCGAGGATTTCGTCCTTGGGCATGCTCGCTTCGATCTTCCATGCGAGCAGCGCCTCGCGGAGCTTCCTGGAGACGGTCTTCTCGCGGGTCAGAAAGAAGTTGCGGGCGACCTGCATCGTGATCGTTCCCGCTCCCTGCTGCGTGCCCGACGTCACGTTGGCGAAGGCTGCTCGAAGGACGCTCAAATAGTCAACGCCGCCGTGTTGATAGAACCGCTCGTCTTCTGCGGCCAAAATGGCGTGTTTCATGACATCCGGGACTTCCCCGATCCGGATGATCGCGCGGCGCTCCTCGCCGAATTCACCGAGGAGATCGCCGTCCGCCGAGACCACCCGCAGGGGGATCTTCGGCTGGTAGTCCGTCAGGGCGTCGAGAGGGGGAAGCGTCGGCCAGAGCAGCGCCAGCACGAAGGCGCCGAGGAGCGCACCGACGACGGCGAGGCCGACGGCGACGGACGCGATATAGAGTAGCCAGCGCTTTAGCACAATGGAATAAAAGGCAGCTTTGAGTGCGGGATTAGTCCCGGTTATAGGCGTACTTGCAACACCCGCCCGCCAAAAATCAAACAATTTGGGAACGGTTGCGCTAGTTCCCGGAGTTTAATGTAGATTGTCAGCAACGGGGCACCTGAAGCCATGATTGCCGAAAATCTCTCGTCCGTACTGGACCTGTTCAAAACGCGGGCGCCGAGCCTCATCGGGGTGGACATCGCCTCGACGTCGCTCAAGCTCGTCGAGCTCTCCGACGCCGGGAAGGGCATGTATCGGCTCGAACGCTACGTGGTCGAGCCGATTCCCAAGGACGTCGTGACGGACGGCAACGTCCTGAACATCGAGCTCGCGAGCGACGTGCTGAAGCGCGCCTGGAAGCGGCTCGGCACGCGCAATCGGAACGTGGCGCTGGCGCTGCCGGCCGCCATGGTCATCACCAAGAAAATCATCGTCGCGGCCGGCCAGCGAGAGGAGGATCTGGAGCTCACCGTCGAAGCCGAGGCCAACCAGTACATACCGTTCGCCCTCGACGAGGTCAACCTCGATTTCCAGACGATCGGCGTTGCGCCGAACAACCCCGACGAGGTCGAGGTCCTGATCGCCGCCTCGCGCAAGGAGAAGGTCGAGGATCGCGTCGCCGTCGCGGAAGCGGCCGGGTTGAAGGCGCGCGTCATGGACGTCGAGTCCTACGCGACGCAGGAGGCGTTCCGGCTCATCGCGCCGTCGCTGCCCGCAAATGGCCGCGACCAGAACATCGCGCTCGTCGACATCGGGGCGCACGTCACGCACTTCTATGTCCTTCGCAACAATCAGATCCTATTCTCGCGCGACCAGGCGTTCGGCGGCAATCAGCTGACGCAGGACATCCAGCGCGCTTTCAATCTGTCGGCGGAGGAAGCGGAGTCGGCGCGCAAGAACCAGGGATTGCCCGAGAACTACGACCATGACGTCCTCCAACCGTTCATGGAATCGCTCGCGCTGGAGGTAACGCGCGCGTTGCAGTTCTTCTTCACGTCGACGTCGTACAACCAGGTCGACCAGATCGTGCTTGCGGGCGGATGCGCGCTCCTGCCGGGCCTCGACGAGCTCGTCGCGAAGCGGGCCGGCGTTGCGACTATCGTCGCGAATCCCTTCGCTACGATGCAGACGTCCGACCGCATCCGTCCGAGGCAGCTCGCGCAGGAGGCTCCGATGCTGATGATCGCGACCGGCCTCGCCATGCGCGGCTTCGAATAGGCCTCCCAGGGACAAACGCCATGCGCATCAACCTGCTGCCTCATCGCGAGCAGAAGCGGCTGGCCCGGCAGCGCCAGTTCGTCACGCTCGTCATCGCCCTCGCGGTGCTCGGCGTCGCGATCGTCGCACTCGTACACGCGGTCCTCGCCGCGCGCATCGACAACCAGGTCTCGCGCAATACGCTCCTCAAGACCGAGATCGCCAAGCTCGACGCACAGATCAAGGAGATCGACAAGCTGCGCGACCAGATCCAGCAGGTGCTCGCGCGGAAGGCCGTCGTCGAGACGCTGCAGGCAAACCGCAACGAAGCGGTGCATCTGCTCGACCAGCTCGTGCGCCAGTTGCCTGAAGGCATCTATCTGCGCTCCGTCAAGCAGACGGACAAGAAGGTGCAGATCGTCGGCTATGCCCAGTCGAACGCGCGCGTCTCGACGCTGATGCGCAACATCGAGGGCTCGCCCTGGCTCGAAAAGCCCGAGCTCGTCGAGATCAAGCTCGTGAACATGCCGGCCGCAGGCAGGACGGACCCGCCGCGCCTCAATGAGTTCACGCTGAATTTCGAGATTCGCCGTACGCCTGCGGCAGGTGGACCGATACCTGCTGCACCGACGGCGAAGGGGGGCAAGTCATGACGATGGATGACTTCCGCAGGCTCAATTTCCGCGAGGTCGGCAAGTGGCCGTGGGCGCCGAAGATCGTCGTCCTCTTCATCGTCGTCCTCTTCATCGTGGGCCTCGGCGCGTTCTTCGACTGGAAGGATCAGTGGGAGACACTGGGCACCGTCGAGCAGGAAGAGGCCACGCTGAAGGTTCAATACACGCAGAAGAAGGCGAAGGCGATCAACTACGACCTCTACGTGCAGCAACTCGCCGAGGTCGAGCAGTCGTTCGGGGCGCTCGTGAAGCAGCTGCCGAACCGCTCCGAAATCGACGCGCTGCTGACCGATGTGAACCAGGCCGGCCTCGGCCGCGGGCTGCAGGTCGACCTCCTCCGTCCCGCACCGCAAGAGAAGATGGCGGACTTCTACGCCGAGCTGCCAATCAGCATCAGGATCACCGGCAACTACCACGATATCGGCGCATTCGCGAGCGATGTCGCCGCGTTGCCGCGCATCGTGACGCTGAACGACGTCGCGATTGCGAACGACAAGGGGACGCTCAGCATGGACGCGGTGGCGAAGACGTTCCGCTACCTGGACGAAGAGGAAATCGCCAAGCAGCGTGCAGCGGCGAAGGCGGCCAAGGACAAGGCGAAGAAATGAGGCGCGCCGCTTTCCTCTCCATCGCCTCCCTTGCGGTGCTCGTCGGTTGCGGCGGGCAGAGCCATCAGGACCTTCGCAACTGGATGGCCGAGCAGGGCAAGGGGGTGCGCGGCCAGCTCGATCCCCTGCCGCAGATCAAGCCGTACGAGCCGTTCGCCTATAACGACTACGACCTGCCGGATCCGTTCAAGCCACGCAAGATCGAGCCGGTCAAGGGCGAGAGCAACAGCAAGCTCGCGCCCGACCTCAATCGGCGACGCGAGCCCCTCGAAGCGTATCCGCTCGAGTCACTTTCGATGGTTGGCACGCTCGAGAAGGGCAAGACGCTCTACGCGCTGGTCAAGACGCCCGAGCGCGACATTTATCAGGTTCGACAGGGCAATCACCTGGGCCAGAACTTCGGCGTCATCGTCGGCATTTCCGACACCGATATCAAGCTCAAGGAACTGATGCAGGACGGCTCGGGCGATTGGTCCGAGCGGTCGAGCACGCTCAACCTGCTGCAGGGAGATCAGAGACAGGAGCAGAAGAAATGAACGCGAATCGCGTCGCTCACCGGTTAGGCTTGGGAGGCCTCGCCACTTGGAAAGCGTGCATGGCTCGGCTTGTCGGCGTTGCCCTGTTGGCAACGGCAAGCGCGTCGCTCGCCCAATCGCCGAACAGCATCGAGCAGGTCTCGGTAAGCCGCGGCGCATCGGGCTTCACCGTGGTGCGCTTCACGTTGAAGACGCCGCCTGCAAATCCACCTGCGGGCTTCGTCGTCGCGAGTCCGCCGCGCATCGCGCTCGACTTCATCGATACGTCGAGCGGCCTGTCCAGCAACCAGCGCGCCGTCGACGATCCCGCGCTGCGCAGCCTGCAGTTCGTACAGGCCGGCAGCCGGACGCGCGTCGTCTTCAATCTGAACAAGCCGCAGACCTTCGATACGAAGATCGAGGGCAACGATGTGCTGGTCACGCTGGCGGACAGCAGCTCAGCAGCCATGCAGTCGGCAGCGGTTGCACCCGTGCAGCGATTCGCGGAGGCACGCGGGACCGACCAGCAGCATGCGCTGCGCGACGTCGACTTCCGGCGCGGCCGCAACGGCGAGGGTCGCATCGTCGTCGATCTCTCCGACAATAATGCAGGGATCGACATCCGGCAGCAGGGGCGCCAGCTGATCGTCGATTTCCAGAAGACCACCGTGCCGTCCAATCTCGTGCGTCGGATGGATGTGGCCGACTTCAACACGCCGGTCGTGACGGTCGACACATTCGATCAGAACGGCAATGCGCGAATGGTGATCGAGCCGAAGGGCATCTGGGAGCACTCGGCGTATCAGGCGGACAACCGCTTCATCATCGAGGTGAAGCCGGTGCAGGACGATCCGAACAAGCTCGTCCAGGGCACGCGCGCGGGCTACAAGGGTGAGAAGCTTTCGCTCAACTTCCAGAATATCGAAGTCCGTGCGGTGCTTCAGGTGATCGCCGATTTCACCGGCCTCAACATCGTGACGAGCGACACGGTGCAGGGCAGCCTGACGCTGCGGTTGAAGGATGTTCCGTGGGACCAGGCACTGGACATCATCCTGCAAACGAAGGGCCTCGATATGCGCAAGAACGGCAACATCGTTCTCATTGCGCCGCGCGAGGAACTGGCGCTGAAGGAAAAGCAGCAGCTCGAATCGCAGGCGCAGATCAACGACCTGGAGCCGCTGCAGACCGAGATGTTCCAGCTGAATTATGCGAAGGCTGCGGACATCCTGAACATCGTGGCGGTCGGCAAGGGTGGTGATGCCGGCGCGCGCTTCCTTTCCAAGCGCGGCACGGCGTTCGTCGATCCGCGCACGAATATCCTGTTCGTCACCGATATCGCAAGCCGTCTCGAGGAAGTGCGTCGCGTGATCCGCCAGATCGACACGTCGGTGCGCCAGGTGCTGATCGAGGCGCGGATCGTGATCGCCGACGACAAGTTCAGCCGCCAGCTCGGCATACGTTTCGGACAGCAGACGGGCGCAACGCTCTTCGGGCGTCGCTATGCGTACGGCAGCGGCGGCTCGCTGTCGACGACGCCGGTCGTGTCGCTGTCGGGCGGTTCCGGTGGAACGGTAACGCGCGAGACGCGCACGCAGACGCCGTTCGAGCTGGCGTCGGGCATCGCAAGCGCCGGTTATTCGGACTCGCCGCAGCTCAACGTGAACCTGCCCGTCGCGAATGCAGCGGGACAACTCGCGCTGACGCTGATCAACCTCGGCAGCGGCAACCTGATCAATCTCGAGCTGTCGGCGCTCGAAGCGGACAACCGCGGCAAGGTCGTGTCGAGCCCGCGTGTGATCACCGGCGACAATCAGAAGGCGCACATCGAGCAAGGCACGGAGGTTCCGTACGTGACGCCGGGCAGCGCGAACTCGCCCGCGACGGTGTCCTTCAAGAAGGCCGTGCTCGCGCTCGACGTGACGCCGCAGATCACGCCCGACGGTCGCGTCATCATGCAAGTGGAGATCCGCAAGGATTCCGTTGGCGAGCTCGTCAACGTGCAGGGCGGCGGCCAGGTGCCGGCGATCGATACGAAGAACGTCCTGACGCAGATCGCCGTCAACAATGGTGACACCGCCGTGATCGGCGGCATCTACGAAGAGGTCATTCGCAACGACACGACCAAGGTGCCCTTCCTGGGCGACGTTCCGGTGATGGGCTACCTGTTCAAGACCACCGGACGCTCGAGCCAGAAGACGGAACTGCTGATCTTCCTCACGCCCCGCGTCGTCCGCGATACGGTGACGTCGGTCCGGTAAGCGGCGCGTCGCCGAAGCACTCGAAGCGTTCCACTACAATGCCCCGGTGTCGTTGCACCGGGGCAATCTTTTTCTCGTCGGCCTGATGGGCGCGGGCAAGACCACGCTCGGACGCCAGCTCGCGCGTCGCCTCGACAAGCGTTTCGTCGACGCCGATCACGAGCTCGAGGCGAGACTCGGCGTCAGCATCCCGACGATTTTCGAGATCGAGGGCGAAGCCGGCTTTCGCGATCGCGAAGAGGCGTTGATCGGCGAGCTGACGCAGATGGTGGGTGTCGTCCTTGCGACGGGCGGCGGAGCGGTGCTGCGGCCGGCGAGTCGCGCACGGCTCAAAGAGAACGGCACGGTGCTGTATCTGCACGCGGAGCCGGAGACGCTGTGGCAGCGATTGCGCAACAGCCGGCACCGCCCGATGCTGCATGCGGCCGATCCGCGCAATCGGCTGGTCGAGCTCTACCAGCTTCGCGATCCGCTTTATCGCGAGGTCGCGAGCCACGTCATAGAGTCGGATCGCGACGCGGTCATCCGTTTCGTCCGCTGGCTCGATGCCGACCCTGCTGCTGCGCAGTGAACGACTCGCCGAAGCCGCGGGATGAGAGCAAGCCGCCGAGTACAGCGATGAAGACTTTGAGTGTCGGTCTGGCCGAGCGCGCGTATCCGATCCATATCGGAGGCGGATTGCTCGAGCGCGCGGCGGATCTCGTTTCCCTCGACGCAGGCGTTCGAACCGTCATCGTGACGAACGCCGTCGTTGCGGCGCATTACCTTGCCCCGCTGAAAACGAGCCTCCAACAACGTGGAGCGCAGGTCGATGTCGTGCTTTTGCCCGACGGCGAAGCGCACAAGACCTGGTCGACGCTCGACGACCTGCTGACTCGACTCCTCCAGCTTCGCGTGGAACGCTCGACGCTGCTGATTGCACTGGGCGGCGGCGTGATCGGGGACATCACCGGGTTCGCCGCCGCGATCTGCCAGCGCGGCATTCCGTTCGTGCAGGTTCCGACGACGCTGCTCGCGCAGGTCGATTCGTCCGTCGGCGGGAAGACCGGTGTGAATCACGCGCTCGGCAAGAACATGATCGGCGCCTTCTGGCAACCGCGTGCCGTGCTGATCGACACGAACTGTCTTTCGACGCTGCCGGAGCGCGAGCTTCGCGCAGGCATCGCCGAAGTCGTCAAGTATGGTGCGATACGAGACGCGGATTTCTTCGCATGGCTCGAGCGCGAAATGCCCGCGCTTCTCGCGAAGGACCCGACCGCGCTCGCGCATGCGATCCACCGGAGCTGTGCGATCAAGGCGGCAATCGTAGTCGCGGACGAGCGCGAAAGCGGCGAGCGTGCGCTGCTCAATTTCGGTCACACGTTCGGACACGCGATAGAGGCCGCGCAGGGCTACGGCGCGTGGCTGCACGGGGAAGCGGTCGCTGCGGGAATGGTATGTGCCGCGAAACTCTCCGAGCGCGCCTCGGGATTGGATCGTGACGAAGCGTCGAGGCTCGTGGCACTGATCGGGGCGGCCGGACTACCTGTTGCACCACCCAAGATGCCGGTGGAACGTTGGCTCGCGCTCATGGGACGCGACAAGAAAGTGGAGCGCGGTGGCCTGAGGTTCGTCCTGCTCGACGCGCTAGGACAAGCGGTGATGCGGCGTGACGTCACCGAATCGGATATCGAGCGAGCTGTAGGAACGTAAGCGAAAGATCCGGAGTCCGCAGTAATGTCTACGGGACAGACGCGTGTTCGTCTGCGTCAAAGACAACGGCGCCCGCGGGCGCCGTTGTCAGTGATGAACCTAGTCTATTGGCAGGTGATCGTCGCGCTCTTAAACTGACTTCCGGAGTTCACTGTAATGGTGAACTTGGCGCCTACTGTAGCTTCCGCCGTTTGTATCTTAACGTGCAATACGGTGCCGTCTACACTTGGCGGGGTATTGAGAATTGGCGACGAGATCGCGTTGAATGTTCCGGTACCGCCCGTCAGCAGGAAGTCGAAATTGTTTTCAACGCCCGCCTTGCACGGTTGCGATGGTGGTGTAATCGTTAGCGTTTCCGGCGGCGGTGCTGCCGTCCCGAGCGCATTCGTCACGGTCGGCGGAGTAGTGACTGTCCGCCCAGTGGCATCCGTAATGGTAAACGTGCCATTGACGACGCACGTGCCGTTCGTTGTAACCGTGAATCCGCCGCCGCTACGCTGAACGGGCGAGCCCCCGATAACGAGCGCTTGCGGAAAGTTCGTCGCAATTATGTACGGCGGCGTGCCCCCGAACACGTAAAAAGTCGCGCTCGCGCCATTTGCGCAGTGCGCTGTGTCTGGCCCCGTGAAGGTCGTAGTCCCGGTAGGTATGACGGTTAAAACGCCCGCGCCGTTCACGAACTGGGCAATCGTGAACTGCCCTACGACGCTGCTGCCGCCCGTTACGTCGGTCGCACGAATCGTTGCGATCTGCGTCGCGGCATTGACGGGCACCACGATGCGGGCGGTTGCGGTGCCGTTCTGATCGGTGGTCACGGTCAACGACTGGACCAACGGCTGTCCGGGCGCCGTGCTCGACAATGAGAATGCACCTTGCACGACATCGAAGCGCACATCGCGTCCGGCCAGCGGCGCGCCGGCGGCCCCAGTCACCTGGACCGTTGCAGATCCATCCTGACCCGAGCAGAGATCGGCGCCCGATGCTCCGCAGTTCGGATTGCCCGTGATCGTGATCGATGCGGGCAGGAGCAACGCAGGCTTCACCGTAAGGGCCGCGGAGGTCGCGGCAC
>Ga0105248_10007756_pt1 | contig 11782 bp, 6 predicted proteins | sample KBSS34metaG_FD_81524 | JGI IMG/M metagenome (GOLD analysis project Ga0105248, IMG submission 81524) | Switchgrass rhizosphere microbial communities from Kellogg Biological Station, Michigan, USA - KBS S3-4 metaG | ecosystem: Host-associated > Plants > Roots > Rhizosphere > Soil | place...
ACCGGCGCCCCGGTGCCGGCCGATCCGACGCTCGCGCGGATCGATCAGGAGATCGCGACGCTGTCGGGTGACACCAGCCCCGAGGTGGATGCCACCACCAGCTTCCGTGGCCGCTCCGGCGAGCCGGGGCTCGGCAAGGTCGACGAGATCGACGCGAAGGTGAGCGCGTCGACCACGGTCGACGGCGTCAAGCTGACGGCCTCCGTTGCGCCGGTGGTGCTGGATTCGGGATCGCTCTCGCCTTCTGCGGCAGCGCGCTTCGGCACCAACCCGACCGTCGAGGCGACCGCGCTGGCGGCGCTGAAGACGCCGGTGCTGGCGCCGGTGGCAGCGCAGCACGAGGCGGGCATCGCGCCCTCGGTCGCCATCGAGGTGGCCGGCCTGAAGGCGGACGTGGGCGCCACCCCGATCGACTTCCAGAGGCCCCATGTGCAGGCAGGCGCAAGCTGGACCCAGAAGATCGGCGATCATGTCAGCCTCACCATCGACGGTGAGCGCCGGCCGGTAACCGACAGCATCCTTTCCTATGCCGGCGCGACCGACCCCGTGACGGGAGAGAAATGGGGATCGGTGATGCGCTCGGGCGGGGGCGGCTCGATCGGCTATGACGACAATGGCAGCGGCGTCTACGCGGACGGACATTATCGCCGCTACGATGGCGTGAACGTGCTCACCAACCACGCGATCGAAACCAATGCCGGCGGCTATATGCGCGTCTACCACAGCGATACGGTGAACCTGACGCTGGGCGCGAACGTGAATTACCAGGCCTATGCGAACAACCAGAACTTCTTCACGCTGGGCCATGGCGGCTATTTCAGCCCGCAAAGCTTCGTGAGCGTCGCCTTCCCGATCCATTTCCATGCCAATCCGGAGAAATGGGAGCTCGATGCGAACATCGCGCCCGGCTTCCACAGCTATCGGGAGAGCGGCGCCCCCATCTATCCGACGATGGCGCAGGCCCAGGCGGAGCTGGAGGCGTTGCAGGTGATCAACGGCAATATCCTCGCCAATTATGCGGGCCTCAGCAAAAGCGGCTTCGGCCTCGCCGGCACCGTGAGCGCCTATTACCGGCTGGGCCCGGGCACGCGGATCGGCGGCGAGGTCCGTTACAACAATGTGGGTGTGTACAACGAATTCCAGACGCTGCTGGGTATCCGGCAGACGCTGGGCACGGGGGGCTGATGAGCAATCACGCAGACAGGACGGGCCTGTGGCTCGGCGACCATTCCGATCTCCTGCTGGAGCTTCTCTTCGAGGAGATGCGCGCGCAGGCGAGCGGCGAGGAGCAGCGTGCCTTCTTCGGGCAGATCGGGCGCCGGCTGGCGGCCATCTTCCCGCTGGAGGCGCATGGTGACGTGGCCATGCTGGAGCGGGACGCCAACGAACTTTTCCGGCGGCTCGGCCTCGGCAGCGCCCGCATCGCGGTGACGGAAGGCGGGCTGCGCATCAGCCATGATCCGGGGGCGGCGAGCGGGGCGACCCCCTGGGCCGCCGCCATGCCCGCCATATTGGAGGGCGTCTATGATGCGTGGTTCCGCGCGCTCGGCAGCGGGCCGCGGCTGATGACGACCGTGCTGGGCCAGCAGGGCCGGATCGTGGAACTGCGCCATGGATTGTGATCGGCGCGCGCTGCTGTCTGCGCTTCTGGCCGCCATGTGGGTGCCCGGCTGCGCGCGTGGCGCGATCCCGGCCGGGGGATGGGAGGCCTTTGCCGCCAATTTCCTCCAGCCCGATGGCCGCATCGTCGATACCGGCAACGGGCAGGTGAGCCACAGCGAGGGGCAGGGCTATGGCCTGATCCTCGCCGAGGCAGCCGGGGACCGATCCGCCTTCGAGCGCATCTGGCGCTGGACGGACGAGGTGCTGTCCCGCCGGGACGTGCGGCTGTTCTCGTGGCGCTACGATCCCACCGCCGCCCAGCCCGTCGGCGATCCCAACAATGCGGCGGACGGCGATCTGTTGATCGCCTGGGGGCTGCTGCGCGCGGCCCGACGCTGGGGGAATGCCGGCTATGCGGAACAGTCCGCGGCGATCCGCGCGGCCGTGTTGAGCCGGCTGGTCGGCCGGGTGGGGCCGCGGCTGGTGCTGCTGCCCGGGCTGGAAGGCTTCGTCCAGCCGGGCCATGTCACGCTCAACCCCGCCATCTATGTGTGGCCCGCGCTCCATGCCTTTGCCGCAGCCGAGGGCGGGCAGGCGTGGCTGCCGATGATCCGCGACGGGGAGAAGCTGATCGCCGACGCCCGCTTCGGCCCGGCATCGCTGCCGACCGACTGGGTGGATGTGCTGACGGACGGCACGGTGCGGCCCGCCGTCGGCAAGCCGGCCTATTTCGGCTTCGATGCCATCCGCGTGCCGCTCTATCTCGCCTGGGCGGGGCGCCGTGCCGCCCTGCAACCCTTCTCGGCCTTCTGGAGCAGCTATGTGTCGCGGGGGCGGCCCATCCCCGCGTGGGTGGACGTGACCGATGGCGCCGTCGCGCCCTATGCCCTGTCGGACGGCGGGATGGCGGTGGTGGATGTCACCCTGGGGCATCATCCGCGCATCGCGTCGGGCGATTATTATTCCACCGCGCTGGGGGCGCTCGCCCGGCTGGCATAACGGAGGGAGGCCTTGCCGCCGGGGGCGATCCCCGGCAATCCGCAGCGCGACGGCGATGATCCGCCGGCGCAGGAGGAATGAGGCGGATGGCCAACCGGCAGAGCTTTGACGTGCTGATCGTCGGCGCAGGGCATGGCGGCGCGCAGGCGGCGCTGGCGCTCAGGCAGCGCAAGTTCGGGGGGCGCATCGCGATCGTCGGCGAGGAGCCGGAAATCCCCTATGAACGGCCGCCGCTCAGCAAGGATTATCTGGCCGGGGAGAAGCCGTTCGAGCGTATCCTGATCCGCCAGCCCGCCTTCTGGGAGGAACGCGACATCGCGATGCTGACGGGGCGGCGTGTCGTCTCGGTCGATCCGGTGGCGCATGAGGTTGCCTGCGCGGATGGCGGGATCATCGGCTATGGCCGGATGATCTGGGCGGCGGGCGGCCATCCCCGGCGGCTGCCGTGCGAGGGGCACGATCTGGCCGGCGTCCACTCGGTCCGCACCCGCGCCGATGTGGACCGGCTGAAGACCGAACTCGCCTCCACCCGCCGCGTCGCGGTGATCGGCGGCGGCTATATCGGGCTGGAGGCGGCGGCCGTACTCACCAAGCTGGGCAAGGCGGTGACGGTGCTGGAGGCGCAGGGCCGGGTGCTGGCGCGCGTGGCGGGCGAGGCGCTTTCCCGCTTCTACGAGGCGGAGCATCGCGCGCACGGCGTGGACGTGCGGCTGGGCGTGACGGTGGAGCGGCTGGAGGGGCAGGACGGCCGCATCACGGGCGTGCGGCTGGCGGGGGGAGAGCTGGTTCCGGCGGAGATGGCGATCGTCGGCATCGGCATCGTCCCGGCCGTCGAGCCGCTCCTGGCGGCCCGCGCGGAGGGCGGCGACGGCGTCTCGGTGGACCGGCACGGGCGCACCTCCCTGCCCGATATCTTCGCGGTGGGAGACTGCGCGCGCCACGCCAATCCCTTTGCGGAGGATCTGCCGATCCGGCTGGAATCGGTGCAGAACGCCAACGACATGGCCACCACCGTCGCCAAGGCGATCACGGGCGAGCCCGAGGCCTATCATGCGGTGCCGTGGTTCTGGTCCAACCAATATGATCTCCGCCTGCAGACCGTGGGCCTTTCGACGGGGCATGATGCCGAGGTGCTGCGCGGCGATCCGGCGGGGCGCAGCTTCTCGATCGTCTATCTGAAGCAGGGGCGCGTGGTGGCGCTCGATTGCGTCAACGCCACGCGCGATTATGCGCAGGGGCGGCCGCTGGTGGCCGGCGGCATCGCGGCCGATCCGGCGAAGCTGGCCGATCCGGCCATCCCCCTGAAGGAACTGGCGAACCCGGCCGCAGAATAAAAAAGCGGCGCCACGGGTGTGGCGCCGCCGAGGTAGGGGAGCTCGCTGGCATAAGCTCCCCACCAGGCCGGAAGCGTCAGAACGAAGCTCTGATGCCCATCAGGAATTCGCGGCCCGGATAGTAGACGCTGTAGGTGGCGTTCTGGAAACCGAAGAGCGTCTTGATCGGCGCGTTGGTGATGTTCAGCATGTCGAACGTCACCCGGAAGGCGTTGTTCATGTAGGGCAGCTGATAGCCCGTCGAGAGATCGAGCTGGCCGCGCGCGGCGTTGACAAGCGCCGCGCCGATGATGCCGTTCTGCGGCGCGCTCGCGGCGATCGACTGGCCGTTCCAGACATAGTTGAGGCTGATCGACACGCGGTGCGCTTCGTAGAAGCCCTGCAGGTTGTAGCTCCACGGCGCGATGCCCGGCGCTGGTATGCCTGAGCCCGAGCTCTGGTGCAGGTAGGTCGCGTTGGCGCGTAGGCCGAGACCCTTCACCACGAAGTCGAGCGGCTGCACAAACGTCATTTCGGCACCGCGGATCAGCAGTTTGCTGTCGTTGATCGGCGCGGTGAGCTGGATCGGCAGATCGCCCATCGCGATGCCGGTGATCGCAGCACGGTTGAGGAGTGCTTGCTGCTGCGTGACCGTGAGCGACGAGAACGGCACATCCAGCGACGAGAAAGGCACGTTCTTGGTGATGTTCAACGTGTAGCCGTTGATGTTCTTCTGGAAGAGGTCGACGCCGATATAGCCGATGCCGCCCGTGTAATATTCGCCGCCGAAGTCGATGTTGGTCGACGTGTAGGGCTTCAGGTGCGAGTTGCCGGCGGAGGCGACCTGCGCGCTCGGATCGGAGAAGGTAAGGCCCGGCAGCAGCAGGCCGGCATCGGCGCGCGTGATCGTGCGCGAGACTGCGGCACGCAGCTTCAGGTGATCCGTGGCGTCATAGGCGACGTTGAACGACGGCAGGAAGCCGTCATAGCTCGTCGAGTTGAGGATCGAGACGGAGCCGTTCGAGACTTGGACCGGGCTCGACACCATCTGGTCGGTGTGGAAATAGCGCACGCCCGCGTTGAAGGTCAGATCGCGACCGAAGAGCTCGGTGGTGGCGTTGCCCTCAATGTAGGTGCCGACAGTCCGCTCGTCGATATTGCCGACGCCGCCGCCCGTCACCGCGCCGAACGCCTGCGGCGCGCTGTTCAGGAAGGCCAGATAGTTGGTCGCCTTCTCCAGGGCCGGCAGATTGTCCATGATAAACTTAGAATAGCCGAACGGGCTGCTCGAAAGATGGCCGAAATTGTTGATATTCGACGGCATCAGGAACTGCGGGAGCTGCGCGTTCGTGACCGATCCGGTGGTGCCGGCGCAGGTCGGGCCGCACACCGCGTTCTGGTAGGCCACGCTGTTGTCGAACGCCTCGATGTCGCGCGAGGCCTGATCGTAGGCGACGCCGACCTTGATGTTCAGTGTCTTCTCGCCATAGGTCGTATCGACATGGGCGCCCTTGGTGGTGGTGACGCGCCGCACCGCCGATACGTTCGCGCGATACCATTCCCAACCGAGATTGGGGTTGTTGACGTTCACGTTCGGGATGATCTGGGGCTGGTTGCCGCCATTGTTCTGCAGGGTGACCGACACACCGGACTGCGGCGTGGTCTGGAAGTCGAACTGCGGCTGCTCGCGGAAGAAGGTGCTGTGGCTGTAGTTCACCTGCGCGTCGACTGTGAGGAGGTCGGTCGGCTTCCACGTCATGTTCGGGTTGACGTTCAGGAACTTCGTCGTCTGGTTGAAGACATCGTTCTCGAGGAACAGGCTCGAATTCTGGAAGGTGCCAGAGGTGACGACGCCATTCGGGGCGACCGTCACGTTGTAGGGCACCATGCCGCCCGTCGCGGTCGGGCCGGTGCCGGGGCCGGAGTTACGAACCTGCCAGTTCATGGCGTAGCGCAGGAAATCGCGCTTGGAGACGTCGTAGAGTGTGTCAATGGCGAAGTGCAGCGTGTCGCTCGGACGCCACTCAAGGGAAACCAGCCCCGAAAGGCGTGACCGCGTGCCGATCGTGGTCGTATCGCGCGCGAGGCGTGGCAGCAGCGCATTGTTGAGCGTGCTGAGCGGCAGGCCGGATGTCTGCGAGAGGTTGACCGGCTGGCCCGGCGTCAGGCCCGGAACATTGTTGGGCGCGGTGGTAGCGAAGGCGAAGGCGCCGGTGTTCGCATTGGTATAGCCGACCGTCTCGAAGCCATCGATGCGCTCCGGTGTCGAGTAGCCGGAGAAGCCCGCAAGTATGCCGAAATTGCCCCAGGTGTCGCTGGCGATGACGGCGCCGCGCGGCCCGAAGGCGCCGCTGCTGTCATGTCCGTCGGCCTGCCCAATAACGGTGAGGTGCGGGCCGGGCCGATCGAAGGGACGGGCGTTGCGCAGGTTGACGGTGCCGGCGATGCCGCCCTCCAGCGTGGAGGCGACCGGCGTCTTCAACACGTCGAGGCGGGTGAAAAGCTCGGAGGGGAAGAGATCGAGATCGACCTCGCGGTTGGTGCTGCCGCCCAGCGTGCCGCCGTCGGACGCGACTTCGATATTGGCGCCGTTGAGCAGCACCTTGGTGAAGCTGGGGCCGAGGCCACGGATCGAGACCTGGATGCCTTGGCCGTCGATGTCGCGGTTGATGTTGACGCCGGGGATGCGGTTCAGCGTTTCGGCGAGATTGGTGGCCGGCAGCTTGCCGATATCCTCGGCGAAGATCGAGTCGCCGAACGCGACTGAGCTGCGCTTGGCGAGGGTAGCGCTCTGCAAGCTCTTGCGGATGCCGGTGACGATGATCGCGTCGGCGGGGGGCGTGTCCGTGCCGCCAGCGACGGTCGGCCCTGCGGCGGCGGGGGCCGCTACGGCCGGGGTTGCCGCCGGGGCGGTGCCGCCGGTGGTGGGCGTGGCGACGGCCGGCGTGGGCTGGACGACGACTGGGGCGTCTTGCGCGTGGGCTGCCGACCCGATGACGACGGCGCTCACCGCCGAAGCGGCCAGCAGGTTTGCGCGAACCGAACGCAACTTGAATACTGAAAGCACGAAGGCCTCCCCTAATGACGTCGTTTCATTACGACATGTTAATTTTGTACGACCTATGACCGCGCATCGCCGAGGCGGGCACGGAACATCGTTCATTATGAAGCTATGTTAGCGCTCTCTTTTTATCGAAACAACGAGAAAACGAACGATCTGACTGAAACGTGATATCCACACGTCGCATATCTCTGATGAAAATAACTCATACAAACAGGCGACGCCTGCCGATGCGGAGAGGGTGAAAATCCTTTCAGAAGGAGGCCATCCACAGAGCCGGCCAAGAGGAGACGTCTTCGCGAGAGGGCGAGGGGGTGCCCGCCGCTGCCGGCGAAGGCGCGCGCAATTCCCTGACAAGATGATCCGGGCGATGTGGCGGCCCTGACATGCGGTGCGCCGGCGGAAATTTTGTCTCCCCGCGCGGTGCGGCATCGGCGGCCGGGCGGCGACTCAGAGATGTACCGGATACGCCGGCGATGGCGGACCTTGATGGAAAACGGCCCGGCAGGCCGCGCGAACGCCGGCCTGCCGGGTAATATCCGCTCTCAGCCGTGTGCGCTTTCGCGGCTCACGATCTTCAGCGCGGCAACCAGCCGGTCCACATCGTCTTCGCTTGTGAAGACGCCCGGCGTCACCCGCACGCACGATCCGCTGGCGATGCCGTCGCGCTGGACGGTGAAGATGCGGAAGCGGTCGAGCAGTTCGGCGGCCAGCGCCTTGTTCTGCGCCACGCTCGTCCGCCCGCGCAGGCGGAAGGAGGTGATCGCGCAGGTGAGGCGCGGATCGGTGGGGGTGAGGATTTCGATCTGCGGATCGTTGCGGAACGCCTCCGCCCAGCGATCGCGCAGGTGGCGCAGCCGCGCTTCCTTCGCCTTGATGCCGATGCCCTCGTGGAAATCGAACGCATCCTCCACCGCGAGGAAGCCGGCGAAGTTGGACGTGCCGGTGTGGACGCGCCGGTTGATGCCGTCCGGCCCTTCCTCGCCTTCCTCGCCGATATTCACGTCGATCGCGTCGAGCCGCGATTTGCGGACGTACATGATGCCGACGCCCAGCGGCGCCCCCATCCATTTCTGGCAGGTGAGCCCCACGAAATCGACGCCCAGCGCGCCCACCTCGAAATCGAGCTGGCCCCAGGCATGGGCGGAATCGAGGATCACGTCCACGCCGTGCGCCTTGGCGAGTGCTGCGATCTCCTTCACCGGCATGACGAGCCCGGTGCGGTGCCCGACATGGGTGAGCAGCATCAGCCGCACCTTGGGGTGGGCCTCCAGCGCGCGGGCATAGGCATCGATGATGCCCTGATAGGTCGCGGGCTCCGGCATCGCGAAGGTGACGAGCTCGACGCCGCGATGCTTCGCCAGCCAGCGGAAGCCGGCCTGCGTGCTGTCATAATCGAGATCATTATAGAGAATCTGGTCGCCCGGCCGCAGCCGGTTGTAGCCGCCGATCAGCGTCTCGAGCGATTCCGTGGCGCCGCGCGTGAAGACGATCTCGTCCGTGTCGACGCCCATGATCTTCGCGGCACGATCCCGTATCCGCACGAAATCCGCCCCGGCGCCCCGGCGCGAGTAGAAGGAGGTGGCGGTGTTCACCATCTCGATCTTGCGCGCATAGGCCTGCACCACCGGGCGGGCCATCGCGCCCCAATTGCCGTTCTCCAGCTGAACGATATCCGGCGGCAGATCGTACTGGGCGGCGATGCCGCGCCAATAGGCCCGGTCGTCCACGGCGGCGCCACCGGCCGGCGGCTGTGGCATGGGCGGTGCCAGCGGCATGGGGGCCGGGGCAGCCGCTGTGGCTGCCCCCGCTTCCCCGGCCGCCACCCATGCGGTGGCCGCCACGCCCGCGCCGATCAACGCCCTGCGGCTGAGCTTGTCCATGCTGCCGCTCCTCAGAACTTGAAGTCGATGCGGGCGTAATAATTGCCGCCATTCGTGTCGTAGGGCGAGTTGCGGGAATAGAGCAGGCCGCGGTTCGCCTGGTTGGTCGCCTTGTCCGGATAGGTGTTGAAGAGGTTCTCCGCACCGATCTTGAACGTCACCTGGCTGTTGACCTTGTAGGCGACGGACATGTCGAAGAAGGTGATCCCGCCGAACTTCTGGAAGATGTTGCCGACGGCATTGCCGCTCGAGTCCGTCCACGAGCCGTAATAGCGCATCCGGCCCATCAGTGAGAATTTGCCCACATCGTAGGTGACGGTGCCCGAGGCGTTGTTGTTCGGGATCGCCTTTTCGAAGATGACCTTCTGCATCTGGTCGGAGGCGGCGGCGAGCGAACCCGACGTCACCGTCGTCTTCGTGTAGCTGTAGGCGCCCGTCGCGGTCAGGCGGCCCGGCCCGAGCACGCGGGTGTAGGAGATCACCGCATCGACGCCGCGGGTGCGGGTGTTGAAATCGTTGGTGAAGAAGTTGACGTTGGTGAAGTCGGCGGCGTCCGCCACGCCCTCCGCGACGAGCTGCTGCTGGATCGCGGGGGTGAGCGTGAAGGTCTGCGAGATGCTGAAGCGCTTGTCGACGTTGATCTGATAGGCATCGACCGAGCCGCTGAGCCCGGAATTATTATGCCATACGAAACCGCCGGAGAGCGTCTTCGAAAGCTCGGGCGTCAGCGGCTTGGCGCCGAACGCCTGCGCCACCGGGTTGAGCGGGGAGAGGCGGCCCGTGGTGAACAGCTGCAGCGTGGTGGTGTCGAGGCTCTGGCTGACGCTCGTCGAGCTGAGCTGGCCGGGCGTCGGCGCCTTGAAGCCGGTGGAGTAGGAGCCGCGGATCGCGAGCCCCGACGTCACCTCGTAACGGCTGGCGAACTTGTAGGTGAAGGAGTTGCCGAACGTATCGTAATTCTCGTCACGCAGCGCGGCCTCCACGCTCCAGCGCGAGGTGAGCGGCACGGTGATGTCGAGATAGCCGGCATAGTCCGTCTCACTGAACGTACCCGCCTGCTGCGGGCCGAAGCCGGGGAAGCCGTTTGCCTCCGCCGCAAGGCCAAACTGGGCACCCGGCCCGACCGCGAAGGAGGCAGGCTGGCCTTCCGTCACCTGATAGGTCTGCTGGCGCCGCTCGGCACCGAAGGCGATGTTGATGGGGTTATCCAGCATCGTGACCGGCAGCTTGTACACGCCGTCGAAATTGAGGTTGAACTCGCGCTGGATCTGGCGGCCGAGATAGAAGTTGAACGGGCTGTCCGGCCCGAGCGAGGCGTTGATCGAGTGATCGAGGAAGAACGCCGTCGAGTTGATGCCGAACGAGGAGCTGACATCCCAGCTGAAACGGTCGGTGCCGGTGCTGCGGATACCGCCGACGATCTGCCCGTCATCGGCATGGATGCCTTCTTCCGGCGTGAAGCCGGCCGGGGAGATGTTGTTCAGGTTGAAGCCGGGGAAGATCGGCACGGTCTTGTAGATATTGGCGTTGGTGGAAGGGTTGCGCCAATTGATGTCGGCAATGCCGTAGCTGTGGCCGAATGTGCCGAAGGTGTAGAGCTCGACATTGTCGCTGATCGGCTCGGCGGCATCGAGCGCGAACTTCAGCGCCTTGGTTTCCGGGTTGCCCCAGTTCTGCACGGGGTTGGGCACGGCGATGTTCGGATTGGCCGCCTGGAAGGCGATCGCATCCGGCCGCTGGATCGAGCGCGAGGTGGAGCCCGCCGACGCATATTCCGAGGTGAGCACGAGATGCCCGCCGTTCGGCAGCGCGAAGCCGGCGCGGGCGCCGATCTGCCCCGAGGTGCCGTCGCCGGCATAATATTGCGAGCCCTGCGCATAAGCGGAGAAGCCCGGCGTCGTATCGAGGATGACGTTGATGACGCCCGCGATCGCATCCGAACCATATTGGGCGGACGCGCCGTCGCGCAGCACCTCGACATGGCCGATGTCCATGGTGGGGATCTGCGCGAGATCGGACGCCTGCGAGCCGTTGCTCTGCAGGAAGGAGGAGAGGTGGAAGCGCTTGCCGTTAACCAGCAGCAGCGTCATGTCCGGCGTCAGGCCGTCGAGCGCTGCCGGGCGGATGAATTCGGGGCCGTCCGCCGCCGGCAGATATTTCACGTTGAAGCTGGGCACCAGCGCGGCCAGCGCCTGATCGAGATTGCTGCTGACGCGCGACTGGATCGTCTTGCCGGAGAAAACGTCGACCGGAGAAAGCGCGCTGAACTGGGTCTGTGCCGTCTGGCGGGTGCCGGTGACGATGATCGTATCGTCCGCGGGGCTGTTCGCGTTGGCGGGGAGGGGCGCCGTCTTCACATTGGAAGAGGCCGTATTCTGCGTCTGCGAAGCCTGAACCTGCGAGTCCTGGGCCTGCGCATAGGCCGGATCTGCCAAGGCAATAAGGGAGGCAGCCCCGGCCAGACTGGCCAGGGTTACGGTACGACGATACGACATGGAGAACCCCTACAGCTTTTGCTTGCAAGGCGCATCGCAGCACTCGGTGACAACAGTGTTACGGTTATCTGACCGTCTTAATGTCATACGAATTTTTGGGGATGGGGGTATTTTTGCTGCACATGATCGCTGCTGTTCGCGGGGTGGACGGAGGCGGGTGGGATTCCAGCCGGGTCGGGGTGCTGCGTTGCAAAATGGCTTTGGCGTTTCCGGCGGGATGGCGATTGAAGGCCGGCGGCGACCAGCACCCTCGTCATCCCTGCGGACGCGGGGATCCATAAGCACTGCGTTGAGGGGCGGAATGCAGCGGTGTGCGCCATAACGCCGGGACGCGCATCCCGATGTCATGCTGAGAGGATGGGTTCGTCCTCGCCTTCCACGCCGCGCGAATGGATCTCCGCGTCCGCGGGGATGACGAAGAGGGGAGGG
>Ga0105248_10007759_pt1 | contig 11781 bp, 10 predicted proteins | sample KBSS34metaG_FD_81524 | JGI IMG/M metagenome (GOLD analysis project Ga0105248, IMG submission 81524) | Switchgrass rhizosphere microbial communities from Kellogg Biological Station, Michigan, USA - KBS S3-4 metaG | ecosystem: Host-associated > Plants > Roots > Rhizosphere > Soil | place...
TGCACGTCCGTCAGCCATTCGATATAAATGGTGCGCTTTAATTGTGGGCACAATGTTGAAAAATTTTTCTGTTGCAGGCATGTGGTAATTAGCAACGAAGCTTGCTAGCTGTCTGGTCGTTGGCCAGAAATTGCTATCAGCTAAATGCTGAGAGCAGTACCAAGTTTCAGCAATTTCGCTTTGAGGTGGAGCCGTAATGGCGCGCTTTCGCCAATAACTGTGAGCGCGGCTTTCTCATAGTCTCCTCGATCAATAAATCGCAGTCCATTGGCAATAGCAACCAGGGCTCCGGATTCTCTCACGGGATATTTCTCAATTATCGCTTGAAGATCGTTTGCCTGAAGGTAGCTTTTGATCTTGCCCAACTCACTGGCGTAAGTGGATTGAATTGTGATGTTCACATTATTGCTGCCTCCGGCAATGAGGTCATCCTTTTGTGGCAGTTGGCTAAGAATTGCATCGCGAATATGCCGTTCTGCTACTTTGGCGGCCAAATTTTCAGTTGCCGTTGTTATTCCAAGAGCTTTGAGGGCGGCAATCTTTGCCCTGTCCAGTACTAGCGTCTCTTGAGTCCGCAAGGCTTTTGCTTGCTTAGCTGCCAGTGCTTTTTGCACTTCGACGTCATAGTATAAAGACTCGACTGCGAAACAGCTTAGTGGATAAATATGCTGCGCTTCATGCTCCGCGATCTGAGCAGCTGACATACCGTCGTTATCAATCAGACCGAAGGCAAGAACATGATGAAGCTCTGTCACGGCTCTTAGGCCTTTGACAGCTCTCACAACCTCCTTGCACCCCTCTTTAGCCGCAAGAGAGACTTCCGGAAAAAGAAGCGAGTATAAAGGTGCATCCAAGCTCGTGGACGTACCCTCAATGAAGAGTATTTTTCTTCTGGAGCCGAGCACATCAAGTTTCAAATCTTCGGGAATTCATTAGTATCAGGCAAAAGGTCGAGATCCCATGTTCTAGCTTCTTGATTTTGCCAGATGCACTTGCGGACAAATACAATGGAGGCATCTTTTGTAGCGGCTGGTAGGCCGAGTTCATGCGTACTTATAACGAAACCACAATCCGGTCGCTCGCGAATCAAACTTTGCAACAGCGGTATTACGATTGAAGGATGGAGGTGAAGCTCCGGTTCGTCAACGACGAAGATTGATTGCGGCTTGGCAGTTAAGACTTCCGAAGCAAACAAAAGCGCTGCTCGCTCTCCGTCAGACGTTTTGGCGTAACTGTAGATGTTACCCTCTTGTTCAGCTTTTGCTTCGCCATCCGTGAATTGGATCCGGATTGGCAAATTGGCTTGCTCAAGCAAGCTGTTCAGACGTTCAAATGGAGAGGTGCTTGAAAGCAGACGCAAAATTGCCGTAGAGGTAGCTCCTTCCTCTTTAATTTGCCGTACTGCATCGGCGCCATATTGGATTTCGCTGTTCTGCAAGTCGAATATTGCTTTCTCATTGCGGCTGGTTCCCATAAGTGGTTTCCAGCGAGTGTCAACATTGCGGTCATTTCCGATTAGGTTGGTAGTTAAATGTTTCCTGGAGGCAGCCGTCAAAGACAGACCTTCGTTGTCAAAATGCAAAGATCGGGACCCAGGCAGATAGATAGACTGCCCAGAAGTTTGGGCATTGATGGTATGCATTAAGGCAGATTTGCCGGTGCCATTTCGACCTAACACATACACAGGTCTGCCGGCAAAAATATCCACAGAAATGGACGGCCCAGACGAGGGTAACTGTATGGACCTTAGAGCTGGTTCGGACTGATTGCTGCTCGTCATTGGTTCCTCTTCAATCGGAGTGAAGGTAACAAGTATAGGTTAGTCATCTCAAAATTCAAGAAAAGGAAGATTCTGCGCGACTAAGTATTCAAAGCGAAACGTTACGTTGTCTGTCTCTTCGTTGATTCAGCTCATCAGGAGCGTTGAGATCATCAATCCTCGACTATCGCCCAATTGCCCTTGTCGTCGTAGGCCTCCGGTTTGTCCCAGTTTGGATAGTCGATCTGCATGAGGAACTGATCGATGTTGTCGCCTATGACGTAAACTTGAGCACCGATGTTGAGTACATTGGGATTCTCGTTTGTTATTACTTCCAGTTCGTCAGTTGCTCTGCGAGCGGTCTTTAGCATGCGGCAGAGTTCAAAAAGAGCGTCTTTCGAGATTGTCTCTTTGGTTGGTGTGTTCATTTGTTGTTCTCTCCAATGGTCGCTGTAAATTGGATCCGGGATTGTCATCGATGAGGACCACAAAGTCAAATGTATAAAGCCCAATGTGTTGACTGATGAACCCGAGCGCTTGGGTCTGTTACTAACTGCCATTTTCAACCGGTCTTGCTCATTTGACGAGATAAAGATGGCGGTCTGTTTTAGACGTTGCTCGTGATCTCTTTATAGCCGCGGCGTGCTGGGTCAGTAATATCTATAGAGTTAAATTGTGTATTCCGCTGATGGTAATCCGCTAATTCCCGGCCACGGTTGGGTGGCCGGGACTTGTCGGATTAGGTGGCCGAAACTTATCGGTGCGAACAATTGAGTGTTGCGGAGGAGGGTTGGCCATTTCTTCAAATGTTTATTGATCTTAAAATGCCACCATTTTCAGTGGCAAATGAATTTCTTGGATTGCGATTAACTGATAAAACTCTGACCATGCGCGAGTTGGTCGAATCTTTGATCATGCTAAATAGCAGAGCGCTTGCACCGCAGCGTGAGTCCGAAGAGGAAATCTGGCACCGTCTGGTCAGGGTGTTTGTACGCCAATTGAATGTCATCCTGGATGAGGTCAGACCAGATGCATCCATTACACGAGATCTTGGCTGCGACTAATCATACAGAGTCAGGAAGTCTCAGATTGGCAGTATGAAGTTGCGCGATCTCAAGAGGGAGACTAGCCAAGAAGAATGGGGTAAACTGCATCCGATCGAAAATAGCTGTGAGGCACCAGTATCAAGGCCTGCTTTTTGGAGACTTCAGTGTTTTGCCTTAGCTGAAGTTTGGCCCGGCAAACAATAGGTACAAATCATCAGGTATGAGCAATGACGAAGGATGGCGAGAACGCGAAGACAATCGAATGGTTGCTGGAAGACTTGGCCGAGGTTGAAAAAACTTTCGACAATCTACTCTCGAAAGCTCCAATAAACTATGATGCGTTGGATGCAGCCACACGCAGATTTCGCGAAGTAGCGCTAGATATTGTCGGTGACAACACGCTGAAAGCAGAAACCTACAAGAAATGGCAAGCTTATCCTGCGCTCGGACTTATAACCTCGGATACACCTGATTCTGCGTTTTACGACGCTTACCATCGCGGTGCAGAAACAACCATGGGAGAAATCGCTAGCCTGAAAAGCCAGCTATCAAAACGGCAGGCAAGAGTGGCGCCAAAAGAATCCTCTCCAGTCGATGAATTACAAACCGTTCTGCGAATCTGCGAGCGGCTGCCAATGTCAGCCAAGGCCCTTACCGACAGGCAACGAGATAAGCCGGACTATACAGTCGACGACGAGTACGATGTTCAAGATCTGCTTATGGCAGTTATGAAGGCCTATTTTAAGTACATCATTCAAGAAGATCCAATGAATAAGATAGGAAGCAGCTCCGGTCGCGCCGACTTTTCGATTGAGGAGCTTGGCATTGTGATCGAAGTCAAATTTGCCAGACGTGCGGGAGATCAAAAACGAATCGAAGAAGAATTTGCTGTCGATCAAAACCTCTACAGCACCTGGTCACACCTGAAACACTTTGTGTACGTCGTATACGGCGCCAATAAGTTAAAAGACCATGAGCTTCTGGAAAGACAAGCTGGACCGAAGAGTTTGAATGGACGCGATTTTCTAGCGCATGTCGTGTGCTGTTAAGCGGAAACTACTTGCTGAGCAACAGGCGGTGTCAAAATTACTGATCTAGATGGACAGTCAGAGAAGAGCCGGCTATTTAAGACTTGGAAGCAGGTGCTTTCGAGTGATTTCGACCCAGCCGCAGTGATTCATTTTAATCAGTTTTTCAATGCTTGGCTAATGTTTAATGCTATCTACGAGGATTCTCTGGATGGGCACACCGGAACGTGTAAAAGTCGAGTCATTTGCTGATCGGACCAAGTTCGGACAGATCCATGACAATTTATTGCTGACCTCATCAGAATATCGAGAAGCTGTCGCATTCTTTGTTCTTAGAAGACCTGAGCCACCAAGCTGGATAAGAATCACAGATGGCTGTGCCACTATTAGTATTTGGAATCTCGACCCGCAGTACAAAAGCCGTCCAGAGAAGCAAGGGCACTGCGCCGCTCAGGAAGACCTCAAAGGATTGCTGGGATGCTTATATCTTATTAGGTGCCATCTATTTCATGGTGACAAGCAACTTGAAAGCACTTTAGATGAGGCCGTTCTGCAAGCGGGGTTCTACCTGCTTTCATCACTGCTTTTGGCATATGATTTAGACGAAACAGCAAACATCAGGAAGACTCGTATTCTTCCACAAGGAGAGCCTGTTCATGAGCTGTCCTTGGCCTAAATCCAGTTTTCCCGGATTGCGCGTGCCCGATCTAGTCGATTGAGTCTCCAGTCAATTCGCATTGCTTTGCCAGGCCATTGCAATCGAAAACTACCATCAGCATGTACTGATATTTCATTGGTACTGGCGAGATTTTGGAGTATGGCAGATCGATTATGCAATCGTCATTAGCAGAACTTGAAACCTTGGGTTGCCTGACCACTGGTGTGTTGGCCGAACTCAGCGAGATCCGCCTTTAACTCTGATATACTCGGCAATCCAGTTTCCCCGAAGTGAGGGGTCCTACCTTGAAACATGCCTGCCAATTCGTTCGTGTTGCCTTTGCTTGCCTATTAATCATGGGAGGTTCTTTGATGACTGAGAGTGCTTACGCCGCACCGGCGGCTACGAATGCGAGTGTTTATCAAACCGCCGCTAAGAGCATCGTGTTTTTAATGGCTGAGGTCCAAACCGATAAAGGCCCTGATTTTGCAGCTATCGGGACGGGCTTTTTTGTCGGCTTGCGCGAGGCCGACCGAGACTTTAACTATTCCTTTATCGTAACGAATCGGCATAATTTGCTGGAGGATCCGAAGCGCGAGGACTTGAAAAAGGAATTGATTTACAGGGTGAATAACCTCGACCAAGAAACTAGCTCCGTCAAAAGGTTTCCACTTCATTACGACGGGCCCAAGAAAAATGTCTTTCTAGGGGCGCCCAATGAGGACTTGGCTGTCATCAACTTTCCGCATGAGTCCGATATGCATATAAATGCATATGACTACACGTATCTTCTTCCGGCTTCAAAATACCAGGAATGTGATATTGGTTTTGGCACTGAGGTTTTCACCGTAGGCTTGCTTTTTAGTTACAAAGGCATCAAGGCAAATGCTCCACTCTTTAGGTACGGGCGAATAGCCATGATGCCGAGCGAAGAATGGTACGTACGAGAAAAAGGCAAGCCCCCGGAAAAAGCATTCCTTGCCGAATTCAACACGACCTACGGGGCGAGTGGCTCACCAGTTTTCTTGGTGCCGGGGCAATGGAGTGGCCGCCAGTACAAGATGTTCGAGCCCTACATAGTCGGTGTCGTCAAGGGAAAAATGCTGTCACCCGAGGATGTGAACGACACAGCAGGAAACAAGCTACAGGGCGTCGTGGGTTGGTCGCCCATCGGCCTTGCCTCTATCGAATACAGTCAACAGCTGCGCAATATCTTTGACGGCATAATAGGTCAGCTCGAAGGCCAAGGCATAAAAATAATCAAGACCCCTTAAGTGCTTATTGCCGGTAGCCGTTTATTGCAGGAGCGCGCATGACTGTTACAAAGAAAAAGAAACCAGAATATTGGTGGTGGTTCATGCCCATCTACGGACTTAGGGTCTTAGATGAAGATGTAGACTTTCATGCTCCTGTATTCCAGGATGTAACTCTTGTAAGCAAGGAGGCGCTCAAATGTCATCTGGAAAACTGCTCAGAATCGGACAGAACGCTTATTGAAGCCAATGCGGCAATTCTAGGCTTCGAGGACATAAATTCACTAGTCGGTATAAGGCGACTGCAAACAGAGCCACACAATAACGATTCATGGAAGACCTCGATCACGCCACTCCAGGATGCTTTCAGTGTATTTACCTTATGGTCTTTGAATCGAAGCAATCTTCGTTTCGGGTGCGGACCCTTTCATGAAGTTGGTCAAAGAATAAATTTCAATTTCGGAATTAATGAAACACTCACAGACGCCTCCGGCTCTGGCCGCTGGCATCAACCGGTTGCATTTGTGCCCAACGCAGCAAGTAGTAAACGTGTGCAAATCAAATCGGAATTGCTCAACGGTTCCCTCAAATCGCTTTGCGAGATTGTCCTGCTAAAGAAAGACGACATCCATCCTTCGTTGTTTGACGCGCTGAGGCTAGCAAGCAGGCGACTTGCAGTATCATCCTATGTTAGTGACAGACTGGGAGAGCTTGTCGCCGGCTTGTGGACCACGCTTGAAATTCTTTTGAGCACCGGCCATCCAACCGACGAGAACATAGTTGGAATGGCACCCGTCGTACTTACTTCCTTCAGCAAGACTGATATAAGAAACATCTGTAAATTGAGAAATGCCTGGGTCCATAGGGGCACGGAGCCATCGGAGGAGGACGCGCTAATGGCTCTAAGGATAGGTATCTACGCTATCGGTACATTTGCCGATCTAGTTTGTGCCGCTCCTCCGAAGACGCCCCATTCCCATTTGATTCAGTGGTTAGAACTTTCATCCTTTGTTACGAAGCAGCAGCCCGCAGGTGCTCTAGCAGCTCTTCACAAACACTTCAAAGGCAGAGACCCTTTACAGTAGCAACTCTGGTATTGCATTCACCGGCAATTAATTAGCGGGAGTTTTTGTCAGACGAATATAGACTTAATTACTGGCATCGACATCAGGCTTGGGCGGTTTGATTTTCGTCTTTTTCCGGTCCTTCTTTGGCTGGTCCCAAAACTTTTCATAGTCTCGTTTGCTTCCCTCTGGCCATAGAATGGGCATCCACTTATCCTGAGCCTATTTCGTAAAGTGCGCCCAACTCGGTCTTCATCAACATTGGCTGATCCAAAACTGCAACCTCTCTCTTACTCAAATTTTGGCGGGTACCAGCAAATAGCCATAACCTCGGCGCCAGTGGGTCTAATTATCGGGCTCGGACCATCGCTCACCAAAGAGAAAGACTTAACTTGCCGGGCATATTTTTTTGCTTCGTTCGATTCTTCAGACACCTGCTTCGTATCACAATCCCACACATGCGAACACCCAACCAAAGAGTCAAGCTCCACATAGCCATAGGCCAAGTAGACCTGCCAAACTGCGTGACTATTAATTTGGACGTTGCACAACAGAAGATGTTCGCCCTGGCAAATGCCCGGATATAGCTTCAGTCTGTGCTTGAGGCCAGATGTCCGATCTAGTATTCCGGGCTCCGGCGGGTGGCGTAGCACCACAGGGTCCTGGGTCGGCCGCTCTCCGTACCGAATAAACCTCCTAATAGTGTTGAAACGCTCCTCAAAGACATGACTTGGGAAGTTAACACGGGTGACAAAAGCCAGATAATTGAAAGCCGTCTTAGCCAACGCGCGTTTGTACAGATCTGTCATCTGGATTTCTAGCGCCACTTCCACGGTGAAAGGCTCGGTGGACTCAGACTCCAACTCAAAGCCGATTTTATTTGCGACCATAAAGGAATTGAGCCTTTGTAGTTGTTCTTTATCTTCGCCTATGAATTTAACCAGAGTCCCAGGCTTGGTGAGCTTCTTCCAGTCACCACCAATGAAAGCGTCAATGCTCATTTGGCCGGGCTCTTCCGCATCAGGTTCTAGATACAAAATCTGGGCTGGATAGTCTTTCTCGATTCTGCCATTCCGATGAACGACCGTTACCACTGCCTTGTTATCTATCGTACCGGGGCTGTGAGCACTAAAGCTAGTTACGTTGTTGTTCCTCTCGAACTCAAAAAGTTTCTCCTTTTTCTTCTGCCCAGCCACAAGACGGAGCAGCCCCTCGGGCCCCTTCCTCGTAATTTCGTCGTCAATTTGATCGTCCTTGAAAGACTGGTTACAGTCATGGCAAACACGATCTATGAGAGTCTGTCCCTGGCCCGCAAACCCTCTGACAAAAGCTTTATTGATTACGTGCTCGGCGGAAAAAAGACACCCCGTCTCGGCATTGCCTGTGTACGCCTTGGTTTCGAGGCAGTAAATGCATCGTCGCGTTTCGCCTGGTGGCACCCTTCCCATTACCTTCTGCACTCCCTATAACAATTTGGCTCCTTACAACATCATATAGAGCATCGCCGGGGCGTGCAATTAAAAGTTTTCACGAACAGACGAAGCCCATTTGGACCTGAAAAACCTAATCGTTATCCATCCTCGGCGGCTTTGGCAAGTCGAACCCGTACTCTCGATATCGTTCGAATAGATAAGGTATATCAGGTATTTTTCGAGATTTTGAAAGACTCGAACTACTTAGCTCGCCCAATCGTCTCCGGGCGTATTTTAGATTCTCCTGGTTTTCATTCAAAAACTTTGTTTGAATTTCTTGCTCTGGCAGGGCAAAACGGCGGTCCAGCGCGCCGATGCCAGGGTTGGCTAAACTAGCATCGATCTCAGCCAGCTTCTTTTGGCTGAAAGCAATATAACTGGTATAGCGTTTAATGTCCTCATTGGCCGCGCGCAAATCCTGCGCCGTCGGCTTAGAATCGTGCGGAGGGAGCACTGCAAAATTGTCGTGGTACCACCGGGCATCGGTGCTGCAATTATCTTGTCTCAATTGCGAAACTGGCCGTTCAAAGTCGCCAGGGTTTGCCGCGCGAAATTCATGATTGGTTTGCCCGACTCTGAAACCATTGCGAAGGAATGCACCGGTCATTGCCAATACATCAGAAACAGCGGTAGTCACAAGTAATATAAGGAAAAACAACGCACATAACAGCGATACCAACCTGCGCAGATCACTACTGTCTGATGACCTTCTTCTAAATGGATTGTGAAATTGGTGACCGTTACCGACCTCTTGGCCGAAACTATTCGAGGTAGCCCCGCTTGCAGTTGAGTTGTCAGAGTCTTTTTTGCGACTGGTCGAATCTGAAGATTGAAAGCCGCTAAAAGATTCACTACTTCGCCGATCTTTTGATCGAGCAGATTGAGCGGCGTCCGGCTCAGTTTGCGGAACCGCCTCTGGGGCACGCCTGCAATCACAGTTACCACTTTCCGTATGGCCGCCGTTGCGAAAATGATCTTGAAGAATATCTCTTGCACTATTTATCTTCTTAATTTCTCGCTCGGCAGTAGCTTTAGCCTCCTCTCCGCGAAACTTGTCTGGATGCCAGGACATCACAAGTCTTTTATAGCGTTGATTGATTAAAACCATAGACGTGCCGGGCGTAAGCTGAAGAATGGCATAAGATTTGTGCAACTCGTTCATTGGATCACCGACCTCCCTGTGCGGCGGACGCCAGCGGCAATTTCGGCAGGTCTGGAGGAGTCCGCATCTATTCCGACCTTTTGCCAGCTATTTGAAATATGATTTCCGACCGCTCCTGTAAGATTCAGAAGGCATATTACAGTTACAGCTATCAACCACCACGGAGGCGCCAAGCTAGCCGAGGCTTTTGGCTGATCGACTACCTCACCTGCTCCCAATTGGGTTTGGACATCGTTTAAAAATGCGTAGATGATCCGGTCACATGCATGCCAAGAGACGCCTTCTACGGTCGCTCTAAAGTCAAATTGAATGAGTGTATTGTCGTCCGGCTCCTCTTCCAACTGAACCTCAAGTTCCAAGAGTCTTTGCTTTCTTTCTTTTCGCATACTCGTGTGATGCGATGATGATAAGTCAATCCGCTGTTCTTCGTCGGTGAATCGCAGGCAGGCTGTTATCCGCCTTTGCAAAGTATCGGCCGATGACACATACCACTTGTCACCAAAGTTGAACGTGATGTCACTAAGAAGCTGTCGCACTTTTGCAAATGCATGCTTAACCGGCAGATTATAGCGGCGAACCGGTGGATGCAAAAATGCCGCGCGGGCAGCCATGCTTTTTGCATAGAATGGCCATGCCACCCAAACGCCTGCAACAATGCCGACATAGGTTGCGCTGTCAGTATTAATGTGCAAGTAGTGCGCAAGCACCGCATGGATTAGACTTGCGATAACAAATCCAAGGATTGTTCCTAATATCATTTTCTTTCCTCAATATTGGCCGGACTCAATCGCCAAAGTCAGGAGCGGATCTTTCGACTCGCCGCTGCGGCACAGGCAACTCTTCTTCTATCGGTGAATGAACTGGCGTGTCTTCTGAAATTTTCTCTGTTTCTTTCGTCGGCGATTGTTTCTCAGTGTCATCCGGCGGACTTAATTCACCTGATTGAGCTTTATCTGGCAAGTCCGAATCAGTATTACTCTGCTCAGTGGGCTTGGTATTCTGCGGGGACGGTTGAGCCGCTTTTGGCTCTCTGCCGGAGGCATCCTTGCTTGTTTTCGTCTGACTTCCCGATGATTCTTTCCCTCGGCTTTTTACAAAATCAGAGACGTAATGCTTTGGCCTAACCGGCGGGTCATACTTAAATGCATGGTCATATGCGGTGGGCTCGGTAAGAGGCAGACGGAGCGGCCTGGTATCAGCAGTGAAAACAATCACTTCTTTGTTCAGACCGATTAGTTCATCTGAAGTAATTAACTGCCGGCCCTGGACGAACTCATTCACCCGGCCGGAATCATTGACAGTCACTTCCTCAATAGTTGTACGGCCGATTGCCTCACTCAGTTCTCTTGCTTCTTTGAAGTTCTTCTGCTTGAAGTAAACCTGAGTCGCCGGTTGGTCCATGATTATTTGTGCTTCGCGGCGGCTGTAGACCTGTTCCAACTGGAAGTAGTTTTGAAATCCCAGTATTAGCCCGATCTTGTTTTTTCTGATGATTGATAGAGTTTCTCCAATGCCCGATATCTTTCCGAAGTTAGTGAATTCGTCAAGCAGCATCGTCACCGGATACTTCATCTCCTGCCTAATTTCGAGAATATGGTCCAGGAGAAAGTTCATCATGAGCGAGCCTATTAGTTTGCTATCTTTCGACCTATTGGGAACGGCCAGATAGAAAGTGAATAGCTTGCTTTTCATTTCGGCCATGTCAATATCAGTCTTTTCAGTCAGTGCCACCATCTGATCTGTCAGCCACGGATTTAGCTTTGTGATCAGACCGGAAAAGACCCCGTACTTGAAATTGGTTTCTCCTGATAAACTGCGCCACCCTTCAAATTCCATCTGAGCAACTTGCGACGGACTCCCCTTCATGGTTTTAGATACAGCATCAGGCCCTCGTAATAGCTGCCACCGAATAGCACCAAAATGACCCATCTCCGGATCGCTAGCAGCAGCATGCAAAATTAGCGGTATCAAAAGGAGCTTTTCTGACCTGTTCCAAGTTGGTTCGCTTTTAACTTCAGTACTCTCACCGTTCATAATTATTAGGTCTGCTAGCTTTTCCGCTCGGCTGACCTTTTCTTCAATCGGCGCCCATCGGACACTGTCAATCGGATTTATTCTGTTCGATGTCATATCAGAGGGATTAAAGCAATAAATTTCATGACCGGCCATTTTTCGCCAGCCGCTAGTCATGCTGTACAGTTCCCCGGCTTCATATCCTGGAGTAGCCTCGGTCACAATCATACTGGTCGCAATCCGCTCAACAAGCTGCGGGATGAAAAATCCGCGTGATTTGCCTACACCAGTTCGACCACACACGAGCGCGTGCGCATGGGTCCAAA
>Ga0105248_10007765_pt1 | contig 11773 bp, 9 predicted proteins | sample KBSS34metaG_FD_81524 | JGI IMG/M metagenome (GOLD analysis project Ga0105248, IMG submission 81524) | Switchgrass rhizosphere microbial communities from Kellogg Biological Station, Michigan, USA - KBS S3-4 metaG | ecosystem: Host-associated > Plants > Roots > Rhizosphere > Soil | place...
TCGCTCGTAGAGCGTGGGGTTGTCGGTCTTGCGCTGATCCCAGACGCCACCGGGAAACTCGATCGACCCCGGCGCGATCGCGTTGACGCGAATCCCCTGCCACGACAGCATCGCGGCCTGGCTGCCGGTATAGCTGTTCATCGCCGCCTTGACGGCGGCATAGGCAGGCGTTCGCGTCGACGGCCGGAACGCGGCGATCGACGAGATGTTGAGGATGCTCGCTCCGCCCGCGCCCGCAGATCGCTGCAGCCAGGGCAGCGCGGCACGCGAGCTGCGCACCATCGCGAGGACGTCGACCGAAAGTCCCGCCGCCCAGCCCTCCTCGTCGTCGCCCATGCCGAAGCCCGACGCGTTGTTGACGAGAACGTCGATGCCGCCCAGCGCCTCGGCCGCGGCCGGCACCCAGGCGGCGATCGACGCGGCGTCGGCGAGGTCGCACGTCATGGCGTGGACGCGCCGGCCGTGCGCCGCGACGTCGGCGCGAGCCGCGTCGAGTGCCGCCGCCCCACGCGCACAGAGGGCGACATCGGCGCCCGCGGCCGCGAACTGCAGCGCGATGGCGCGACCGATGCCGCGGCTGGCGCCGGCGACGAGCACGCGCTTGCCGGTGAAATCGAAGGACATGTCGTCTCCGCGGAGGTGAAGCTGCGCCGACGATAAGTCCGATCTCGTCGCCTCGGGTCTCGCGGCGTCGAAAGCTCGTCGTCGCTCGGGACGCCGTGCCCGTCGGTCAGGGCGCCGCCACCCCGAACAGCGCCGCGCCGTTCTCCCACGCGATCTGCCGCGCAGCCGCCGGCGGCAGGTCGCCGAGCCAGCGCCGCGCCTGCTGCATCAGCGATTCGTACTGGTCCCAACGCCCGTTGATCCAGGTGTCGGAGCCGACCAGGAAGCGCTCCGGCATCGCGCCGAGCAGCGCTCGCCACCCGGGGCTGAGCCGACCGTCGCCATCGGTCAGACCGGGCCGGTACGACAGCTCGCCGAGCAGCGTCGGATGACGTTGCAGCAGCGTCCGCACCCGCTCGACCGGCGCGCCGCCGATGCCGGTGTGCGCCCAGATCAGCCGCGCCCTGGGCGCGTGCGCGAGCAGCTTCTCGATGGCGACGTCGTCGACGTGGGCGAGGACGACGAGGCCGCGCTGCTCGGCGAGCTGCATCAGGCGACGCGCGGTCGCGCCGTCGGCGTTGGCGCTGTCGTAGAGATGGAACTCGCCGAGGCCGCGATACGGCCCGGCGTCGGTGCCGGCGGCGAGCTCGCGCAGCACCATCTCGACGATGCTCGGGTCGGCGTGCCAGCCCGTGTAGTCGGCGCGATTGCGATAGAGCCGGACGAACGGAACGACCGTCACGCCCGCGCGCCGCGTCACCTCTCGCGCGGCGGCGAGCGCCCTGGTGCCATCGTTGGGCCGGCTGTTGGCGACGACCGCGCGAACGCCGCTGCGCTGCATCCGGCCGAGGACGTCGGCGATCGGATGCGGCTCGACCGCTTCCTCGTTGTAGTGCAGGTGCGCGTCGAAGATCGGGCCGGCGTACGAGGCGCCCGGCGCGGCGGCGGGCTGCGCTTCGGCCGAGCCGGCGCTCGCGGTCAGCGCCAGCAGCAAGGAGAGCGCGACATGACGACGGCCCGCGCGCGCCATCGCTCAGCTCCGCCCCGAGCGTCGGCTGCGCGGTTGCAGCTTGTCGACCTCGGCGAGCTGCTGCCTGAGCAGGATCAGGAGCGAGCGCGCGTGCTCGACCGGCAGGCGAAGCGAGCTCGTCTCGGGCTGGTCGTCGCGCAGCGCACGCGGCAGCACCGAGACGTCGACGCCGAGCTCGATCACGCCCTTGTCGTGCCGGGCCGACTTCAGTCGCTGCACTTCGATGTCATAGGTCTTCACGGATGCTCTCGCGGCGGGACGACGCCGGATTGTCGGTGCGAACGGGCTACCATCCTTCGCCGACGGGCGTCCGCGCCGATCAGGAGACCCTCGCATGTCCGACTCCGCCGATTTCACCGCGATCCTGGCTCGCTGGGAAAAGCAGCAGCCCGACGCGATCGCGATCAGCTTTGCCGGCCAGGACCGCACCTGGGCCCAGCTTGCCGATCGAGTTCGCCGTGCCGCCGCGGCGTTGCGCGCCGCCGGGCTCGTGCCGGGCGACCGGATCGCCGTCCTCGACCTCAACCACCCGTCGTGCCTCGAGCTGACGCTCGCGTGCGCGCAGATCGGCACCGCCAACGCGGTCGTCAACTTCCGCCTCGCGCCGCCGGAGATCGCCGACGTGATCAACGACGCGAAGGCGCGCCTGCTGTTCGTCGGCCCCGAGTTCGCCGGCGCGGCCGAGAAGCTGCGCGGCCATCTGCCCGCGGTCGAGCGGGTCATCCGCGTCGGCGGCGCCGACGACGAGTACGAAGCCTGGCTCGTGGCGCACGCGCCCGACGCGCGCGTCCATCCTTCGGCGCCGGGCGACTGCTTCGTCCAGCTCTACACCTCCGGGACGACGGGATTCCCGAAGGGGGCGATGCTCACCCACCGCAGCATGCTGGCGCACTCGCGCAACGCGGCGGCGGGCCAGGACTTCGGACCCGACTCGCGCGTGCAGGTGGCGATGCCGCTGTTCCATGTCGGCGGGACGAGCTATTCGCTGATCGCGATCAGCCTCGGCGCGCACATCTTCCTCATGCGGATGCCCGATCCCGCTGCCGCGCTGGCGATGCTCGAGGCCGAGCGGATCACGCACACCTTCTACGTGCCGGCGTTGATGGCGGCGATGAACCAGGTGCCCGGCGCCGCCGGGCGCGACTACTCGGCGCTGAAGGCGCTCTCGTACGGCGCCTCGCCGATGCCGCTGCCGGTGATGCGCGCCTCGCTGAAGCTGTTTCCCGACGTGATGCAGCAGGTCTACGGAATGACCGAGCAGTCGGGAATGGTGAGCCTCCTGCCGCCGTCCGATCACGTCGATCCCGCCGTCGCGCACCGGCTCGTCTCGGCGGGCAAGGCGATCTCCGGCGTCGAGATCGAGATCCGCGAGGTCGGCACCGGCGAGCCCGTCGCCACCGGCGAGCGCGGCGAGGTCTGGGTGCGCAGCGACCAGCTCATGGCGGGCTATTGGGGCAAGCCCGACGCCACCGCGGCAACGATCACCGCCGACGGCTGGCTGCGCTCAGGCGACGGCGGCTATCTCGACGCCGACGGCTACCTCTACATCACCGACCGCATCAAGGACATGATCATCAGCGGCGGCGAGAACATCTACCCGGCCGAGATCGAGCGCGTCATGGCCGAGCACCCGTCGATCCAGGATGTCGCCGTGATCGGCGTTCCCGACGAGCGCTGGGGCGAAGTGCCCAAGGCCGTCGTCGTCGCCGTCCCGGGGGCGACGATCGACGCCGAGGCGCTGCTCGCCTGGACGCGCGAGCGCCTGGCGTCGTTCAAGTGCCCGAAGACGATCGACGTCGTCGCCGAGCTGCCGCGCAACCCGACCGGCAAGATCCTCAAGAAAGAGCTGCGCAAGCCCTACTGGGAAGGACGCGAGCGCCAGATCGTCTAGGCCCGGACCATCGCGCCGCACCCCGCCGAGGTGACGCGGCACTCCGCGTGGCGCACGTAGCCCGCGGCCTTCTCCCCGCGTCCGCGGCTGCCTTCGTTTCACCGACCATGTCATCGACCCCGCCCGAGACGACGACCGCGCCGCTCCGTTCGCGACGCGTCGCGTCGCTGCGCTCGGTGACCGCGCTCGAGCCGCTCAGCGTTCCCGTCTTTCGCCTGCTCTGGAGCACGTGGCTCACCGCCAACCTCTGCATGTGGATGACCGACGTCGCCGCCGCCTGGACGATGACGACGCTGACGAGCACGCCGATCTGGGTGGCGCTGGTCCAGTCGGCATCGACCTTGCCGGTCTTCCTGCTCGGGCTGCCGAGCGGCGCGCTCGCCGACATCCTCGACCGACGGCGCTGGCTGATGGCGACGCAGTTCTGGCTTGCGATCACGGCGATGGCGCTGTGTGCGGCGACGGCACTCGGGATGATGACGTCGCCGCTGCTGCTCGTGCTCGTCTTCGCCAACGGCATCGGCCTGGCGCTGCGCTGGCCGGTGTTCTCGGCGATCGTCCCCGAGCTGGTCGCGAGAGAGCAGCTCGCGTCGGCGCTCGCCCTCAACGGCGTCGCGATGAACCTGTCGCGCATCGTCGGCCCGCTCGTCGCCGGCGCGCTCATCGCCAGCGCCGGCAGCGTCTGGGTGTTCGCGCTCAACGCCGTCCTCTCACTGCTGTCGGGCCTGCTCATCCTGCGCTGGCGCCACGAGCACCGGCCGAGCCCGCTCGGGCAGGAGCGGCTGCTGAGCGCGATGCGCGTCGGCGTCCAGTTCGTCCGCCAGTCGCCGCGCCTGCGCGCCGTGCTCCTGCGCGTCGTCGTCTTCTTCCTCCATTCGACGGCGGTGCTCGCGCTGCTGCCGCTGCTCGCGCGCGGCCTCGCCGGCGGCGACGCCGGAACGTTCACGCTGCTGCTCGCCTGCATGGGCGCCGGGGCGATCATCGCCGTCCTCGTCCTGCACCGCCTGCGGCAAGCGTTCGGCCGCGACGGCCTCGTCGTCGGCGGCACCGCGGTGCAGTCGGCGGCGACCGCGGTGATGGCGGTCGCGCCGAGCGCCTGGGTCGCGGTGCCGGCGATGATCGCCGCCGGCATGGCCTGGATCACGGTCGCCAACTCGCTCGCGGTGTCGGCGCAGATGTCGCTGCCGAACTGGGTGCGCGCGCGCGGCATGGCGAGCTACCAGATGGCGATCATGGGAGCGAGCGCGCTCGGCGCCGCGCTCTGGGGCCAGGTGGCGACGATCGGCAGCATGCAGACGGCGCTGTTCTCGGCGGCGGCGAGCGGGATCCTGATGATGCTGCTCTCGGTTCGCTTCGTGACCGACAACGCTGACGAGGATCCCGACATGACGCCGGCCCAGGCCGGCTGGGCCGCGCAGCCCTCGGGAACGCCGCCCGAGAACGGCCGCGTCGTCACCACCGTCGAGTACCTGATCGACCCGCTGCGCGCCGACGCGTTCATCGACGTCATGCAGCAGACGCGGCGCGTTCGGCTCAGCGAAGGCGCGATCGGCTGGGAGCTGCTGCGCGACATCGCCGAGCCCGAGCGCTTCGTCGAGGAGATCGTCGACGAGTCGTGGACCGAGCACCTCAGGCGCTTCGACCGCGCGACGGCGGCCGACCTCGCCTTGCGCGAGCGCCGGCTCGCCTTTCATCGCGGCGACGAGCCGCCGCTCATCACGCGCTACGTGGCGCGTCGCTAGAAGACGGAAGTCAGCGTCTCGCCTGCGACCCGAACGGCTTGCCGTTGACCGAGAGCGCGCCCTTGGCGTACGACGCCTCGCCTTTGACGTAGTCGCCGTCGCGGACGACGTAGCTCTGCGCCTGCGCCTGGTCGAGCATGACGTCGACGGTCGACGGATCGGGAGCGCGTCCCGGCAGCTTGGCCGCGGTCGCCTGCGAGAGCTTGCGCAACCAGGCAACGGGAACGCGGAACGCACCGCGGAGGTAGGCGCGGGTCATCAGCATGGCCGGCAGCGGCTGAGCCGCGTCGGCGTCGGTCACGCCTTCGCTGCCGACGGTGTACGACAGCTCGCCCGTCATTCCACCCGAATCGACGGCGATGCGGTCGATCGACATTTCCGGGGCGTGGCGCAGGAGCGCCACCAGGTCGCCCTGCATCTTCTCGCGCATCGCCATCAGGCTGGCCGCCTTGTCGGCGGCGCCGCAGCGATAGAGCTCCTGCGTGGTCGTCTCCATCAGGTGCTGGTAGGTCGGCGCGTGGAGTCGCTTCATCGACATCTTCATCTCGATCTTGTCGAGCTTGACGTCGCCGAACGAGCCCTTGGCGATCATCGACGACGTCCCCTTCAGCAGCTCGCCGTCGATCGCGGTCGAGGTCGAGAAGGCCAGCCCGTTGATCGCCATCACCGTCTGCGCTCCGACGGCGCAAGCGCTGATCTCGATCGCCTCGAGCGTTCCTTGCAGCTGGCCGGCCATCAGCGCACCGACCGGCGTGATGGCGCGGCCCTCGCCCTGGAACGCGAGCTCGCCGATGCGCACCGTGGTGTGGCTGGCGGGATCCGTGAGCGTCAGCCCGCCGCTCTTCACCCGATAGCTCACCGACTGCCCGTCGCGGCTCGACTCGACGTCACCGCCGAGGCCGCGCCAGTCGAGCTCGGCGCCCTTGCCGAGAGGCAGCTTGATGGCCGGGCTCGTCAGCGTGCTGCGGACCGGTCCGGCGAACGACGCCACCGTGTGCACGGTGAGCGGCGCGTCCGGGCCGAGCGCCGCGGTCAGCTGCTGAACGTCGGCGTCGCCGCCGGCGATCCGCACCTTCGAATCGACGACCGCCAGCGCCAGCGTCGCCCCGGCGATCGGGCCATGGCGGATCGTGCTCGTGATCGTCACCACCGGCAGTGGCTTGCCGGCCTCGGCCGGGCAGCCGAAGCCGAGCGTCGCCGTGCTGGTCGACACGAACAGGCCCCGGTCGTACTTCTGCTCGAAGATCCTGATGAGCGGCATCTTCGCCGGCACGCGATCGAGCTGCTCGCGGTAGCGCGCCTCGATCTGCTGCCCCGACCACGCCGTCGCGCCGACATAGCCGGCACCAGGAGGACGACGCCGACACCGACAGCGGCTGCTTTGTTCATGGGGCTTCCCGACGTTGCTGGCGCCGCTCGCGCGGACAAACCCGCGCATGTTCGACGCACCGGGCACGAATGCGCAAGCGCTTCCGGGCGGACTCGGCACCGTTTGCCTCGGGCCTGTGCGATTTCGCACCTGCCCGCATCGATGCTGCACTCGCTGTCGCCGCCCTCAGCGCGGTGCGGCCAGAGCGCGGGTCGCGGTTTCCCGGTTGCGTTCGTTGATGCCGGTGCGGGTCAGCGCATCGCGGTAGAGGCGAGTCGCCTGCTCGCGGTCGCGCGGCTTGCCGTCGCCCTTGTCGTACATCACGGCGACGTGGACCATCGCGTTCGGCTCGCCGGCGTCGGCCGCCTTCTGCAGGAGCGCCTGCCCTTTCGTGGTGTCCTTGAAGACGCCGCGCCCGGAGAGATACAGGCGGGCGAGGTTGTACTCGGCGATCGGCAGGTTCTGGTCGGCGGCCTTGCGATACCACTCGGCCGCGAGCACCGGATTGGCGGCAGCGGCGGTGCCGTTCTCGAACGCGTTGCCGACCTTGTTCTGCGCACGCGCGTGACCTTGCGCGGCCGCCTTGCGAAACCACGCGAGCGCCGCGACAGGATCGCGCTTAACGCCGATCCCCGATTCGAGGAGCAGCCCGAGCTCGTACTGGCCGGCGTCCGATCCCTGCTCGGCGGCCTTGGCGAACCAGCGCGCCGCCTCGGCCGGATCGGGCGCGACGCCGCGCCCGCTGCGATAGAGGTTGCCGACGACGACCTGGCAACGCGCATCGCCGCGCTTGGCCGCCTCGAGGCATTCGCTGTCGTTGCGCGCCGTCGCCGCCGCGCTCGCCGCGCGAAGCGGCGCGGATGCCGCGGCGGCGACCCGCGCCGATCCCGCCGAAGCGCTTCGCGCCGATGCGGCCGGAGACGCGCTTCGCGCCGATGCAGGGGCAGACGAGCTTCGCGCCGATGCAACGGGGGCCATCGGTGCCGATGGCGCGGAGGCGATCCGTGCGTCGCTCCGAACCGGCGGGGCCACCGGCGGCGACGGCGGGACGACGCGGGGCTCTTTGGACGACGACGAGCCCGTGCTCGCGCCACCCGCGAGAGGCGTGCCGATCGGCGACGGCGACGGCGACGGCGGCGCCGCCAGGCCGCGTGGCACGGACGTTGGCGACGCCACGATCGTCGGAGACGAAGGAGTGGCGACTTTCGCCTTGGCCACGCCGGGCGCCACCGCAACGCGTGCCGGCGATGGCGCCGACACCGCCACCTCCCGGCTCCGCGCGGCAGGCGCGGACGTCGTGAGCATCGCGGTGGTGACCGGTGTCGAAACCGGCATCGAACGAGGTTCGGAAGAAAGCGAAGCCGACGCCGGCGCGGCGACTCTCGCAGCACCGTCGGCGTCCGATCCGAGCATCCTGAAAACGACTGCGGCGGCGGCGACGAAGCCGGCCACGCCGAGCGCCGCGAACGCCACGTTGCGGCCGTTGCCGGGGCGCGCGCGCGACATCGAAGGCCCGGCCGCGGCAGCGTTGGCATCGACATGGATCGGCGCGGCCACCGTCGCGCCAGGCGCCGTTGTCCGCGGCGCCGACGACACGACCGAATCGGGCTCGGCCGGCGCGGCAGCCCCGGCCACCGCATCCGACGCCAATGCGAGCGTCGCGTCCGGATCGGCCAACGGCTGCGACACGAGGGTGGCGTCGGCATCGAATCGCGGCGAGGCCGCCGCTTCCGGTGCCGCGTCCAGGGCCGCACGCAGCGCCGCAGCGAACTCGCGCGCGTCGGCGTAGCGCTGCGCGGCCCGCTTCGCCATCGCCGTGTGGACGACATCATCGAGCGCCCGCGGCAAGCTCGGCACGCGCTGCGACACCGGCGGCGGGCTCTCGTGCAGCACCTTGTGGATGAGCGCCGCCGGCGGCCCGCTGAACGGGCGCGTGCCGGTGAGGAGCTGATAGAGGATCACGCCGCACGAGTAGAGGTCGCTGCGGCCATCGACGGCCTCGCCGGTGAGCTGCTCGGGCGACATGTGCGAGACCGTGCCGAGCACCGAGCCGAGCTGGGTGAGCTCGGACGTGTCGAGGCGCGCGATGCCGAAGTCGGCCACCTTCACGCCGCCGTCGTCGAGCAGGATGATGTTGCCCGGCTTGACGTCGCGGTGTACGACGCCGCGCTCGTGCGCGTGCTGCAGCGCGGCGAGCAGCTCGGCCATCAGCCGGCCGGTCTCGGCGAGCGTGAAGCGCCTGCCCGAATCGAACAGGCTCTTCAGGTCGCGGCCGCGCACCAGCTCCATGACGATGAAGGTCGCGTCGGCGCCGGCGTCCTCGCCGTACTCGTAGACGGCGACGATGCCGGGATGGCCGAGCCGGCCGACGGCCTGGGCCTCGCGCCGGAAGCGCATCCGCAGCTCGCCAGCGAGGTGGGGATCGGCCTCGTCGAGGCGCAGCACCTTGATCGCCACGGCGCGCTCGATCATCGGGTCGAAGCCTTCGTAGACCACGCCCATGGCGCCGCGCCCGAGCTCGCGGCGGATCAGGTACTTGCCGAGTCGCTCTGGGGCTTGCATCGCGCCGGAGCGTGCCCCCGACCATGCGCGGGCGTCAATAGGCAGCGTCAGCCTGTGCGCGATGACGCAATCCGATGTCCGATGGCCGTCCGTCCGCCGTTCTAGCTGGAGCTGCCAGCCATCTGCGCCTGCGCCGCCCTCACCTCCACCCTCACCTGCTCGGTCAGCTCGGCCTTGATCTCGCTGAAGGGCGCCGTCGTCTTCACCGAGTAATGGCGCGGATGCGCGATCGGCACCGGCCGGTCGAGCTTGATCCGCCCCGGCCGCGCGCTCATGACGACGACGCGCGTGCCCATGAAGACGGCCTCGTCGATGTCGTGGGTGACGAAGAGCACGGTCTTCTTCTCGGCTTCCCAGATGCCGAGCAGGAGCTCCTGCATCAGCTCGCGCGTCTGGTGGTCGAGCGCGCCGAAGGGCTCGTCCATGAGCAGGATGCGCGGGCCGTTGGCGAGCGCGCGCGCGATCGCCGTGCGCTGCTGCATGCCGCCCGAGAGCTGCTTCGGGAAATGATCCTCGAAGCCAACCAGCCCGACCTTGGCGATGAATCCGTTCGCGATCTCGAGCTGGCCGGCGCGCGCAATGCCGCGCTCGCGCAGGCCGAAGCAGACGTTGTCGAGCACCGTCAGCCACGGGAACAGCGTGTAGCTCTGGAACACCATGCCGCGGTCGGCGCCGGGCGCCTCGATGCGACGGCCGTCGAGCAGCACCTCGCCGGCCGTCGGCCGGTCGAGGCCGGCGACGATCCGCAAGAGCGTGCTCTTGCCGCAGCCCGACGGGCCGAGGATGGTGACGAAGTCGTTCTCGGCGACCTGGAGGTCGGTGGCCTCGAGCGCGAGCGTGCGGTCGAAGCGGCGCGACACCGAGCGCACCTGCAGGATGGCCGCGGGCGACGTCGTCATCGGCGATCGCTAGCCATGGAGATGCTCGTAGACGATCGCCGCGCCGACGGCGACGAGGATGACGCCGCCGGCGATCTCGGCCCGCTTGCCGATCGCTGCGCCGAGGACGCGGCCGAGCATGATCCCGCTCGCGACCATGACGAAGGTGGCGCAGCCGATCGCCAGGGCGATCACCGCGATGTCGACGTCGACGAACGCCAGGCCGACGCCGACCGCCATCGCGTCGATGCTGGTCGCGAATCCCGTCGCCGCCAGGTTCCAGAACGAGTGCCGTTCCGGCCGTGGATCGACGGCCTCGCCGGACGGATGCGATCCCGCCCACACCATGTGCGCGCCGAGGGCAGCGAGGAGCGCGAACGCGATCCAGTGATCCCACTCGGCGACGTACTGGACGGCCGCCGAGCCGAGCAGCCAACCGGCGAGCGGCGTGAGCGCCTCGATCGTCCCGAAGATCGCTCCCGCGCGCAGCGCCTCGCGCCAGTCGGGACGCTGCAGCGCCGCGCCCTTGCCGATCGCGGCAGCGAAGGCATCGGTCGACATCGCGAAGGCGAGGGCCGCGATCGAGACGGCATTCATCGACCGAGCTGTGCCCACGGGAAGAGGCGCCGGTTGAGCGCCTTGAAGAGCATGTCGCTCACCAGGCCGATGACGCCGATGACGATGATCCCGAAGATAATCTGGTCGGTGGCGAGCAGCGCCTGGCTGTCGGTGATCATGTGGCCGATGCCGCTCGACGCGCCGATCAGCTCGGCGACGATCACATAGGTCCAGGCCCAGCCGAGCACCATTCGCAGCACCTCGGCGATCTCGGGCGCGGCCCCGGGCAGGAGCACGCGCCGGATCAGGCTGCGGTCGCCGACGCCGAGCGTGTACGCCGCCTCGACCAGGTCGCGCCGGGTGTTGCCGACGATCACCGCGATCATCAGGACGAGCTGGAAGAAGCTGCCGATGAAGATGAGGGCGAGCTTCTGCGCCTCGCCGATGCCCGCCCAGAGGATGAGCAGCGGGATGAACGCGCTCGCCGGCAGGTAGCGCGCGAAGCTCACGAACGGCTCGAAGAACGCCTCGATCGGCTTGTACGCGCCCATCGCCACGCCGAGCGGCAGCGCCAGCACGGCGGCGATGACGAAGCCGCCGAAGACGCGCCACACCGTCATGCCGATGTCCCAGCCGAAGCCCTGCGTCGCGAGCAACGTGTAGCCGGAGCGCAGCATCGACACCGGGTCGGCGAGAAAGGTCTTGGAGACGAAGCCGCCGAAGGTCGCGAGCGACCAGCCGGCGACGAAGACGACGAAGAAGGCGATGCCGAGGGCGAGACGACGGCCGGGAGCGACCGGCGTCAGCGGCTTCATTCGCGCGTGCCCGCGGCGCGGCGCTCGCTCCCGTCCTCGCCCGCGGGCTCGAGAGGGAGCGCGGCGATCACTTGATGAACTGCGTGTCGGCGAGCTTGGTCATGTCTGGCATCGTCTTGATGATGCCGGCTTCCATCAGCAGGTCGGCGGCCTCCTTGCTGAACTGCGCGTGCTCGCCGGCGAAAAACTTCTGGTTGGCGGCGCGGTCCTGCCAGCGCAGGTAGGCCTGGCTCTTCTCGAACGCCTCGCCGGTCTGCTTGACGTCGGCGCCCATGATCTCGAAGCTCTTCTTCGGGTCGGCCTTGATCATGTCGACGGCGTCGAA
>Ga0105248_10007767_pt1 | contig 11770 bp, 10 predicted proteins | sample KBSS34metaG_FD_81524 | JGI IMG/M metagenome (GOLD analysis project Ga0105248, IMG submission 81524) | Switchgrass rhizosphere microbial communities from Kellogg Biological Station, Michigan, USA - KBS S3-4 metaG | ecosystem: Host-associated > Plants > Roots > Rhizosphere > Soil | place...
CTGTCTATATCGATCTTCTTCAACCCGAAAAGCAACGCATCAATGGAAATTGCTCCCGGTCCCACGAGCGCTATTCCAGCGCCCATTGCTGCAAGAAGCATGGCGGGACAGGGACTATCGTGATAGACCAGGAATTGAATTGCGGACAGCGCAATTGCCAAAAACCCGGCAAGAGGCGTCCAAAGTCCCACTATCAAGCCTGCGCCATTTGCAATCGCCAGAATGCCTAGCGAAATCGGGGATATGGGATGATCGGTGTAGATTTGCTCTTCACCGTCAAAAATGAGAGCTGCTCCTGCCGCGATCCGAATGAGAAGCAATCCAATAGCAGGCCAACCACCAGCAAAATTTGAGAAGTAACGTCGCACGGATTTACCCCAAGTGATCCTACCCGTGCGTCACTCGAACGCGACAGCCCCATTTGGGCGTGAATTTCACCTCTTTCGAGGCTTAAAGTTCGATGATCCCGCGCTTGAGTCCAATCGTAGCGGCATGCGTTCTATCATTCGCATTTAGCTTTGACAGGATGTTCTTCACACGACCCTTGACCGTCTCCTCCGTCAACGAGAGAATATCAGCGATTTGCTTATTCGCGTTTCCAGCGGCGATCAGTCTTAGGACATCGACCTCTCCAGGCGTCAACGCATCATCGGTAGCGTGCTCTGCCAGTTCAAAGGACGCCTCAGGAGATAGAGTCTTTTTGCCGCTATGCACAGCGCGAATTGTGTCAGCGAGATCTTTGTGTAAGGTGTTCTTTAAAAGGTAGGCGTGTGCTCCTGCCTTGAGTGCCCGGAGAACTTGTACATCACCGCTGTAGGTTGTGAGTACGATGATTCTCGCCAGGGGGAACTCGCCTCGGATGGTAATGATCGCGTCAAGCCCATTCATCTCCGGCATCTGCAAATCCATCAGCGTAACGTCCGGTTTGTGAGCGCGAAACTGGCGGATTGCGTCCAGGCCACTCGCCGCTTCTGCAACCAATTCCATATCGGGATGATCCGCCAATAGGCTAATGATCCCCTTGCGGAAGATGGGATGATCATCCACCGTCAAAACACGTATTGCTTTTGTTTCCATGCTGATGGCTCTACCTGCGTCGGATTAAGGAAATAGGGACTAGCGGTCGAGCCGGGGCTTTGAGTATGCTCTCCGCCGGAAAACTTAAGTGATCTCCTGCAACGTCGAGCCGGCTCCAAACCTTCAGAATGCCCTCAACTATTCTTGCGCGTTCCCGCATTCCCTGCAATCCCAATGCCCAGCTTTGTGGTTGCGTCCAGGAATGGCGGGAACAATTCCGGTTCAAACATGATCGGTTTTAAGGCGCAATTGATGCTCGTCCTATCGGATCTGAATGTCGATTCGGAGGGCATCGGCGTACATGATCGCATTCTTTGGCCGCTCCGGCAGATTAATTCAGCAGAAGGCCTCTGCCTGAGCATTCTCACTGCGCGATAGGAGAATATGTTCCAGGGAGCGCAGATGTGGAACTCCTTGGCGCGGCCTTCGCCATGCAACGGGCACCTTGCGCTGCAACAGCATCGGTTCGAAGCTGAGTCAAGTGCAGTCCAGCGCTTCGAACACTCCGCGCCCGCGCGTTCTAAGGGATTGGGGGGCTTGCAGGTTGGCAGCACCCAGTGGCATTCTATTGCTGCTCGATAAACCAGGTAGCGATGAACGGCATTCTCCATGTGCAAATACACTCCCTGGACGAACCCAAACCTTTCTCGCAGGGTCGATATTCCTGAACCCAAGTGCCGGATTCGTCAACGGTCCAAAATGCCGGGGCAGACGAGGATATCCTCTTTGGTTCGCGCTGTTCTCAGTCTGACACTCATTCTGATTGGCATTATCGTGTCTCCTGCCGAACCACCAAAGGCCCGTGTTAGCCCCGCACCATTGCACCTTCCTGTGGTTGAAGCCACAGACATTCGGTTCACTCACATCTCCACGGCTCAAGGCCTTTCGCAGATCCGAGTGACGAATATCGTGCAGGACGATCAGGGGTTCATGTGGTTCACCACCTTCTTTGGCCTTAATCGGTTTGACGGATACACATTCAAGGTCTACATGCATGAAAGAAACAACTCGAACAGCGTCGGCGGTGTGCGAGTCGAGGCGTTGTTCAAAGATCGCGATGGCATGCTCTGGCTCGGCTGCGAGCAGTCAGTGGATCGTTTCGACCCCAGGACGGAACACTTCACACATTTTCCCGTGCCTAAGGTTAAGCAAATCAGCCAAGATCGGGCGGGACTGTTATGGTTCTCGACCGACAGAGGTTTGTATAGGCTCGATCAGAAGAGCGGCTCGATACGCATTTACGCGCACGACCCAAACGACCCTGACAGCATCCCCGACAATCACGTTGTCGCCGCCGGCGAGGACAAAACCGGAAGGTTTTGGGTTGGCGAACCCTATGGTATGTATGAGTTGGATCGTGCAAGCGGACACATCAAGCTGTCCATCCCTCTTCACACTGCGTCACGCGATCTGTCGTTCTATGAGGATCACACGGGAGGATTCTGGATCATCTATGGTACGGGAAACGGATTGGCGAAGTTCGATCGCGACCGCAACGTCCTTACCTATTACACTTTCCGACCGGGGGACACGTCTAGTACGGATTACAGCGGCGTTGATGCGATGCTGGAAGATAAACATGGAAACCTTTGGCTAGCGAAGCAGGGATCCGGTCTATTGAAGTTAGATCGCGAACACAACCGGTTTCTCAGTTACACGCACATGCCGGATGATGCAACCGCCCTCGCAGAAAACAATGTAATAGCCTTATTTGAAGACCGTGACGGGAGCATTTGGGTTGGTCTTCCTGGAAGTGGTCTCCAACGCTTCTCTCCTATTCCGCTCCCCTTTCGACCTTTGACCCCAAAGCAAAATGGAGCGGGCTGTTTTTACGAAGACAGCCACCAGAACCTATGGATCGGAACAGCTCAGGCTCTGTACCGCATCGATCCTTCCGGCAAAAGAACCGCATTTGTGGGCGTCAAACCCGGGATCAAATTTGAGGTCATCAGCGTTGTCGAAGATCGTGATGGATACATATGGGCTGGGACTTCGAATAACGGACTTTTTCGGTTGGACCCCAAGAACGGCGACTGGAAGAGCTATAGGCACGACGAGAACGACGCGTCTTCGCTGAGTAATAATGTGGTCGATCGATTGTTGGTGGACCACGATGGCACGCTATGGGCAGCTACCTATGACGGATTCGATCGTTTCGATACCAGGACAGAGCGCTTCACGACCTTCAAAGCTGATCCGTACGCCCGTGAACAAATCTATCTGACCATGACCGAGGATCCGCAACATGAACTCTGGCTTGGAACGAACGGCTTCGGGCTGCAGCACTTCAATCCGAAAACAGCGCAGTTCACGATCTTTAATAGCAGTGACGCTCCCGGGAGCTTGAGCGATAGTATTGTTTACTCGATCTTGTTTGCACATGACGGGGTGATGTGGGTCGCCACGGTAAACGGTCTGAACAAATTCGATCCCGTGACAAAACACTTTACTGTTTATGACGGCCGTAATGGTATGGCGAGCAGTTCGATTGCCTGCATCACCGAAGACTCTCGTGGCAAGCTTTGGATGGGCACGACAAGGGGCATCCCCAGCTTTGATCCCCGCACTGAGACGTTTCGAAACTTCTCGACTGCCGACGGGCTTCCGGGGCCAGAGATGGCGAACGGGGGCGACTGTTTGCGTACGATACGCGGACAAATGTTCTTTGCTGGATTCAACGGGGCCACCACGTTTCTCCCCGAAGCAATTCCGGACAGTAACTATGCCCCTCCTACCGTGATTACGGACTTGAAGCTGTTAGGAAACTCAAGCACCCCAGCGTCGGCACTCAATCCTCAGGCCATCTCGTACGCTTCTAAGATCACGCTCACCCACATGCAAACTCCGTTCACATTAACGTTTGCAGCTCTTGCCTATTCAAACTCACTGACAAACCGTTATCGCTACAAGCTCGAAGGGTTGGATACTTCATGGAACGAGGTCGGCAGCGATAACCGTTCGGTGACCTACACCAATCTTCCCGCAAATACGTATCACTTTCGCGTGCAAGGAGCCACGAACAGTAGCGCCTGGAGCGAACCCGGAGCAGAACTTGAAATCGTCATCCTGCCTCCTTGGTGGAACACGGCGTGGTTTCGAATGACCTATGGACTGGTAGCACTCCTTATAGTCTGGGCTGTCTATAGCTATCGGATGCGCCAACTCGCAGAACAAGTCAACATTCGGATTGAGGCGCAAGTCGATGAGAGGACTCGGATCGCGCGGGATCTGCACGATACATTGCTTCAGAGCCTGCACGCATTGCTTCTTCGCCTTCAAACGATCTTGAATGTTTTCTCAACTCAGCCCGATGAAGCGAGGCGCAGGCTGGAAGCGACAATCGAGCAGACATCGCACGCTATTACTGAAGGCAGAGATACGCTCAACGAACTGAGGGCTACGGGCTCTCCGACAATCAATCTTGAGCAAGTCATAAGTAATTTCGCCAAGTCGATTCTGAGCGGATCACCGGCTGAACAGGAACCGGAAGTTCATGTACAGGTCGAAGGCACCCCAATCTCAATGAACCCAGTGGTGCGCGACGAGGTGTATCGGATAGTGGCCGAAGCAGTACGTAACTCGATCCGGCATGCGAATGCTCGCCGGATCGAAGTCGACATTCGCTATGACAAACAATGCCTAAATGTCCGGATCGGAGACGACGGGACCGGTATTGATCCCTCGGTTTTGACTCCCGATCATCGCGCTGGACATTGGGGCTTACATGGCATGCGCGAACGCACGAAACTTGTGGGTGGGACGTTAGAAGTGTGGAGCGAGTTGAACGTAGGTACGGAAATTACCTTGAATATTCCCGCAGCGAACGTGTACGACAAGCTGCGATCCCGTCGCTGACCTTATGCCTTGAAATCTCAAAGCAAGAGAAGTCATGAGTGTGGACTTCCGGACGATGCGCATTTTGTGGTCGGTGTTCACCGACTTGCAGATAAGGCGTGACCAATTTATTGGCAGACCATCCAGGCATGGAATTGATCGGAGAGCAGTCTCGGTGTTTGCCTGAGGGGGTGTTCGTGGTCCCGAGCGACCGGCATTGAGAACCGTCGCAGACTGGACGAAGAACAGAAGGCAATTGCAGATCGAAAGAATGCGGATCTTCATAGGCATCCCTTCGGTCAAAACACCATAAAGCTTTGTAACAGCACATTATTTCTGCAGGTCGTCTCCGACAACGAGCAATTGCCCTTCACAACGCGAATCTCGATTTGATGAACGGGTCGGTATTCGCTACAGCCATTTCTGAGAATGGGCTTGTCCACGCGCCTCTCATACGAAAGTAGTGGATCAATACCTTCGTCTAATGCGAAAGGTATCGTCGTTCTGACTTAATCATGTACAGGGTTAGACCATCGACAATCAGGAGGAAATCAATGGATAGCAATACGCTAGTTGAATCGAGTTTTTCAGCCATCATCAACGCTCCTATCGAGAACGTCGACATTCCCGAATGGTGCTTTAGCTTGCCGGAGGCGGAATATCAGGCTTGCTCTCCGGCTCATTGTTCCGCCGGCGTAACATCTGCTCCCGATGGCAGACGCATGTCGATCAATGTTGAAATTCTGGGCGGTAGCCCAATGGTTCAGCATTATGTTGAGGAGGTGAGCGAGCCTGATCACCTCAGGCTAGTTTCGGACTCGGATATTTTTACTCCTACAGGCCGGATCAAAGTGGGTGTGATCTGGGACTTACAGGTCAAGAAGATAGATAGCAAATCCTGTGAGTTCACAAATACGGTGCACAGCACCGCTTCGCCAGAGCTCTTGGAATCGCTCGCACATCAAGGCATTCCATGGGAAGTCTTCCGTGCCGCCCGCAAACCCGTCTCAGAGGCTCACAACCGACAGGAAACTCCTCTCTTTGCAAAGAGCATTGAGAAACATGCATTGAGAAAGCAGTGATTTTTTGTGACAGGTAATGAACGTGTCGCAGCCGCGACTCGGCGCAACCGTTGTGCACCAAATCGTTCGAATCATCCCACGCGACCGTGGTCCGCTTAAGTAGCGATGCGACGTCAAAAAATTGTTCAGATTGGAGTAGCTATGGCAAACGTGACCTATGAAAAGGAAATTACCGCTCTCCTTGTGATCGATCCTTATAACGACTTTATCTCCGAAGGAGGTAAGGTATGGGATCGACTGAAGAATATTGCCGAAGCGAATCGGTGTATCCCCAATATGCATCAGGTTCTGGTCGCTGCCCGTAAAGCGGGGTTGCGCGTCTTCTACGCGCTGCATCATCGATATCGTCCCGGCGATTATGAAACTTGGAAGTACGTCGTCCCCACCCAGAAAGCGGCGTGGGATCGAAAGACTTTTGAATATGGCACCTGGGGAGGGGAGCTTCGTTCTGAATTTGCTCCGGTCCCTGGCGATCTTGTCGCTCATGAGCACTGGTGCTCAAGTGGATTTGCCAATACCGATCTCGATCTCCTGCTGAAGAAGCACGGGATACACAAGTTAATCGTTATTGGCTTGATAGCACACACTTGTGTGGAGGCGACGGTCCGCTTTGCCGCTGAACTCGGTTACGAAGTCACCGTGATTAAAGACGCTACGGCAGATTATTCAGAAGAAATGATGCACGCAGCGCTCGAAATCAATATGCCCAATTATGCAAACGCGATCGTGAGCACAGAAGAGATCCTGCGCTCAATCTCGGCTGTGGAACAGATGGCCGAAGAAGTTGAAACTGCCACACGATAGCGTCCTGAAAAGCCAAGGCCTCGCGTTGAACACCATTCACTCCCAACTTTTAAGATGCACTCCTGGAGATCAGAACATGGCTACCACTCAACTATCCATTGAACAGCGCGATCCTGGTCTATGGATCGTCACGTTCAACAATCCGCCTATCAACCTCATCGATGTCCAGACCATACGAGAACTTTCCGGGCTGCTGGAAGATCTGGAGCACAACGAAGAGCTCAAGGTTGTTGTATTTCGCAGCGCTGATCCCGAATACTTCCTTGCACATTGGGACGTGCTTGCGGATAGAAACGAGGTGGCTCGGCTGCCGAAAGGACCAACCGGCTTGCATCCGTGGGTTGATGTCTTGATCAGGCTTTCAAAGGCGCCAGTCATATCGATTGCTGACATTCGCGGACGAGCACGAGGCGCCGGAAGCGAGTTTGTGCTCGCCTGCGACATGCGTTTCGCGAGTCAGGAACGTGCAATTCTTGCGCAGTTTGAAGTTGGCGTGGGTGCCGTACCTGGCGGCAATCCAATGGCTCGGCTGGCTGGATTAATGGGACGAGGGAGGACACTTGAAGTAATTCTCAGCGCCAACGATTTCCCGGCGGCGCTCGCGGAACGCTACGGCTACATCAATCGCGCGTTGCCGGATGCCGAAATAGAGGACTTCGTAGACGAGTTCGCCGGCCGTCTCGCGTCCTTCGAAAAGCACGCCCTCAGGAATGCGAAGCGATTGATCGGCGATGTGACACTACCGCCTGATTCCGTATTCTCCGATTCAATAAAGGCATTTGGCGAGTCTTTTACAGAGCCCTCAACTCGCGCCAGGATTGCTGAAATATTGCATCTTGGCTTACAGACTCGCTCGGATGTGGAAGAAAATCTCGGTGCCACTGTGGTAAGCCTCGGTCATCAAACCGTCTCGTGAACGCTCCCTCAGTTAATTGGGAAAGCCAGGCACAGCCGAGGAGTTGTGCCTGGCTTAATTTGTCGTGAATCAAACTGGATACAAGGCGAGAGCGTGGTAACAAGCCTATCTTCTACATTCTGCCGAATTCACGGAGAACGCAGACTTACCAAAGCACCTGTAGCCGCGGCTCAACATGCTTCCGCCGCACAATCAGGCAATCTCCTTTCAGCCTTTACTCAATAATCGGCCTCCAGAGATGACCGCAAGGTTCCCGCTTTCAAATGCAAGTTCTCCGCAATTGAGCCTCTATCAGTCTGCTTGCCAACCTCGTCGATGCGGCTAAGCTCACCATTTGCCAATCGGAACTATTGGCCTCGGGAATTGTTTCCATACAGGACAGTTCATCGAGCCAGATCTCAGTCAAGAAGCAATCTGCAGTTGGACCCAGCATACTGATAACCGCGCAGATGAAGTTTTGCAACTCACGTTGCGGGGTTGAGCCGAGCTCGACACCCTCGGAAGGTTGCGGGCGCTCAACGCCAGATTCAGGTGCAGCCTTTATCAGTTGGTTAAGCATGGTGGTCCTCAATTCTTCTGCGTCAAGAGCGGCTCTTGAATCGACAAACTCTCTTTGCGAGGATTTCATCGCGGCGCTCTGGAAAAGAGCTCCAACCTTCGATCAGCCAAACGTGAAGGAGTAGGCATTAACGCTAGGTTCGAGAAACTCGATCTCGACTCTTCTATCAATGACCGACTGCGATTGTCGAATGAGTTGATACATCCGCGGCTCGTCGAGAGTTCCGATACCGCGAGCGTCTATGTCAACTCCGTGGGAAGAGCCAGGCTCATTTCCATCGATGGAGACTCGAAATCTAGTGCTTGAACCGCGGATCGCAGGCTTCATCACGAGATGAAGATCGCGCGCGTGAAATTGGTAGCAAATCTTGGCGTGTGGCGAGCGTGAGGCAATCTCTTGACTCATCACAATCCAGTCTCCTGCGAGTCCCCAGTGATTGAGCTTCAATTGCACAGGCGCTTCATATTTGCCTGGCCTATCAAAAACTGCCCTGTGTGCTTCGAACCCAACGGTTCGCGCATACCCAAGGTAGTTCTCAGGTGACTTAAGGTTGTTCCAGTCAGCTGCCAGTTCGGGCCCTGCCGTATCGACGGTTCGAATCGAAGTCAACCCGGTCGCTCCATTTTCCATGAGCAAGTCCTGAATTACCTGCTCAGAACGGTCATAATCTCCTTCGCCAAACTGATGATGACGAATACGGCCCTTTGCATCAACAAAATAGAGCGCCGGCCAATACTCGTTAGCAAAGGCTCGACAGATTCCAAAGTTGTTATCCAAGGCGATTGGGAATTCTATTCTCATTGACTTCGTGGCTTCACGCACATTGTCCGTGTCTCTCTCGAAGAGGAACTCCGGGGTATGCACACCAATCACCACTAGGCCGTGCTCCTTGTAGTTCTGATTCCAAGCGCGTAGAAAAGGAAGCGTCCGTCTCCAATTGATACACGAATAGGTCCAGAAATCGACTAGAACGATTTTTCCGTGAAGCGTAGCATCCTGAATGGACTCAGTATTGAGCCATCCTGTCGCGCCACGGAACGTCGGTAGGAAGCCTTCGGTCGGTAACTTAAGCGGGACAGAGCTTAGCATCTTCCCGGGCAGAGAAGACAGCAAAGTGAGCGCAGAGGCGCGTAAGATGCTGCGCCGGTCGAAGTTGATCTGAGTGGCCATTTGAACCTTCCCTCGGTGTTGCCATTCTCGGCCATTTCGTACAGAGCTTATGGGATCAATTAAGCCAGACTGCGTGGACAGAATGCATTGGACCAAGGTATCGGGCGGCACTCTTTAACGACGCCGACCGTTGATTTTCAGCCGCGGCCATTTAGCGCGTTGATACTAAGGTATTGCGCAATACCTTAGTATCTGTCGCTCCATTAGACCTTCCGGCAATGATGACATCACAAGTTGCGCGTCCGATCTTATCGGACCCAAGACGGAGGGTAGCCTATGTTAAATTTTGTGGCAGGATTAATGTCGGGGAACGCAAGAAAGTGGCGGAAACGGTTCGCTGCGCAATACGTGTGTGCAGCAGTCATGACCTTTGCAATTGTCGGCACGAGAGTGCATTCACAACCTATCATTTCTGACGCTGAAGTTTCTGGCGGCAGCGGGACATCGGCGGGTGCGAAGAGTGCAGGTGAAGACACTTCGCTACGCCCGTTTCATATTCACTTCTCTAATGAAGCACTGGCCGATCTTCATCAGCGGCTTGCTAATACACATTTGCCTGATAAAGAGTTGGTGCCCGATCAATCACAAGGCGTTCAGCTCAAGACGATGAAGGAACTTGTTCATTATTGGCAGACTGACTATGACTGGCGAAAAGCGGAGGCCAAGCTAAACGCGGTTCCCGAATATGTTACGACGATCGATGGCGTGGACATTCAATTCATATGGGTCCGGTCTAAACAGCCGAATGCTTTGCCGATCATCATCACTCACGGTTGGCCAGGATCGATCATCGAGCAGTTAAAGGTGGTAGGTCCCTTAACGGATCCCATTGCCTATGGGGGTAAGGCCGAAGACGCTTTCGATGTTGTCATTCCTTCGCTGCCAGGTCACGGATTCTCAGGGAAACCGGACGTGATTGGTTGGGACCCGATCCGCATAGCGCACACCTGGATTGTTCTTATGAAGCGGCTTGGCTACACGCGTTATGTAGCGCAAGGGGGCGATTGGGGTAACGCGGTCACCGAGCAGATGGCTCTCCTCGCGCCACCGGAACTGATCGGCATACATACCAACATGCCGGCGACAGTCCCTGCCAATATAGCGAAGGCACTGCAATTTGGCGACCCTCAACCATCGAATCTATCGGCCGAGGAGAAGACTGCCTGGGATCAGCTCGACTCTTTCTATAAGCACGGTCTCGGATATGCGCAGGAAATGGCCAATCGTCCGCAGACCCTGTACGGAATCACGGACTCTCCTGCAGGTCTGGCCGCGTGGATGCTCGATCACGACGCAAGCAGTCTGGCTCTCATTGCACGCGTATTCGACGGCCAACCAGAAGGGCTCACTCGAGAGGACATACTCGACAACATTACTCTGTACTGGCTGACGAATACTGCTGTCTCCTCAGCCCGGCTGTATTGGGAGAGCAAGCTTCCATTCTTCGCACCAAAAGGTGTCCAAATACCCACTGCTGTAAGCGTCTTTCCCGACGAGATTTACGCGGCACCGAAGAGTTGGACCGAGAAGGCTTATCCCAAGCTCATCTACTACAATCGCCTACCGAGGGGCGGGCATTTCGCGGCCTGGGAACAGCCTCAACTTCTCGTTTCCGATCTGCGAGCATCATTCAAAACCTTGCGTTCGTTGAGCGCAAGCGGGAAAATTACGAGTTCCGAGGCAACGGTCTCCCCTCAGACGGGCCACTGATGCAAGGGTGGAAGTTTAAGACGTTCTGCCTTGGCACGAGAGTGGACGAAACAGCCACTCTCATGGACGTCTCTCAGACGGAGCCTTCCCTGAGGTATTCACTGGAGATTCATTATGCCCAATTATTTGTCACGCCGCGAAGTTCTGGCTGGGGCGGGTTTTGCTGCCGGAGCAACAGTTCTTCGTGCGGCATCGACCGTCATCAATCCAAATGAGAGCAGTACCGTGCGCATTGGCCAACCTGCCCAGTCTGAAGGATCGCCTTCGCTTGGATCTGTAAAGCAGATCGACGCCGGAATCCTGAGTGTCGGCTATGTTGAGGCGGGACCCTCAAATGGCCCGCCCGTGATTCTTCTTCACGGCTGGCCGTACGACATTAACAGCTTCATTGATGTCACACCGATATTAGCCAAGGCGGGCTATCGCGTGATCATTCCATATTTGCGCGGTTACGGGACGACACGGTTCCTCTCAGAAAGGGCATTTCGTAACGGTCAACCGTCGGCGTTAGCCCTGGACTTAGTTGCTTTGATGAATAGCCTCAAGATCGATAAGGCGATCCTGGCTGGCTTTGACTGGGGTGCTCGAACTGCCTGTATCGCGGCGGCATTGTGGCCC
>Ga0105248_10007769_pt1 | contig 11769 bp, 14 predicted proteins | sample KBSS34metaG_FD_81524 | JGI IMG/M metagenome (GOLD analysis project Ga0105248, IMG submission 81524) | Switchgrass rhizosphere microbial communities from Kellogg Biological Station, Michigan, USA - KBS S3-4 metaG | ecosystem: Host-associated > Plants > Roots > Rhizosphere > Soil | place...
CCTCCGCCATGACTCATAGAAACTCCTGCAATAGCCCGGTTGCCCCGAGCTCGGCCTGGGGGATAACCTGCCAATCATAACCCTAAAAGCTATACTTTCAAGTCCAGGCGCCCGGCTAAGGTGGGGGATTCACCATGAAATGCCCACCACAAATGGATTAGTTCAGTTTGGTTCAGAGCAAACTGAGGTTTTTGAGGATCTCGACCAGGGCGGCATTTTTGTCGGCAAGTCGGCCATGCAGAGCTAGATTAATATTGAAATCCAGGGCTCCCCGACTGAGTTTGAGGGGCACCGCCGCGCTGCCCTGACACTGATATCGGTCGCCGTTGGCTTTGGCCACGTGGTTTTGATTGATTGTCAGTGCGCCGCGGGTCCTGCTGCTGAAGTCATATCGGTCTTGTTCGGGATTCTCAGTTTTGACCCGCACCATATCCTCAAAAAAGCATTGGGCCAGACCCGAGGCAAGAAGGGCCAGACCGGGTGAGAGCGCCGGGTCGGTAAACTTTATCTCCAATTCGGGCAGACCTATGCGAGCCAGTCCATGGCTGGTCGTGCGCACTTGCGATTGATTCTCAGTCTGATTGGGTGTGGGGCTCTGCGATTGGACAATCGTCAAAAATGGATAGAGCGGCGGCACGCCCTCGTCTATCTTTTGCAGTTCGGCAAAGTCCTGGGGCAGGTCCAGTATTTTGAGAGAATATGGTTCGACGATGATGCCGCCTACATCCTCAGCCAGGAGAGCGGCGGCGAAGGCGACCAACTCCATGGCTGTGACCGGGTCGGCCAGTCGGCTCAACTCTTGAACGGCAGTAACTTCCACCATATATTCCGCATTCAGAAGTGTGGCTTCGGTCGCCGGGTCGACTCTGAGAAATTGCAAAAATGTCTCCAGCGGTTTTATCACCGGCGCGGCAGGGACAAGCTCATAAGTAAGCAGACTGGATGTTTTTACCGGCAGCAGACGTGAGCGCATTTTTTTGTCGAAGCGCTCATCGGTAACCGATTTGAGCAGTTTGTGATCAATCTGCCGCTGATCAAATTCGTGGTCGAACTGTGCCGCCGCCACAAACAGGCTTACACGTATCTTGCCTGGGATATCCATTTGTTGTGGTGTTCCGCTACCGAACAGTGGCACTTTCAAAGGCTATCCCCGCTCAACATTGCAGGTGTGGCAGCGAGATCACGCGCTGCGCTCTAGTTTTTGTTTTTTCTATCAAGTCGGCGTTGGGTAGATCCGTGCTTTCCATTTTTGCTCTGGCCGCGTTCGCATCTCGGCCACCTTTGATGTGGCGTGCAAGAAGGCGTTCTTCAATAAGACCGCGATCGCTTTCAATAAACCAACATTCGTCTAGAATGGCGGGAATCTGATTCCACGGCGCTCGGTCGAGGAGTAGATAATTGCCCTCTACGACGATGATTTTGTGATGGGCCCGTACTTTTATGGCGTCCGGCTCCGGCTCTTCTATAGCCCTGTCGAAGGCTGGAACGCCTATGGTTTCTGCCTTTGTGTCATGGCGAATTTTCTGCAGTACGGCGACAAAGGCTTCGCCGTCAAATGAATCTGGTACGCCTTTGAGCTCAAACAAATTGAGACGGCGCAGCTCTGCGTTGTAGCGGTGAAACCCATCCATGGGAACGACTACCGCGGCATCTTTGAGTTTGAGGTTGACGCCGTCGACTAGCAGAGCCGCGGTAGTGCTCTTGCCGGCCCCGGGATCGCCTACCAGGCCGATGATGTAGCGTGTTTCCGCCAGCTTGGCCTGCCGCCCTTTGGCGACAAGCTCATCGATGAGCGATTGGGGATCGGTCCGTTGCTGCGGCACTGTATGTGGTACTACCCCAGATGCTTGTGCAAAAACATATTGCTGCGAGCCAGGGCAATCATAGCTGAGGTGCGATCGTAGGAGCCCCTTTGATCGCAGTTGAAGCCATGTTCCGCACCGGCATAAACAAAGACGCTCGTAGATCTTTTTTCCGCCAGGGCGGCAGTCATTTTTTCCACGGCAGCGCTGGGAATGTGATCGTCCTTTTCGCCGAAGTGCATCATAAGTGGGGTTCTCAGGTTTTTTGCACGATCCGCAACCGCGTCTACACCGCCGCCATAATAGGCAACAGCCGCGTCCACTGCGTTGTTGCAGGCCAGGCGATAGGAGAGATTGCCACCCATGCAATAGCCTACCGAGCCCACTTTGGCTACGACTTCATCCATGCCTTTCATCAGTTCGACCACATGGGCCAGGTCATCTCTGGCCTCGTCAAAATCAGTTTTTTGATAGTAGGAGAAGCCTTCCTGCATTTCTTTATCGCTGTAACCGATATTTAGACCCGGCTTGATGCGGAAGAACACATCCGGCGCCACTGCGGTAAAACCAAGCTGGGAGTATATGTCGACTATTTGCCGAATGTGAGAATTGACTCCGAAAATTTCCTGGATCACCAGAAGTCCCGGACCGCGGCCGGCCTCAGGTACTGCCATATAGGCGGAAAACTCAGTGCCGTCGGCTGCTTTCAGTTTAATGTCCTGACCCATTTCTCTATATTTCTCCAAATTCTTTTCCACATTCTTTTTCGAACTTTTTGCGAGTTTTCTTTGTGAGCTTTCTTTGCGAGTTTTCTTGAAAACTTGAATCCAATAGTTTAAATGCTTGGCAAGAAAATAGGTATTTAGTTGGCTCAGAGAACGCAGTTATTCCGGAGTTTGCTCTTCGCGCTTGACTTTCTGGCTCAGGCGCTCATGGATTAGAGGTTCCAGAACGCCCAGTAATTGATTCTTGTCCATGCTGTTCAAGCATATCAATCTGGCGCCGCGGGTGATGGCACTTATTTCTGTGGCTTCGTCGGTAGGCTCGTCCACCAGAAAGATAAAGGGGATTTTGGTCAGCTCAGCATCCAGCTTGACCTCATTGAGAAAAAGGATACCGTCCCCATCGAGCATTTTCAGGTCGCTGATTATTACTTCAGGTAAATTTTTCTGGGCCAGAAAGAGGGCGACCGACATTGGCTGGGCTGTTATAAGCTGGTAATCAAGCGGCTCGATGGCCGCCCTTACAAGGGCTACAGACTTGGGTGAGATGCCGGCTACTAGTATCTTAGGAGTTTCCATTGCCGTGTGATGTTAAACTGGTTGAGACGTGAAAGCAAGCTCAGGGCTTGATTGTAACTATGAAAAAAGACGCACAAAAGCTGGTGGCTCGTGCTGCTGCTCGTTTTATGGTAGATGGCCTGGAATCCGAGTACTTGGGAGCAAAAGAACGAGCGGTGTTGATGCTTGGTCTGGGCAGCCAGGTGCGCCTGCCTTCCAATCGTCAAATTCGCGAATGTATTGCCCTTTTGACCCGGGAACAGCTTGGGGGCGACGAACTCGGCCGCCGGTTGCAAGAAATGCGTGCCATCGCCTGTGAAGTAATGATGGCTTTAAGTGATTTTGACGCTTTCCTTATCGGAAGCACGCTCAGTGGCGAAATTCACAGCGCCTCCGATGTTGACCTACATGTTTATTGCGATCAACCTGCGACTCTAGTGGATGTTCTTGAGCAATGGGGCTTTGACGATGTAGAGGAAGAGTATGTGGAAAATCGTAAAGGACAATTTGTGCATTTGCGCTGGACGACGGAGTCGGGATATCCGGTAGAAATTACTGTTTATCCGCTCAGCTGGCGTGAATTGACGCCCTATTCGTCCGTTACCGGCAAACCGATGAAACGCGCTCCGTTGGCCCAGGTGCGGAGATTGTTAGAGGAAGAAAGTTAGACAAGCACAAGAGGTAAAAATGGAAAGAAGAGTCCTTGGCAAAACCGGAATGAATGTAAGCGTGCTTGGTTTTGGTGCTGCTGAAATCGGTTACGAAGGCGCCGCACAACCTGATATCGACAAGCTTCTCAATAGCGCCCTTGATCAGGGGTTGAACGCCATTGATACGGCTGAGTGTTATGTCGACAGCGAAGAAAAATTAGGACGCTCGGTGGCCGGACGGCGCGCTGATTTTTTCCTTTTTACCAAGTGCGGACACGCCGGCAACTATTTTACTCCAGCCTGGTCTGGTGCTGAAATCACCGCCAGTATTGAGAAGAGCTTGAAAAATCTGAAGACCGATTATGTTGATCTGGTGCAGTTGCATAGCTGTGACTCACAGGTTTTGAAAAAAGGCGAAGCTATTGAAGCTCTGCAAAAAGCCAAGAAAGAAGGCAAAACGCGCTTCATCGGTTATAGCGGTGATGGTGAAGATGCTTTGTGCGCCGTTGATCTCGACGTCTTCGATACCTTGCAAACTTCTTGCAGTATTTTTGATCAGCAATGCATTGATTTGGTCCTTCCCCGGGCTAAGGAAAAAAATATGGGAGTGATCGTAAAACGTCCAATTGGTAATGCCGTGTGGCGTTTCAAGACCAAGCCGGCCAATGAATATGTGCAGGAATACTGGGAGCGCGCCCAGAAGTTGGCTTATGATTTTGCCGATGGTGACAACGATATTATCAGTGAAACGGCTCTGCGCTTTACGCTCTCTCAACCGGCTGTTTGCACTATGATCGTGGGCACGACAAAACCCGGCCGTTGGCAGGAAAACGCTAAATTTGTCTCGGGCGGCAACCTCTCGGTTGACCAAATCAAAACCATTCGGGATCGCTGGTCGAAGGTGGCTACCAAAGACTGGGTAGGCCAGGTCTAGTATTAGATAAGGCGCCGGCTTATTAGTCTTGCGGTGCTTTGACTTTGCGCGGTTTAGTGAGCACGGCCGCAGCTTCATCGTCGTCAGCGCCTTCACGGTCCGCGTTTGTTTTGACTTTGGCGCTGACTGATGTCTCAACTTCCTTGGTCGTGCGCGTGATGAAGTGGTTGTCCGTTTCCCAGGGTTTGGGAGCGTAACCGGTCAATTTCACCAGGTGTTTTTTTGCGACATTGCCGTATTCATCATCGTTATACATGTTGCCCATGACATTCAGGCCTTTGAAGGTCATGCCCTTTTCCATGCCCACTTCATTGCGATAAACTTTGATCCATTCGCCAATGCATTTCTTGTACAGATATGGATCGCGCTCGGTCTGGCGCTCGATTTTGGCTTCCAGTGCCTGCGCGTAAATAAAGTGAATTTCCATGTCATCGTCGTCCATTTTCATGGCTCGCTGAGCCAGAGCCAGGGCCCTCGATACATTGCCGTTTTTGAGTGAGATGCGGGCGCGATTGACTACAGAACGGGCCGTTTCCATATCCGGGCTGACGATTTCATCGTATTCCTGGGCTCGCGCGCCGGGACCCTTCATGTTATCCTTCGGCGCTCTCAGCGGTTTGTCCAGGGGGTCGCTCTGCCGTTGCGCCATAGCCGTAAGCTGGCTGGCGCAAAGCTGGCTCAGAATCACCGATATGAATAGTGGTCGCAGATGTTTCATATATATAAGACTACAATCATACCTTATTAGGGCTTGTCAAACCCATGGGCGATGGGCACATGTTTTCATTAGCGGCCCTTAAACTGTGCTAGTCTCATTTCTGCACTTGAATGGGGTTACTAAGGATGGAAGTTCTGGGCGTCGGATTCACCTTTATTCTCATTGTTTCGTTCATTGTTATCTTCGTTTTGATTCGCTATTGCTTGCGCATCGCCAATGAGTGGGAACGCAAAGTAGTACTGCGCTTGGGCCGCTTTGCCGGTATCCGCGGACCGGGGCTTTTCTTTCTTTTGCCATTTTTTGAAACTACGCCTTTTACAATTGATTTGCGTACGGTGACAAGTAATATCTCAGCTGAGCAAACGCTTACGCGCGATAATGTGCCGGTCAATGTCGATACGGTTATTTATTGGAAAATCGTCGATCCCAAGCTCGCTGTTTTGCAGGTGGCCGACTATCAACAGGCGGTACTGGGGGCGGCGCAAACAGCGCTGCGCGACATCATCGGGCGTAGTGATCTGGCTCATGTGCTGTCCGATAGGGCTGGTCTCGACACCAGTATGACGACGGTGCTCGACAATCAGACCGAGCCCTGGGGCGTGAAAGTAATATCGGTGCAAATGCGCGATATCAAAATACCCGACGCCTTGCAGGATGCCATGTCGCGAGTAGCCCAGGCGGCGCGGGAAAGTCAGGCCCGTGTGCTGCTTGGGGATTCTGAGATGGCTATTGCCCAGCGTTTCGCCGATGCCGGCAAAGTCTATGAGCAAAACCCGATGGCCGTTCATTTGCGTGGCATGAATATGCTCTATGAGGTCATGAAAAACGGTGGTACTTCGACCGTTATTGTGCCATCGTCGGCGGTGCAAAGCATGAGCTTCGGCTCTATGGCCGGATTGACGGCGCTGGCCGAGCAGCAGAAGGGTGAGGCCAGCTAAATCCATGTCCGGTAGTCTATTCCCTGTCCAAAATTGGTCCGGTGTCGTCGCTTCGGCGTTGATCCTGGGGCTCATCTGTTCTGGAGCTATTGGATTAAATTCTGCGGCCTGGGCAAAGGGGCTGGAAACTGTCTATAGCGTGCCGCTAGTCGTACCGCCGGCTGCGGCCCGAACAACTGTCTCTGTACATGGCCGCATCTTTGGCCGACCCTTCGCGGCGGACGATGCCTACATCAACAGTTGCAGTTTGATACTTAAGCAAAATCATAAAATTTACTGCAAAGTTGTGCTCAGCTTCTTAGCCCTGCAAACTATACCGGCCGACCACGAATTTTTTAGCCGGGGTAAAGTGCAGCCTCGGATTGATATATCTCAGCGCCTAAAAAACGATGAGAAGTTGCGCAGCCAGACTTTCGAGGCCGGTAAACAAAATACAGCTTATGCCCTGCACGTGAAGTTTGGGCCCCGTTTTCGCGGGGGTAAGCCTGATACCACAGCCGGTGCTATAAATTTACGCTTTGCCGATGGAGATTACCTTGAGGGTACATTCGTCGCCAAACAGTCGCCCCGTTTAATCTGGGACGATCAGTCGATTATTGATTAAGACCCAGTGTTGATTAAAACCCAGTATTGATAAAAATCCAGCTCCAGGGCAGTTTTTGGGGGCTGCGCCGGAAATGTCATAGTTTTGTCACACCGTTGTCACAGCGATGAGGTAACGTTGAAATTGAGGCCAATTCCAGTCTTCCCCCCCGAGCTGTGAGAATTTACTATGACCGGAGATTTAAATTTAGACAAAGTCCAGCCGCCGCGTGAAGCGCATAGCGGGGGCGATAATTTGCAAGGCTATAGAGATGCGGGCCAGGGCGTCGGCCTGGTACAGCTCAAGGCCAACACCGCCGATCAGCACTTGCAGCCGATGATGATAGTAGACCAGCAGGGTGGGCCTGAAGCACCCTACAATCCTCAGCACATTCCCGGGACCTATAAGCCCGAAGACATCGCTATTGCCAACCAGCACTTTAATAAAGACCAGGTGCGCGCCCTGGAGTCTAATGGTCCGCAAAACTTCAATCAGATGATGGAGGCGGTCAAAAACGCGCCGACGGCTCAGTCTGAGGCCCTGGTCAAGCAATTCAAATTTATGGCCGATCAGGTCATCAAATTTGAGCGTGAGCATCCGAATCTCAAGCCCAATCACGCTTGATCAGTTTTTTCATTCGTGCCAGTTGAGAATCTGCACGGGTAGTGTGGCCCCTTCGGGCAGGTAATCCAGCTCGCTGGCAAAAAGCATCAGGCAGTCGGCCGCTGCCAGACCGGTGAGCATATGAGATTCTTGCCCTGTCGTGGCCTGGGCGACAAGGGAGCCGTCTTCCAGTGTTGCCAGTGTGCCGCGGACAAAATCCAGGCGGCCGGGTGTTTTCTTAAGGTTGCGGGCCAACCTGGCGGTGGTTATGCTGCGCCCTTTTTCTTTCAGGCCCTGCATCACTTTCAGGGCCGGTTTGACAAAGAGATTGAAAGTGACAAGAGCCGAAACGGGATTGCCCGGCAGGCCGAAAATAACCTTGCGCACTATGTGTGTGTCTATTTCTTGCGATTCTTCTTCTTGTTCTTGTGAATCTTCTTGGACCACGCCGAAATACACAGGTTTGCCTGGTTTTATGGCAATGCGCCAGAAGACGGTGCGCACATTCAAGGCTTCGAAGGTGGCTTTGACATAGTCGCGTTCGCCCACCGAAACGCCGCCAATAGTAATGATCACGTCCGATTTTTGCAGAGCTTCGGCCAAAACTTCCCGTGTTTCGGTTTCGTCGTCTCTAGTGTGATAAGTGAAAACCTGATTTATTCCCAGAGCTTTAAGCGCCGCCACCAGGGCTGGCGAATTGGAATTGTAAATCTGGCTGCCCGCGAGCACTGTGCCTGGCTCGACAAGCTCGTCGCCTGTGGATATGACCGAGACCAGTGGTTGTCTAAAAACATTGACCTGCGTCTGGCCCAGGGTGGCCAGAAGCCCAACTATGGGCGGTGATATCAGTAGGCCCGCGGCCAGAACATTGCTGCCTTGCTCGACTTCTTCGCCGCGCATACGTATGTTTTCGCCGATGCGCACCGAGGCCTTAATAGTGACAGATTGGGCTTGTTCGTCGACAAGACAATGCTCTTTCATAACCACGGCTTCCACACTGTCTGGTACCGGGGCGCCGGTGAGGATGCGCAGGCACTGCCCCGGCCTTAAGTCTTTGCCCCGGTCGTCCGAACCTTCCGCATTGTCTGCTCCGGCCGCTATCTGACCTCTCAGTTTGAGGCTGATAGGCTTGTCCGGCTCGGCCGTTACTACGTCTTCGACCAGGACTCCATAGCCGTCCACGGCCGAATTATTGAAACGCGGCAGGTCAAAACCGGCGGTCACCGGCCCGGCCATGACTCGACCGAGGGCATCTTTCAATTCAACTGCTTCTATCTGTCTGCCATAGGCAGCGCTGGCTTTTAAGATCTCAGCCAGGGCTTGCTCATAGGTCAGCATGATTTTTTTGCTTGTGTCCGTGGCCATGTGCATGGCCTGCCCCTTCTATCATGGCAAAGGCATGGGTAATTGCGGGAAATATGGCCGTCAGGCCGTCTTCAACTGCCGTCATGGCACCAGGTAAACTGATGATTACTGTCTTTTGTCTGACGCCGGCCACTCCACGGCTGAGCATAGCGAAGGAATTGCGTTCCTGGCCATAGCTGCGAATCGCTTCCGCCACACCGGGAAGTTCTCTTTCTATCAGGCGCTTGAGGGCCTCGGGGGTGTTGTCCCTGGGGCTGAGTCCGGTACCGCCGGTGGTGATGAGCAAATTGACTTGCAGGTCGTCGCAGCAGCGGCGCACGGCCGGTACAATTACCGATTCATCATCGGGATGTACCGAATATTCGACTATATCGAAGCCAAGTTCGGTGAGATATTCGACGATTGCTTTACCTGACGAATCTTCGCTTTTATTTTTGGCGGCGGTGTCGGACATGACGAGCACGGCGGCCCGGTACTTGCGTGCGTTCTGGGCGCCATCTTGTTGATTGAGGGCTGAGGCAAAATCACTCTTGCCGCCCTTTTTACTGATTAAGGTGACGCTTTCGATTTGCATCAATTCGTCCACCATTTTTGCCATGTCGTAAATGGTTAAAGCGGCTACCGAAGCGGCTGTCAGCGCTTCCATTTCAACGCCGGTTTTGTAAACGGCTTTAACGGTAGTTTCAATTTCGATTGAATCTTCATCGAGGTGAAATTCTACGCCGACAAATTCCACCGGTATCGGATGGCAGTAAGGAATGATTGTGCTTGTGTTTTTTGCCGCCTGAATGGCCGCTACTTTGGCCACTGAGAGCGGGTTTCCCTTGGGCAGAGTGTTGGTGCGAATCTGCTCTATGGTACTGGGACTCACTCTGAGGACAGCCTTGGCCACAGCTTCTCTAAGCGTGCTCACCTTATGAGATACGTCGCGCATGGCTTTTTTTCTATCCCCCTATTTGGATCATTGCCCGGTTATCCTGGGCGGCGATTTCTTCCGCCGGTGGATGGGCCTCAGGCTTCATCCTGAGCGAGTTCAGAATCATACCTTGAAGTTGCTCGTCTGTGGCCCCCTGCCTCATGGCATCGCGAAGATTTGTTTCCGCAGGGTAGAAAAGACAGGACTTGATCGAGCCGTCGGCGGTCAGGCGCAGGCGATTGCAACTGGAGCAAAAGCTGTCTGACATCGATGAGATAAAGCTGATAGTGCCTACCCCGCCTTCAATTGCGTAGTCTTTGCCCACCGCGGAAAAATCGTCCACTAGCTTCTTCAGTTTGTAGCGTTCGCCAATCGTGGCCAACATGTCTTTGTAGGTGACGACTTTTTCATTTGTCCACTGATTGTCCTTAAAAGGCATGTATTCAATGAATCGGACATTGATTGGATGCTCGGCGGCAAAGGCTACAAAGTCCATTATTTCGTCGCTATTAACCTCGGCCATTACCACCATATTGATTTTCAAGCTGCCGAATCCTTCGGCCAGGGCCGCGTCAATTCCCGCTCGTACGGTATGAAAAAGACTCTCGTCCTGCCTGGTTATGGCGCTAAATCTGTCGGCTTTGAAGGTGTCCAGGCTGATATTGAGATGTGACATGCCGGCGCGCTTCAGTTGTGCGGCATGGGGGGCGAGCAAAGTGGCGTTCGTTGTCATAGCCAGGGTTTTGAGCCCGTCTATGGCGCCCAGTTGTTCGACCAATTCAAGCAAACCTTTGCGCACCATCGGCTCGCCGCCGGTCAGGCGAATCTTATCCACACCCATACTAATGAAGATACGGGAGAGGCGCACAATTTCCTCAAATGTAGTCAACTCCTGGCGCTTTTTCCAGACCAGACCTTCTTTGGGCATGCAATAGGTACAGCGCAGATTGCAGCGGTCGGTGACTGAAATACGCAGATAATTGTGGCGGCGACCGAAGGTGTCTACTAGAACATTCCTGTCTGTTGAAGCATTGCTATCCGGCATTTGGCTCTCGGTTAAGTGCATGGTTGATGTTCTCGGTGTGCGCAATTGACCCAGGCTGAGCTTTGATCCGTGTAGTGTTCTTTTTTCCAAACGGGCAGACGTTTCTTTGTCTCGTCGATGATGTAGCGAGAAGCAGCGTAAGCCTGATCGCGGTGTGCAGCTGAAACGCCGACAAAGACTGCAGCGTCTGCAATTTGCAAATCGCCCACACGATGCACGAGCAGGCATTTTACAATGTCGAAGCGCTCATAGGCCTCGGCAAAAATGCGTTCAGCTTCGGCTTTGGCAAGTGATTCACAGGCTTCATAGCTGAGAGCTTTGACATCTTTGCCTTCGTTGTGATTGCGTACTACTCCTTCAAAAATGATCAAGGCCCCGGCCCGGTTGTCCCGGAGCCGCTCTTGCAGTGACTGGGTGTCGATTGCTTCAGTGGTAAGGGTAAACATAATGACTAACCTCCGGCCACAGGCGGCACGAAGATGATCACATCGTCATCATTCAGAGGCGAGCTAAAATCGACGAAGTCGTCGCCAACGGCCACGCGCAACTGTTCGGCGCGGAGAGCAAACTTGTGGCGTGCCTGCAGCTCTTTGTACAGGTCGGCGATTGATTCAGCCCTGGTTTCGATAGTTTCTTCGGCCAGGCCGCGCTCTTCTTTGAGGAGTGCAAAGTAGCGCACCTTGACTGATCTGGACCGGGACCCGGTTGTGGCCGCCATTGAATTTAACCCTCGATTGTCAGCTTCCAAGCACTTCTTATTTAAAAAGAGTTTTCTGTCAGCTAAATTATATACTTTAACGATATCCTGTGAGGCAATGATGGCAAACAGTTCAAATGGCGGCGGTGCCAGAGCAGAAGTGGCGGCCGTGGTCGACTTCGGTGGTTGGCGATCGCCAATAGACGCGGCCATGGTGGCTTCCGGGGCCCTGCGCCTC
>Ga0105248_10007770_pt1 | contig 11769 bp, 8 predicted proteins | sample KBSS34metaG_FD_81524 | JGI IMG/M metagenome (GOLD analysis project Ga0105248, IMG submission 81524) | Switchgrass rhizosphere microbial communities from Kellogg Biological Station, Michigan, USA - KBS S3-4 metaG | ecosystem: Host-associated > Plants > Roots > Rhizosphere > Soil | place...
CGGCGGGCGGCGGAACGTCGAAAGAACGCGGCAATGCGTGTCGTCTACCGGGACGGTGAAGCCGAGCATGTTCGGCCGCCCGGGCTTGAGCGTCGTATCGGGCACGCACATCCCGTTCGGCATGATCCATGTCGATACGCGATCGAGCACACGCCCGTCGGCGAGCGTGCGAACCGCATTGTAGCTGAGGCCGGCCGGGACCTCGTAGAACCGGACCTCTGGCATCACTTCGAATTCGCGCACGAATTGCGTGCCGCTGAACGTCGTATGCAGCACCTGCACATGGAAGGGATCCATCACATTGTCGTTCATGTGCAGCCACGAATAGGGCACGACTTCCGGCCCGGTCAGGTCGGCATGCGACGCCATACTGTTGTCATAGGCGACATAATCTTCGCCTTCGTCGAGCGGCTCCATGCAATCGTAGCGTGGCAGCGCTGGCATGCGATCGGGCGGCCCCATATAGGTCCACACCAGCCCATAAAGTTCCTGCACCGGATACCAGGGCTGGCGCGCCGCGCGGCAACCGGCCTCGGTGCCGCCTCCGGGTTCGCACGGCTGTTCCAGGCAATTGCCTTCGACGTCGAACTTCCAGCCGTGATAGCAGCAGCGGATCCCGTCGCGCTCAACCCTGCCCCAGAACAGGCTGGTGCCGCGATGCATGCAGCGCGGGTAGAGCAGCCCCGGCCGTCCCTCGCCGTCGCGGAACACGATCAGATCCTCGCCGAGGATACGCACTTCCTTAGGCCGCGTGGTCACGTTGCGCGACGCGAGCACCGGCTGCCAATAGCGCCGCATCAGTTCGCCGAGCGGCGTGCCCGGGCCGACCTCGGTCAGCAGCGCATTCGAGCTCTGTCGCGGCCGACCATAGGCAGTGCCTTCGAGCGGCGCGCGCACCGGCGCTTCGACATGCTTGGTCGCCATCCTCTTCCTCCCGCCGCCGCTCTTCGGGTCCGGCTCGGCGCACTATAGCGAGCGTGCTAATGGGTGGAAGCGGCAACCCGCCGGCCGCGTGATATCGGTGGGTAGACCCGAGAAGTTGGAATCAGGTTTCGGGAACTGGTCGCGCAAGCGAGCGGACTGGGCGTGCGACGATCCAGGCGATCGGGATGCCGACCAGCAGGACGTGGATTGCCAAAGCGTTGGCAATCGCCCCCAGCCGGATGTGGTTCAGGGCTCCCGGCCAGCGGAGCGGAATCACGATCCAATACATGACGAGGTAGAGCAACAAGCCGTAGGCCGCGCCGAAGCCGACAGGACGCCGGCCTAATGCGGGCAGTCGGTCGACCGCGGCTGCGAAGATCGTGACCATTGCCGCCATGATGCCGAAGTGGACCGCAAGTCCGGCAATCGCGCCAGCGGCGCCAAGCTGCGCCACACCGTCGCCGAACGGGCCTGATGCGACGTTCCGGAGCATCGCGGCAACGGACTTTCCATGCGCGGCGGTCAGGGCGATTGCCGAGGCGATATCGAGCGTACCGGCCACAAGCGTGGCAATTGCGATTGATTTGACGTTCAATGCGAGCTCCCTCGAAGTTGCCGCATCCCAAGCTCGCGTGGGCAGAGTTGCCAAGCGATTGTCGCCCGACGGCCGATCGGAGCAGCCGAACGTCTGCGGGGTGCGCTGCAATTCGTTCAACAGACTGAGAAATAACGATTTAGCTCTCCGGGCAACCTGCGAACGACATTCGGCTGCTGCCCGGTAGTAATCGAGTCCGCGTGCCGGCCTGTGCCGGTTCATGGGAAAGGGCGACCATGTCCTCAAACGCGTCACCACGTGCCGGCAGGCCGAGGCAGGTGCCGAGCGGACGGTGGTGCCGCCGCATGCGTCGCGTTTTCGGCGCGTGTCCGCAGCCGGCGACGTGCTCGATAGGCGCGGAGCGCTTGCCATCGCCGGCGACCCTCCGCAAATTCTTCGGCACGGCACGCCGCTGCCGCTTTCGCCGACCGAAGCGATGCTGATGACTCTGCTGATCCGCCACGGCGGCAGGTGCCACGCCGAAATCGAGGCTGCGTTCCGCGCGGCGGGCGTGACACCGGCCTCACTCGACGTGATCGTTCATCGCATCCGGCGCAAGTTCGCGGCCGTCGGAGCATCGGATCCGATCGAAATACGGCGCAGCTGGGGTATGATTCTGTGCGTCGAGCCTGGAGCATTGGATCCGACTGCGCAGGAAATCGCCTTCGCGGGCGACACCGTAGCGCGGTAAATGGCGATTGTGATGCCGGCGAACGTCAATTTTGACCCGGTGAACGTCGTCGACAGCGGCGGCCGGATTTGCGACTATTCGCGAGTGGGTAACCCCGGACCGGTCGTTCAGCGCAACTTCTTCGTCGTCGATGAAGCCGCTCCCAAGCAGGCGCGACCGCAGACGCGCGCCGAAACGGTCGCCAAATGGGTGCTGACGCTGACGATGTGGGGATCGAGCTACGCGATTTTCACGCTCGGCAGCATTCTGGCGGGGTCTTCCCAGCTTTTCGCGATCACTGCCGCGCGCGCATCGATGGCGCTGGTTGGCCTCCTCGTCTGCTACGGGCTGCATCGGCTGCTACGTCGCCTTGCGCACCGTCCGTTCCGCACGCGCGCGCTGGCGGTCGCCGCGGTCGCGCCATTCGCGGCGGAAAGCTATGCTTGGGCGCAATATTTCGCGGTCCAATATATGCGCGGCCGCCACGCCGCATTCACGATCGTGAGCTGGAACGACGCCGCCAATGTCATATCGATGTGGACTTGGTTCTTTATCGCCTGGACCGGCCTCTATCTCGCAATCGAATACAGCTTCGACGCGCGCTACGAGAGCGAACGCTCGGCCGAACTCAGCGCAATGGCGCAAGCCGCCAAGCTTCGGGCGCTGTCCAACCAGATCAACCCGCATTTCCTGTTCAACAGCCTCAACTCGATATCCGCACTGATCCTCGAAGGCAGGGCGGCCGAGGCCGAGCGCATGCTCGGGCGACTTGCCGACTTCTTCCGCTCGACGCTGTCGATCGACCCGCTGGTCGACGTCACGCTGGAGGGCGAATTCGAGCTGCACCGGCGCTACCTGGCGATCGAGCAGCTCCGCTATCCCGATCTCATCGTTGAAGTGGAGCTGCCGGCTGCGCTGAGCGGTGCGCTGGTGCCGGCGCTGATTGTCCAGCCGCTCGTCGAGAATGCGATCAAGCATGGCGTCGCCAAGTCGCATCCGCCGACGCGGATCGTGCTTTCAGCGGCGCGCGAGGGCGACATGCTGGCGATCTCGATCATCAATACGGCCAATCCGGGAATACCACGCGCCGTGCCGGTGCACGAAGGGGTCGGGACGGCCAATGTGCGGCAGCGGCTGGCCGAATATTTCGGTGACCGCCAGAGCCTTTTCCTGCGGCCCGCACCGGGCCGGTTCGAAGCGCGCGTCACCATGCCGCTGGCAGTCGCGGCATGAGCGACTATACCGTCCTGACGGTGGACGACGAGCCGCTCGCGCTGCGGCGCCTGGACGTTATCCTCAGGGGCGTTCGCGGAGTTCGTCTGGTAGGTTCGGCGACGAGCGGCGAGCAAGCCGTGCGGCTGATCCGCGAGCAGCGACCAGACGTCGTGCTGCTCGACATACGATTGCGCGACGGCACGGGCTTCGATGTGCTGGATCGGCTCCCGCCCGAGTTCCGGCCGGCAGTGATTTTCACGACGGCGTTCGATCATTTCGCCGTCCGCGCCTTCGAGCTGTCAGCCGTCGACTATGTGCTGAAGCCGATCGAGCCGGCGCGGCTGGCCGAAGCGATCGATCGCGCACGCTCGCGGCTCGCTTCCGACAATTCGGCGCGCGAACTGGCAGAGATGCGCACGATCGTCCGCGATCTCCGCGCCGAGTTCCGTGCGCGCCAGGCGTCGCCCTATGAAACCGAGATGTGGATTCGCGGCACGACTGGCAGTCTCACGCGCGTCGCGCTCGATCAGGTCGACTGGGTCAGCGCGGAGGATGACTATATTCGGCTGCACACAGGCACGGGTTCGCATCTCGTCCGCATGTCGATCAAGACGCTGGCGGCGCGCGTCGATCCCGACAAGTTCGTCCGGGTCCATCGCGCCGCACTGGTGCGGCGCGATGCGATCGCGCAGGTTCGCCAGTCGCCGACGGGACGCCGCGATGTCGTGCTGCGCGATGGAACCCGCGTCGCCACCGGCCGCGTCTATGCCAGGAAGCTGCGCGCGCTGCTGGGCAACGGGGCCTTCGCTCAGAGCTTCTAGTCCGGCAGTCGCCCATGGCGGATTGCGCGGAAAACGATCCGGCAAAAGGCGATGTGACGACGGCCGACTGGTTCCGACCACGCGATCTCGAAGTCGTGCAACGCGCAGTGTCGGACCGATCCGCCGAACGATTACGCCCAGCGTCGTAATTCTGCGGTCCAACGTCGATCCGGCCCAAAACGGCCCTCCGGCAGTCCCCAGCGTGCGTCCGGCCGGAGCGGTCTTGGCAAGGTTGTCCAGCTTCCCCTCAACCGTTGCGGACAACCAGCAAGGGGCAGCAATGATTATGAGTAGACGTGCGCAACTATTGGCGACGGCCGTGGGGCTGTGCGCTGTCGCGGTCCCGGCTCGTGCTCAGGATGCGGCCGCCGCGCCCGCGTCCCTCCCGGGCAACACCGAGCAGGTCGGCCAGGGCCAGGAAATCATCGTGACGGGGTCGATCTTCCGTCGTACCGACACCGAGACACCGTCGCCAGTCACCACGCTCGATTCCAAGAGCATCGACGAGCGCGGACTCGCCACCACTTCCGACGTTGTCCAGTCGGTATCGGCCGGAAATGGCGGCGCGCTGCCGCAGAATTTCCTGGGCGCCTTTGCGTCCGGCGCGCAGAGCGTTTCGCTGCGCGGATTGACCACCAACTCGACGCTGACGCTGTTCGACGGGTTGCGTCCAGCCTATTTCCCGCTCGCCGACGATGGGCAGCGCAGCATCGTCGATCTCAACACCATTCCAGCGGCGATCGTCGATCGCGTCGAAGTGCTGCGCGACGGCGCCTCGGCGACGTACGGCGCCGATGCGATCGCCGGTGTGGTCAACGTGATCCTCAAGAAAAAGATGCGGGGCATCGAGGCCCGTGCCGAGGCCGGCGTCGCGGAGCGCGGCGACAGCGCGAACCAGCGCTTTCAATTCACCGCCGGGTTCGGCGATCTCGCGACGCAGGGCTTCAACGTCTACGTCAGCGGCGAATATCAACATAGCGACGCAGTTTACGCCAAGGACCGCGGCTTCCCGTTCAGCACCAACAATCTGTCGAGCATCCACTTGCCGGACGGCTCCACGGGCCGCAACGGCGACGTGTTCTTCACGCCGCCGACATCCGCGTCGAGCAACGGTGCCATCGTTGCCGTGATTCGCCCGGCCACGCCGACCGGCACCAGCGCCGATGGTATTCCAATGGGCGCCGCGATCGCCGGCGGCCAGTTCCGCGTGCTCGGCAGTTGTGCTTCACAGAATCTGATCACGCGCAGCACCTCGCTCGGCACCTGGTGCGGACAGGATCTGGTCAACCAATATGGCGTGTTGCAGCCGCGCCAGACGCGCTTCGGAGGAACCGTGCACGCCACGGTCGATGTCGGGAGCGACGACCAGGCCTATGTCGTCGCCAACTTCTATCAGAGCCGGATATTCCTGCCCGGTGTGCCGCAGTCGATTCGCTCGAACGGCAATCCCATCGAAACCCGCGGAATCGTGCTTCCGGTGCGGCTTGCCGACGGCACGCTCAACCCACAGAACCCTTATGCCGCGGCCGGGCAGGCCGCATTGATCTATTATCGCTTCGGCGACATCCCAGCGAGCCTGCGCAATGTCGCGCGCAGCTATCGCTTTGCGTCGGGCATCGACGGCAAGATCGGCAATTCCGGCTTCGACTACTCGGTCGCTGCGACCTATATGCGAACCGATCTCGAGCAGACCCGGCGCGGCTTTCTCTATGTCCCGGGGCTGCTCAATGCGATCAGCCGCGGCACCTATAATTTCATCGATCCGTCGAGCAACAGTCAGGCGGTGCGTGATTCGATTGCGCCGGTGCTGGAGACTCGCGCCAATTCGGAACTGTGGCAGGCTCAGGCGGTGGTCACGAAGAATGTGCTCGCGCTTCCGGGAGGATCGCTGCAGGTCGGCGTGGGCGGACAGATCCGCTATGAAGCAGTCTATGACCCGACCCCGGTTCCCCGGCGCGACTTCATCACGGTCAATCCCTTCGCAGCGATTGGCAATCGGTACGTCAAAGCCGCGTTCATCGAGCTGAACGCGCCCGTTCTCGATAACCTCGAGGTCAATGCGTCGGGCCGCTTCGACAGCTATTCGATCGGCTTCAGCCATTTCTCGCCCAAGATCGGCGCGAAGTTCGCACCGATCCGCCAACTTGCGATCCGCGGAACCTATTCGGAGGGGTTTCGCGCGCCGTCGATTCCGGAAGTCTCGGGGCAGGTCATCGGTTTCACTGCCTATACGCCTGGCGATGGCCTGTCCGCTGCGGACAAGGCGACACTGCAGGCCCGCTACGGCAACAACAATTATATCAGCCAAAGCTATGGGATCGGCCTGAACTCGACCGGCAACCCGAATATCCAGCCGGAGACGTCGCGCGCGTTCACGGCCGGCGCGGTATTCCAGCCCGTGAAATGGCTGAGCCTCACGGTCGATTATTACAATATTCGAAAAAAGAACCTGATCCTTGCCGGTGCTGGCAACACCGCACTCATCGCCAGCAACTATCTGCTCAATGGCACGATCCCCGCGGGCGTGACGATCACCCCCAATCCGTCGGACCCGTCCAATCCCACGCTGCGCCCGACGCCGCTTTCGGTGAACTACCTCTATTCGAACGGCAACACGCTTCAGACTTCGGGTATCGACGCGCAGATCCAGGCAAAGATCAAGCTCGGCGCAGATACCAATTTCACCACCACACTCGAGGGCACCGAGATCCTCGTTTACGATGTCGACGATGGCACCGGCACGGGCGTGCAGAAGTACGTGGGGACGCTGGCATCGTTCGCGGTCACTTCCGCCTCGGGAACGCCGCGGTGGCGCGCCAACTGGCAGAACACGATCGAGCACGGACCGTTCACCGGCACACTCACGACCTATTTCGTTAGCGGGTACAAGGGCTTTGCCGACGACAATACCGGCCCCGGCAGCACCTGCGCCGACGCGATCGAAACTGCGATCACCTACAATGCCGAAGGGACCAGCGGCATCGGCGGCGGGCCGCTGCAGTGTATCGTCAAACACTGGTTGCAATTCGACGCCAAGGTAAGTTTCCGCGCGACGGCCAATTTCACTTTTTACCTCAACGTCGTGAACCTGTTCGACGCCAAGGCGCCGTTCGATCCCAACACCTATGGCGGAAACAACTATAATCCGGCCTGGTCGTCGCCGGGCGTGATCGGCCGCCTGTTCCGCGCAGGCGCGGCGTTCAAATTCTAAACCCAGCGGCAAGACGCGTGCAGGCTGATCGATGGGCATGATTTCGATTCATGCCCATCGATCCCGGCTACCCACCCATCAGGCGGAGCGATCCCCCGAACCGGCTACACTGTCGGTGACCTTCGCCGTCCCCGCATCGCCCGTACCGTTCTGCGGCAACGCCCCGACATCGCCCATCCCGGCAAGCATACCGTTCAATGAACCGCCGCGGATGCCGAGATCGGCCATCAGCCCGTCGATCAGCGGCCCGCCGACGCGGTACCGCATCGCCGCGGCCACCGCGGCATCCGCCAGATTGACATGCCCGCCACCCGGCGCCGCGTCGCCACCGCCATCGCCGTGCAGGCCGCGGGCATCGACGATGCTGATCTTGTCGATGCTCTCGAGCGGCTTGCTCGCCGCGGCGATGATCGCGGGAAGCGCGTCGAGCAGCGCCTTGCGAACCTGCAGCGCGGTCTGCGCGTCGCTCAGCAAATTGGTCGCTTCGTTGAGCAGCGCCTGACCGGCGGCATCGACCTTGAACGCGGCTTCGCGGCCCTCCGCGCGCACCTTTTCGGCATCGGCCTCCGCGGTTGCCTCGGTCCTGGTCGCGGCCGCGCGCGCTTCGGCGGCTTCCTTCTCAGCGGCGGCGGCAACGGTGATGCCCACGGCCTCTTCCTGCGCGCGCTGCGTCGCCGCGATCACTGCCACGCTCTTGTTGCGGTTGGCGATTTCGGTCGCCTTGGCGGTAGTCACGCTTTCCTCGGCCCGAACCGCGAGCGCGCGCGCCTCGTTGGCGGCGGCGGCGGCCTTGGATTCCTCCTCGGACTTCTGCGCGGTCTGCACCGCGGTCGTGATCCGCGCGATCTCGATCGTCCGGTCGCGCTCGATCGTTGCCGTCTGCACCGCGCCGTCACGGGCGATGGTGGCGGTCTGCACTACCTTGTCGGCCTCGGTCTGCGCGACGGTCTGCGCCTGCTCGGCCGTGATCCGCGCGATCTCGGCGAGCCGGGTTTGCTCGGACTCCGCGGTCGCGATCGCGGTGGCCTGTTCCGCGCGGCGCGCGGCCAGGGTCTGCTCCTGCAGCAGCCGTGCCTGTTCAGCCGCCTGTGCGATCTCGAGCGACTGTTTGTTGGCTTCGAGGTTGCGCTGCTCGATTTCGACGCGGTTGGTCGCGACGATGTCGTTGCGGATCTTCTTGCGCTCCTCGATCGTGCGCGTCAGCACCGTCAGTCCCTCAGCGTCGAACGCGTTGTTCTCGTTGAAATGCTCGAACGCTGTCTGGTCGAAATGGGTGATGCTCACCGATTCGAGCTGGAACCCGTTCATGTCCAGGTCGGTCATCAGCGCCTCCTGCACCTTCTGGATGAAGTCGGCGCGATTGGCGTGCAGATGCTCCATCGTCATCGTCGCGGCGACCGAACGCAGCGCGGAGACGAGCTTGCCGTCGAGCAGCGACTTTACGGCATCGGGGCTGTTGACCGATTCACCCAGCGTCTGCGCCGCGGCGGCGATCGATCCCGCGTCGGGCTTCACTTTGATGTGGAACAGCCCGACGACGTCTACGCGCAACTTGTCGAGCGTGATCAGCGCATCCTTGTTGAGGCGCGACACTTCGAGCTTCACTGTGGTCAGTCGCACCTGCATCAACTCGTGGAGCACCGGGATCACCATGATGCCGCCGTTCAGCACCACTTTCTCGCCGCCGAATCCGGTGCGGATCAGCGCCACGTCCTTGGTCGCGCGGCGATACAGCCGCGTCAGTATGATGCCCATCACGATCAGCGCGAACAGCACGATCGCGGCGTAGATCAGCGCATTCAAAAGCGATGCAGGCACAGGATTCCCCTCCGTTGCTGATGTCGTCGACTATCAGATCGATTGTAATTGCCTATCGTCCTCCGGCAACGCGAAGAATAGCTGCCCCTGGCGGCGGACCAGTAAGGCGGTCGTGCCCGCCGGGATCGCGTCCGCATCGTCGTGCGGCTCGATCATTACGAAATGTGCCTGGCCGTGCCGGTCGACCACTTTCGCGCGCGCAGGCGCGCCGCGGCGCGCGGTTCCTTCCAGCACGACACCACGACTACGCAGCAGCTCATCGGTCGAAATCACTGTCGTCTCGAATCCCGGCAGGATCCGCGCGAGACCGTTGGCGACCAGCGTGTTCGCAGCCACGCCCGCGACCAACGCGCCGCCCGTCGCCAGGCCCCAGCCCAGCGGCGCCCCGGCGACGGCGGTTGCGACTTGCTGGATCGCCACCCCAGCAACCGTGAAACATCCCAGCAGTGACGTCAGCCAGATCAGGATCGGCAGCTCGCTACCCAGCCCCAACCAGTCGAGCAGGCCGGCGCGCGCATCGACGTCGATATCCATGTCCGGGTGAAGGTGGCCCAGCCCCAGGCCGATCGCTTCGATCAATCCGATGCCGATCATCACCACGAACGCGACTGCGAAGGGCAGATAAGCCGGGGTCAGTAACTGCGCGAGCATGATCGAATTGCTATCATGCGCGTTTCGCCTTGTCGCGGCTGTCTCTCAATTCTCGCTGATACGCCGATCCTCGTCGGCAACCACGGCCAGTTGCTTCCAGTCGAGGCATTCCTGCAGCTCGAGATAATGCTCCGGCCCGATCCGATCGGCCGCGCGCAGTTCGTCGAGTCGCACGCGCTGCGCCAGCACCGCGGCCAGCGACAGCCCTCGCCGTCGCTCGAGCGCGGGCGCACAGCCCAGCTCCGCCGCATCTGTGCGATATTCGCGATAGGCTTGGCGGATCGCTTCGGCCTCCGCCCCCTCTTCTTGCGCGAGCCGATCGAGCGCGGCCTCGGCAAGCGCCACTCGCGCCGCCTCGCGTTCGGCCTTCGCCTCCGCGCGCCGGCCGAGCCTGAGCAGCCGGATGATCGGCGCCAGCGTCGCGCCCTGGATCACCAGCGTCGCCAGCACCACCGCGAACGCCGTCAACACCACCAGGTCGCGCTCGGGGAAATTGCCGGGCAAGGCGAATGCGGTGGCGAGCGTCACGAGTCCGCGCATTCCCGCCCAGCCGACGAGCAGCGTCTCTCCCAGTGTCGCGGGTGCCGGCCCCCGGCCGATGCGATGGCGAACCGCGGCGATCGCACGATAGAAGAATGCGAACGCCAGACGTGTCGCGATCACGCCGGCGACCACCGCACCGGCGAACCAAAGGGCGCGGGTCAACTCGGCCGCCGACATCACGCCCAGGATCCGCCGCGCCTGCAGTCCCATCAACAGGAACGCGAGCACGTTGAGCAGGAACACCACCGTGGTCCACACCGCGAACGAATGCACGCGCATCCGCGGCGATTCATGCACCGTGGTCAGCGTCGCGATCGTCATTGCGCTCGCTACCGTTGCGAGCACCGCCGACAGGTGCAGCCGCTCGGCGATCATCCAGGTGGCGAAGGCGTAGACGAATTGCAGCAACGTCCCGCCAAGCGTGTTTCCAGTGAGCGGCCGCAACCGCGTGACCAGAAAGCCGAACACGATACCGAACACGATGCCTCCGGGTGCCGCGATCGCCAGCTGCACCGCGGTGCCGGCGTCGAACCCGCCATGCGCCTGTACGGTCACTGCGGCGCCGAACAGCAGCAGCGCGGTGGCGTCGTTGAATAGGCTCTCTCCCTTGAGCAGCGCATCGACTCGGCGCGCCACGGGCAGGTTGGAGAGCACCGCCGTCGCCGCCGCCGCGTCCGGCGGCGCGACGATCGCACCGAGCGTGACGGCGACTGCGATCGGCAGCCCGATCGTCAGCGCGCTGATCGCCACGACCACGCCGGTGGTCGCTAGCACCGCGACCACTGCGAAGAAGATCAGCGGCAGCAACAGGCGACGCGCCGCGCCGAGCGGATAGTCATAGGCGGCGTCGACCAGAACCGGCGCGATGAACAGCGCGAGCGCGGTGTGCGGGTCGATCCGAATGCCGGGTGCGCCGGGTAGCATCGCCACCGCCATCCCCGCCGCAGCACGGATTCCGGGATACGGTAGATGGATGCGCCGCGTCAGCTGCAACAGCAGAATCGCGACTGCCATCAACGCGACCAGGCTCTCGAAGAAGGTCATTGGCGCACTTTAGCAGGGTCGCGCGTTGCGGCGATCCTGATTTCGGTGCAGCGCTGCACCCTGGCGAACCGCGTGCGGAGCGTGACATGGATTGCGACGTGGCGATTGTCGGAGCCGGTGCGGCGGGCATCGCCGCGGCGCGACGGCTGCACACGGCGGGACGCTCAGTCGTCGTGCTGGAGGCAGCCACGCGCGTGGGCGGACGCGGCTGGACGCAAGGTGTGGCCGGCATGCCGCTCGACATGGGCTGCGGCTGGCTGCATTCGGCCGAGCGCAA
>Ga0105248_10007771_pt1 | contig 11768 bp, 11 predicted proteins | sample KBSS34metaG_FD_81524 | JGI IMG/M metagenome (GOLD analysis project Ga0105248, IMG submission 81524) | Switchgrass rhizosphere microbial communities from Kellogg Biological Station, Michigan, USA - KBS S3-4 metaG | ecosystem: Host-associated > Plants > Roots > Rhizosphere > Soil | place...
AATGGCGAGGAGGAAGAGCCGGAGGTGTTCCCCGGCCTCTTCCCCAATCTGCTGGCCAATGGTGCAGCCGGCATCGCGGTCGGCATGGCGACCTCCATTCCACCGCACAACGCCGCCGAACTGATCGACGCCGCCACCCATCTGATCGAGCATCCGAACGCCACCACGGCAGACCTGCTGCAATATGTGCAAGGCCCGGATTTCCCGACCGGCGGCATCGTGGCGGATGGCCCGGCCGCCATCCGCGAGGCCTATGAGACGGGGCGCGGCGCCTTCCGCACCCGCGCGCGCTTCGCGGAGCCGGAAAAGCTCTCCGGCGGCACCTGGCAGCTCGTCATCACCGAAATCCCCTATCAGGTGCAGAAGGCCAAGCTGATCGTGCAGAATGCCGCCCCCACCACCGAGAAGAAGCTGCCGATCCTCGCCGACGTCCGCGACGAATCGGACGAGCTGATCCGCATCGTGCTGGAGCCGCGCGCCCGCACCGTCGATGTCGATACGCTGAAGGACAGCCTCTACCGGCTGACCGACCTCGAAGTGCGCGTGCCGCTCAACCTCAACGTGCTGGACGCGACGCGCACCCCGCGCGTGATGTCGCTGGCCGAGGCGCTGTCGGCCTATGTGGCGCACCAGATCGAGGTGCTGGTCAATCGCTCGAAGCACCGGCTCGACAAGATCGACGACCGGATCGAGCTGCTCGACGGTTTCCTGATCGCCTATCTCAATCTGGATCGCGTGATCGAGATCATCCGCACCGAGGACGAACCGAAGCCGGTGATGATGGCCGAATTCGGCCTCACTGATCGGCAGGCCGAGGCGATCCTCAACATGCGGCTGCGCAGCCTGCGCCGCCTTGAGGAGATGGAGATCAAGAAGGAGCGCGACGCGCTGGCCAAGGAGCGCGAGACGCTGGCCGCGCTGCTCGAAAGCCCGGTGAAGCAGCGCAACCGATTGAAGAAGGATCTGGCGGAGCTTCGCAAGCGCTATGCGCCCGAAACCGCACTCGGCGCGCGCCGCACGACGGTGGCGGAATCGGGGCCGACCCGTGAAATCCCGCTCGAGGCGATGATCGAGCGCGAGCCGATCACCGTCATCCTCTCCCGTCGAGGCTGGATCAGGGCGATGTCCGGCCACCGCGATCTCGCCGCCGCCGATACGCTGAAATTCAAGGAAGGCGATGGCCCCCTGTTCGCCTTCCACTCGCAGACGACCGACCGGCTGCTGCTGGCGGCGGCCAACGGGCGCGTCTTCACGCTGGCGGCGGACAAGCTGCCGGGCGGCCGCGGCTTTGGCGAGCCGGTGCGCCTGATGGTCGATCTGGAGGGCGAGGGGGCACCCGTGGCGCTGATCCCGGTGCCGCGCGGCGGGGGCGAGGAGAAGGTGCTGGTCGCCTCCTCGGACGGACGAGGCTTCCTCGCGAAGATGGCCGACATCGTGGCCGAGACGCGCAAGGGCAAGCAGGTGCTGAACCTGCGCCCCGGCGCCGAGCTGCGCATCTTCCGCCCGATGGTGGCGGGCGCGGATTATGTCGCGGTGGTGGGCGACAACCGCAAGATGGTGGTCTTCCCCATCCACGAGTTGCCGGAGATGGCGCGCGGTTCCGGCGTGCAGTTGCAACGCTATCGGGATGGCGGCCTCTCCGATGCGATGGCGATCGTCTTTGCGAACGGCATCAGCTGGGCGATGGGCGGCGAGACCGGCCGCATCCGCACCGAGACGGATCTGACGCCATGGCGCACCGCGCGTAGCGCTGGCGGGCGGATGGCGCCGCTTGGCTTCCCCCGCGACAATCGCTTCGGGCAGACGATGATGGCGCCTGTCGCCAGCACGCTTCCGGAGGTGACTGAAAGCAAAGATTAACCCTCTCCATGCCACCTCACACGTCATGCGTATGGCCGAGGCTAGCCGGGTCCATGATTCGCCCTCCAGGGAGGGGGCGTCGGCCGTCTTGCGTCCCGTGCCGGATCTGACCGATCCCCAGGCAATCTCCGCCGAGGTGTGGGAGCAGGCGCTGCGTGTGCGCCAATCCTATTTCGATGCCTTGCCGATCGCGGCGGCCATCGTTTCCCGCGTCGCAGGCGTGCCTACGCTCGCCACGCATAATGAGCGCTTCCGGCTGCTGAACGCCGCGCGCCCCACCAGCCAGCCGCTGCCGGTGATCGCGTGCGATCCGGTGGCGGAGGAATTGAGGGCCTTCTTCGATCGCGCCGACGGCGAGATTTCCCGCTTCGAATGGCGGGATGGCGATGCGGTTTCCGGCCGCTATTTCCATGTCAACATCGCCCCGCTGATCGCGATCGCGGAGGATGAGCCGCGCTGCATGCTCACCCTCGTCGATCGCACCACCGAGATCGAGAATGCCCGCTCGCTGCGCGCCGAGCTGCTGCACGACAGCCTGACCGGCCTCCCCAATCGCAGCGCCTTCGCCGAGGCGGTGGATGAGGTGATGACGCTGGGGGATCATGGCCGCCACGCGGTGCTGCTGGTCGATCTGTCGCGCTTCAGCCGCATCAACGAGAGCCTGGGCGGGGTGGCCGGCGACGAGGTCATCATCACGGTGGCGCGGCGCCTGATTTCCACGCTGCGGGCGGGCGATCTGCTCGCGCGGATCGGCGGCGACGAATTCGCGATCCTGCTCCAGCTCCACAACGGGAAGGACGATGCGCTGGCGGCGGCGCGGCGCATCCAGTCCGTCCTTTCCGCGCCGTTCCGGTTGGCGCGCTTCGAGGTGGGGTTCGAATGCGCCATCGGCTGCGCGATGGTGAGCGACGAGCTGAGCAGCGGCGAGGAGCTGGTGCGCAGCGCCCAGTTCGCGCTGAAGCGCGCGAAGGTGACGGGCCGGGTGGAAATGCACCATCCGGGCGAGGGCGCGGGAGCGCGATCCCGGCTCGATCTGGAGACGGAGCTGCGTCGCGCCATCGATCATGGCGATCTGCGGCTGGCCTATCAGCCGATCATCGATCTGTCCGCCAACCGCATCACCGCGTTCGAGGCGCTGTCCCGCTGGACGCATGCCGTGCGCGGGCCGATCGATCCGGGCGAGTTCATCCCGGTGGCGGAAGAGGCGGGGCTGATCGTGCCGCTCGGCCGCTGGGCGCTGGATACCGCGCTGGCCACGCTGGCGCGGTGGGATCGGGAAGCGGGCAGCGTCGTGCCGCTCTCGATGAGCGTCAACGTCTCGGCGATCCAGCTGGCGCGCGATGACGTGCCGGGCGTGATCGCCGCAGCACTCGCCGCCCACAATATCGCGGGCGAGCGGCTCACCATCGAGCTCACCGAAAGCGCCATCGTCCACGATCCGGAGCGCACGACGCGCGCGTTGCAGGCGCTCAGGAACCTCAACGTCCGCGTGGCGATGGACGATTTCGGCACCGGCTATTCCAGCCTCAGCTATCTGCGCCGCCTGCCCATCGACAATCTCAAGATCGATCGCAGCTTCGTCTCCGGCATGCTGCAGGATCGGGACAAGGTGGCGATCGTGCGCGCCGTGCTCAGCCTCGCCGCCGCGCTCGGCAAGACGACCACCGCGGAAGGCGTCGAGACGGTGGAACTGGCGCAGACGCTGGCGGCGCTGGGGTGCAGCCATGCGCAGGGCTATCACTATGCGGCACCGCTGGCTGCGGAGGATGCCGCCGCCTACTGGCGCTCCTGGGCGGGCTGAGGGGCCGAAGGGCGCGGGGCGGGTGTTGCGCGCGTGGCCCGCACTTCGACAAGCTCAGTGCGAACGGGGGAGTGGTTCGCGAGATGTGAGCCGCCTCGTCTGGCTTATCGGCAGGATGCAGCCCCTCCGTTCGTCCTGAGCGAAGTCGAAGGACGTGCCAAGAGCGAGGCGCGTGAAGCAAATTACGAGCATCAGCCTCTTGGTCGTCATGCCGGACTTGATCCGGCATCCAGAGCGGCTCGCGATGCCCGTTACGGCTCTGGATGCCGGATCAAGTCCGGCATGACGATGGTGTGGGGCGGGGCCTTGGCGGTGCGGCGAGCCTTGGCGGTGCGGCCGGCGGAGTATCGATGCGCCGCCCTCTCCCGTCAGCGCGCGCCCAATGCCTCCCTCACAGCCGTGCGGGCGAAGTCTTGCAGCGTCGCTTCGTCGGGGAAGCCGGCTTCCACCCAGCGCCGCTCGACTGCCTGCAAGGTAGCCGCCACCACCGGCCCCGGCGCGAGGCCGAGGGCGATGAGCGCGCCGCCGGAAAGCGGGAAGGGCGGGCGTTGCCAGCCCCGCAGGGCCTGCGCGGCCTCCGTCTCGCCGGCGAGCAGCAGCCGGTCGATCGCCGTCTCCGCGCCCAGCGCATAGGCCAGCGCCTCGGGATAAGCGGGCCGCTCGCCATCGGCGGCCAGTGCGAGCCGCCGCCGATCCGCCTTGGAGAGGCGGAGCCGGGCCGCCACCTGCTCGGCGACAGCGGGCGAGGCCGGCAGCAGCGCGGCGAGACGGCGCAGGCCATCGGGCGCGATCTCCGCCGCTGCCTCGGCCTGCACCAGTGCCTCCAGCCTTCCGGCCTCGACGATCTCGGGCAGCATCGGCGCGAACAGCCCGCCCTCCAGCATCGCGCGCACGGTGGCGACCGGATCGGCGACCGCGAGCAGCTTCAGCAGCTCGGCGGCGATCCGCTCGCGGGAAAGCGCCATCAGATCGCGGGCACGCTCCACGCAGGCGGCGTAGGAGGGGCCGTCCAGCGCCCCCCGGCCGAAGCGGGCGTGGAAGCGGAAGAAGCGCAGGATGCGCAGATGATCCTCGGCGATGCGCTGCAACGGCTCGCCGATGAAGCGCACGCGCCCGGCCGCGAGATCGTCCAGCCCGCCGAAATAATCATGCACCGCGCCGGTCAGCGGATCGGCGGAGAGCGCGTTGATGGTGAAATCGCGCCGGGCGGCATCCTCGCGCCAGTCGTCGGTGAAGGCGACGGTGGCGTGGCGCCCGTCGGTGGCGACATCGCGGCGCAGCGTCGTCACCTCCAGCGACCGTCCGCCCACCAGCACGCCGATCGTGCCGTGCGCGATGCCGGAGACGGAATTCCATGTGTCGAGCCCGGCGGTGCGGGCGCGGCGCTCCACTTCCTCGGGCGGGAAGCGGGTGGCGACGTCGATATCCTGCGGGGCGAGGCCCAGCAGCGTGTCGCGCACCCAGCCGCCGATGTAGCGCACCCCGTCCGCCGGGCCATCGAGCGCGGCGATCAGCCGGGCGAGCGCGTCCGGATCGGGCACGGCGGGGGGTACGGGTACGAGTGGGTCGGTCATGCAGCGATCCGGCGGGAGAGGTTGACGATCATCGCGGCGGTGGCGCCCCAGATGCGGCGATCCTGCCAGATGATCTCGTAGAACTGACGCCGTGCGCCGCGAAACTCGGCCTCCCGCCGCACCTGGTTGGCGGGATCGAGCACATGGGCGAGCGGCACCTCGAAGATATCGGCCACCTCGAACTCGCCTGCCGCCAGCGGCAGGTCCGGCGGCACCACCGCCACGACGGGGACGATCAGATAATTGGTGACGGTGCGGTACGCCCCGTCGCAGCCGATCACCGAGACGGCTTCGCGCGGCATCCCGATTTCCTCGCACGCCTCGCGCAGTGCGGTATCCACTGGCCCGGCATCCTCCGGATCGGCGCGCCCGCCCGCGAAGGCGATCTGGCCGGGGTGGCGGCGCAGCGCCTCGTTGCGGCGGGTGAGCAGCAGCCCCGGCTCCGGCCGGTCGACGATCGCCACCAGCACGGCGGCGGGCACCGGATCGCCCTCGTCCGGCAGGACCATGTCGCCTGTCAGCGGTGCCGGGATATGGGCGCTCGCCTCGAAGCGGCGGCGGATCGTCTCGACGATGCTCACGCCTCCGCCGCCCCCAGCGGCAGGAAGGTGCCGTCGCTCCACAGGCCGATCATGCCGCCGGGGCCTGCGGGCTCGTCGAGCGCGAGGCGGGCGAGTTCGTAATAGACCGGCCGGGATACGAGCGCGTCCAGCCCGCCCCGCACGCGCAGATAGGGATGGGGGCCATGGCCGCGATCCTCCACCGTCAGCGGATGATCCGGGCCGGCAATCACGAGATCGCCGACATGGGTGCGGAAGGCGAGGCAGCGGTGCCGGCCTTCGCCTTCGCTCGCCAGCTCCACCGCGACGAACGGGGCATCGTCCACCGCGATCGACAGCTTCTCCACCGGCGTGACGAGCACATGGCCGCCATCGGCCTCGCGGCGCAGCACCGTGGAGAAGAGCCGCACCAGCGCCGGCCGGGCGATGGGCGATCCCTGATACAGCCAGGTGCCGTCCGCCAGGATGCGCATGGCGCTGTCGCCGCAATGGGGCGGGTTCCACCGCTCGACCGGCGGCAGCGCCTCCCCCTCGGCGAGCGCCGCGATGGCGCTCAGCGACAGTCCGGCCATCGCGTCGAGGGGAGGCTGGGGAGGAGACATCGCCTTCACCTAGAGCGAATCGACATGATGTCGATAGTCACCCCGTAGTCAGGATCGCACGTGACGATGGCGTCAGGCGCGGGGTGCGAGCATCCCGCCGGCCGGCAGCACCATGCCTTCGTCCAGCCGGGCGAGCAGGCGTCGCCGCTCGAACGGGCCGGGGAGGGACCAGCCGCCGGTCGCCTCCGCGCTGAAGCCGAACGGCTCATAATATTCGGGATCGCCGATCAGCACGGCGGGAATGCCGGTGCCGTCGATGGCGGCCAGCGCCCGGCGCAACATGGCCCGGCCGATGCCCACGCTGCGGCGATCCGGGTGAACGGCGATCGGGCCGACCAGCCAGAGCGGCGTGGACGTGCCATCCGCCTCGACCAGCGCGAGCGGCCAGCTCTGGAGCGAGCCGACCAGCCGGCCATGCTCGTCGAAGGCGGCGCAGCTCGCGGCCGGCTCGGCGGCGACGCCTTCTCGCAGCCGATAGGCGGTTCGCTGGTGGCGATCGGTGCCGAAGGAGAGATCGAGCAGGGCCTCGATCGCTGCCTGATCCGCCATCCCGATGGGCGCCAGATGCGCGCCGTGCGTGCCCGCTTCCGCGATCGCCCCCTCAGCCGTGACCATATCCAACCGTTCCGATCCTCCGTCTCTGTCGATTCGAATTGCGCGCGCGATGTAGCGGGCACGGCGCCAAAAGGGAAAAAGCCCCTGCATCCGCTTGCCGCCCGCCCGCGCGCTGGCTACGCGCAGGCCTTATCCCGATGAAATGAAAGCGGCATGGCAGACGATCTTCTCCAGCTCGAAGTGTCCGGTATCGAGACGATGGTGCTCACCGGCATCTATTCGGAAGAGACGCATCTTCCGCAGCCGCTCCGCATCTCGGTGACGGTGGATCTTGCGCTTCCCGAGACGCGCTATGCGCCGGACACGCCGCTCAGCGCCTCGAAGAATTATCTCGATCTGAAGCAGGCCGTCACCGACTCGCTGCCCGAGGGGCTGCACTTCACCCTCATCGAGGCGGTGGCGGATCATGTCTGCGCCGTGCTCTTCGCGGAGGATGAGCGGGTGCGCCGCGTCGAGGTGCGAATCGTGAAGCTCGCCATCTCGCACGATGGCGAATCGATCGGCATCCGGCTGGTGAGGCACCGGCCGTGAGCGCGAGGCCGCTGGCGCTCGTCACCGGCGGCCGTCGCAGGCTGGGGGCCGCGATCGCGGCGGCGCTCGGCGAGGCCGGCTATGATCTCGCGCTTCACGGCAGCGATGGCGCGCCGCCCGACGATGCGCTGGTCGCGCGGCTGGAGAAGGCCGGGGCAGCGTGGCACGGCTTCGCTGCCGATCTGGCCGACGAGGCCGCGTTGCAGGTGCTCGTGCCGGCGGTGGAGGCCCGATTCGGCCGGGCGCCGGCGCTGCTGGTGAACAACGCCGCCCGCTTCGACTATGATTCGCCCGCCACCGCGACGCGCGAGGCGCTGCTGGCCCATTATGCCGTGAACTGCGCGGCGCCGCTGCTCCTCTCCCGCGCGGTCGCGGCGACGGCGGGGCCGGAGCAGGCCGTCTGCATCGTCAACATTCTCGATCAGCGAATCGCCGCGCCCCATGGGGACCAGTTCAGCTACACGCTCTCCAAGCTGGCGCTTTCCGAGGCGACGACGATTCTCGCGCGGGATTTTTCGCCGCATGTCCGCGTCTGCGCGGTCGCACCGGGGCTGACGCTGCCGACCGCCGACTATGACGCCGCGCGGATGGCGGCGGCGGCGGCGCGAATGCCGCTCGGCCTGCTCGCGAATCCGGCCGATATCGCGGATGCGGTGCTCTATCTCGCCCGGGCGCGGGCGGTGACGGGGCAGACGCTGTTCGTGGATGGCGGCGCCCATCTTCGCCACTTCCCGCGAGATTTCCTCTATCTGGATGCCGCGCCGGAGGCGTGAGGGGCTGAGGGGCGCCCGGCGTGACACCGCCGGGCGCGTTTAAGCCTCAGTTCGCCGCGTCGCCGGCCGAGAGGGTCCGCCCGCACGGGCCGAGCTGCTTCAGCACCAGCTGATAGTCCCGCTGAGCCTGATCGGCATCGTCGGGCGCCTGATCGGTCACGCTGTTCGCCGGGAGCCTGGGCGGCAGGGCGCAGGCCAGCCGATACCACAAAAGTGTCCCATGTTGGGGCGCCGCCGCCGCGTCGTCCACGATCTCGCCGAGCGAGACGGACCAGCGCGGATCCTGATTGGGATGACGATCGATATTGATGGAAACCGGCCGATTATCGGCTGTTTTCAGGAAGATCTGCGTCTCGCCTTCGCCCGGAATGGTGCCGGCGACATGGAAGGCGTGGGTGACGCCCGTCACCACCGGCGGGGCGGAAGGCGCATTAGCGGCCGACAGGATGCCGCGCAGTTGCTGCTCCAGATCGGGCGACCACATGAACTGCGCTCCACGCGCCACCAGCTGCAGCGTGCCCGGTTTCCCCGGAATCGGCCGGGCGAGGAGAATCAGTTTCAGCTTTTTGAGCTTCGGGGGGTGATTCGCGGCGTCGAGAGGCAGATCCACCAGCCAGGAAACGGACGCAGGCACCCCGCTGCTGCCAGCGATCAGCGCGTTAACGTCACCATTCACGTAGAAGCGGACATGGCCCGGTGCCACGTTCGCCGCGTCGGGCCCCTTGAGGCGGATCGCATCACGCACCGTCACCACCACGGTCGCCCGTGCTGCAAGTGCGAGATCAACGAGGTCCGAATACCCCAAACGGGATGAAATTTCCGTCATATCTCCGTTAGTTTGGGAATTCGCTGCTGGAGCGAGAAAAAGCGCGCTCAGCAGCAAGGTTCCGGTCACTTTGGGATGGCGTTTCATGGTCGCCCTGTCCTTATTCTTCCACCGGTGAGATCCGCTGGATCATGAAAAATCCCTGCCGACTCCGAGGGTGCGTTTCAAGCTGAAGAGAGATTTCACACGGCCCCATCCGCACGACATTACCCGATCGTATACGTAAGGGATGGACATCAAATCGATCGCTGCATAGCATGACATGACGGCAAGGGGGGTCTGGTGGCCTGCGATATTTCGCGGCTTCCTGACTCCCGCTGTCATGCCGCAGATATTCGACAGCACGGAGTGGCTCTCTTTAATGGCCTACGTCGACCAAACTCAGAGTAAGGAGAAGACGGTCGCGGCAGTGATAACCGCGATCCTCCTCGCCGCTGTCGGCTACGCGTTCTACACTGGGCTCGCCTTCAATATCATTAAGAAGGCGACCGAGAAGATGACCGTACTCGACATCAAGGAACCGCCACCTCCGCCTCCGAAGCAGCCGCCGCCGCCGCCGAAAGAGACTCCGAAGGTCGAGTCCCCGCCGATCGTGACGCCGCCGCCGATCGTGACACCGCCCCCCGTGGCTGCGCCGCCGATCGTGACGTCGCCGACGCCGCAGCCGCCGCCCGTGATCACGGCTCCGCCGGCTCCGAACCCGCCGCCGGCTCCGCCGCGCCCGAGCCAGGCTTCTGGCCCTAAGGCACGCGGTAACCCGGGCGACTGGGCGACGCCGGATGACTATCCGCCGAGCGCGCTGCGCAACAACGAGACCGGCGTTACGGGCTTCCGTCTCGACGTTGATGCGAGCGGTCGTGCCTCGGGCTGCACGGTGACGTCTTCGAGCGGCTTCGCCGATCTCGATCAGACGGCCTGCCGCGTGCTGACCCGCCGCGCTCGCTTCACGCCGGCCAAGGATACCGCAGGCAACGCCATCGCGAGCACCTACAGCAGCTCGGTGCGTTGGCAGATCCCGAAGGACTGATCCGGACAGGCTGGCGGCCAGTGAGCCGCCAGCCGACCTGATCCTGCGCTATCCCCGTTTTCGATTTCCTATTCATACCTCAAGGAACCGACGACCATGACGACCCCCGCTACCGCCGCCGCCGGCTCCAATCCGTACGGTCTGATCCCCGCCCTGCAGCAGGGCGGCGTGATTACGCAGACGGTGTTCGGCCTCCTCGTGATCTCGCTCGCTTTCTCGCTGTTCATCATCTTCTCCAAGCTGTTCGAGCAGCAGAAGATTCTGAACCAGGCGAAGAAGGTGCGTGCCTCCTTCTGGAGCGCCCCGAACATTCGTGACGCCGCTGCCAAGCTCGACAAGAACTCGGCCTATCGCCAGATCGTCGACGACAGCATCATCGCCGAGGAGCAGCACTCCAAGCTGACCGATCCGATCGACCAGCACGAGTGGATCCACAGCTCGATCGCCCGCAGCCAAGCGCAGATCGCCGCCAAGCTCGCCGGCGGCCTGGCCTTCCTCGCGACCGTCGGTTCGACCGCGCCGTTCGTGGGTCTGTTCGGTACCGTTATCGGTATCTACCGCGCGCTCATCAAGATCGGCATGGCCGGTCAGGCTTCGATCGACGCCGTCGCCGGCCCGGTCGGTGAAGCGCTCATCATGACCGCGCTCGGTCTCGCCGTCGCCGTTCCGGCCGTGCTCGGCTACAACTGGCTGATCCGCCGTAACAAGACGATCGTCGAGGGTCTGACCTCGTTCGCCAACGACGTGCATGGCTACATGGTTTCGGGCGGCGCCGTTCGTCCGGCCTACGGCATGGCCAAGACCGCCGCGCCGAAGGTTGCGGCCGTTTCGGGCGTCAACAAGGCGTAATCCGGTGACGGCCGCCGCGCCCTGCTCCGGCGGGCGCGGCGGCCGTGGCAGACGGGCCTCGTGCCCGCGCGCCGCGAGTGAAGGCGCCCCAGGGCGCCGAAAGAACGATAGGAACTTTATCCGATGGCAATGAGTGTGGGAGCCGAGGGCGCCGACGACGGCCCGATGTCGGACATCAACACGACGCCGCTCGTCGACGTCATGCTGGTGCTCCTGATCATCTTCCTCATCACCGTGCCGGTCGTTGTGCAGACGGTGCCGCTCAAGCTGCCCAGCGTGCGCAACGAGCCGACGCAGACCAAGCCCGAGAACGTCAACCTTTCCGTCAAGGGCGGTGCGGGCGATACGTGCGAGGTCTATTGGGGCCGCCAGCGCGTGAGCTCCAAGGAGCTGCTTGATCGTTCGGTGGCCAAGCTGAAGGCCGAGGTCCAAGCTGGGCGGCCCCGCGAACGTGACCCCGGACAATCTGCCCGAGGCGCATATCCGCGGTGACGTGAACACGCCGTACAAGTGCATCGGCGGAACCGTGACGACGCTGCAGCAGGCCGGCTTCCTGAAGGTGGGCTTCATTTCCGAGCCGCCGCCGGGTGGCAACCCGCGTACCTGATGCCGCCCCGCGTGATCTTGGAGTAACAAGCAATGGCCATTGCCGCAGGCGCCGCCGAAGGCGAGCCTATGATGGACATCAACACGACGCCGCTCATCGACGTCATGCTGGTGCTCCTCATCATGTTCATCATCACCATCCCG
>Ga0105248_10007772_pt1 | contig 11767 bp, 11 predicted proteins | sample KBSS34metaG_FD_81524 | JGI IMG/M metagenome (GOLD analysis project Ga0105248, IMG submission 81524) | Switchgrass rhizosphere microbial communities from Kellogg Biological Station, Michigan, USA - KBS S3-4 metaG | ecosystem: Host-associated > Plants > Roots > Rhizosphere > Soil | place...
GACCGGTACGAGGACGAGCGGCGGCGCGTCGGTCGTGAACGGCAGCAGTGGATCGCTGGCGCAGGCGGCCAACGCCATGCTCGCGGCAGCCGCGAGGAGAGCCGTCGTGCCGCCGCGACGGCCGCTCGGTCGAGTGCAAGCGCGGCGCATCAGAAGCTGACCGCCAGGCCGAGCGCCCAGCCGCTCAGCCCGGGGCCAAACTTGTAGCGGGCGATTGCGCGCCAGCGCGTGACCCAGATGTCGCGCGCGCTCGAGTCGAGCTCCAGCCCGAAGCCCACCGAGCTCATGTGGGTGAGGCCGACGTCGGTCTCGTTGCCGAGGAAACGCGTGTGCGCGACCTCGTAGACATAGCGCACGGGCCGGTCCCAGACCGTGCCCCAGCCGGTGGGAACGCGCCGCCTCGCCCACAGGCTGACGCTCTCGGCCTTGGCGCGTCCCTCCACGCCGAGTGAGGTGCCGCCATAGCTGCGCAGCTCGACATTGGAGTAGCGGAGCTCGAGGTCGTCGTCCCACTCGGGCGAGAACATCTCGTAATCGACCATGACGGCGCCGCCCAGCCCGTACGCCTTGAGCGTGCCGTGATCGAGGAACGCCAGGTCGGCATCGATCTTGTTTCCCAGCCACCACTTGGCGGCGGCCAGATCGGTGGCGACTTCGCCCAGCATGAAGTTGAAGATCGGCCGGACGACCCAGTGGTCGGCGAGCTTGAAGTCCCAGCCGATGCCTCCGGCGGCGGAGAACGAGTTCCACTGGGTCGGGACGCGCCGGTCGTCGGTGCCGTCGCTCGCGACGAAGACCGGGTCGTAGCGCGAGTACGCCGCGTTGCCCTCGAGGTACAGCGGCGTCGACTTGCTCCAGGTGAAGCCGCCACCGACCTGCGACATCGTGAGATCGGTGCTCGTCTTGGTGGCGTTGCTGATCGCGAGCGAGCTCGTCGTCACGTCAGGCGCGACCGTGTAGCTCATGATGCCGAGCACGCCGTTGGCGAGCTTCTGCACGTCGATGCTCGAGATCGCCCTTGACCGAAGTTGCGCGGGCACGTGCCCCGGCGTGAACAGCAGCGCGAGACCGAGCAGGCGAGCGATGGCGCTGGACGCGGGAAGGCGCATGAGTCCGTGGCATTGCAGCCGATTCGGCGCTCGAGTGGGGGTGCGAAAAGTGTCCCGGCTCGCCCGGGTTTGGCCAATAGTGCTTTGGGGCAGCGCGCTCGGGATGCCCGCCGTGGTCGCGCCCGCCCGGCGGTCGATTGCCCTTAGAGGCAGGTCTGCAGCCACGCCTTTGGCGATAGCCTGCGGGCAGCGCGCAAGGCCGTCGACAGGAGCGCCAGACCATGAGTGAACACACTGCAGTGCACCCCGCCCTGTACGTCGTGGCGCCCGCCGCGAGGTGAATCGGCTCGGCGTCCGCGCCCTCGCCTTGGCAGCCGCGGCGCTGCTCGGCGCCTGCACGACGGTCGGCCCCGACTTCAATCGGCCGCAGGTTCCCTGGCTCGCCGACTGGAAAGGCGGCTCGCTGGAGCCGCTGGGTGCCGACGCGCGAATCGTTCGCAGCGGCCGGCTCCAGACCTGGTGGCACAGCTTCCACGATCCCGTGCTCGACGCGCTGATCGCCGAAGCGCAGCGGCTCAATCCGAACGTGCGCACCGCCGGCCTTCGCATCATGGAGGCGCGCGCCCAGCTCGGCATCGCCGGCAGCACGCGCTTTCCGCAGGTGCAGCAGGTGACGGGCGAGGTGCTGCGCTTCGGCGAGGTTCGCGACGGCGCGCCCGACACCAACGGGGTGTCCGTGAGCGCCGGCGGACGCATCAGCTGGGAGATCGACTTCTGGGGGCGCTTCCGGCGCAGCATCGAAGCCGCCGATGCCAGCTACTTCGCCAGCATCGCCCAGTACGACGACCTGCAGGTGCTGATGGCCGCGCAGGTGGCCGGCCTCTACTGCTCGATTCGAACGCTGGAGGCGCGCCTGGTAATCGCCCAGCAGAGCGCGGCCCTGCAGAAGCGCAACCTCGACATCGCCGAGCGGCTGTTCAAGAGCGGCAACGACTCCGAGCTCGACGTGCAACAGGCGCGGGCGCAATACCTCGGCACGCTGGCCACCATCCCGGCGTTCGAGAGCGGCGTGCGGCAGACGCAGAACGCGCTGAGCACGCTGCTCGCCCGGCCGCCCGGGCCGTTGCCCGAGATGGCGAGCGGCACGAACGTGATCCCGCAGGCCGAGCTCGACGTCATCGTCGACATCCCTGCCGACCTGCTGCGCCGGCGCCCGGACATCCGCGCCGCGGAGCTGCAGATGGCCGCCCAGTCCGCGCTCATCGGCGTCAGCGTCGCCGACCTCTATCCGTCGATCTCGCTGCTCGGATCGGTGGGTATCTCGGCGTCGTCGCTCGGCAGCTCGACCCGCGCGCTCACCTTCGGCATCGGCCCCAGCCTGGTCTGGAACGTGTTCGACCAGGGCCGGCTGACGAATGCCGTGCTGGTCCAGGACGCGCGCTTCCAGCAGCTCTACGAGCAGTTCCAGGATGCGGTGCTGCGCGCTGCGCGCGAGGTCGACGACGCGGCCGTCGGCTTTGCCAAGACGGGCGAGCAGATCGTGCTGCTCGCCGACTCCGTGAAAGCGGCGAAGCGATCGCTCGACATCGCCACGATCCAGTATCGTGAGGGGCTGACCGACTTTCAGCGCGTCCTCGATTCGCAGCGGGTGCTGTTCAGTCAGCAGGACCTTCTCGTCACCAGCCAGGGCAGCCTGACGCAGAACCTGATCGCCCTCTACAAGGCGATGGGCGGTGGCTGGGAACAGGGACGAAGCCGGCCCGTGCTCGACGACGCGACGCGCGACACCATGAACCAACGCAGCGACTGGAAAGACATCCTGACCGCGCCTCTGCCGCCGGCCGGCGCCGACGACGTTCCACCCACGCCTGCGGGAGCGGCCAGACCATGAGCGGACCCACCACCCAGCCAGGCGAAGCCCCGGCCCCGGCTCCCGCGCCCGCCGCGGCGAGCGAGACACCGCCGCTTGCGCCGCCCACGCCGGGCAAGGGCTCGCGCGTCGGCGCGATCGTCGTGCTGGTCCTGATCGTCGCCAGCCTGACCTGGTACTTCGTTTCCGATCGCCTGACGCCCTACACCTCGCAGGCTCGGGTCAACGCCTTCGTCGTGCCGGTGGCGGCCGAAGTGTCCGGCAAGGTGATCAAGGTCCACGTCAAGAACAACGACACCGTCAAGCCCGGACAGCCTCTGTTCGACATCGATCCGGTCCCCTACCAGATCACGCTGCAGCGCAGCCGGTCGGACTACGAGTCGGTGCGAATTTCGGTCACCGCGACGAACACGGCGGTCGGCGCCGCCCGCGCCGCCCTGGAGGCGGCGAAGGCAGGTCGCATCTACGCCGAGCAGGATGCCAAGCGACTTGAGCAGATCTACAAGGAGGACCCCGGCGCCATCTCGATCCGGCGCGTCGAGAGTGCCATTTCCAGTCGGGTCAAGGCGCAAAGCCAGGAGGTCGCCGCCGAGGTGGACCTGCAGCGCGCGATCGAGACCGCGGGCGAGCGCGGCGACAAGAACGCGCAGCTGATCAGCGCGAGGTCGGCGATCGAGAAGGCCGAGCTCGACCTCAAGCGCACCCAGGTCGTCGCACCCGGCGGCGGCATGGTGACCGACCTCAAGACCGACGTCGGCCAGTTCGCGCAGGCCGGAGCGCCCGCGATGACGCTGATCGCCGTCCATGACCTGTGGATCAGCGCCGACATGACCGAGAACAACCTCGGCAACATCAAGCCCGGCAACGAGGCGGCCATCGTTCTCGACGTCATGCCGGGCCATGTCTTCAAGGGCCGCGTGCGAAGCGTCGGCAGCGGCGTCGGCCCCAGCAAGACGACGCCGCCGGGCAGCCTGCCGACGATCGAGAACAGCCGCGACTGGCTGCGCCAGGCGCAGCGCTTCCCGGTGGCGGTGGAGTTCGATCCCGCCGAGCGCGAGGGCCTGGAAGCAGCCCGGATCGGCGGCCAGGCCGATGTCCTGGTGTACACGGGAGATCACGGCCTGATGAACTGGCTCGGCAGGATCTACATCGGCCTGATGAGCTACCTGTCGTACCTGTACTGATCGGCTCGCCATGCACCGCGCGGACAAGGCAGTTCTGAGGCTGGCGGTCGGCATGGGCCTCTCGGTCCTGATCGCCTACGGACTCGCCTTGCCGATGCCTTTCGTGGTCTGCGTCCTGACCGCGCTGCTTTTGTGCAAGCCGGGGCCGCCGCTGCCCTTCGTCAAGGGGCTGGTGGTGGCCGGAGTCGTCGGCAGCGTGCTGCTCGCCGGCGTGCTGATGGTGCCGCTCCTCGAGCACTATCGCTTCGCCGGCGTCGTGGTCACGGCGGTCGCGCTCTACGCCGTGTACTTCAGGGGCGCGCTCGCCGCGAGCCCGTTGACGACGATCCTGGTCGTCGCCTTCACCGCGATCCCGGTCGCCGGCGTCCTCGAGCAGGCGCTCGTGAGCGAGCTCAGCGTCGCCTTCGCGGTCGGGCTCGGCATCGGCGTCCTCGTCGGTGGCATCTCGCACGGCTTGTTCCCCGACGCTCCGGCGCCCGCGCGCGCCGCCGCCGCAGCGCCGGCGCCGGTGACTCGGGAGACAGCGAACCGGGTGGCCTTGCAGGCCACGCTGGTCGTGATGCCGGTCTTCCTGCTCGCGCTGAGCAACCCTGCCCTGTACATCCCGACGATCATGAAGACGGCCGCCCTCGGCCAGCAGGCCGGCGCCGTCAACGCAGCTTCTGCCGGACGCGAGCTCGTCGGCTCGACGATCATGAGCGCCGTGATGGCGCTGGCGGTCTGGGTCGGCCTGTCGATGTGGCCGACCCTGTGGATGCTGATGCTGTGGATCACGGCCGCGGCGCTCTGGGCAGGGCGTCGACTGTTCAGGGCGAAGGCCACTTCCTCGCCCCCATCGTTCTGGGTCAATGCCCTCATGACGATGCTGATCCTGCTCGGTCCGGCCATCGAAGACGCTGCCGTCGGCAAGGACGTCGTCACCGCCTCCGCGACCCGCGTCGCCTTGTTCGTCGCGGCGGCGCTGTACGCGTGGGCGGCGGTCTGGGCGCTCGAGCGCTGGCGCGCCTTGAGGGTCCGGCGCGAGGCCACTGTCCCGAAAGTCCAGTAGCCCCCCCGCAACCCGGATCCTAGAGTGCAGCGGCAACGCCCGAGCTGCAGGCCGCTCGCCGGCGACATCAAAAGGGGCCATCCGAAATGACCAGCGAAGCACTCATGCCCGCCTCGGCGCTGCCACCGTCGGACGCCCAGCGAAGTTTCGTCCGCTACTTCACGGCGATCCTGATCGATCTGGTGGTGCTGAGTCTCTTCGCCGAGTACTGGAACAAGGTCCACGTCGACTCGTTCACGACGTCGCTGCTCGCCGCGATCCTGCTGCAGGTGCTCCTGAAGGTGACGATCGCCATCGAGCACCGCGTCGCCGCGCCTTTCAAGGGCAAGCCGGGGGCCATGAACACCTTCTGGCGCTGGTCCCTCGCCTGGCTGGTGCTGTTCGGATCGAAGTTCGTGATCCTCGAAGCGCTGACGTTCGCCTTCGGCGACAAGGTCAAGTTCGACGGCATCCTGCACGGGATCATCCCGCTCATCATCGTCCTCGTCGTCATGCTCGTCGCCGAGGAAGCGATCGTTCGTTTCTACCGCAAGCTCGGCAGCAGCGCGGCCGGCGCGAGCCCGCAGCATGCGGCCGGCAGCGCCTGAAGAGCGCGGCCTCGACATCGTCCGCCCGCTGCTGACGGCGATCCTCGGCGCGCTCTCTCGCCGTCCGTCGCCGGACCGGCGAAGAACGCCGAGAGCCCGCCCGGAGACAAGCTCTGACGCCCGAACGCGCCGTTGAGGTCGTCGCACTCGCGCTCTTCGTGGTGGCGGTCGCCCACACGTTCGCTGCGCGCGAGCTCGACCGGCTGGGGCGCCGTTTTCCGCGCCACGCCGGTCTCTATCACCTCCTGGGCGAGGTCGAAGTCGTGTTCGGCTTCTGGGCGATGGTGCTGGTCCTGGCGATGGGGTCGATCCGCGACGTCGATCGGGCGCTGAACTACGTCGAGTCGCGCAACTACACCGAGCCCTTGTTCGTCTTCGTCGTCATGGTCGTCGCGGCGTCGCGGCCGGTGCTGCTGACGATCACCCGGGTCGTCGACGCGACCGCCCGTGCGCTGCCGGTGCCGACGCCGATCGCCAGCGCCTGGCTCGGCCTCGCCGCGGTTCCGTTGCTCGGTTCGCTGATCACCGAGCCGGCCGCCATGACGATCGCGGCCCTGATGCTGGCGCCGAAGATCTTCAGGCAAGACATCCGCGAAGCGCCCAAATACCTGGCCCTGGGCGTCCTGTTCGTCAATGTCTCGATCGGCGGCACCCTGACCGCCTATGCCGCGCCCCCCGTGCTGATGGTGGCGCAGACGTGGCAATGGGACAGCGCCTTCATGCTCGTGCACTTCGGCTGGAAGGCGGTCATTGCCGTCCTGATCAACGCGACGGTGGCGACCTTCCTGCTGCGAAAGCATCTGCTGAAGGCGTCTGCCGCGCCGATCGACGCTGGCGCCGACGCGCGATCGCGCATTCCCGGGCTGGTGATGGTGGTGCATCTGGCGCTGCTCGCTGGCGTCGTCGTGTTTTCTCACCACCCTCCGGTGTTTCTGGCGCTCTTCATGATGTTCCTCGGCTACACGCAGGCCTACGAGCGCCACCAGAGCCCGCTCATCCTCAAGGAAGCGCTTCTGGTCGGCTTCTTCCTGGCCGGGCTGGTCGTGCTCGGCGGCCTGCAGGCCTGGTGGCTGCAGCCGCTGGTGTCGAGCCTGGCGCCGCTGGCGCTCTTCTTCGGCGCGCTCGGCCTGACCGCCGTCACCGACAACGCCGCGCTCACCTACCTGGGATCGCTGATCGCCGGGATGTCGAGCGAATCGAAATACATGCTGGTGGCGGGCGCAGTCGCGGGGGGCGGGCTGACGGTGATCGCCAATGCGCCGAACCCGGCCGGGCTGGCGCTGCTCAAGCGCGGCTTCGCCGACCAATCGATCGGCGCCGGCGAGCTGCTGCTCGGGGCGCTCGGCCCGACGGCGGTCGCCGCTGCGGCGTTCCTGCTGCTCTGACGCGTGGCGCGCCGCCGAGGGTGCCTCTTAGGGCAATAGACGGACGCGCGTCCTGAATCCAGAGTGCGGCGAACGAAGCCGACGCAGATTCGGCCGGATTTCGTCCGCGGACCCACGCTGCCCTGCGCCTGTCGCTCGGGCGGCGCTTGCCCCGGTCGAGCCGTCGCGACGAAGTGCCAGGGAGCCGGCAATCAACGCAGAAAGAACGCCCTCAATGAATTCATCCGACAAGCCCGTCAGCGAGCTCGAAGCGCGTCCCGGCGGCACGCTGCTCGACGTCCTGATCCGGTTCGCGCTCATCCTGGTCCTGGCCTTCCTGTGCTACCGGGTGGTGGCGCCGTTCCTCTCGCTGATGGTGTGGGCGGTCATCCTGGCGGTGACGCTCTATCCCGCCTTCCGAATGCTTGCCCGGCGCATGGGCAACCGGCAGGGCCTGGCCGCCACGGCGATGGTGCTCGGCGGAATCGTCCTGATCGGCGCCCCCACGACACTCCTCGTGGGCTCGCTCGGAGACTCGGTCCACGACTTCGTCGCCCACGTACGTGACGACACGCTGCGCGTCCCGGCGCCCTCGCCGGCGGTCGCCGAGTGGCCGGTCGTCGGCAAGAAGGTCTTCGCGCTGTGGTCGCAGGCGCACGACGATCTGCCGCAGTTCATCCGGGCCCAGAAGCCGAAGATCGCCGACCTGTCGAGAAAGGCGGTCGGCATGGTGGCCAGCCTCGGCGGCATGCTGCTGGCCTTCCTGGCCTCTTTCATCATCGCCGGCATCATCATGGCCTTCGGCGAGGCGGGCGCGCGGGCCAGCGTCGCCATCTTCAGGCGCATCGTGGGCGAGGAGCGAGGGGAAACGTTCGCGAAGCTCTCCACCGCGACGATTCGCGCCGTCGCGCTCGGTGTCGTCGGCATCGCGTTCATCCAGGCCATCCTGATCGGCGTGATGCTGATGATCGCGGGGGTGCCGTACGCGGGCGTGCTGGCGATGGTCACGCTGCTGTTCGGCATCGTCCAGGTGCCCGCGCTCATCGTCACGCTCCCCGTCATCGCCTACATCTGGACGAGCGGGGACTACGCGACCGGCCCGGCGGTCCTGTACACGGTGCTGCTCGGCGTCGCGGGGATGCTGGACAACGTCCTGAAGCCGCTGATGCTGGGCCGAGGCGTCGACGCGCCCATGCCGGTGGTCCTCCTCGGCGCTCTCGGCGGCCTCGCCACGTCCGGGATCCTGGGCATGTTCATCGGCGCGACGCTGCTGGCCCTCGGCTATCAGATCTTCATGGCCTGGGTGGCCGCCCGGCCGGCCTCGCTTCCCGTCGTCGGCGATTTGCCTCCCCTGACCTGAGCACGAGCAGGGCATCGCGCTGCGCACCTTGAACAATCCACGACGTACGACGATCGGCATGGCGACGAGCAAGCAGAAGTTCGACCACAACGTCTCGCAAACCAAGGACTTCGAGTTCTCGCGCGCGACCGTGAACGAGCACTGGGCGGCGGGCCTGGAGGATGTCCGCGACGCCGCGACGCATCATGACTGGCTCAACCCGACGGTTCTCGCGCCGGGCCTGCGCGTTCACGACATCAACGGCTGAGGAGCCGCAATGCAGGCACGAACCCCGCCCGCCGCTCTCGGCTGGATCCTGGCCGCGTCGTTGGCGCTGGCGGGCTGCGGGTCGCTGCCGCCGCTCGACAGCCGTACGCCTTCGCACGCGCTTCAGGACACCGCCTCGACTCCCCTCGGCCGCGTCGTCGCAGCCGGCGTCCAGAGCCACCCGGGGCTGAGCGGCATCGAGGCGGTGACCGACGGGCGGGTCGCCCTGGGCCTGCGTCTCGCCCTCGCCCGCGCCGCGGCGCGATCGATCGACGTCCAGACCTTCCTCTGGAAGCCCGACGACGCCGGCACCGTGATGTTCGAGGAAATGCTGCGGGCAGCGGAGCGCGGGGTGCGCGTGCGTCTGCTGATCGACGACGTCAACACGCAGGGGATGGATCCGATCCTGGCGCTCCTCGAGGCCCAGCCGAACATCGAGCTCAGGCTCTACAACCCGTTCGTCAGCCGCGGCTCGCGCGGCCTGGGCATGCTGGGCGACTTCGATCGCCTCAACCGCCGCATGCACAACAAGTCGTTCACGGTCGACAACCAGGTGTCGATCATCGGCGGTCGCAACGTCGCCAACGAATACTTCGAGGCGGGCGAGGACCTGAGCTTCGCCGACATCGACGTCATGGTCGTCGGGCCGGTCGTGCCCGCGATATCGACGGAATTCGACCTGTACTGGAACAGCGCTTCGGCTTATCCGGCGCGCCTCATCATCGACCGCACTCCGGCGCTCGGCCGCGCCGAATTCGCGCAACGCGCGCGCGACGTGATCGCCGGCGATGCGAACAAGTACGCCGACGCGATCGCCCGGACGCCGCAGGCGCAAGCCCTGCTGGCTGGCGAGCTGAGGTTCGAGTGGACGACGGCGCGCGTCGTCCACGACGACCCCGACAAGACGCTCGGCACCAGCGACGACACCAACTTGCTGCTGCAGCGGCTGATGACGGCGTTCGGCGCCCCCGCCGCGCACTTCGATCTGGTGTCGCCCTACTTCGTGCCCGGCGAGAACGGCACGGAGGCGCTTGCCGCGATGGCCAAGCGCGGGGTGCGCGTCCGCGTGCTGACCAATTCGCTGGCGGCGACGGACGAAACCTCGGTGCATTCCGGCTACGCACGGCGGCGCAAGCCGCTGCTGCGAGCGGGCGTCGAGCTCTACGAGATCAAGGTCGGCGCGGCGACGATCAAGGCGCGCGCCGAAGAGATCGGCAAGCAGCACTCCAAGGCCGGCCTGCACGCCAAGACCTTCGCCGTCGATCAGCGCTCGGTCTTCGTCGGCTCGTTCAACTTCGATCCGCGCTCGGCCAAGCTCAACACCGAGATGGGCCTGGTGATCGACAGTGTCCCCCTGGCGCGGCGCCTGGCGGCGATGTTCGACACCGCGTCGCCGGCGCTCGCCTATCACGTCACCCTCGACGCGAACGACGATCTGCGCTGGCACGACGGCGCCGGCGTGACGCTCGAGAGCGAGCCCGAAGCGAGCTGGGCCCAGCGGGTCAAGGTGCGGATCTTTTCCTGGCTGCCGATCGAGTGGCTGCTGTGATCGCCGCGCCGCGCCCCAGGCTCTCCCCCACCCGACCCCACGACACACCGAGGAAACGATGTCCAACAGCATGACCTTCGACAAGCCCGACCCGACCAAGGACCGCGCCCCGCCGGCGGACCTGGCGGTGCTCAACCCCGTCGACCGCGTCTCGGAGATGCTGTTCGGCCTGCTCATGGCGCTCACCTTCGTCGGTGCCGTGTCGGCGGCCGAGTCGGGCAACGAGCAGATCCAGACCTTGTTCACGACCTCGCTCGGCTGCAACCTGGCATGGGGGCTCGTCGACGCGGTCATGTACCTCGTCCGCACGATCGCGGAGCGGGGCCGGATGATCACCCTCGTCCGTTCGGTTCGCAACGCGCCGGACGCCGAAGCCGGTCGACTGTTCGTCGAGCAGTCGTTGTCGCGGGTGGCGGCGGGGCTGCTTTCGGCGGCGGAGATCGAGGCGGTGCGCGCGCGCATCATTGCCCTGCCCGAGCTGCCGGCGCGCCCCAAGCTCGTCTGGCTGGACGCCGTCGCGGCGCTGAAGATCTTCGCGATCGTCGTCATCGCGACCTTCCCGGTCGTGCTGCCCTTTCTCATGATCGCGGACGTCACCACCGCCAAGAACGTGTCGCGCGGGATCGCGCTCGCGATGCTGTTCTTCGGTGGCCTCGCGCTCGGCCGCTATGCGGGCTACGGCAGCTGGAAGACCGGCCTGACGATGGCCGGGCTCGGCACGGCGCTGATCGTCGCCATCAACGCGCTCGGCGGATGAAGCGCGCACCCGCAATCCTCGGCGCGCTCGCCGTCGCCACCGCGACCTGCGCATCGGCCGCCGACGAAGGCAGCGGCCGGCGCGCCTCGCCTCCCGAAAAGCCGTCGTGGGAATTCGCGCTCACGGCATATCCGACCAACGTGCGCGGCGGCGAGAACTACACCTCCGCGATCGGTGCCGCCGACCGCGGGCCGCTGCACCTCGAGGCGCGCTACAACTACGAGTCGATCGGCGCACGCTCGGCCTACGTCGGTTGGACCTTCTCCGGCGGCGACGCGCTCACGTGGGAGGTGACTCCGCTCATCGGCGGCGCCTGGGGAACGACGGAGGCCGTCGTTCCCGCGGTGGAAGCCAGCGTCGCGTGGCAACGGCTCGACTTCTACGTCGAGGCGCAGTACGTGCGCGACCGGCACGACCAGCACGACAGCTACTTCTACGCCTGGAGCGAGCTCGGCTTTCGCCCGATCGAGCCGTTGCGCCTCGGCCTCGTCGCCCAGCGCACCCGCGCCTATGGCGGCGAGCGCGACGTCCAGCGCGGGCCGTTCGTGCAGGTGACCTGGCGGCGCGTCACGATCGGCGCGTTCTGGTTCAACCCCGGGTCGAGCGAGCAGGTCTTCGTCGCCTCGATCGGCGCGGCGTTCTGAGGCCGCACCGCGCGCTGGCGCGCGGCCCCGAGGAGCGCTAGCGCCTGGCGCCGCTGGCCGTTGGCGGCCCGGCGGCGGAAGTCGGCGGCCGCGCGACGGCTGCCGGCTC
>Ga0105248_10007773_pt1 | contig 11767 bp, 8 predicted proteins | sample KBSS34metaG_FD_81524 | JGI IMG/M metagenome (GOLD analysis project Ga0105248, IMG submission 81524) | Switchgrass rhizosphere microbial communities from Kellogg Biological Station, Michigan, USA - KBS S3-4 metaG | ecosystem: Host-associated > Plants > Roots > Rhizosphere > Soil | place...
AAAAAGCGCAATCGAGCCATCGCTCTCGTCCACTTCACTGACGAAAATTTCGTCGTTGCCGATTCTGGCGCTGGCAAAAGGTGAGTCCGGATCAACAAAGTTCTTCATATCTGCGCCATTCATGATTGTCGGATTCTTTCCAGCGCGGTGCAGAATCCAGCCGAGCATGCCGACCGTGGTCGACTTGCCGCTCGTGCCGGCGACCCCGACGCTCACAGTGGCGGAGTTGAAAAGTTCGGCGAGAAGCCTCGCGCGAGTGGTGATGGCGGCACCGATACGACGCGCGGCCTGCACGTCGGGCACCGTTTCTTCAACAGCAGTGGACGTCACCAGGATCTGGCTGGGCCTGATAACGCCACTACCATCCTGTGGATGGAGCAGCACTCCGCGTGCGCGCAGAAAATCAAATCTTTCGGCATTGCGCCCCTGGTCGAGCGCCCGGTCAGAACCCTCAACCAGTCCACCTCTGGCTTGGATGATCAAAGCGAGCGGGGTCATGCCACTACCGCCGACACCGCAAAAAAAGTAATCTCCGAGTTGGGACATTTGCGAAATCTAGAAGGGTTGCCGATGAGGTGCAATGCAGGCTGGGCGCTTGGATGAGCAAGGAAAAGTGCAGGATCGGCATCGTTGCGCCGGCTTCGCGCATGTCTCCGGAAGTTGCTGAGAGAGTGCCAACGCTGGCCAGATCGTTGTACCCGGACAGGACGCCGGAGATCGTCTTCCACCCGCAGTGCTTCGCTTCGCACGGACATTTCGCCGGCGATGACGAAACGCGCACACAGGCCTTCCTCGACATCGCTAACGACGAGAGCTACGACGCGGTGTGGTTCGCGCGAGGCGGTTACGGTTCCTGCCGGGTGGTGGAAGCGGTCATGTCTAGATTGACAGAGCCGTCCAGACGAAAAGCCTACGTGGGCTACAGTGATGCCGGGGTACTGCTCGCTGCATTGTACCGGGCCGGGTTCGAGGCCGTAGCGCATGGTCCCGTGGCACAGGACATCCTCCGAGACGGTGGAGACGCAGCGATTGGACGAGCGCTCGCTTGGATGGTCGATCGATCGCCAGAGGCGTTGGAGCCCACGGTAAGCCGTGGGCAGATGACAGCGGCATTTAACATGACGGTCCTTAGCCAGTTACTTGGCACGCCGCTGCAACCTGACCTCGACGGACATGTGCTTATGTTGGAAGAGGTTGGGGAGGCAATGTACAGGATTGATAGGTCGCTGTTTCACATTACCAGTAACGCCGAAATCAGGCGGGTGTCGGGCGTCATGCTTGGCCGTTGCAGCGGCATCACCCCGAACGAGCCCGATTTCGGAATGAACGAAGAAGAGATTGCCCGTTACTGGTGCCAGAGATCCGGGATTCCATGGTTGGGACGCGCTGACATTGGGCATGACACCAACAACAAGATTGTTCCCTTTGGGACAAGCCGCGCATCACCCGCAGCCGGCAAAGTCACCGCTTTTTCGAACTCGCGCTGACTCGTTGATACCGCTGCTTGAAAAACGTCCGGACCCGGTTACCACCGGAACCGTCTGATTCACCATTGCATGCCGTTTGCCTTGTGGTACGGCCGCAAACGCGCAAACATTGGATACGGGCAGTGGGGGTTTTTCGGACCGTGTCGACTGTTGGAACGCTTTCAACGCAGAAAGCCGTAGAAGGGCTGCTCGCCAGTTCCTCAGATATAAATGGCTCGGTGCTCGACGACACAGTCGTTCAAAAGAACTGCTCCTTACACATTCGTGGAAATCTCCTGGGCAATTTGACAATCGAGTCCGGGGCGAAAGTTGTTGTTGAAGGTTCGGTAGGCGGGAAAATCGTAAATAAAGGGGGCAGGCTTGTTGTTAACAACAAAGCACATGCGGCTTGTGTTACGACCGATGGGCCTGCGGAAGCGGAAGCTTGCGGTGTTCTCAAGATCGATCTGACGGCCATTGTATCCAATTGGGAAAAACTCGCGAGATACGCCGCGGCTGAATGCGCCGCCGTAGTTAAAGACAACGCCTACGGCTGCGGCATCGAACCAATCGCGGGGGCGCTGGCCAAAACGGGCTGCAGCACATTTTTTGTTTCCGATATTCCGGAAGCCAAGCGCGTTCGCTCTGTTGCGCCAAACGCATCGATTTATGTTCTCCGTGGGCTGTACTCGGGAACCGGGCAGGCCTTCGCAGAAATCAATGCGCGACCCGTCATCTATAGTTCCATCGAAATGGCTGAATGGGACCTCTTTGTCAGCTCGCAACGATGGGCGGGCGGTTGCGCGCTGCACGTCGACACTGGCGAGAGCAAGCTCGGCCTTTCGATCGAAGAAGCGGCCGCGCTGGCGCCTAGTTCGCGCAGCCATGGCATCACCCTTCTGATGAGCACTCTCGACAATCCCGAAAAACCTGCCAACCCCCCGAACGACCGTCAAATCAGCCTGTTTGGTGACCTACGCCGGCTCTACCATGGGATTCCGGCGTCATTGGCCACTTCGTCCGACATCTTCTTTGCTCCGAAGGCCCGTTTCGATCTCGTGCGAGCGGGTGCGGCGCTTTACGGTATCAATCCCACGCCACGCAGCGACAATCCGATGTTTCCGGTGATCGAACTGCGCGCTCGCATTGTACGGGTTCTCAGCTTGGCTCCTGGGGAAACTATCGCCGATACCTTTGGTTGGGCCGCAAAGCGGCCCACGCGACTTGCGTTGGTTTCGGTGGGATACGCCGATGGCTATCCGCGCTCGGGACGCGCCTTCGACAATAAATTACAGGCGATCGTTGGCGGTCAGCGATGCATGGTCGTAGGGCATCCATCGATGGATTTTCTGGCTATCGATGTAACTGACGTTTCAGACCCCATCGCCGCGCGCCACGGCAACATGGTCACGCTCGTCGGCCCTGAGATCAGCATCGACGCTCTCGCAGCCGCAAGCAAATCGACCGGTCGCGAACTGCTCATTCATCTTGGCCACCGTTTCCACCGTATCTACTACGCCACCTAACCAAGTCGAAGCTTAACCAGCAGTAGGAGTAGGGAGAGTAACATGTTCGGAAAATCCAAAGACAATGCGGTAGACAACGATCGGGACTCGTCATCGACGCAGGAGATCAAACGCTCCGCCACTGCACACCCGGCGACGCCAGAAGCGGTCTCCTCCATCAGTTCCGGCCTTTCGATTGTCGGCAAGATCGTTGGCGAAGGGACGCTGGGGATTTTTGGTCACGTCGAGGGCGAAGTACACGCCTCAACTGTCCAGATAGGCGAAGGCGCCCAGGTGGAGGGCAATATCGTCGCGGAGGAATTAACTATCGGCGGCCGCGTGAAGGGCACGATCCATGCCAACCGTGTCAGGCTCAATAGCACCGCTGTGGTTGAGGGCGATATCTATCATCGCTCTCTCGCAATCGAGGAGAATGCGCAATTCGAGGGAATGTCACGACGACAGGAAAATGTCATCGATACGCCCTCGCTCGTCCCGGCAAAACGCATACACGCGCAGCCCATATCGATCGACGTAAACGGACAGGGCGGCGGCGCAAGCGAAGGCCTCAATCCGTCGCAGGCTGCGCCGATAGACCGCAACCGGCGCGGAAAGGCGACATCCGACGTCCCCAATCCTTGAGCTAACGCTCACGGATCGGCCGCGCTTTGCCGCGTTGGATCATAGCGGTCCGCTACCGCTGAAGCGGACATTCGTGAGCGTGAACGGCATGTCCGCTTTGGGTTATTGGCAGACATCGCGCGATGTCTGGCCTGTGTCCGTTATACGCCCGGAAGCGGACATTCGCTCGTGGGGGCAAATTGTCCGCCCAGCGCCGGAAGGGTTCACGGCGGCAGCGCCGGATCCGTTTGCAAAGTTTTGGCAAGGCCAGGGGCGGAAGTTTAGCGAATCGGAACTTCTAAATTTGGACGCACCCAGGCAGTCCTTGATGTTTTAATAAGCTTTCCAAGTTCAATAAGACCGCCAGCGCGAGCTTTTTTTGGCGTCTCAAATGATTCCGCCGATGTTTGGATGGGCATGTCGTTCCCGGTAATTACCCAGCGATGACGCCCTTTGTGAAGCCCGCAAGGCCGAGCGGTCAGCACGTATATCGGTGGGAATTTATGGGCCATGCAGCGATAGTCAGATCAACCTTGTGGTTGCGCGGTCGGCCATAACTGGGCGTCTATTCCAGACAGGAGATCACCACTTTCCTGAAAAGGAAATTTGCTCCCAGGAAAGCGACCAAGAACGCGAAGGCAGCTAAACCGCTACTAGAAAGCCAATAATCGCCACCCAGATAACCAGCGACCAGGCCGGCAACCACAACGGCAATCAGCGCGATCAGCACCTCGGCAAGAAACACCACAAGTCGCTCCAGTCCCTTCATCCGCCTTTCGAGCATCGTCAACTTGCTGGCGGCTTCATGGCGATACTGCCCGATAGTGTAGCCATGCTGGTCAAGCAGTTCCTCAGCCAGACCAATACGACTTTCCAAATTCGGAATCTCGCCAGCCTTGCGAGTACTGACTTGTCGCTCAAGGAAAGCCAGGCGCCCACCTAGATCGGTAGTGGTCATGTAATGGCCCCACGTGGCAAACAGTGCTGACTAACAAGCGGCAGTTTCCAGCCGATTAACGGGAGCAGTCTCTCGCTGACATTAGTTTGGGTGGGGTGAGCACGTGCGGGGCTTTCTAATATCGCTCAAAGGCCGGTGATTGCGTCGAGAAGGTAACAGAGTGTGTCTCGATTCAGGCGTAGGTCTTCGCAGTCGTGGCTCGTCTGAACGGAGATCTTATTTGAAGTTCGCAGTGGCCTGGCTTCTACGCCGACTTTTCTTCGCCGCTCCGTTCGCCCTGGGCGCCGACGGATGCGTGACCGGCAACTGTTCACGCACATGTGCCGCAAGCAATTCGCAAAAGTCTTGAGCACAGCGCGGAAGCACGCGCCGCTTGTCGCATACGACAAATCGGGGTTCTCGAAGCTGTTTTCGCTCATGCGTTATGCGGACAACGCGCAATGTATAGCGCTGAGTTGACATAGCCGACGGAATGATTGCGACCCCAAGCCCAGCCTCGGCGAGTGCAAGCAAAGTATGCAGCGCACGGCTCTCGATTAGGATATTGGGCTTGAGCCTGGCGAGACGGCACACTGCGTCGAACGCCTTGCGAGCACGACCAGCCGTGTCATTCGCGAAGATGCCTATTTCCCCCCTGGTCCGCTGGTGCAAACGTCGACACTAAACTAACGTTCCTTCCTCCGGAGGTGAGCGAAGATGTGGGCAGGCTTGGCCTTTCTCCTCGCGGCGGCGATTGGCTTGGTGACGGTCCTCGTCGCTTGCCACCGCAGCTCAGCTCACCTCGGCGACCACCCATGGATCGTCTACGACACCGCGAAGAGCCACATAGGGATCATGGCTGGCCTTGCTGGCTTCGCCTTCACCGGTGTCGTCCTGATCGTGACCCTCGCACGGGACCGACCCGGCATCGCCGAGAGCTCCCTCGACACCGTCATCGTGATGTTCCTGGTGGCGTACCTCTGGTGGGTCGGCAACGCCTTCCTGATCTCGTATCTGCCGCACGGCGATGTGAGTGGCGACTTCGTGCCACGCGTCCATTTCAGTCTCGCCTCGACTATCGAATACCGCACGGTCTTCCTGTCCTGGTTCGCACTGCTGCCTCTTCTTGAGGCGAACGGGTTCGGGCGCATTTCCCACATTCTCTATTTTCTTCTGCCGGCATCTCTGCTTTTCGGATCCGTGCTCATCTCAATGGTTGCCGATGGGTTGGGCCTGTTACGGGTCTCGGAAACGTATCTCTCAGCAGCCGTCGCCACGGTTCTCGCGCTCGCGTACGCCGGCATCGTCACATTTGCAGTTACCGCTGCTTGGTCCCCGTACTCCGCAATGTACCTCGCGCTTGTCATCTTCTGCATCAACGGCTTGGGTTTCTCGCTCGCGGCGCTAACTCCACTCGCGCGGCGATATGCCGGCGTTAGACGTTTCTACAAGCAACATGGCAGACTGATTGTCATTGCCGATATGCAGCTGACGATGGCGTCGCTCGCGTTCCTGTGGCTTGGTGTCGTCGGGGTTATCTGAAGGGCCCCGTATTTGCCGCGGGATGAGCGCAGCGTCGTTTTCGCGGACCGCGGATATATTTGATGTCCGGTTCTGGCACAAAGTAGACTTCAGCGACGGCATCGGTGATCGGTAGACCGCCAAGGCTACCGTGGAGGACTACTAAATGCGTCTTCTGTCCAATCTCCTGCGGCGCTTCATACGCCAGGGCACGCTGCGAATTCGCGACGCCGACGGCAAAACCCACGTATTCGGCAACCGGCTGCCCGGACCGGACGTCGCTATCCGTCTGCACGACCGAAAGCTCTACCTCAAGCTGTTCCTCAATCCCGAACTCTATGCCGCCGAAGCCTATATGGATGGTACGCTGACGCTCGAGGACGGGGCGGCGGTTCATGACTTCCTGCTGCTATTCTCGGTCAATCGTGCCGGGCTTTACTCATACGGTTCGCAGAAGCTGATGCGGCGCGTGTGGCGCGGCTTACGGCGCTGGCATCAGGCCAATCCGATCGGGCTTGCCGCCGCCCATGCGCGCCACCACTACGATATCTCGACCGATCTCTATCGCTTGTTCCTCGACGACCAGATGCAATATTCCTGCGCATATTTTCGCGATCCCGAGCACGACACGCTCGAACAGGCGCAACGCAACAAGCTGATTCACGCCACCAGCAAGTTGGCGCTCAAGCCCGGCATGACGGTGGCCGAGATTGGCTCTGGCTGGGGTGGCTTTGCTATTCATTTAGCGCGCGAGACGGGCGCGCAGGTAACCGCCGTCAACGTCTCGCCCGAGCAGATCAAGGTGGCACGTACGCACGCCGAGGCCGCCGGTGTTGCCAATCTTGTTGAGTTTCGCGAGCTCGACTATCGCCAGCTCACTGGCCAATTTGAGCGGGTTGTTTCGGTCGGCATGATGGAGCATGTCGGCATTGGCCATCTCGACGAGTATTTCCGCAAGATCCGCGAGTTGCTGACGCCCGACGGCTATGCCTTCATCCATTGCATTGGCCGTATGTCGCAGCCCGGTACGACGGGCCCATTCATTCGCAAGTACATCTTCCCCGGCGGCTATGTACCGGCGCTGTCGGAAACCTTTGCAGCCACTGAGCGATCGGGACTGTGGTGCAGTGACGTGGAAGTGCTACGGCTGCATTATCGCTACACGGTGAAGCACTGGCGCGAGCGCTTCGCGAAAAACCGCACGAAGGCGGCGATGATCTGTGACGAGCGATTCTGCCGCATGTGGGAGTTCTATCTCGCTGCAGTCGAGCTTGAGTTCCTGCATGGCTCGCACATGGTCTTTCAATTGCTGCTATCGACCAAGCGCGACACATTGCCGATCACCCGCGATTTCATGGTCGACGCTGAGCGCGCGGCATTGGCGAAGGAAAGCGGCTGAAAAACGTGCCGCTGCAGTCCGCTTCTGGCTCAGCAGTCGGAAGCGGAAGACCGCGAAAGAACTGCATTTTGCGGCGCGCACTGCAAATCTGTGGCCCCGCCAAAACTCGCGCCTGTAGCTAGATGCCCTTCAAATATTCCACCAGCTCCCAGCGTTCGGTATCAGTGAGCGCAGCATTGCCGTAGTCGTGACCAGCGTTGGAGTTCCCGTCGATAACGCGGCCGGCGTCGTCACGGGTACGCAACACGAAACTGTTTTCAGTTGACGGTTGAGCGATTTTGCCGTCTGGCCCTCGGGTAACGAAACCGACCCGTATTGGATCAAATTCGCGCGTCCCAACCGGAAACGAGGGCGGCCGGTCTTTCGGTGGCAACAACAGATCGTACAAGGTCGGCACCGAGCCGTTGTGCAGATATGGCGCAGTCGCCCAAATGCCACTCAGGGGCCGTCCCTTGTAGGCGAGAAGCGGATCAGTGCCATTCAAGCACTGATTGCGTAAGTCTTGCTTCGCCTGCGTGCGTAAAGGCCGCTCATTGGCCGGCAGGGTTGATGGCGTAATTTGTTCAGAAGAACCGAGCCCACCGGGCGTGCGTCCCTGAAAGTTTCTGAAAATATCGCCAGCTATGTTCCTTTTTTTCGCCCAGATCGTACCAACGACCGTTGTCCGCAGAAGATCGGCGAGGGCAGCCTCTTCTCCATACATCCGGCTATCGGGATCGATGAATGGCAAATAGGCGTACAGGGTATTATTGAGAACGCCGGTCTTTGCTTTATGGGTCAGCGCATTGCACGCCATCCAAATGTCCGTGCCGATGCTGCGGAGGGGCGTCATCTTTGCCCTGATCTGGGCAGTCAAATTGCTGCGTGCCAGCGGCTTGTGACAGCTTGCGCAGCTCGGGATCACATGACCATCGACCATACGTTGTTCGTCACGAAATATTTCGCGGCCCCGATCGCGCTTGCCCTGGTCGAGCGCACCCAGAACTCCCGTTGGCCACAGTGGCGGTCGTAGTCTCATCAATTGCTCCTCGAGCAGATTGAGGTTGACCGCGTTTGCGCTCGACACAATACCCGGTCCTCCGAGTTCATGTTTGTTGAACTTCACGTCAGCAAACACGCCGGTGACCTCGCCAATGTTGCGTCCGAGAGCACCGATATCATAGCCCCCCAGGATGCGTTGATTTGACACGATGCCGTTCCATTGCACCTTGTCATGTTGAGGTACATTCCACATGAATGGATAGCTGACCGGCGCGTTCGATGCGTTGAAGGTCTGATCGCCTTCAGCGATGACGAGGGCTACTTTATTAAAAATATGTCCGAATGCGTCGACCCGCCCAAAGCCATAGCGCAACGCAGTTGCATTCGCCTTTTCGATCTTCAATTGCCATGCGATGAGCTGCGACAGAGCCTCATCGAGCTTCGCGCGGTTCGCCGCCGTGTCGTCGTCTTTGAGTACATCGTGCGAAAACCGTTTAGCCTTATCCGGGTTGCTTTTGGTTTCAACCAATGCCTTGTTCAAGGTCTCCATAAAGCTCTGAAAATCGGCAAGCGCCGGGGCTCCCTCGATTCGAATGCGTTTGCCCTGATAGGTAATTTCGTTGGTATGACACGCAGAGCAAGTCATCCCGACCCATTTTTCGGTCGCGCCTTGTGACTCTTTCCAGCGCAGTTGAGTGTTGTAAAATCTGGTGTCGTCCTGACTATCGATAGCAAAGCCAATAGGAAGGCCTGTCTTTGCCGGTGTGGAATTCGGCAAGTAGCGAAATTTTTCAATGTGTGCCGGATCGAGAAATGGCTGGTCAGAACCGGGCTGTTCAAGAGCGAGAAGCCAGCTGAGCGGGATTAGCCGCGAGCCTTGCGATAGCGAATACCAAATTGCCTTTCGCTTGGCCGACCAACCTTGGTTTACCGTGATGAGGTCATCGGCCCGCGCAGGCGCACCGACAGCGAGAATTGTAAGACCCAAGACGCAGACCGCTATTATTCCGTGGATTCTACGGCCGTACATCACGCCCCCCGTTTTTAATTCACGCCAGAAACTAAATTCCCATCGGGGGCTTTGCAAGTATAGCGAGCAAATTTTCTTGTAACCAACGACTGCGTTTGTCACCGTGGTGATACAATTCGGGGCATCTCAATACCGTGGTACCGGGAGTTTCCGATCCATCCCTGCCGAACCGCAAAGATAAGAAAGATCAACGTCGCGGCGGCTGACCCAAACGGATACTCGTCCCGATGATCGATCTATCGAGTCCGGCTCGGTGGCGAGTTACGGAACCTGAGATTGCTGCGGGACAGTTGATCAATCGAACGACATCCCATGAGCCTCATTGCCCTTTCAGTCTCGGCGCGCATCAAACCGAGCGCGCGCTCCACACCAGGCTGTCCCGCTGCGGCCAATGGAAAAAGATAAGCCCGGCCCAGTCCTACCGCCTTGGCGCCCACCGAGAGTGCCTTCAGCACATGGGTCCCGCGCTGAACTCCGCCGTCGAGCAGAACATCGATCTTGTCGCCTACAGTGTCGACAATCTCGGCAAGCTGGTCAAACGAACTGCGTGAGCCGTCGAGTTGACGCCCACCGTGATTCGAAACGACGATTCCGGCGCAACCAATGTCGACGGCCTTTTTTGCGTCTTCGGGACTCATGATGCCTTTGAGACAAAATTTATCGTCCCAGTGCTTGACCATTTCAGCAACGTCACGCCAATTCATCGAAGGGTCGAGCATGTTTGTGAAGTAATCCCCAATGGACGTGGTGCCTCCAGACATCGCGACGTGCTGCTCCAATTGCGGCAACCGAAATTTTTCGTGGGTGGCATATTCGATGGCCCATTTCGGCTTAAGGACAAATTGAGCCATGCCTTGCAGCGTCAGGCTAAACGGGATGGAAAATCCGGTCCGAAGGTCACGCTCACGGTTTCCACCGGTGATCGAGTCCACTGTCAGCATCAAGATGCGCACGCCTGCGGCTTTCGCCCGGTCAAGCATCGCTTTATTTAAACCCCGATCCTTGTGGAAGTAGAATTGGTAAACTTGAGGAAACGAGAAGCTGGACGAAAGGTCTTCCAAACTGACCGTGCCGAGGGATGATAGCCCGAACATAGTCCCGAATTTCTGCACTGCGTGCGCGACGGCACGCTCGCCTTGATGATGAAAGAGGCGCTGGAGGGCCGTTGGCGAACAATAAAATGGCACCTGAAGTTTTTGCCCCATAACGATGACTGACAGGTCAACTTGCTCTACGCCTCGCAGAACATTCGGCAGGAGGTCGCATTCCTCGAAAGCTGCCGTGTTTCTTCGATACGTGGTCTCGTCGTCGGCTGCGCCATCGATATAATTGAAGATAGGGCTCGGGAGGCGCCGTCGCGCCAACTCCCGGAAGTCGTGGAAATTGAAGCAGTCTTTCAGGCGCATGTGTCCCCCGATGAAAGCATAGCGCGCCCGTCTAAAGCTAGAACAGACACGAATTGGAGTTATGATGCCGTGGGTTTTACTGATGTCCTGGCCCCTTGGAAGATCCTGCATTCTCGGAACAATGGCGCGCCCGCTTCGCTGAAGGCATTTCGAATTATTTCCCCACGACATCGAACGGGAGATTGCGATGGCAATTTTCGACCTACGAAAGCGGGTGGCCTTTATAACCGGCGGGAACGGCGGAATCGGACTTGGTATGGCCAGGGGATTGGCAGAGGCCGGCGCTTCGGTTGTCATCGCGGGACGAAGCAAGACAAAGGCTCAATCGGCTTTATCGGAACTGCGTTCGCTTGACGCGCAGGCTGAGTTTGTGGATCTGGATGTTCTGAAGGAAGCGTCCTGTCATCAGGCGGTCCAGCATGCTGTGGAGCGGTTTGGACGTCTCGATATCCTCGTCAATAACGCTGGGACAAGCATTCGCAAGCAACCTGAAGACCTCACAGCGCAGGACTGGCATCTGGTGATGAATACCAATCTCACCAGCGCTTTTCTCTGTTCACAGGCGGCCTATCCCCACATGGTACGTGCCGGCGGCGGCAAGATAATCAATATTGGATCGATGATGTCCGTGTTCGCATCGTCCTATGCCGCACCCTACGCGGCGAGTAAGGGCGGCATCGTCCAGTTGGCGAGATCGATGGCGGTCGCATGGGCGAAGGACAACATCCAGGTCAATGCGATATTACCCGGATGGGTCGATACAGAACTCACGCGAAAGGCACGGGAGCAGGTCCATGGCCTTCATGAAAAGGTGCTGGCGCGCACGCCGGCCCAGCGATGGGGAGCCCCGGACGATTTCGCAGGTGTCGCCGTCTTTCTGGCCTCGCCAGCTTCGAATTTC
>Ga0105248_10007774_pt1 | contig 11766 bp, 10 predicted proteins | sample KBSS34metaG_FD_81524 | JGI IMG/M metagenome (GOLD analysis project Ga0105248, IMG submission 81524) | Switchgrass rhizosphere microbial communities from Kellogg Biological Station, Michigan, USA - KBS S3-4 metaG | ecosystem: Host-associated > Plants > Roots > Rhizosphere > Soil | place...
CGCTTACGTTCCGTCCACCGATGCCTGGTTTTCTGACATTGAGGTTATGACCTCACGTACGAGATCGGGGCTGTTTTTGGCGACACACGCCGGTAATAATGATGAGAGCCACAATCACAACGACATCGGCGACTTCATAGTCTATCAGGGTAATGAGCCGGTGATCATCGACGCCGGGCGTGGAAATTACACAGCGAAAACATTCTCGTCCAAGCGATACGAATTGTGGTTCACTCAGTCGCAATATCACAATCTGCCGATGATAAACGGCCTCGGGCAACTGGCTGGTAAAAACTACGTCGCCCAGAATGTAAAGCACGACTCTTCCGCGACCGCCTCGTCACTTTTTATGGATCTTGCAAAGGCTTATCCCAGCGAAGCCGGAATAGTATTTTGGAATCGCACGGTTACGCTCGACCGGGCAAAAGACGCCGTCGACATTACTGATGATTATTCACTTGCAAAGGCACCAACATCGCTACAGCAAGTGTTTATGATGGTTTGTGACGTTAATCTGACCGAGGCAGGCAAGATCAAACTGACGACGGCAGCAGGAAAGGTGGTAATTCTAACTTACGACAAAGGGGAATGGACACCTACGATCGAAAAACCCTCGATCGAGGGGCCTGAATACAGTAGCTTTACGTCAAAATGGGACAATCACCCGATAAAACGGATCGTCCTAACCAGCCAGAATCCGAAGCGTAAGGATAGGCTTCAATATTCGATCAGGGTTTCGTAGATGTGATCAAATATACCCGATCGCCTCACATATAATAAAGTCGTGAGAAGGCGAAGATGACAACAAGGATCAGTAGAATTATCGATCCAATGATCTGATTGCGTGAAAATCTCATTTCGGGTAAACCAGATTGTAGCACCTTCGCCTTATCAAACCTGCCCCCTTACTTACCTAACACTGCGCGAATCCTAGCCAGGTGGTGCCAGGCATGCCGCAGGGCGTGGTCCTCGATGACGAACTGTGCCGTCATGGGAGCTCCGAAGCTCAAAGAAAAGGGCGCCGCTGTGTCCAACTCCTCGTTGGTAAAACCGCGAACCGCGTCTGCGGCCTCGCGACTATTCTTGCCAAGGAGTTCCAAAGCCTCGGCCTTGGTCACGCCCGCATTCTCACCCGCATGTTTGGCATTAAGACCGGCGACTGCTTCCCACGTGACGTCGGTGACAGCGTTGCCGCCTGCGATGGCCCTTGCCGCCTCGATCTCGATCGGATACATAGACGCGACATGATGCACGATAACGCCGATCGTACGGCGGTCGGTCGCGGTTACCGGCAATTGCCAATCCTCTTGTGAAAGGCCGGAGACAAAGTCAGCTAGAGCGGCGGCTCCCTCTATAATGCGATCGGCCAGCGCGTTTGCTCGCCCGACCTTCTGACTTTTCGCCGCGCTTCCAGAATCGATTTCCCTTGTTATTATTTGTGTATCTATTGCGTTCATCGTTGTTATTCTCCTTAATTGTCAATTGTCCCGATCCGCATTTCGCGGCCCAAATTGAATATACGCCCGACAGCCAGTGAATACTTGACCAATCGTCCCGATTTCTTGTCACAAAGCCCGATGTCGGTTAGGCTAGTCGAATGGATGTGCTGTCAGAGGTCTTAAAGGTCGTAAAGCTCGAGGGGGCGCTGTTTTTCAATGCGGAATTTACGGCCCCGTGGTGTCTTATCGAACCCAAGGCCGCGGAAATAGCTCCTTATCTCTCCGCGAGCGGCGGACACCTCATCCTGTATCACTACCTGATCGAGGGGCGCGCTTTCGCGAGATTGCCGGACGGACGGCGGGAGGAATTGGTCGCTGGCGATGTACTCGTAATCCCTCATGGGGATCAGCACTTCCTGGGAAATGGCGCTCCGGAAAAACCGGTTGACGCCATGAAAACCTTTGCAAAGAACCTGACTGAGGGGCTCAAGTTGGCCCGCTTTGGCGGAGGTGGCGAGATCTCAAGGCTCGTGTGCGGTTATATGATATGCGAGCCACACTTGAGCGAAGTATTTCTGGCAGGCCTGCCGGAAATGCTGAAGGTGCACATCTCGGATGAGCCCTCGGGCCAATGGCTCGAAAACTCAATCCGGTATTCGGTCGGCAATGGAAACGGAGCTGATGCGGGCAGCGGGCTCGTGATCGCCAAGCTGTCAGAAGTTCTGTTCGTAGAAACACTCCGGCGTTACATTAACAATCTGCCGCCGGACCAGACAGGATGGCTCGCGGGGGTCCGAGATCCTATTATTGGAAAGTCTCTCGCCCTTATGCACCGGGATCCGGCACATCAATGGACGATTGAGAATTTGGCAAGGAGCGTCGGGCTGTCACGTTCACGTCTCGCCGAGCGCTTTAATCATTACATGCAAGAGTCACCAATAGCATATTTGACGAAATGGCGACTTAAGCTTGGGGCCGAGATACTGCTTTCGACCGACGACAGCATTGCCGAGGTCGCGGCGACCGTTGGCTACGGCTCGGAGGCCGCCTTTAACCGGGCGTTCAAACGCGAGTTTGAAATTCCACCCGCACAGTTCCGACGTATGCAGAGGTTGGTAACTATCTAGGCCCGGCAACTTTCTTCGATCCGACGCGTATTACACCATCTCCCAGATCATAAAAACGATTGGAGGCAATAATGAAACGAACAATATTGGTTCTGTCCGCGATCTTTATCGTCGGCGGCTCTGCAATCGCTCAAAACCATTTGGGAAAGCAGATCCGCGGAATTTGGAGGGTCGCGGAGATCACCACCACTGGCAATGATGCTGGCGAGGTGGCCGATCCTCAGCCCGGACTGATCATATTCGGCAAAAAATACTACAGCATGACGTACGTATCGAGTGACAAGGAGCGGCCCATATATGCTGCCGCAGCTCCAACAACTGCAGAAAAGTTAGCTGCGTTTGACTCGATCATCGTAAATGCCGGGACGTACGAGATCTCGGGAAAGACGCTTACGGTCAGGCCTACGGTGGCTCGTAACCCTGGTTTTACGGGCGGTGGCTTTGCAACTTATCAGATAAGTATTGACGGAAAGACCCTATGGTTAACAAATAAGAATTCTGATTTCAATTTCCGCGTCGGCAGCAAGATCGTTCCACTGGGCGGCCCGTCAAGCGAAACGCGTATGAAGCTTATCCGGTTAGAATAAACAGGATCAATTCGCATCAAAAAGCAGAGCCGGATTGATTTTGAATTGCAACATTTTTGCCGTGTCGCGGCCACCGTCACCGCCTTTTCGCTGAACGGTAATGCGGCCGATCTTTAGATTGCCGTTTCTGGTGAATTCGACCTTGCCTTCGCTGAAGAACTTGATCGTATCGGCGTCTGTTCGCAACACCCAACGCGTCTTGTCCGTAGACTTGAGAGCAACCATGATCCAGTTCGCGGCATGCGGACCGTCGCCTGAAAATAAGTCGTGAAAGATCTTCGTTCTATTTGTCGTGAAAAATTCGATCACGGCCTTCTGTGACACAACATCTAGTTCGTCCAGATACATACGGTTCGGATCACGCGACGGCTTATTTGGCGGCGTCTCGCCAACGAATAGTTTGAGTGCGGCGTCGACATCGGCCGGTATCTTCCACATTGAAACGTAATGGGACAGCCATCGTTTATCGATCTGGTTAAATCCGTTCTGGCTGCTGACCAGCTTGATCGAAATGCCCTCTTTCCGTGCGCTCGTTTTTGTTTTGACCTTTACCTCAACATCGGCCTTTTCGCCGTGCGGTTTTGTGGCAATAACTGACTCGACCGCTGTCAGCTCATAGTCCATCGCCACGAGCCACTTGCGAGCGTCATCGTCGGTTTTCCAGTTGTTGAATTTATCGCGGATCTCGTCTTCGTTCTTAAAACCGTTTTTGGCCGTATTCGAACCGAGAATTGCCTTGGCAGCGCTTGACGTCTGGCCTTCCGCAACACTAAGAGTGAACAGAAGGAGAACGAAGGCCAATGCAGATCTAGCTCTGAATATCATATCTTCACCCTTTCGTTGATAATGGTTTCGGCTTGATAATAAGCCACCCTTGACCTAATATCAACAAAACTCAACAACCTGTTCACCTCTTCTAAAAGCTGCGAGTCATTATGATGAAACATAGGTATCTTCTTAGTTTGATGATCTGTCTGGTTCTGGTCGCCCTTATGTCGATGAGCGCATCGGGCCAGGGAACTCTGGCCGATTACGAACGAGCACAGGGGCTCCAGGCCAAGTTTCAGGCACTAGCGATCGGCCTTCCAGGTGGGATGAACTGGATCCCACAATCAGATCATTTCTGGTATCGCCGCACGGTTGTTGGCGGCAGCGAGATCATGTGGGTCGACGCAGGCAGCCTCGTTCGCCGGCCCGCTTTTGACCACGAAAAGCTGGCCACTTCCCTGTCGGCAGCTTCGGGACAGAAATATGCAGCGCTGAAACTGCCCCTGGGCGGAGCAGCAAACCTGACGTTCGTTGATTCGGAGCAGGCCATCGAGTTTGTTGCGGCGGAAAGTCGCTGGAAATGCGACTTGAAAGATTACAAATGCACGAAATTAGGACCGGGCCCGGGATTGCCACCGGGTGGCAATACGCCGCCGCAATTACGTCCGACCGTACCGCCCAGACCGGACCTGCCAAGATCTTCTCCTGACGGTAATTGGGAAGCGTTGATCAAGAATTACAACATCGTGGTTCGCTCAAAAGGCAAAAAAGAGGAATTTGCACTTAGTTATGACGGTTCAGAGGACAATTACTACGTGCTAAATTCGATCGCATGGTCACCTGACTCGAAAAAAATAGCGGCCTACCGCGTGCATCCCGGCTATCACCGAAAGATCCAATACGTCGAGTCATCGCCTTTGGATCAGCTACAGCCCAAATACTGGTCGATCGAGTATGCAAAGCCGGGCGACACCGTTGATATTGAGCGGCCCATGCTCTTTACACTCGAAAGCAAACAACAAATAGTCATTGATAACGCCCTTTTTCAGAATCCGTACGACGTGACAAACCTCGTCTGGCGTAAGGACGGCCGGGCATTCACATTCGAATACAATCAGCGCGGCCATCAAGCGTATCGTGTGATCGAGGTCGACGCCGCAACTGGAAAGGCCCGCGCGATCATCGACGAGGCCAGTAAATCCTTTTTTTGTTATTCGGGAAAAAAATTTCGCGCCGACGTAGCCGATGGCAAAGAGATCATCTGGATGTCCGAGCGCGACGGCTGGAACCACCTTTACCTGTTCGACGCCGATGGTAACCTGAAAAATCAGATCACCAAAGGCGAGTGGGTGGTTCGCGGAGTCGATAAGGTCGATGAGGAGAAACGGCAGCTCTATTTTCACGCGAGCGGAATGTATGCCGGCAAAGATCCTTATTTCAATTACTATTACCGCATTAATTTTGACGGCACCGGTCTGACGCCGATGACCGAGGGAGACGCTAATCACACCGTCGCGTTTTCAACGGATATGAAGTTCTACACCGACACGTGGTCAAGGGTCGATCTCCCAACCGTCTCGCAGCTTCGCAGCGTTGCGGATGGCAAAGTGTTGATGGAACTTGAGAAAACAGATACGACCGAGCTTGTAAAGGCGGGTTGGCGTGCTCCGGAAGTTTTCACGGCAAAAGGCCGCGACGGCCAGACGGACATTTGGGGAGTGATAATCCGTCCAACCAATTTCGACCCAAAGAAAAAATACCCCGTGATCGAGAATATTTACGCCGGGCCGCAGGATTCGTTCGTGCCTAAAAACTTCTCGCCGTACACCGCTATGCAGGCCCAAGCCGAACTCGGGTTTATCGTCGTGCAGATAGACGGCATGGGTACGTCGAATCGGTCAAAGGCATTTCACGATGTGGCGTGGAAGAATCTTGGCGATGCCGGTTTCCCTGATCGGATCCTCTGGCATCAGGCGGTCGCCGTTAAGTATCCTTATTACGACATCAGCCGCGTTGGTATCTATGGGACCTCGGCGGGAGGGCAGAACTCGCTCGGGGCTTTGCTCTTTCATCCTGAATTCTACAAAGCCGCCGTGTCAGCGTCGGGCTGCCATGACAACCGAATGGACAAGATATGGTGGAACGAGCAATGGATGGGGTGGCCGCTTGGCACCGAATATGCGTCCGCGTCTAACGTCGATAACGCCTATCGTCTGCAGGGCAATTTGCTACTTTCCGTTGGCGAAATGGACCCTAACGTCGATCCGGCGTCGACTATGCAGGTCGTCAACGCTCTCATCAAAGCGAACAAGACGTTCGACCTGATCATATTACCCGGAGCGGGACACACTCCCGGCGGCGAGTATGGCGAGCGAAAACGATTCGACTTTTTCGTTCATCACCTCCTTGGTGTCGAACCACCGGACTGGAACAGGCTCCCGCTAAAAAAGTCCGCTGAGAGCGCAGCCTTAGATGACTAGCAGAGTTTGCGCTGACATCGTGGATAATTATCATAGTAGCGTTGAGGAGTTGATCTAATGGCTAAACCCGCCCCGCATGCCTCGCCCGAAAAGGTAGATCTCTACGAAAAGCTCGTTGCGACTAAACCCGAGGTCAAACGCAAAGGTGCGGCCAATCCGTACACTTCCGTTAACGGCAATATGTTCAGCCAGTTGCTGCCGAGCGGAAGGCTATCGCTGCGATTGCCGAAGTCCGAGCGCTCGGCATTCATAGAAAAGTACAATACCAAGCTCGTTGAACAATACGGCGTCGTTATGAAAGAGTATGTCGAGGTGCCCGACGACTTGCTCGCAAAGACAGATGAGATAACGAAATATTTTGATATCAGCTACGCATACGCGAGCGGGCTCAAACCAAAACCAACAACACGAAGGAAAAGTTAAGATCGACAACCGAGAAGGAAACCAATGAAAACCCAGATCGCAATTCTGCTCCTGTTCAGCTTTACAATGAGTGCGTTTGCACAAGGCCCACCCACCGAACGGCAACAATTCATCCGAGTCGAGGCGCCCCTGATAGCTTTGGTTCACGTACGAGTGATCGACGGGACGGGCTCCGCTGCGCAGGATGACCAGACGATCGTGATCGCCGATGGCAAGATCCGATCGATCGGCCCCAGTGCAAACACGACAGTACCGGCAACGGCTCAAACGCTCGATCTCAAAGACTATACGGTGCTTCCCGGCCTTGTGGGAATGCACGACCATATGTTCTTCCCCGAGGGCGGCACACCTGCTATCTACTCGGACATGGGCATTAGCTTTCCACGGCTTTATCTTGCACTTGGCGTCACGACGATCCGCACGACGGGCAGCGTGGCCCCCTTCACGGATCTTGAGATCAAACGCCGGATCGACAGCGGTCGGATGATCGGGCCAAAGATGTTCATTACGGCTCCTTACCTGGAGGGGCCCGGTGCATACACTCCGGTCATGCACGAGCTTACCGGGCCAGACGATGCCCGTCGGATGGTCAATTTTTGGGCGGACGAAGGTGCGACGTCATTCAAAGCCTATATGAACATCACGCGCGACGAACTGCGCGCCGCCGTCGAGGAAGCTCATAAACGCGGCCTGAAAGTGACCGGGCACCTCTGCTCGATCGGTTTTAAGGAAGCCGCCGAGATCGGTATTGACAATCTCGAACACGGCCTGCTCCCTGATTCTGAATTTGTTCCCGACAAAAAGCCCGATCAATGCCCAGCTGGAAACGCCGTCACGACAAGCCTGCAAAAACTGGATGTCAACGGCCCTGAAGTAAAGGAGACGATTCGCGTGTTAGTCGCGAAACACGTGGCGATCACCTCAACACTGCCGGTTTTCGAGGCCAACGCACCACTGGCACAAAACGGGATCGGAGCGTCACGCGCAGTATTAAATCCGCGAATGCTCAACGTTATGTCAACGGACGCGCGGGTTCGATACTTAACCTCGCGTTCGCGTATTTCTGCGGATTCGCCCTACGCGGCCCTTGTCCGAAAGTCGATGGATTTTGAACGGGCGTTCTCATTGGCAGGCGGGCTGCTCATCGCCGGACTGGATCCGACCGGAAACGGTGGTGTCGTGGCGGGCTTCGGCGATCAACGGGAGGTTGAACTTCTCGTTGAGGCGGGCTTCACTCCAGCAGAAGCGATAAAGATCGCGAGCTTCAACGGTGCCAAGTTCCTCGGTGAAGATTCTCGGATCGGTTCCGTCGCTATCGGTAAACAGGCTGATCTGATGGTGGTCAAAGGAAATCCAGCCGTCAATATCAGTGATATCGAAAGGGTCGAGATCGTTTTTAAAGACGGCGTCGGCTGGGACACGGAAAAGTTGATCCAATCAGTGCTAGGATTGGTCGGCACTCGGTAAGTGTGTCATGCAAGATGATCCAGGGCGAATTCGTGCACGGCGTCGATGTCGATCCGCAGACTCGCTGCGCTCATTACCACAGCGAGCTCGACATCATCGCTATAAGGTTCAAATGCTGTGATAGGTGGTTTCCATGTTACGAGTGCCATAGCGAGATCGCTGATCACGAGGCAAAGGTTTGGCCGACGAACGAGAGAGACGCGGCGGCCATCCTTTGCGGCGCCTGCGGCAGCCAGCTCTCTATCGATGAATACTTCGCCTGTGATTCGACTTGTCCGTCCTGCGATAGTAAATTCAACCCCGGCTGTGCGAAGCACTATCACCTCTACTTTGCATCGCAAGATCCGCGTTGATCACCAACAAAATCAACACAAAAGCAAAAATTTGCCTTCTGTTATGGTTAAATCCGATGTAATATACGTCCAATCAACCCCTTTTTTGGTCCGGAACGTATGAGCGATCCGATACGACTAAACATACATAGGAGGAAAACACCTTGAAAAAGCGCATCCTTATATTTCTTGCTGTAATTTGTCTGGCATTGAGCGTGATCTTAGTGCAGCGATTTGGTTCTACCATTGCCTCAGCCACTTCAGAAAACACTTCCCCACCCGGATTGCCAAATTTGATCGTTCGATCCGATGTTCTTCGAAATCACTGGGTCGTTCGTGACGAGAAGCTTGACGCATCGTTCTGTAGTGTCGAAGAAGGTGGAATCACCCCTGGCGAACATAAACTTGTGCGTTTTACGGTGACGACGCCCAATATTGGCGCTGCAGACATTGATGTGGGCGATCCGAATGAGCATATTGCCGCGGGTGACGGGCTTTTCGAATTCGCGACGTGCCACAATCATTATCATTTCAGGCACTACGCCTTATACCAATTGATCGACGCCAGTTCTGGTTATGTATGGAAAGCCGCAAAGCGCGGTTTTTGCATGCTCGATACCGATCCAAACCCAGCCTGGCTCGACGGCCCGCATTCAGGTAAACACGAATATCTCAACTGTGGAGCGGTCGGCATCCCCGGCAACCAGGGAATAAGTGCCGGTTGGGCAGATACGTACAATCTTCACTTGGGTGGACAGTATTTTGTCCTTGACGGTGGTGATGGCCAGCCGGTAGTTCCTCCCGGTGATTACATCTTGCGCGTCACCGTTAATCCACCTTTCACGGCTCAACCCGGTGAACCGTGTCCATATACCGACACGCTCGGATTCTGCCACCAGTTACCCGAATCCGACTACACCGACAATATAGGTGACGTAACCATCAACATCCCAGATCATCCCGGCAAAACCGGTGTTGGCCCTGAAAAAGGCTCACCTCACGACACTTCGGAACCGCTCGAGGAGTCTTGTAAAACGCAGTAGGCCTTACTGCCGTTTTGTAAAATATTTGATGCGCCGCCGCACCGGAACACTTCGGTGTTGGCGGCCAGATCTTTAATAGGCCTTCGTCAACTCGACTCCGGTATAGAAGTGTTTAATGATGGCGTCGTATTTGACGCCCATTTTGGCCAGGCCGTAGGCGCCGTACTGGCACATTCCAACACCGTGGCCCCAGCCGCGTCCCGTGAATGTATAGCTCACGACGGTCGAACCGCTGTATCTTTTATTCATTACAAACAGCTGTTCCGGAAGCCGCAAAGCCGAGCGGATCTTGCCGCCTTTGAGAGTTTTGACGCCGTTAGAGCCGACGATCTCAAGCTCGATGGGACGGCGTGAATACCCTACCTTTTTGACGTTCACATCATAAAGCGCGCCAATGCCTCGAACATATCGTGATAGCCGCGATTGCACTTCGCCCGCCGACAGCGTCTTGTTCCAAAATTCCCATGGCGACATATTCTCCGCCGTCGTCGGCGTGTCGCTCGGCTTGCTCTCGAGATATTTGACCGCTCCTAGAGCATCGAGCTGGTAATTGACAGCCTCACCGCCGACTAAGGCCGCCTCGCGCACTGGATACATCGAGTTTCCAAATTCGCGAAACAAAAACACATCGGGCCTTACGATCAGCGGCTTTTCCGACTTGCCGCTTTTGAGGATTAGCTTGCCGTCAGCGGTCGGTTTCGCCGTGCCGCTCAAAGATTCCGGCATCCATTTCTTCTTCTCGTAGATCTGCCGGATCAGCCGCAGCATTCTCGCTCGTGAAAATGGTTTGTTCGGCTTCAGCGTAAGATCGGGATGGATGGAAAAATATCCGTCGCGGAGCAAAACGGCCACATCAGCTCGTCGGTCTTTTGGTATCTCGGCTGCGTCGTCAAACGAAAGCTGGTAATTTACATCCGAATCGCTTAGCAGCGTGTCACCATATCCGGGAGCATAGATAAATCCGGCGAGGATGTGCGCGAGTTCCGTCGGTTTGGCAGTCTCCTTATTTACATTAGGAAACGGCTTGCCAAATCTGCCAGCTAACTGGTTAAGCCAGTTCGAGATCTCGTTCTCTGTCGGCATGTCCTCAAACCATTCGTCGGTCATCTGCGCGGTCGAGAGATAAAAGCCGTTCGAGGCAAGCTGCGACATCAGGCGGACGAGTTCCAGATTACCCTCGTCCCGAAGCTTGGCGGGAGTACGAATGGTTTTTATCAAAAACGGTTCGAACTGCCGGTGGCCTTCGAGCGAACATTCCACACCGCGAAGATATGGCTCGGGCTTATCAAAAATATTCTCGCTGTCCTCGGTTCGTCCGCCGCAAGTCGACGTATAAAGAGCATTTATCGGCTTGCCGTCATAGGTCGCGACGATACCGCGCGTCGAGTTGACAGCCTGCGTACCCATTTTGGTCTCGATCGAGACGCCCTTGTAAACCTGTGACCAGACCGTCGGCACCATGTCAAATCCCTGCTTACCGTAGCCGCCGATGTTGGCTACCGCGTATGTACGCGCGGCGACTGCCTGTGCTTTTTGAGCCTCGAGCTGCGGCAAACCAAGCTCGCTCGGCACGACGCCGAGCAGATAATCCTCAAGCGGAACAACATTAACGACCGTCAGGCTCCCACGCGAATTAACAAAAACCTCTATCTTGCCGCGATACGCCTTGCCGTTGAGCCGGACAGGATTTGAGCGTTCGTTCAACGAACCGAACGCGACAGTTTTGAGCGACGAATAGTTTGCCGCCGCCACTGGCCCACTGATTATTACTTCGCGAAGGTTAGGATCGACGGCACCAGTCACGTTAGCAGCGGTCGATCCCGTAGGCTTGATCAAACTTCTGACGTCGGACGGTCCACCCGCCTTCAACTGCTGCTAGAGGGCAACGGCGTCTGCCGAGACGACCGTCTTCTTTTCCGTTACGACTACCGAGTCTTCAAACCCTTTCTCTGCCAGCTTCGCTTTCAGCTCGTCGGCGTCGACGCTCGTTTCTTTGACCGAACCAACCCAAACCTTCCAGGTGTTCGTAGTCGTATCGATGCTCGTAAGTGCGGTCTCGCCGGTCGCATCGCGAATGTCCTTTGCGAGATTGTTGGCGTC
>Ga0105248_10007776_pt1 | contig 11763 bp, 15 predicted proteins | sample KBSS34metaG_FD_81524 | JGI IMG/M metagenome (GOLD analysis project Ga0105248, IMG submission 81524) | Switchgrass rhizosphere microbial communities from Kellogg Biological Station, Michigan, USA - KBS S3-4 metaG | ecosystem: Host-associated > Plants > Roots > Rhizosphere > Soil | place...
CGCGCAGCGCCACGGCCGTGTCGGGGTAATACTTTTGCCGCTCGAGATACAAGCCGCAGAGTGCGCTTCCATCCGGCGTTGCAACGAGCAGCATCTCGCCGAGCGGACCGGGAACGCGCGAGGTCAACTTTTCGACATTCATCAGGCATTTCTCCACAAGTGCATCGTCGCGTACGCGCGCCACGGGCGCCACGCCTCGCTGCGCGCCCGCGCGCGCGCCGGACGTGTCTCGCCAAGCGCCCGCAGGACGACGAGGTCGTTCTCAAGGAAGGCATCGGGCCAACCGAGCGCTCGCATCGCGATGTAGCTCGATGTCCAGGGACCGATGCCGGGAATCGCTTCCAGCGCATGACGCGTGCGCTCGACATCGCTGCCGACCGACAGCGCGACGTCGCCGCGCGCCACGGCGCTGGCCAACGCGTGCACGGTGCGTGCGCGGGAGGTCGTCAGTCCGACGGCGCGCAACGCATGGACGTCACACAGGGCAAGCGTCTGCGCCACTGGAAATGCATGCGTGAGCCCGCTCGGAATCTCTTCTCCCATCGGTGTGCCAAACGCGGCGACCAGGCGCCCGAGCAGCGTGCGCGCGCCGGCGACGGAGACTTGCTGTCCGACGACAGCCCGTACCGCTAGCTCGAAGCCGTCGCAGCTTCCGGGCACGCGCAGTCCCGGGTGCCGCGCGGCGAGCGCGCCGAGCCGCGCCGCCACCGGTTCCGGATCGCAGGACAGGTCGAACGCGTGACGCACGCGCGACAGCACGTTCGGGACGACCGACGCGAGTGTCGCGGACACGGTGATCGCGAGCGTGTGGCGGCGGGCGGATCGCGTGACTTCGATCCAGCCTGACGCTTCGACGTCGCGCTGACGCAGCGCGAGCGTGCGTCGATACACGGCGTCGTCGACGTGCTCGACACCCGCGACCGCCCGCGCGCGGAGGAACGCGAGCATGGACTCCCAGTCGTACGGCGGCCGGTACGCGAGCTCGAAGCGCATCGAAGATGGAAGCGTCGACGGCGCACCGTCGCGTCGCAAACGGGACGGCGGCATCCGATACCGGTCGCGGATCAGTGCGTTGAAGCGTCGCACGCTGCGAAAGCCGCTCGCAAGCGCAATGTCCTGCACCGGCAGCAACGTGTCGGTCAAAAGCCGCTTGGCGAGGAGCAGCCGTTGCGTCTGCGCGTATTCGATCGGCGATACGCCGAATTCCGCATCGAAGATCCGTCGCAGGTGACGGCTCGTCACGCCGATGCGCGCGGCCAGCGTTTCGATTCCGGCGTCGTCCAGGATTCCGTCCTCGATCAGCGCAACGGCCGCCTTCGCGAATTGTGCTGCCGCATCGATGCTCGCCAGTCCGGGCGCGAGCTCCGGGCGACAGCGCAGGCACGGCCTGAAGCCCTCCACCTCGGCGGCCGCCGCGCTGCGAAAGAAACGGCAGTTCTCGCGCTTCGGCAGACGCACCGTGCACACGGGCCTGCAATAGATCCGCGTGGAGCGCACGCCCACGAAGAACCGGCCGTCGAAGCGGGCATCGTGCGTCGACAATGCGCGGTAGCAGCTGTCGGAGTCGAGGTTTGCCATCCGGCGCATTATGCGCGTGCACGCCCCGAACACTCGCCGTTTTCGGACATCGAATGACGACCGACCTTGCGTCGGTTCGATCGTTTCGGGGACGCTCGTCGCATAATGCAAGAGCGCGCGGGTGGCCGTCGACGCGTCCGCTCTCGAGAATCAAGCGAAGAACCTGCAAAAGGAGTGCTGTCCGTGCTGTGTCGAATTCTCCCACGCATCGTCGTCGCACTCGCGGCGCTCGGCGCCGGCCTCGCCTTTGCGCAACCGTTGACCCGGCTCGTGTTTTCCACCGACTGGCTCGCACAGGCCGAGCATGGCGGCTTCTACCAGGCGGTCGCCGAGGGCACGTACCGCAAGTACGGACTCGAAGTGCAGATACGCATGGGCGGTCCGCAAGTGAACGGCCTCCAACTGCTCGCCGCCGGCCAGATCGACATCGCCATGGCGGATGCGTTGCAGGTGCTGTCCGCGATCGAGCAGAAGGTTCCGATCGTCGCGTTCGCTGCGACGTTCCAGAAAAATCCGACCGTCATCATCTCGCATCCCGGCGTGAAGCGCCTCGAGGACCTCAAGGGCAAACCGGTCGCCATCGGCGCGGCGAGCAACACGACGTTCTGGCCGTGGCTGCGACAGAAATACGGGTACACCGACGATCAGAAGCGGCCGTACGGTTTTTCCGTGCAGCCCTTTCTCGCAGACCGCGCGCTGTCGCAGCAAGGCTTCGCCACGTCCGAGCCGTTCTCGATCGAGAAGGCGGGCGTTCGTCCGGTCGTGTTCCTGCTGGCCGACTACGGTTACCCGCCCTATTCCGAAGCGCTCGTCGTCACGCGCATCACGCTCTCCAATCGGAACGACGCGCTCGAGCGCTTCCTGCGGGCCTCCGCCGAGGGATGGCGAAGCTATCTGGCCAATCCGGCCCCGGGCAACGCGCTGATCAGGCGAGCGAATCCAGAAATGAGCGAGGAGCTGCTCGCCTATGGCGTTCGCAAGTTGAATGAATACGGCATCGTCGCAAGCGGCGATGCGCGCAAATTCGGATTGCTGACGATGACCGATGCGCGCTGGGAGGCAACCGTGGACTTCCTGCGCGCGGCAGGTCTCGCGAAACCGGGAATCGATTATCGAAGCGCCTATACGCTCGACCTCGTGAAGAGCGTCAGAGTCGTGCCGTAGCGCCACTGACACGATGGGCGTGTCGGCTCGTTACGAGGACCCGTCGAGGGTGCACGAAGCTCCGGCCGAGGCACCGGTGATCGTCGAGGTCCGCGCAGTCGACAAGACGTACGACAGCGGCACGTGCGCGCTTCTCGGCGTCGATCTCGACGTGCGACGCGGCGAGTTCCTGACGCTCGTTGGACCGTCCGGATGCGGCAAGTCGACGCTGCTTGCACTGATCGCCGGTCTGTCGCGTCCCACCGGAGGACGACTGCGATGGTGGAGCGCCGGCTTCTCGCACACCGGCGGGACCGGCCGCCGCATCAGCTTCGTATTCCAGGCGCCGACGTTGATGCCTTGGGCGAGCGTGACGACGAACGTCCGGCTCCCGCTTTCGCTCGCCGGGATGCCGCGTGCGAAGACGCGGGCCCGGGTCGAAGCGGCGCTCGCGCGCGTGCATCTGACGGCGTTCGGGGATCACTTGCCGCGTCAGCTTTCGGGGGGCATGCAGATGCGCGCATCCATCGCGCGGGCGCTCGTCACCGAGCCCGATCTGCTGCTGATGGACGAGCCGTTCGGCGCGCTGGACGAGTTCACCCGGCAGCGCCTCGACGGCGAGCTCCTTGCGCTCTGGTCGGCGCAGCAGATGACCGTGATGTTCGTTACGCATAGCATCCACGAAGCGGTGTTCCTCTCGACGCGCGTCGCGGTGATGGCCGCACACCCCGGGCGGATTCTCGACACGTGGACGATCGACGAGCCATATCCGCGCAGCGATGCGTTTCGCGTGTCGACGACCTTTGCCCAGCACGCGCAGCGACTGTCCGCATGCGTGGCGGAAGCGGGTGCCGACGCCCTCCCCGATGCGGAACCGGCCGCATGAACCGGCACCGCTCGCAGCAAGCATTGCGTGTGCTCGCGCCGATGTTCGTGGCAATCGTCTTCCTGGCGGCGTGGCAGGCATTCGTGACGGTCAAGGCGATACCGCCCTATATCGTGCCGTCACCCTCGCTCGTTGCTCACACGCTGTATGCCGACCGGGTGCTGCTGCTTGGTGCGCTTCGCGTCACGATCGGAATTGCACTCATCGCACTCGCACTTGCGACCCTCCTCGGCATCCTCACGGCCTTGCTGTTCGTGCAGAGCCGCTGGATCGAGATGAGTCTTTTTCCCTATGCGATCCTGTTGCAGGTGACGCCGATCGTTGCGATCGCGCCGCTCATCATCATCTGGGTGCGGGACACGCGAGTCGCGCTGATCCTGTGCGCGACAGTCGTCGCCGTCTTTCCCGTGATCTCGAACACGACGCTCGGCCTGCGAAGCGTGGACCGCGGCCTCATCGACTTCTTTCGACTGTCGCGCGCGACACGCTGGCAAACGCTCTGGCGACTTCGTGTCCCGAGCGCGCTTCCATACTTCTTCGGAGGGCTGCGCATTGCGACGGGGCTCGCGCTGATTGGCGCCGTCGTCGCGGAGTTCGTGGCAGGCACCGGTGGGCAGGGCGCCGGTCTTGCATACCAGATCCTGATGTCCGGCATCCAGCTCAACATCCCGCGCCTCTTCGCGGCGCTGGTGCTGATCGCGCTCGCCGGCGTGGCGATGTTCGCGGCGACCGTCCTCGTCTCGCGCGTCGCGCTCGCACGCTGGCACGAGAGCGAATTGCGACACGAGAGCTGACCGCGTGCTGCGGAAGCGCTGGCATGTGTTCTGCCGGGTCGTCGACAATTACGGCGATGCCGGTGTCTGCTGGCGTCTCGCGCGCCAGCTGGCAGGCGAGCACGGGCTCGACGTCACGCTCTGGATCGATCGCCCCTCCACGCTCGCGAGATTCCAGCCTGGCGTCGACGCCGCGGCCGAGCACCAATCGCTGCTCGGCGTCTCAATGCGACGTCTGGACGACGTTGCGGCGGGAGACGATCTGCCCGACGTCGTCATCGAAGGTTTCAGCTGCGGATTGCCGGAGCCCTACGTGCAGGCGATGGCGAGTGCCGCGAAGGCGCCGCTGTGGATCAACCTGGAATATCTGTCCGCCGAGCCGTGGGTCGAAACGGTCCACGGGCTTTCGTCCCCGCATCCGCGCCTTCCGCTGGCGCGCCATTTCTGGTTTCCCGGCTTCACCGGTCGCACGGGCGGATTGCAGCGCGAACGGGGATTGTTCGAGGCCCGCGATGCGTTCCAGGCCGTGCGCGAGCCGCATCGAGGACTGCAACTCACGTTGTTCTCCTACGCGAATCGCGCGCTCCCGTCGCTGTTCGACCTGTGGGCCGAGGGTGACGAGCCTGTCGTCTGCTCGATTCCCGAGGGCGTGGCAGCGGGGGCGCTCGATCAATGGCTGCACGGCGACGTGCCGCACACCGGGGAATCGGTCGTTCGCGGAAGGCTCGAGATCAAGATGATTCCGTTTGGTACGCAGGATCAGTTCGATCGGCTGCTATGGCGTTCGGACGTCAACTTCGTGCGCGGCGAGGATTCATTCGTCCGCGCGCAGTGGGCGGCACGGGCGTTCGTCTGGCAACCGTATCCGCAGGACGAAGACGCGCACATGCTGAAGCTCGACGCGTTTCTTACTCGCTATTGTGCGGATCTCTGCAGCGATGCCCATCGCGCCATCGATGCGTTCTCGCATGCGTTCAACGTCGAGGACGGGGCGGGTGCCGCGGGGGCGTGGCCCGCATTTCGCAGCGCCAACAACGAACTCGTGATCCATGGGCGGCGATGGGCCGCGGCGCTCGCGGAATTGCCCGAACTGACGGCGGGACTGGTCGATTTCGCGACGCATCGGCTATAATTGCAAGTTATCCAATTACTCGCCGGCTGCCTTCGTTCGACTGCGCGGCCCCGAAGTCATCATGAAAATCGCACAGGAAGTCCGCGCCGGCAACGTCATCATGATCGGCAGCAATCCGATGGTCGTGCAGAAGGCCGAGTTCAGCAAATCGGGCCGAAACGCATCGGTCGTCAAGATGAAGCTGCGCAACCTGCTCTCGGGCGGAGGCACGGAGACGGTCTACCGCGCCGACGAGAAATTCGACGTCATCCAGCTCGAGCGCAAGGAAGTGACGTACTCGTATTTCGCGGATCCGATGTACGTGTTCATGGACGAGGAGTTCAATCAGTACGACGTCGAGAAGGAGAACATGGAGGACGCGCTTCCGTATCTCGAAGACGGCCTCGCATGCGAGCTCACGTTCTACGATGGCAAGGCGATTTCCGTCGAGCTCCCCACGTCCGTCGTGCGTGAAGTGAAGTACACGGAACCCGCCGTCAAGGGCGACACCTCCGGCAAGGTGACGAAGCCCGCGAAGATCGCGAGCGGCTTCGAGGTGCAAGTGCCGCTCTTCGTCAACACGGGCGACAAGATCGAGATCGACACGCGCACCGGCGAATACCGCCGACGCGTCTGACGTCCCGCGCGGTACTCGCGCGCTGCATCCCGTTTCAGCCTGAAGACCGCGGCGTTCGGTCTAGCGCGCCACGCCTCCCCGGCCGCTCGAATGCCGCACGCGCGCGCTCGACCGGTTCGCGGATTGCGCATCCATGCACATGATCGTTCACGAGGCCCATCGCCTGCATGAATGCGTAGACCGTCGTCGGTCCGACGAATGTGAACCCTTGCCGCTTCAGATCCTTCGAGAGTGCGATGGATTCGGGCGAAGTCGGCATTTGCGCGAGCTTTTCGCGCGTCAACCGGCCGCGCTGCGCCGGCTTCGGTTCGAAGCTCCAGAAGTAAGCGGCCAGCGATCCGTGCCGAGCGACGATCTCCGCTGCGCGACGGGCATTGTTGCGCGTGGACTCGATCTTGCCGCGATGACGGACGATCGCGGCGTTTCCCACGAGGCGCTCGATGTCGCGATCGGTGAAACGCGCGACGCGCCCGAAATCGAAGCCGGCGAAAGCCTCCCGAAACGCCTCGCGCTTGCCGAGAATCGTGCGCCAGCTCAGTCCGGACTGGAAACCTTCGAGAGAGAGCTTTTCGAACAGCCGATGGTCATCGGCGACCGGAAAACCCCATTCCCTATCGTGATAGGCGATGTAGAGCGGATCGTCACCGGCCCACCAGCATCGCGGGACGTCGGTCCCTTGGGTTGCGTGGGCGACCTCGACGGACGTGCCGGCCATCAGTGCAGCGGCGACTCCGCGCGCATCCGCTCGTTCGACAGCGTCTCGCGCAGACCCTCGAAGAACGCAAGGACCGCCGACGCATCCCGACGACGATCACGGCGGAAGCATTGGGCGATCAAGGCGGACGCGGCCAGTGCTTCGGGCAACTCTTCGGGGGAAATGGCGGCCATCGGTCCCTGCAGGGGGTAATTCATGCCCTTGCGGCGGTCGTACTCCCACCGTGCCGCATGATCGAGCCAGGCCTGCAATGCGGGCACGACGGCCGGCAACTGCTCGATGGTCGCGATGAGCGCCTGAAGCGACCGATCGTCGATCGCGGCAAGCAGGACAACGAAGTCGATCACGGCAACTCCTCGTTCCGAGGCTCCCGCGATAGTGTGCCAGATCGGGGACCGCGCGCCACTGTCGTCTCTCACAGGCTCATTTCGCGCGGATCTCCAAGGCAGCTGCATCCGCGAAGCCTCGGTGCGACAATCGCGAATCGACGCTCGCGCGGAAGGAGAATGCGATGAAAGGCTTTGTCGACGACATCGAGCAATTGACGAACGGCAACGAGGATTTTCGCCGCGTCCTCTATACGGGAAAGCATCTGCAGCTCGTGCTGATGACGCTCCGACCCGGCGAGGAGATCGGCGAGGAAGTGCACGAGGATCGCGACCAGTTCTTCCGGATCGAGGATGGCGCAGGCACGGTCGTCATCGACGGCACCAGGCACGCGGTGGAAGACGACGACGCGATCATCGTCCCCGCCGGCGCCCGGCACAACGTCATCAACAGCGGATCGAAGGCGCTCAAGCTGTACACGCTCTACGGCCCGCCCGAACATCGCGACGGCGTCGTGCACCGCCGCAAGAGCGACGTGGTGGAAGAGCATTTCGACGGCCGCACGACGGAGTGAGTCGACCGCACTGCGCCACCGCCCGACGGCGGAAGCCGTCAGGCGGTGCCAGCAGCACCACGTACATGATTGGTCCACCGCTTGCTACACCACCTGTGCGGCGAGTGCATAGCAGTATGCGCGAAGCGCAAGTCGACCGGATTCAGCCGTGCGCACGCTGCGTGGGTATCAAGCGCCCAGGTGATCGATGCTGCACGGCCCGAACATTCAGCTGCCCGAAGTTCCGTCCCCGGTATGTAAAAACTACCGGCAAGTCGAGCAGCAGCGAGCGCCTGCAGGTGCCTCGATTGGAGATCAGCCCAACTGGTCACGCGAGGAGCATGAGCGGTTGAGGATGGAATCGGGTGCGCCGCTATCCGCGCGAACGACGGCGATCGAAGCGTGGTGTCAGGCGAATCCGGTCTGGAAGACGCTCTACGTCGAGATCGGCGAAAACGATGCGTTGGTCGCGTTGGCGCTGCTCGGCTATCGCGCGCGTTTCGCCTGTATCGAGGCGCTACTGCTCGGACCGCAGGATGAGCCGGGTTGGATCGCTGGACGGAGCACGAGCAGCGTGCAACGGCTAGCCGCAGGCGTTCGCGCGGCCCTCGAGAGCCTTGAACGCCCATGGCTGCTGCGCCTTCCGAACATGCCGATTCTTAGAGCTCCGGTTCACCAATTTCTGGCCCAGTTCGCGCATGTGCGCTTGGGGTCCAAATGCCATGGCGTGCGCCTGCTGCTCGCGCCGGGCGCGCCATTGCGCTCCGTCACCACCAGGAACACCAGGGCGGCAGTGGCGAAGGCGCGCAACCGCATTGCTCGTGATCGCCGCCGCCTCGAGCTTGATTGGCTTGGCACCTTGCAAGAAGTAGAGACGGTGCTTCCAGACCTCGTGCGCATCCACAAGTCGCGCAACATTCAATTGCGCGGGACGAGCCGGCTGGAGGACCCGGCGGTCTACAGCGAATTCACGCGCCGCGTGCTCGCACACGCCGAAGAAGGGAACGTGCGCCTTCTCGTCACCCGCATCGACGGCCAGGTCGCGGCATTCGCGCTTTGCGTGCTCGATGCCCGCACGCTTTACGTCTACGCGAACCTGGTTGCCCCCGAGTGGCTTACCTACAGCGCGGGGACGATCACCAACCATGCAGTCGTGGCGTGGGCGCGGGCGAACGAGGTCGACGCAGTCGACTGGGGCCTGGGTGTGCAGCGCTACAAGCTCAGCGGGCCCATCGCGCTCGAGCCGCACAGCCGCGTCGAAATCTACTCGTCCGCTGGCACCGAGACGGCGGTGCTCGCGGCGCGGAGCATGCGATCTGCGCTCCGTCCGTTTCTTTCGGGTGCGAGCCACGCGATGCGGTAGCCGCAGTGGGGCGCCGGGAAAACTTGCGAGGCGGCGACTGACTAAAGGGTTTCTCGGTTGCAAAAAAAAACGGCCGCACACGCGCGCGGCCGTTTTGCTGACTTCACTTAGCGCCTGGCGCCCGCCGAATCTGTTCGCGTGCCCGCCATCGTTGCTCGATGAGGCTCAGAAACAGCCATCAAACGATCGAGTGTGGATATATGTTCCTGGTTCTTCGAGACAAGGGCTGCGATGTCGCTCCGAAGCGCCGCCGGCGCGTTCCCGCCGCCCGTCACGTTCTGATAGTCCTTGAGGCCGCTCTCCTCACCTTCCTTCAATGCCTTGAGCGCGGCGGTATCACCGAAGAGCTTCGCGGCACCCATCACCGTCTTCGACCACGCGCCCCATGCACCCGAGTCCTCGGATGGCGTGCCGCCCATCTGGGCAATGATCGAGCGCAACCGGGACGCAGCGTTTCGGTGATCCTCGAGTATGCGCGAGAGTTGCTGAACTTCGGCGCCGAAGCGGTCGTCGTCCCGCGCCTTGTCGAGCGCCTGCCGGTAGGTTTCCACTGCGGATAATTCGCCCCGCAGACACTTGTTCAGGTCGTCTACATCAGTCGTCATTGTCATCTCCTAACTTGGTGTGCAAAAAATGTCGGTCGAGCCAGTCGTTCGAGCCGCACCAGGGGACAGTCTGTCGCAGACGTCTGTCAACGTTAAGCGGCGATCGGTCCTGCTCGCTGTAGGACCGCTTCCATGTCGAAGTATTACTCCGCGTTCGACAAAAGTCGCACGGAGACTGAGCTGGACGGGCCGGTCGTCCGGCGTGGTCGGCAAGCCCTATCACGGCGAGGGTTGTCGAACCGACACGTTCGCGCCGCACGCCACCGATGCGGACGTCGGGGTGGCGCCAAGGCCAAAATGCAGAAAGGGCGGCCGCCGGTCGGCCCTCGCTTTCTTTCTCGCGGATCGCCTATCATTGAATTTGTAAAATCTACAACTGCTCAGGCCGCCGCCATGATTACCTGTCCGAAATGCTTCGCGCTTCGGCGCGTCGATGGCCTGCATCAGCAGGGTGAACCGTACATGCACTCGATGAGCGCGGATCGTTCATGCTCTGCTTGAAGTGCGGCGCTCGGGTGCCATGGGAAGATCACGAGGCCGCGCCTGGCCTCGATTTCGGCGACGACATGGCACCCGCCTGAACGCGGCTTTCGCGCTTGCCGGGTCCGTTCCGTGGGCAGGTTCCGGTCGGATTTCACTTACGTTCAAATCATCGTATTGGTAATTGCGGGGCTGCGGAGCCTCCGCTGTAATGCGATCGCCAACTGACGTGATGAGGAGAGCCATGCCCCAGACGACACGTGGTCGATCGCAGGATAGAAAGCGCGTTGCCGGTGGTCAGGAACACGAAGTTCGTTACGAAGCGAAGAAGACGGGCGTGAAGCGAACGGCGGTCAAAGGAGCGGTGGGCCGCGTCGGCAACTCGCGCAGCAAGGTGGAAGCGCAGCTCACGAAGGGCTGAGGGGTCTGCGTTTTGATAACGGTCTGGCGGTCAGCCAGCCACGTGCCTATGGGGAGGGCTTCATGAACAGGATCATCTACATCGTAGGACTCGTGGTCATCGTCATCGCAATTCTGTCGTTCTTCGGATTGAGATGATCGCCGAAGCGTGAGCGTCGCTGTAGGGCAGAGACCGTGCGCTCTGCCAGTGCGTACTCGAAGCTGCGTTCGGCCAGGAAGTCAGCCGAGCTACGGCGGGCGATCGTCCGCCATTCGGCTACGATCAAGGTACGCCCCTCGGAGGGCGCGCAGCGATCGATGCTCTGCACACGGATGGCCGCCTGCCCGCGCGGCGCGGCGTTTGCTTTTCGCGTATCGTGCCCCCGCATTCCGCCGAGCTTCGCCAACGAACGTGCGTGCTCCGGAGCGAAGCCCTGATTGCGCGCGTTCGCGCGGCGAGAGCCGTGGCCGAGTTGCGCGCGGCGATCGGGAAAAGCTGCCGGTTGATTGAGGAAGCCCGGGAAACCTTGCATCGCGCCCGCATTTCTGCGGCTTGAAAGGAACTCCAGTTCCGAAGACGGCGGCGGCTGGCGCGGTCGGCCAATCCGTCGCGTCCTGCCAATAAAGACGGCTCACCGAAGTGAGCCGTCGTGTCATTCCAAAGCCGAAGTCGGGTCAGCCTTCAATGCGATCCCACGCCGCACGCGTCGCATGCTTGGCATCTTCCCACTCGAGCCGCGACTGCCCTCGCAACGTGCTGTAGTCGTGCTCCATATCCGACTCCACGTCGTCGAACGGACGGTCACCGTACCGATTGGGGCGCATCCATACCCAGGCGATACGCTGGAGCGCAGTCATCGAAGGTCGTACCTGACCGGTAATAAGGCTCTTGTTGATAGTTGTCCCGCCAGTAGTTCTCTTCGGCGGTGGGGTTGACACCTTCTGCTACTGCCTTGCCCCCCAGGCCGCCGACCACACCGCCAACGGCAGCGCCCACAGCGTCCCCAGCGGTCCCGCCGCCCAGGTGCCGGCCGCTGCACCGGCTGCAATGCCAGCTGCAACAGCGCCAAGACCAACACCAAGGGGATGTGCGCCCGGCGCTCCAGTAATGGGGTCCGGGTTCGAATCAGGATTAACGCGTCGATCGTTTGTCAGTTGTGCCTCGTGTTCATTTATCGATGTAGGGCGGTTGC
>Ga0105248_10007778_pt1 | contig 11762 bp, 10 predicted proteins | sample KBSS34metaG_FD_81524 | JGI IMG/M metagenome (GOLD analysis project Ga0105248, IMG submission 81524) | Switchgrass rhizosphere microbial communities from Kellogg Biological Station, Michigan, USA - KBS S3-4 metaG | ecosystem: Host-associated > Plants > Roots > Rhizosphere > Soil | place...
AGGCGTATCAGCTCTACACCTTGTCGGGCGCGCCCCGCTCGGCCTTCGAGAAGTTCGAGATGCCGCGCAACACGCCGATCTTCGCTCCAACATTCAGCGGGGGCGCGCCGGTGCGACTGAACGACGTGAAGAAGGATCGCCGCTACGGAGCGCTGTCGCCGCACCGCGGCCAGCCGGAGGGTCACCTCCCGGTGACCAGCTACCTTGCTGTCCCGGTGAAGACCCGTGCAGGCGAGGTTCTCGGTGGACTCTTGTTTGGCAATCAAAAGCCCGCGGTATTCACCGAGCGCTCCGAGCGGCTCGCCGTGGGAGTGGCCGCGCTCGCGGCTGTGGCGATGGATAACGCGCGCCTCTACCGGGTGGCGCGAGACTCTGACCGGCGCAAGGACGAATTTCTTGCGACGCTTGCCCATGAGCTTCGCAACCCGCTCGCCCCGCTTCGCAATGGCGTCGAGATCCTGCAGAGGCTTCCCCTCGAACGCGAGGCCCTCGAGCCCGTCTGCCGAATGATGGAACGCCAGCTCGACCACATCGTGCGCCTCATCGACGATCTGCTCGACTTGTCGCGCATCAGCCGCGGGAAGGTCACCCTGCAGAAGACACCGGTGGAGATCACCAAGGCGGTGCAGAGCGCCGTCGAGGCCAGCCGCCCGGTCCTCGAAGCACGCAACCACCGGTTGTCCATGTCGTTGCCACCGGAGAGCGTCTGGATCGACGCTGACGCGACGCGACTCGCGCAGGTGTTCGCCAATCTGCTCAACAACGCGGCGAAATTCACGTCGCCCGGCGGGCTCATCGAGCTGGCCATCGAGCCGCACGCCAAAGCGGTGGAAGTGAGCGTGAAGGACAACGGCATCGGCATTCCGCCAGCGATGCTCGAACGGATCTTCGACATGTTCGCCCAGCTGGAGGATCCGATGCAGAAGACCCAGGCCGGCCTCGGCATTGGCCTCACGCTTGTGCGCCAGCTCGTGGAGCTTCATGGCGGTTCGGTGCGCGCCGAAAGCGAAGGGCTTGGGCGGGGCGCCACGTTCCGCGTCGTTCTGCCGACGCTGGCGCGCACGCCGATCGCAGCGGCGACGGCCAGCAAACGGCCGCACGCTGGTTCGCCGCTGCGGGTTCTCATTGCAGATGACAACGTGGATGCCGCCTCCACGCTGGGTGAAATGCTTGCGTTCGACGGCCACGAGGTTCGCGTCGTCCACACGGGAACGGCCGCCGTCCGAGAGGCGGCCGAGTTTCAACCGCAGCTTGTGCTCCTCGACCTCGGCATGCCGAACATGGACGGCTTCGAAGCGTGCCGCCGCATCAGGGCCCAGCGCCCGCGCGGCTCATGCATGCTCATTGCCGCCCTCACCGGCTGGGGCCACGACGAACATCAGGCCCGCGCGCGAGAAGCCGGTTTCGACCGTCATCTTGTCAAGCCCGCCGAACCGGCCCAGGTGCTGGCCCTGCTTGCAGACGCTTCGCACGCGTGCGTTCGAACGCCGGTAGACCTTCTTGAACGGACACCGGGCAGGGGGCGGCGGGCCCACTAGCCGAGCATCGGCGAGAGGAAATCGAACACGGCCTGGTTGAACAGCTCCGGGCGGTCGATGTTCGACAGGTGGCCCGCGTCGTGGATGACGACGCGCTGCGCCCGCGCAATGCGCTCGGCCATGGCCAGCGTCTCCTCGGGCGCGATGACGCGGTCCGCGTCGCTCGTGATGACGAGCGTGGGCACGGCGATCGTCGACAGCCGCGCGCTCATGTCGGGACGCGCGGCCATCGCGTGCAAGGCTGCGACCGAAGCCAGCGGCGACTGCCGCTCGAGCATGTCGCGCACCCGGTCTTGCCGCTCGGGGAGGGCGCCTTCGCGCAGCAGGCGTCCCGCGAAGGCGTCCACGACAGCGTCGATGCCGCGCTGCTCGATGGCTTGCGCCAACTCCAGGCGAGCCTTGCGCGCATGCGGCGCGTCGGCCGTGGCGCGCGTGTTCGCGAGGATGAGCGCCTGCACGCGCTGCGGGTGCCGGGTCGCAAGCTCCAGGGCCACATAGCCGCCCATGGACAGGCCGAGGATCGTCGCGCGGCGGATGCCCAGGTGGTCCAGCAGCGCGAGCACGTCCAGCGCGTATTGCGCGATCGAGGGCTTGTCACGCCGGATCCGCGGCCAGCTGCCGAAGCCGCCCAGGTCGGGCGCGACGACCTGCATGTGTCGCGACAGCGTCTCGATCTGCCCGGCCCAGGCCCGGTGATCGTTGGCAAAGCCGTGCAGCAGCACGAGGGCGGGGCCGCTGCCCTGCGTGACGAAGGGAAGGAGCTCGTGCGAGTTCATGTCATTGGCTTTCACGTCGCAGCCTGCCTCAGCCCAGCAGCAGCCGGCCATTGAAGAGGATGTGCACGGTGCGCACGGTGAGCACGGCCAGCGCGCCGGTGAGAAAGAGCAGCAGGCCGATGGCCAGGGCCTGCAGCGGCAGCGTCGGATGCACCGAGGCGTACTTCAGCGCCGCATTCGCGAGCGCGGCCAGCGGGAAGCCGATCGCCCACCAGGTGGGGCCGAAGCTGATGCTGCGGCGGAACACCTTCGGCGCCACGACGATGAAGATGAAGAGGCCGAAGTAGAAGAGCAGGGCGGCGAAGCGGTCCACTTCTCCCATCAGGTTGACGTAGGCGAGGAAGCCCACCTCGAAGGGCGCGACGAGGATCATCAGCGAGGGCGTCATCGGGGCGGCGAGCGGGTCGTGCTGGATGAGCCGCGTGCCGATCATGGTGAACATGACGAGCGCGAGCACCGAGCCGACCGCCGCCGAGAACAGAACCACCTCGCCCGCCCAGGCCATGCGCATGTGTCCCCCGGTGACGGCGATGTCCAGCGTCGCCACGCCCGGAATGAGCCAGGCCGGCACCGCGTGCGCCGCGTCGCCCTTCCCATTGAGAAGGCGCGCCACCACGATGAAGCTCAGAGCGAGCGTGGCGATCGTGCCGACGATCCAGACCCACTCGCCGAGCTCGCGGTTGTAGGCGCCGAGCACGGCGGACAGCAGCAGCACCCCGATGGCGATGGTGCCGAAGAAGTTGCTCGCGATCGGATGGCGGAACTCGTCCGCCACGGCGCCGGTGTGCCGCACGAGCTTGGCCGAGTAGCCGAGCGCCAGCGCCACGAAGACCCCGACCGCGAAGAGGCCGATGACGTCGGCGATGCGCTCGCTGATGCCGTAGTAGCTGTGCGCAAGGCGCCAGGCCAGCGCGAGGCCCGACAGGCCCATCACGGCGGCGAAAAGATTGACCGGAAGATGGCGGATCGAGCCGGGAACGATGCGCGAGCGGGTCTTGTGCGAGGTGGTGTGGATGACGGTTTGCATGGGGTCTCGCTTGGCTGAACTGTTCATGAACTTCAGTTTCGGCCACACTTGCTCTGACTGAAAGGATCGTGTCGCGACGATTCCTGCCAAGCTCACAACGAAGTCCGCCATGAAAGTCGCCATCCTTGCCTTCCCCCGCGTGCAACTGCTGGATGTCATCGGCCCGACCGACGTCTTTGCCGAGGCCTCGCGCCAGCTCGGCGACCCGCGCGCCTACCGGCTGCAGGTGATCGGCACCGAGCCCGAGGTGATCAAGGGCAGCAGCGGCTTGCGCCTGCTCGCCGACGCGAGCGTGGCCACGCATCGCGGCGCCATCGACACGCTGCTCGTCGCGGGCAGCCCGAACATGAACGAGATCGCGGTCAACGTACCGCTGCAGGACTGGCTGCGCAGGCAGTCGAGCCAGGTCCGCCGCATCGGCTCGGTGTGCACGGGCGCCTTCGTGCTGGCGGCCAGTGGCCTGCTCAATGGCAAGAAGGTGGCCACGCACTGGAACTCGACCGAACGCCTGAGCGCGCTCTACCCGGACGCGGAGGTCGACCCCGACGCCATCTACGTGAAGGACGGCAAGCTCTACACCTCGGCCGGCGTGACCGCGGGCATGGACCTGGCGCTTGCGATGGTCGAGGAGGACCACGGCCGCGATCTCGCGCTGCGGGTGGCGCGCGAGATGGTCATGTTCCTCAAGCGCCCGGGCGGGCAGTCGCAGTTCAGCGCGCACCTGGCGGCGCAGACGGCGCAGCGCTCGGTGATCCGCGAAGTGCAGGAGCGCATCCTGGCCGACCTCGGCGCGGACCTGAGCGTGCCCGCGCTCGCAAAGGCCGCGGGCATGAGCGAGCGCAACTTCGCCCGCGTCTTCCATGCCGAGGCGCGCATGACGCCGGCCGAGTTCGTGGAGAAGTCGCGCATCGACGCCGCGCGCCGGCGCATGGAGGAGTCCGACGTGCCGCTCAAGCGGGTGGCCGACGAAGTGGGCTATGCCAACGTCGACGGGTTCCGCCGCGCCTTCCAGCGGCGCCTGGGCATCTCGCCGGTCGAGTACCGGCGGCGCTTCGCGACCTAGGAGCCTTCGATGGCGGTTGCGGCCGCCACGTTGGCCGGATTCGCTGCAAGAACGCGCCGCAGAGTGGGGTGCTGGAGCGAACAATGAATCGGCGGGCGCAACGAGTGGCCCGCACGTTCCTGACTCACTCTCGATGAATGACCGCCATGAAGATCGTCCTTGCCACGCTGCTGCCCTGCGCCGCGCTCGCCGGCTGTGCCATTGCCCAGCCCATCCAGGGTCCGAACGCGAAGACTGCCTACGTCGTCCAGTGCAGCGGCTCGACCATCACCGCCTGCTATGAGAAGGCCGCAGAGGTCTGCCCTTCGGGCTACCAGATGCTCGACCGCAACGTCAGCTCCAGCGGCGTGCTGGTGCCCGCCGGCCGCTCGACGATGTACTCGGCGGGGCCGACGTCGCTGCTCGTCGAGTGCAAGCCGGCCGAGGGCTAGGCCTGCGGGCTCGCGGGTGCAAGTCGCGCATAGATGCACGTGCTGCGCAGGCTGCCGTCCGGCGCGCGGCGCTCGTTGCGCAGGACGCCCTCCAGCTCGAACTGGCAGCGGTGCGCGACCCGGCGCGAGGCTTCGTTCTCCTCGTCGGTGACGAGCTCGACGCGCACCGCCTGCAGATGCTCGAAGGCATAGGCGCACAGCGCCGTCACGGCCTCGCTGACGAATCCCCGGCCCGACTTCGAGGTCCGCACCCAATAGCCGACTTCGGCCTTGGGCGTGGTCCACACCATGCGGTGCAGCCCGCATGCGCCCACGAGCTCGCCGCTGGCCTTCTCGAAGAGCAGGAAAGGCAGGTCCTTGCGGGTGAGGAAGTTCGCCTGCGCGTTGCGGCAGAAGGACTCGGCGCTGTGCAGCGTCTGCTCGCTCGCGACCCAGGGCAGCGAGGCGAGAAAGCGCCGCAGCTCAGGCAGCGACTCGTGAAGGGCCCCAAGCAGCACCGCTCCGTCGCCCGCCTGCGGCGGCCGCATGCGCAGGCGAGGCGTCTCGATGGAGGCGGGCAGGTCGAGCAGCAAGGGGTCGATCATGGCTTCAGCCCGAGTTGCGCAGGCCCGCGGCCACGCCGTTGATCGACATGTGGATGCCGCGCTGCACGCGCGCGTTGCCCGAGTCGTCCGTGCGATAGCGGCGCATGAGCTCGACCTGCAGGTGGTTCAACGGGTCGAGGTAGGGGAAGCGGTGCGCGATGGAGCGTGCAAGCGACGGGTTGCCCGCGAGCCGCTGCGATTCCCCGGTGATGAGATGCAGCGCGCGCTGAGTTCGCTGCCACTCGGCCTCGATGGCCGAGAAGATGCGCCGTGCGGACTTGCGGTCGCCCACGAGCTCCACGTAGCGCGTGGCCACGGCGAGGTCGCTCTTGGCCAGCACCATGTCCATGTTCGACAGCAGCGTGCGGAAGAAGGGCCACTGCCGATGCATCTGCTGCAGCAGCGCCACGCGCTCGCGCTTGCCGCGTGCCGAGCTGCCGACAAAGGACTCGATGGCGCTGCCGAAGCCGTACCAGCCGGGCAGCGCCACGCGGCACTGGCCCCAGCTGAAGCCCCAGGGAATGGCGCGCAGGTCCTCGATGGCGCGGGTGGCCTTGCGCGACGCGGGCCGCGAGCCGATGTTCAGCTCGGCGATCTCGCGAATGGGCGTGGCATCGAAGAAGTAGTCGGTGAACCCCGGGGTCTCGTAGACCAGCGCGCGGTAGGCCGCCATGCTTGCGAGCGAGAGCTCCTCGGCGGCCTCGAGGAAGCGCTTCACCGGGCGGCGCGCCGGGTCGAGCAGCGTGGCTTCGAGCGTGGCGGCCACGAGGGTCTCGAGGTTGCGCCGCCCGATCTCGGGGTGCGCGTACTTCGAGGCGATGACCTCGCCCTGCTCGGTGAGGCGGATCTGCCCGTTCACGGTGCCGGGGGGCTGCGCGAGGATGGCCTCATAGCTCGGGCCGCCGCCGCGGCCCACCGTGCCGCCGCGGCCGTGGAAGAGGCGCAGCGTGACGCCGCAGGCCTCCTTCAGCGGCTCGAAGAGCTCCACCAGCGCGACTTCCGCGCGATAGAGCTCCCAGTTGCTCGTGAAGAAGCCGCCGTCCTTGTTGCTGTCGCTGTAGCCGAGCATCACGTCCTGCACGCCGCTGCTGCGCGCCACGAGCGCGGCGATGCCCGGCAGGGCGTAGAAGCTGGACATGATCCCGGCCGCCTCGCGCAGGTCGGCGATGGTCTCGAACAGCGGCACGACGATCAGGTCGGCCACCGCCGGCGCCTCGTCGCCCTCGGGCACGAGACGCCCGCGCAGCATGCCGGCTTCCTTCTGCAGCAGCAGCACCTCGAGCAGGTCGCTCACCGACTCGGTGTGGCTGATGATGCAGTGGCGCAGGGCCGCTTCGCCGTAGAGCGCGCGGCATTCGCGCGCGGCCTCGAAGATGGCGATCTCGCTGCGCGCGAGCGCGCTGTACTCGGCACCGGGCACGCGCAGGGTGCGCGCGTCGTCCAGCGCACGCAGCAGCAGCTCGATCTTCGCGACCTCGTCGAGCTTCGCGTAGTCGGGCTCGATGCGCGCGCGCGCCAGCAGCTCCGCGATCACCGCCTCGTGCTTGTCCGAGCTCTGGCGCAGGTCGACGGTCGCCAGGTGGAAGCCGAACACCTCGACCGCGCGAATGAGCGGGCGCAGCCGGGTCTGGGCCATGGCCGCGGCGTGATGCGACACGAGGGAGGCCTCGACCGCGCGCAGGTCGTCCAGCAGCTCGCTCGCGTCGCGGTAGGGTTCCGAGGGCGCCACCGCATGGCGCAGGGCCTGCGTGCCGGTGAGCCTTTCCAGCGTGGCGGCGAGCCGTGCATACACGCCGATGAGGGCGCGGCGGTAGGGCTCGTCCTGGCGATGCTCGCTGTCGTCGCTGGAGCGATCGGCCAGCGCCTGCAGCGCGGGCGTCACGCTCACCAGCAGCGCGGACATCGACAGCTCCGCACCCAGCTCGTGCACCTCGGTCAGATAGAAGCGCATCGCCGTCTCGCTATGGCGCGCGAGCGCCAGGCGCAGCGTCTGCGCGTTCACGTTCGGATTGCCGTCGCGGTCGCCGCCGATCCAGTTGCCCATGCGCAGGAAGGGCTCCACCCGCAGCCCGGCGAGCTGCTCCTCCAGGTCGGCATAAAGCCGCGGGATCTGGCGCAGGAAGGTGCTCTGGTAGTAGCTCAGCGCGTTGTCGATCTCGTTCTCGACGCTGAGCTTGGTGGTGCGCAGGAGGCGCGTCTGCCACAGCTGCGTCACGCGGGCGCGCAGCAGCGCCTCGTTGGCCGCGCGATCGCGATCGGTGCGCAGGCTGTCGCGCGCGGCCACGAGCTCGGCCACCGCTCGCTCCGCATCGAGGATGCTCTTGCGCTGGACCTCGGTCGGGTGCGCGGTGAGCACCGGCGAGACATAGGCTCGCTGCAGCATGCGGGCCACGTCGTCGGTGCCGATGCCGCGCCTGGACAGGCGCTCCAGGCTCATCGCGAGCGAGCCTTCCTGCGTGTGGCCCAGTCGCTCGTGGTATTCGCGGCGGCGCACGTAGTGGCGGTCCTCGGCGATGTTGGCCAGGTGCGAGAAGTAGCTGAAGGCGCGCACCACCGAGACCGCCTGCTCCACCGACAGCCGCTTGAGCAGCCGCGTGAGCTCGCGCCCCGCCTGCACGTCGCGCTTGATGCGAAAGCCCACCGACAGCTTGCGGATGCGCTCGATCAGCTCGAACGCGGCCGTGCCTTCCTGCTCGCGAATGACGTCGCCGAGGATGCGCCCGAGCAGGCGGATGTCTTCGACCAGGGGCTTGTTCTTGTCGTCATTGCGCGCGCGAACCATGAATGTCCTCGAGTGAAGGGGGCGCGCCCATTATCGGCAGGCAGGACGCGGGGCCCCGCGAGCGCGGCGTTGCCCTGCCGCGGCCGCAGCGCTGTAATTCACACGGCTGCGCAATCTTCACGAACCCAAGAGGCAGGCAATGGCGACCCCTGGCGAGCATGCGGCAGTGCATCTGGTGGTGATGGGCGTGGCCGGTTGCGGCAAGTCCAGCCTCGGCGAGGCGCTGGCCCGCTCGCTGGGCGTGCCGCTCGTGGAGGGCGACGCGTTCCACCCGAGCGAGAACATCGAGAAGATGCGCGCCGGCGTCCCGCTCACCGACGCAGACCGCGCCGGCTGGCTCGACGCCCTCGCGCAGGAACTCGCCCTGCGCCGCGAAGGTGCGGTGCTCTCCTGCTCGGCGCTGAAGCTCGCCTACCGGGACCGGCTGCGCGCGGCGGTGACCGGGCTGCGCTTCGTCTACCTGGAGCTCGGGCGCGAGGCCGCCCTGCAGCGGGTGGCGCAGCGCGGGGCCGCGCACATCTTTCCCGCAAGCCTCGTGGACAGCCAGTTCGCCGCCCTGCAGCCGCCCGTGGGCGAGCCGCTCGTGCTGGCGCTGGACGCGCTGTTGCCCACCGCCGACCAGGTCGCGGCCGTCGACCGCTGGCTCGCGAGCCCCGGCTGAGACGCGCAGCTTCAGTTCCGACGCGGATCTGCCGATAAGGGGTTCGAAACCACCGGACGGATCCAAGCCGATGAACCTCAATGACCTGCGCGTGGCCCACAAGCTCTGGGGCGCCATCCTTCTTCTCCTCGTCGCCATGCTCGCCGTGTGCGGCGCCACCCTGTGGCGGGCGGATGCCATCCAGAAGGCCGCCATGGCCGAGGTCGGGCTCAGCAGCGAGCTCGCGCAGAAGTCGGCGCAGTGGAAGGGCATGACCGATGCGGCGATCGTGCGCAGCGTGGCGAGCAACATCAGCGCCGACCCCGCGGTGGGCGAGTACTTCAAGCCCAGCACCACGACCGATGCCGAGCGCATCTTCAAGCTGCGCCAGGAGATCGCAGCGGTTGCCACCCGCGAGGCCGACAAGGCCGCGATCGCCAAGATCGTCGAGCTGAGCAAGACCCTGCGCGAGCACATGGCGAAGGCCACCGAGATGGCCGCGGACGGCGACGGCGCGGTGACCATGGCGCATGTGCTGTCCAAGGTGGTGCCGGCCGCGGCCGCCTACATCGCGGGCATCGACGAGTTCGCGCAGCTGCAGCGCCAGCGCGGCGAGCAGGCGCTGGCCACCGCGGCGAGCGCGCGCAGCCAGATCGCGCTCTTCGGCGCCATCGCGGCGCTGGTGGTGATCGCCCTGGGCATGGGGGTGGCGGCTGTGCTGGTGCGCTCGATCCGCGCGCCGCTGCAGCGCGCGGTCAGCGTGTCGGCCGCGATTGCCGCGGGCGACCTGACGCAGCGCATCGACAGCCAGCGCCGCGACGAGTTCGGCGAGCTCATGCGCGGCCTGCAGCAGATGAACGATTCGCTGGGCTCGGTCGTGGGTCGCGTGCGCTCGTCCACCGACAGCATCGCCACCGCCTCGACGGAGATCGCCAGCGGCAATCACGACCTGTCCACGCGCACCGAGCAGACCGCCTCCAGCCTGCAGCAGACGGCCGCCTCCATGCACCAGCTCACCGACACGGTGAAGCAGAACGCCGATGCCGCGCAGCAGGCCAACCAGCTGGCGAACTCCGCGTCGGACGCGGCCACCCGCGGCGGCGACGTGGTGGGGCAGGTGGTGCAGCGCATGCAGGCGATCACCGCGGCGTCGAAGAAGATCGCCGACATCATCGGCGTCATCGACGGCATCGCGTTCCAGACCAACATCCTCGCGCTCAATGCTGCGGTGGAAGCCGCACGGGCCGGCGAGCAGGGCCGCGGCTTCGCGGTGGTGGCCGGCGAAGTGCGCAGCCTCGCGCAGCGCTCGGCGCAGGCCGCCAAGGAGATCAAGGGGCTGATCGGCTCGTCCAGCCAGGAGATCGATGCGGGCGCGAAGCTCGTGCACTCCGCGGGCGCCGCGATGGGCGACATCGTGAACGCCGTGCAGCGGGTCACGGACATCATGAACGAGATCATGGCGGCCACCCATGAGCAGTCGGCCGGCATCACGCAGATCAACCAGGCCGTGCACCAGCTCGACCAGATGACTCAGCAGAACGCGGCGCTGGTGGAAGAGGCCGCCGCCGCGGCCAGCTCGATGAAGGAGCAGGCGCGCGACATGAGCGAGACCGTGGGCGTGTTCCGCCTGGCCGCCTGAGCTTCGTTGCACCCCCGAACGCCGGCCATGGCGCCGGCGTGGCCCCGAACGCCGGCCATAGGGCCGGCGTGGCCATTGGCGCGAGCGGTGCGCGGCGCACAATCGCCGCCATGTCCCTTCCCGCGGGGCAGCGCGCGAGGCGTCGATGAATGCACGCACCGTTCTGATGGCCGCGCTGGCGGTGGCCGCCGCCAGTTGCACGACCTACTCGCCCTCGGGCTTCTCGCCCGGCACGAGCGCCGCACAGGTCGAGCAGAGCATGGGCCGCCCGACGGGCGAATACCGCAATACCGACGGCAGCCGAACGCTCGAGTTCGCGCGCGGCCCGATGGGCAAGCACACCTACATGCTCGACTTCGACGCGCAGGACCGCCTCGTCAAGTGGGAGCAGGTGCTCAACGAGTCCACCTTCTTCTCCCTGACGCCGGGCATGACGAGCGACCAGGTGCTGCGCCGCATCGGCCACCCGAGCGACGTGCGCTACCTGCCGCGGCAGGAGGAGCAGGTCTGGTCCTACCGCTACGACACGCCGTTTTGTCTGTGGTTCCAGGTCAACCTGGACAAGACCAACCACCTCGTCGGCGCGGGCAATGGACCCGACCCGTTGTGCCCGGAGGGACGTTCGCGAGACTAGTGGTCTGGCGCAGACCACTCGAGCGTCCACTGCATGAAAGGCCTGAACCATGACGACCGTTGCACAGATCCTCAAGTCCAAGCCTGACAACACCGTCCACACGATCGAGCCCGGTGCCTCGGTCTATGCCGCCGTCGAGCTGATGGCCGCGAAGAACATCGGCGCGCTGGTGGTGACGCACGCAGGCGCGGTCGTGGGCATCGTCTCGGAGCGCGACTACGCGCGCAAGGTCGTGCTCATGGCGCGCTCCTCGCGCGAGACGACGCTCAGCGAGATCATGTCGAGCCCGGTGATGTACGTGCAGCCCGCGCAGACCGTCGAGGAGTGCATGGCCCTCATGACCGAGAACCGCCTTCGCCACCTTCCTGTGCTGGACAAGGGCCAACTCGTGGGATTGGTGTCGATCGGCGACCTGGTCAAGGCGACGATCTCCGAGCAGCAGTTCATCATCGACCAGCTCGAGCACTACATCACCGGAGCTAGATGACGGCCCCTCGTCTTGCGAGTACGCAAGCCGATCCCCCAAGGGGATGGTCGCCGGGCTTGGGGCGGCCCGGCGCTCCGGCTCCAACGTTCCCCTCTTCGCGCAAGGATGACGGCCCCTCGTCTTGCGAGTACGCAAGCCGATCCCCCAAGGGGATGGTCGCC
>Ga0105248_10007780_pt1 | contig 11760 bp, 8 predicted proteins | sample KBSS34metaG_FD_81524 | JGI IMG/M metagenome (GOLD analysis project Ga0105248, IMG submission 81524) | Switchgrass rhizosphere microbial communities from Kellogg Biological Station, Michigan, USA - KBS S3-4 metaG | ecosystem: Host-associated > Plants > Roots > Rhizosphere > Soil | place...
AGGGGCCAGGTCCGCGGCCGCCATGAAGAGCTCGCCTGGCTCTACCAGATGCGCGTCATCTACATTGATCGCGGCCTCGTCAGCGATGTGGCCGAGGCCCTCGATGAAGCCGCGGAAGCGCCCGCCATCCCGCTCATCATCCAGGCCGGCTGAACACCGGGAAAGTACGATGAAACCAATTCGCCGGAACGTCGTTTCGGCGGCGGAAAAGCCGCTTCGAAGCGGCACTGAATTTCGGGTTTTGAAGCGTGACAGGCTACAGGCTTTATGGGCTCGACGGGGTCAATAGAGTCGCATCCGGCGAATGGTTTGACGCCGAGAACGACGAGACTGCCATCGATGTCGCGAAGAAAATGATGGACGGGCACGACTGCGAATTGTGGCAGGGGCGCCGCCTTGTAGCGCGCATCCCTCACGGACGCAGTCAGTAGGTTGAAGGGGAAGCTTGAGACCCGCCGCCCGCTCGCGTCGCATAACGGGTTTTGCCCCTGCAGCGGGTCTCCCCGTCCCGTTACGCCTGCGCACGAGCCAACGATAGTTACCGAAAGGGAAGGCTAACCTTCACCGGGGTTGCCCGCGGCGACGATGAAATGCCCAGCACGCTCGGTTGCCCCGTTCGACAGTCACCTCGGCGCCGAAAAATCCCTTGCCTTCGACGATCTGGTCCGTCCCCGATGACGTCGAGCGCGCGCCCAAAAGAGCTGCTCGGCAGCGATTTTCTGATTGGGGCGGCAGGTGTGATCGTCGACGGCACGGAGATTATCGTTGTGAACACAGAAATTTGTATGCAGGCATAGACCCGCGGCGAAGCGCTCGCGGTTCGTTCCCTCACCAGCGTGGGCTATGAACCGACGCGCTCCAGCAGCAGGCCGAACACCGCCGGATGGATGGAGTGCTCGAACTTCAGTCCCGCAGTGTGACCGACCACCCAGCATACATCGGCGTCGAGCGTCTCGAGGCCCTCGAACTTCACGTGCATCTTGTCGCCAACGCTCGGCCGCTCGACCAGCTCGACTTTGCAGCCGTCGGTTGAAAGGTCATGGATGCGGACGCGATAGGTCGCCTTGCCGGTAACGCGGAGTGCAACTTCCCCCGGCACCTCGATACGGGCGCTGCGCCGTTCAACCTCCTTTTTCTCCTCCTGCATTGCAGGAGCAAAGTCGAGGCCAGCGCGCCCGTCCTTGCACCAGCGGACCGCTGCCGGAATGGAGCCGCGCCCGAGCACGCTGAGCTGGACGTCTTCGCCGGGCACCAGTTCTATCGGCGTCTCGATCCCGCAACCGCCATAGTGCAGGTCGGTAAGCTGAACGGGGTGCCGGACCTCCCCCGTCCGGACGAGAAATCCGCGCAATCGGACGGGACGTCGGACGCCCTGCCGGTCAAGGCGGCTGGTGTACTCCGGTTGTGCCCCGGGCTCGGTCATCGCCCCACCACAATCGCAACGAACGCCTGAGCCTAACCTGCGTTACTATGGTGCATGCGTCAACTCTGATGCGGCGCCCTCAGCGTACCTCGGCGACCGGCCGAATAACGGCGCAGGCGATACGGGCGCCGCTGTTGCCGCTAGGATCCGTCATATAATCGTCGGCGCCAGCATGGATCACCAGCGCCGCGCCGTCAGCATCGAGTAGCGCTCCGACCGACCCTGCCGGCGCGAACAGGCTTGCGTTGGGTAGCGTGAGCGTGGTGCCGAGCACGCCATTCGCGGCGACCTCGACATTCGGCTCGTCACCCGCATGCGGTCCCGCGGGATTGTTCATCCCGTGCTGCTTGCCTGCCGGGTTCCAATGCGGACCGGCACTCGCGAAGTCGGGTGGGTCGCAACGGCCCACCGAGTGGACGTGGACGCCATGCACCCCGTGGGGCAGGCCTGAAGCATCGATGCGAAATGTTACTCCACCAGCGGTCTGCCACGCACGGACGCTGCCTATCGACTGCCCGCTCGCGTTGACCAGCGGCATGGGCTCACCGCCCTTTGGCTCGTCATAAGCGCAGGATGTCAAAGCAATCGAGGCGATGAACAGGACAAGCATTCGCATCGGAACCTCCACGGTCATTCAAATGCGCTAGGCGGCGCTTGGTTCAGCCTGGACCTTCACCAGCATCTGCCCTTCGGTGACCTGCGCACCGGCGCTGGCAGGAAGCTCGGCGATGGTCCCGTCAAACGGCGCGGTCAGCGCGTGCTCCATCTTCATGGCTTCAAGCGTCAACAAGCGTTGCCCTTTGACGACTTTTTGTCCACGCGAGACTTCGACCGCGGTCACCTTGCCCGGCATTGGCGCTTCGATTTCGCCGTCGTGAATGCCATGGGTCGTGCCAGTGCCACGGGCCGAGAGTGCGAACTCGTATGCCTGGCCCTCGTAGAAGGCGACCACCCGCTCCCCGTCGCGAAATCCTGAAACCGCGGCGACCTCGCCGTCGCGCGTTCCGATTGTGCGGAAGCTACCCGCTCGACCAAGCGTCACACTTGAGGATGGCGCGGCGTTCACCCGAAAGCCCGCGAGACCGCCAAATGGGTCCGAATCTTCGGCGATCGCCAACGCGACAGCCGCAGCACCGCGCCAGATTTCCTCGTCAGGCTCGGCTTCGGGTACGAGCTCGTCGAGATGCTTCTCGATAAAACCCGTGTCGATCTCGGCCGATCCAAATTCTGGCTGGAGGACCGCGTTGAACAGGAAACCCGCATTCGTCCGAACCGGCCAGACCTCGACCTCGTCCAGCATCGCAGCGAGTGCCTCAAGGGCTTCCTCCCGATCGTCGCCCCGAGCGATCAGCTTGGCGATCATCGGATCGTAGAAAGGCGAAATCGCGTCGCCCTCTTCAACGCCGGTCTCGATCCGTCCTTCCTCGCCGAGATCAAAGTGATCGAGCTTGCCGACGCTGGGAAGGAAGCCCCTGGACGGGTCCTCGGCATAAAGGCGCGCTTCAATTGCGTGGCCGCTAATCCTCAGCTCGTCCTGTGACCTGGGCAGCGGCTCGCCCGACGCAATCCGGATCTGCCATTCGACGAGATCCTGGCCGGTAATCTCCTCCGTCACGGGATGCTCGACCTGAAGCCGCGTGTTCATTTCCATGAACCAGATGCGATCAGGGGTGAGACCTCCTGAGGCGTCGGCGATGAACTCGATCGTACCGGCGCCTTCGTAGTTCACGGCCTCGGCAGCGCGGACCGCGGCACCGCAGACCGCCTCGCGGGTTTCCGCAGACATTCCGGGCGCCGGGGCTTCCTCGATCACCTTCTGATGGCGCCGCTGAAGAGAGCAATCGCGCTCGAACAGGTGGACGACGTTCCCGTGAGTATCGCCAAACACTTGCACCTCGATGTGGCGCGGCGAGAGGATGTATTTCTCGATCAGCACGCGCTCGTCGCCGAAGGCGCTCGCAGCTTCCCTCTTGGCACTCTCCAACGCATCGTCGAACTGGCCGGCCTCGTCGACCCGGCGCATGCCCTTGCCGCCGCCACCCGCAACGGCCTTGATAAGCACCGGATAGCCGATGGCGTCGGCTTCCCGCTTCAGCTGCTGGGGATCCTGGTTCTCGCCGAGGTAGCCAGGAGTCACCGGCACCCCCGCTTCCGCCATCAGTTTCTTGGCCGCGTCCTTGAGCCCCATGGCGCGGATACTGTCTGGCTTGGGGCCAACCCATATCAAGCCCGCGTCGATCACCGCCTGCGCGAAGTCGGCGTTCTCGCTGAGGAAGCCATAACCGGGGTGGATTGCCTCCGCGCCGGCCGCGTTCGCGGCCGCAAGGATCTTCTCGCCGGCGAGGTAGGATTCGCGCGCCGGGCTCGGCCCGATGTGAATCTTTTCGTCGGCCATGCGCGCGTGAAGCGCCTTGGCGTCGGCGTCGGAATAGACCGCGACCGTGCGGATACCCAGCCGCCGCGCGGTGCGGATCACCCGGCACGCGATCTCGCCGCGATTGGCGATTAGCAGCGATTTGATCATTCGGCGGCAACCCGCATTGGCTCTTCCGCCTCGAGAGGCCTCAATCCAAGCTTGGCGAACAAAGCTGCGTCTGCGCCCTCGCCCGCATTTGCGGTGGTCAGCAGCTTGTCGCCGGTGAAGATGCTGTTTGCACCTGCGATGAAGCAGAGCGCCTGGGTCGATTCAGACATGCTCTCGCGACCGGCGGAGAGGCGTACCATCGACTGCGGCATGGTGATCCGAGCGACTGCAACCGTTCGCACGAACTCGATGTCGTCAATGATTTTCACGCCATCGAACATGTCGCCGAGCACCGTCCCCTTGATCGGCACCAGGGCATTGACCGGCACGCTTTCGGGGTGCCGCGGAAGCGTTGCAAGCGCGTGGATAAAGCCGACGCGGTCGGAACGGCTCTCGCCCATGCCGACGATACCTCCGCAGCACACCGCAATCCCGGCGTTTCGCACCTCCTCAAGCGTGTCGAGGCGATCCTGAAATGTCCGGCTTGTGATGACATCGCCGTAATGCTCCGGGGACGTGTCGATGTTATGATTGTAATAGTCGAGGCCGGCCGCCTTGAGCGCCCTCGCCTGCTCGCCCGTCAACATGCCAAGCGTCATGCACGTTTCGAGACCGAGCGCCTTCACTTCGGCGACCATTCTGGTCAGCGCTGGGATGTCGCGGTCCTTCGGCTCTCGCCATGCCGCACCCATGCAGAAGCGCTGCGAGCCCTGCACCTTCGCCTCACGCGCCGACGCGATCACAGCCTCGACGTTCATCAGTTTCTCGGCTTTGAGGCCCGTTTGCGCATGCGCAGACTGTGAGCAATAGCCGCAATCTTCCGGACACCCGCCGGTCTTGATCGACAGTAGAGTGCAAAGCTGCACCTCTCCCGCCGCATGGCTCTTGCGATGAACGTCGGCTGCGCGGAACACGAGATCGGTGAAGGGAAGGTCGAAGAGGTCCGCAATTTCAGCGCGGGTCCAGTCGTTTCGCATGATCATCATTACATCCTGAAGACGCCGAACTGCGGCCGGTCCGGGATTGGCGCGTTCAGGGTTGCCGCGAACGCCAGCCCGAGCACGTCGCGCGTCTGTGCCGGATCGATAATGCCGTCGTCCCACAGTCTCGCGGTCGCGTGCCACGGATTGCCCTGCGCTTCGTAGTCATCCCGGATTGGTTGCTTGAAAGCTTCGGCCTGCTCGGGCGTCCACTTGTCAGCGTCGCGGTGGACAGTGGCAAGAACGCTTGCCGCCTGCTCGCCGCCCATCACGCTGATCCGCGAATTGGGCCAGGTGAACAGGAAGCGCGGGCTGTAAGCGCGGCCCGACATGCCGTAATTGCCCGCACCGAAGCTGCCACCGATCAGCACGGTAATCTTGGGCACGCTCGCGGTCGCAACAGCGGTCACAAGCTTCGCGCCGTGTTTCGCAATCCCTTCGGCCTCATATTTTCCGCCGACCATGAACCCAGAGATGTTTTGAAGGAACAAGAGCGGCGTCCGACGCTGGCACGCGAGTTCGATGAAGTGCGCGCCTTTAAGAGCGCTTTCGCTGAACAGCACGCCGTTGTTCGCAAGGATTGCGACGGGAATACCCCAGATGTGCGCGAAGCCGCAGACGAGCGTCGAGCCGTATTGCGGTTTGAACTCGTGAAATTCGGACGCGTCGACGATGCGCGCGATGACTTCATGCACGTCGTAGGGAGCGCGTACATCATCAGGGATGACGCCATACAGCTCTTCGGCATCAAACAGCGGCAGACGCGGCTCACGCAGCTCAATGCCTGCTCCGGCATCTGGCTGCAGCGTCGAAATGATGTCGCGCACGATGGTCAGGGCGTGCTCGTCATTTTCAGCGAGATGATCGACAACGCCGCTCTTCTTTGCATGCAGGTCGCCGCCGCCAAGATCCTCCGCGCTGATCTCCTCGCCAGTCGCCGCTTTCACCAGCGGCGGACCACCCAGAAAGATCGTGCCCTGATTTCGGACAATCACGCTCTCGTCGCTCATTGCCGGAACGTACGCCCCGCCCGCGGTGCAGCTGCCCATCACGCAGGCGATCTGAGCGATGCCCTTCGACGACATCTGCGCCTGATTGAAGAAGATGCGCCCGAAATGATCGCGGTCGGGGAAGACTTCGGCCTGGTGCGGCAAGTTCGCCCCGCCACTGTCGACCAGGTAAACGCACGGCAGACGGTTCTGCTCGGCAATCTCCTGCGCGCGAAGATGCTTCTTCACGGTGATCGGAAAATACGTTCCGCCTTTAACGGTGGCGTCGTTGCAGACGATCATCACCTGGCGCCCTGACACGCGGCCCGTCCCCGCAATGACGCCCGCGCCCGGTACCTCGCCTTCATACATATCGCAGGCGGCGAGCTGTCCGATTTCCAGGAACGGGGAGCCCGGATCGAGCAGTCGCTCGACACGATCGCGCGGCAAAAGCTTGCCACGGGCAACATGGCGTTCGCGGTGTTTTTCGGGTCCGCCTCTTGCTGCTTGAGCAACATCGGAGCGCAACTTCTGCGCAAGCGCACGATTGTGTTCGGTACGCGCGCGGAACTCTTCGCTGTCGGCCGCGATTTTAGTGTCGATCCGCGGTGCGCTCATGCCCCTGTTCAAGCCCGTTGGTCGAAAATCCCTGCCGCCCGCCTAGCGGGTGCTGCAGGCGTTGGCAAAGCACAGGCTGGAGGGCCACCTTAAATGAAGCGTCACATCCTCATCATTGCTGCCTCGTTCGTTGCGCTCGCTGCGTGCAGCCGGAACGCAAGCGACCATGCCGGCACGCAGCAGGCGCAGGGCACGCAATCCGGGATCGACAAGTCATTGATGGACACATCGGTGAAGCCCGGTGACGACTTCAACGAATATGCGAATGGCGCCTGGCAGAAGAATACGGAGATCCCGGCCGACAAGTCCAACATCTCGGTCTTTTCGATCATCAACGATACTGCGGAGAAGCGGCAGGCGGAACTCATCGACGGTATCGTGAAGTCCAATCCGACTTCGGGAGACGATGCGAAGATCGCCAATTTCTACAAAGCGTTCACCGACACGGCTGCCATAGAGCGCCGCGGCCTTGCGCCGATCAAGGCCGATATCGACCACATCCAGGCGATACAGGACAAGGGAGCCCTCGCTGACGCCATTGGCCGCAGCCTGCGGGCGGACACGGACCCGCTGAACGCCACGAACTTCCATACCGAAAACCTGTTCGGGATTTTCGTCACCCAGGCATTCGGCGATCCGACGAGGACTGTCCCGTATATCCTGCAGGGCGGCCTTGGCCTGCCCGACCGAGACTATTACGTGTCGAGCGATCCCGCGATGGTGAAGCTACGGTCGGCCTATACGCCGTACGTCACCAGCATCCTGACTTTGGCGGGCTTCCCAAATGCAGGCGCGCGCGCGCAGAAAATCGTGGCGCTCGAAACCAAGATCGCGCAGGCCCATGCAACGCTTGAAGCCAGTCAGGACAGCTTCACCGCCAACAACCCGTGGAAGCGCGCGGACTTCGATAAGAAGGCACCGGGCGTGGATTGGGGGCGGCTGCTGGGCGCTGCGCAGCTTGGCAACAACCAGGATTTCATTGTCTGGCAGCCCGCGGCCCTGACGAAGCTCGCGGCGCTGGTCGGCTCCGAGCCACTCGACGTTTGGAAAGACTGGCTCGCCTTCCACCGCATCAACCAGATGGCCGACGTGTTGCCGAAGGCCTTCGACGACGCTCACTTCGCCTTCTACGGCACAGAGGTCCAAGGTACCCCACAGCAACGGACACGCGAAAAGCGGGCGTTCAGCGCGTTGAACGCGTGGCTCGGCGACGCGGTCGGTAAGCGCTATGCCGACAAATATTTCCCAGCCTCCTCCAAAGCCGACATCGACGGCATGGTTAAGAACATCAAAGCGGCGCTGGTGAAGCGCATCGACGGCATCACCTGGATGGCCCCCGCAACCAAGGCGGAAGCAAAGCAGAAGGTCGCCACGATGGCGGTCGGCATCGGCTATCCGGAGAAATGGCGCGACTATGGCGCGCTGGACGTCCGCGCTGACGATGCATTCGGCAACCTCGATCGCGCGCAGCTGGCCAACTACCAGTACCAGCTTTCGAAGATCGGCAGATCGGTCGACAAGAATGAGTGGTGGCTCGAACCGCAAACGGTCAACGCCCTCAACCTGCCGCTGCAGAATGCACTGAATTTCCCGGCAGCGATCCTTGAGAAGGGTTTCTACGATCCTGGGGCGGACTCAGCTGCAAACTACGGCGCGGTCGGTTCCGTAATCGGGCACGAGGTCAGCCACAGCTTCGACAATCTCGGCGCAACCTTCGATGCAACCGGCAAACTAAGGAACTGGTGGACGCCCGCCGACCTCGCGAAGTTCAAGCAGGCGGCAGCGGCACTGGCCGCTCAGTACAATGGCTATGAAGCTCTTCCCGGGCTGCGCCTGAACGGCACGCAGGAGCTCGGGGAAAATATCGCTGACGTGGCCGGCCTCGCCGCGGCCTACGATGCCTGGAAAACCTCGCTGAACGGCAAGCCTTCGCCTGTCATCGATGGGCTTACCGGCGATCAGCGCTTCTTCCTCGCCTATGCGCAGTCGCATCGCGGCAAGCTGCGCGACGCGGCGCTCCGGGCGCGGGTCGCTACTGACGTGCATGCTCCCGGCCCATGGCGTGTGCTCACCGTGCGTAACATCGATGCCTGGTACCCGGCCTTCAACGTGCAGGAAGGCCAGAAGCTCTATCTCGCGCCGGGCAAGCGGATCACGGTCTGGGGCAACTAGGAACCGATCACCTCGCGGCCAATGAGCATCCGGCGGATCTCGTTGGTGCCCGCGCCGATATCGAGGAGCTTGGCGTCGCGATAGTAGCGTTCAACCGGCCAATCCTTGGTGTAACCGGCGCCGCCGAGGGCCTGCACCGCCTCGTTGGCGACCTTCACGGCGTTCTCTGACGCGAGCAAGATTGCGCCCGCAGCATCATAGCGCGTGGTCTTGCCTGCGTCGCACGCCCTGGCGACCTGGTAGACGTAGGCGCGGGCGCTGTTCAGCGCGACATACATGTCCGCGATCTTGGCCTGCATCAGCTGGAACGAGCCGATCGGTTTCCCGAACTGCTTGCGCTCGCGAACGTAGGGCAAGACGACGTCAAGGCATGCCTGCATGATTCCGATCTGCATCCCGGCAAGCACAGTGCGCTCGTAATCGAGGCCGCTCATCAGCACCTCGACACCATTGCCCTCCTCTCCAAGAATGTTCTCGGGCGGAACAAAGCAGTCGTCGAACACGAGTTCAGCGGTCGGCGAACCGCGGATACCAAGCTTTTCGACCTTCTGTCCGATCGAGAAGCCTTCCATGTCCTTTTCGATGAGGAAGGCAGTGATGCCGCGACTGCCCGCATCCATGTCCGTCTTGGCGTAGACGACGAGAGTATCGGCTTCCGAGCCGTTGGTGATCCAGAACTTGGTGCCGTTGAGGCGATAGCCGTTGCCGCTCTTGTCGGCCTTCAGCTTCATTCCGACAACGTCGCTGCCGGCCCCCGCCTCGCTCATCGCGAGCGCCCCGACATGCTCCCCGCTGATGAGCTTGGGCAGGTACTTGCGCTTCTGCTCAGGGTTTGCCCAGCGGCGGATCTGGTTGACGCAAAGGTTGGAGTGGGCGCCGTAACTAAGTCCAACCGAGCCGGACGCGCGAGCAACCTCCTCCTGCGCGACGACATGCTCGAGATAGCCAAGACCAAGGCCGCCATCTTCCTCATCGACCGTGATGCCGTGGAGGCCGAGTTCCCCCATCTGCGGCCACAGGTAGCGCGGGAATTCGTCGGTCTCGTCAATCTCGGCCGCGATCGGCTCGATCTTGTCCTTGGCAAAGCGCCGCGTCGTCTCCCGGATCGTATCGGCCATTTCGCCGAGGTCGAAATCGAGTGTCGCGTCCGTCATCCCTTGATCCTCTCTCGGCTGGCGCCGCTAGCAGAGAGATGCCGCCGAGGGAAACGGCCTTCAGACGGCGCCGCGTTCAGGCTTGCGGGGTGGAGCGGCCGGCGTTCCCGCCGGAGCAGGAGCGCCCGATGGTGTCGCTGCCGGCGTTTCGGCAGGCGGCGTCTTGAGGGGATGCGCTGAGCCGCGGTGGCAGGTAAAGCAGGTCACCTTGACCTGGCTGAAGTCGGTGACGCCAAAATATTGCTGATTGATGGCGTGAACCATCGTCAGCATCTTGCGCGCAATCAGCTTCTCCTTCTTCGAGTCCGACGCGAAGTCGAAGGTTGAGGGTGGCTGTCCCTCGACCCCGACATGGCAGAACGTGCACCGAACGCCGAGCGACTGCGAGAAGAAGCGCATGTTCGAGATCAGCTCCGGCCGCGCGATATCCTTCGGGAAGACCTGCAGGTTCTTGAAGGGCGCCGGCTGGGGTGCGGATGCTGAGGCAGATGGCTGACCCGCCTGCGCCATCGCCACCGACACTCCAAATGCCGTCGCCGCGGCTGCCAGCGCGATAGCAGGAACTCGTGATCTCATGAGCATCCCTTTCTTATTTTGTCCGACAATGCGTGCTGGTCCTTCCCAGTCAACAACCAAATGAAGCGGGTCGGGCATGCGCCGTTTGAACAAGAGCGTCAGCAGTCTTATGTGCACCGCAGCAATTCGACTCCGGAGCATTGACCATGGCCACCTCTGCTGAAGATCCGACCGTCATCCTTTCGATCGCCCGCACTCCGATGGGCTCGATGCAGGGCGCGCTCGCGGACGCTTCCGCAACCGACCTTGGCGCGACCGCCGTGAAGGCAGCGGTCGAGCGCGCGGGCGTCAACGGCGAGGACATCGACCGAATCTACATGGGCTGCGTCCTTCCCGCCGGTCTCGGGCAGGCGCCAGCGCGTCAGGCCGCGATCAAGGCCGGCCTTCCGAAGTCGGTCCAGGCGACGACTGTGAACAAGGTCTGTGGCTCAGGCATGCAAACGGTCATCATGGGCGACGAGGCAATCCGCACCGGCAATGCCGACGTGATTGTCGCTGGCGGCATGGAGTCGATGACCAACGCCCCGTACCTGCTGAAGAAACACCGCTCCGGTGCACGCATCGGTCACGACACGGCATACGACCACATGTTCCTGGACGGCCTGGAGGACGCCTACGAGGAAGGCCGTGCGATGGGCAGCTTCGCGCAGTGCACGGCTGACGAATATCAGCTGACCCGTGAGCAGATGGACAATTACGCGATCGAAAGCTTGCGCCGGGCCAAGGATGCAATCGACAACGGCGGATTCAGAGACGAGATCGTTCCCGTCACGATCAAGTCACGCACAGGTGAGACTCAGGTCGACACGGACGAGGCGCCCGGCCGCGGTCGTCCTGACAAGATCCCGCAGCTCAAGCCGGCCTTTGCGAAGGAAGGCACGATTACGGCAGCAACCTCTTCGTCGATCTCGGACGGCGCGGCGGCTGTGGTGCTTACCAGTCAATCCAAGGCGCGCGACAAAGGTCTGCAGCCAATCGCCCGCATCGTCGCCACGGCCGCACATGCGCAGGAACCCGCGCAATTCACCGTCGCGCCGATCGGCGCGATCGAGAAGGTGCTCGCGAAGGCCGGGTGGAAGGCCAGCGACGTTGATCTGTGGGAAATCAATGAAGCGTTTGCCTGCGTCGCGATGTTCGCGATGAAGGATCTCGGCATTCCGCACGAAAAGATCAACGTCCACGGCGGCGCAACCGCCCTTGGTCACCCGATCGGCGCGAGCGGCACGCGGATCATCGTGACGCTGATCAACGCGCTGAAGCAGAAGGGCGCCAGCCGCGGTATTGCGAGCCTGTGCATCGGCGGTGGCGAAGCGACGGCGGTGGC